>SXGR01114065.1_pt1 | contig 19054 bp, 18 predicted proteins | sample 3174711 | NCBI WGS metagenome assembly SXGR01 (sample SAMN11356860, study PRJNA531348) | freshwater metagenome | isolation source: freshwater sample F1-60 | place: China: Fuxian Lake, Yuxi | collected 2017-12-25
AGCTGTTTACCCTTTGTTGGGTTTACGGTCATTTCGTCACCCTTGGTTACATTACCTACGACCATACCAGTATAAATTTCGTCGGTCGGCTTGATATAAAGCACTCCTCGTTCCTGAAGATTCCAAAGTGCAAAAGCGAGTGCCTTGCCACTTTCCATAGAAATCATAGAACCGGTTTCGTGTTTGTTGATTTCGCCTACATATTCCTTAAATCCTGTCACACGAGAAGACATGATGCCTTCTCCTTTTGTGTCGATCACGAATTGTCCGCGGTACCCGAGCAATCCTCGTGTCGGTATTTCAAAAATGATTCGAGAGATACCTTCTCGTTCTCGCATGTCGGTCATGATACCTTTTCTTTTGCCAATCTTTTCGATCACGGCTCCAGCGTGTTCGGTACGTACATCCACGGTTAGCTCTTCAAACGGCTCGGTCTTTACACCATCCACTTCTTTAATAATTACTTGTGGCTGTGACACCTGGAGCTCATAACCTTCTCGTCGCATGTTTTCAAGAAGAATAGAAATATGAAGCTCGCCTCGGCCAAACACTTTGAATGTATCGTTTGCGCCAAAATCTACTTTGAGGCCGACGTTGATCTCGAGTTCTTTTTCGAGTCGATCACGAATTTGTCTGGTGGTAAGGAATTTACCTTCTCGTCCAGCAAAAGGGGAGTTGTTTACAAGGAAAGTGAGGGAGATAGTCGGCTCATCGATCGCAATGGCTGGGAGAGCCTCTTGATCCGCTTTTTCACAAATAGTTTCGCCGATATAAATATCTGGAAGGCCAGAAATAATCACAATGTCTCCTGCTTCTGCTTGAGGCACCTCTTTTCGGTCGAGACCATCGAAAGCGAGAATCTTGGTAATTTTACCACTGTGGAGTGTGCCAGTATTCGTTTTTGCAAAAACAGTTTGACCGGTTTTGATAATACCTTCGTATACGCGGATGATTGCTTGACGACCGAGGAAATTGTCGTACCCAAGGTTGAATGACTGCGCTCGTAGTGGGGCAGAAATATCCTTTTTTGAGGGCGGGACTTTTGCGAGGATGGTGTCGAGGATTGGGTCGAGATTTTTGCTGTCATCGGTAAGCTTGTATTTTGCAATACCCTGTCGTCCGATAGCGTAGACATAGGGAAAATCGAGCTGTTCATCGCTTGCACCGAGCTCGATAAAAAGCTCAAGGATTTTGTCGTGTGCTTCTTGGGGTCGGGCAGCTGGTTTGTCGATTTTATTGAGCACGACGATCGGCTTGAGACCGAGCTCGAGAGATTTTTTGAGTACGAAACGAGTTTGTGGCATCGGACCTTCCTGAGCATCCACGATAAGGAGCACGGTGTCGATAGAGCGGAGTACGCGTTCTACTTCTGAGCCGAAGTCAGCGTGACCTGGGGTGTCGACGATGTTGATTTTGGTGCCCTTGTATTCGATAGAAGCATTCTTTGCATAAATAGTAATACCTCGTTCTTGTTCGAGCTTGTTGCTGTCCATGGAAACACCCTCTTTTGCGAAACCAGTTTGTTTCAAAATAGCATCGGTAAGGGTGGTCTTGCCGTGGTCCACGTGAGCGATAATCGCGATGTTTCGTATATCCATATAATTAAAAATAGAGCCCGTAGGCCTTGGAGGGATATAATAGCATTTGGACATCATTTTGTCTAGCTGGGAGGGGAAGTGTCTTGGGTTGAAATAAGCAAAGCTTTTTTGAACGGCACTCAGACGCTGTATACGAGAGTACTCGTCTACGCGTTCTTCGTTTGTTCAAATAAAAAAGCGGCCGACTACTTAAGGTAGGGCACGCTGTGTTTTTTCACTTAGCCACAGGTCGCTGGCTGATGTTTCTCGAGCTTGAAGTGTTGGGCGATGAGCTCAGCTTTTTGAGCCGGTTCCAGGATGCCGGGCACTTCGAGGAAGTCCTCGCCGAATGTCTCACGAACCCTGCGAATGACCGGCAAGGTTTTCTCGTGATACAGCCGGAGTCTGGTCTCGACCGTCTCGGGATTGTCGTCTGCACGATTTTCCTGTGCTTTCCGAAACGTCAGGATGCGTTTACGACACTCATCTTCGTGGAGATTGATGAAGGCGCCACCGAGGATGAACTCATGTTTTACCGCTAGGCCCAAGAGTGCGTCGAGCTGAGGAAGTGTGCGACACATACCATCACCAAAAGCTGTCTCGTGCCCGTGGAGAAAGCTTGGCAGGAAATACTCAAAGGTGCTGAGTGCTGTTTCGTCTGAGGCGTAGTCACCCTTGTCGCATGCACGCATAAAATCGTGTGCTTCAGGACTATTGGGGAAGTAATTGCTGTAAGATCGCAACAGATCGCTCTGTCCGATGACCAACTGGCTGTAGGTTCGACGTAGTTCTTTTCCCGCTGCACCCTTACCACAGCCGATGCATCCAAAAAAGAGGATGAGCCGACGCAATCGTAGTTTTTTACGAGTCATATTGTCACCAAACCTTTCGTAAGACCGACGTTTACCGTATGAATTTTCCTCAATTCCTCACACTATCAAGGAACGGAGCCGAGGTGCATGTTATCACGGTATTGGATGGGTGTCAACGATTGGGGAGAAGTATGATTTACGATTTATGATTCACGAATGGGGAGGGTTAATTGCCCCCGAAATTGCAGTAGCAATTTCGGGGGCTTTTGAAGAAAATTTCAAAGGCTAAACGTGAGCGTTTAGCCGTTTAGCCTTTGAGCACTATATGGCCTTGTTCGAGGCTACTTTTCCAAAATTAAATAAAAACCCTCAAAAATGAGGGGGGGGGGGTAGGAATGACTAGATTTGCACGAGCAAATGCTGAGCCTTTTTCATTGCATGCCAGTCGGCCAAGTGTCCGGAACAGTGTGAATTGACCACACCCACAAAGAGCCCATCGCCACAGAGCGGTGCGAGACCTCCGAGGAGGTCGAGTGTCCGATGGCGCACAAACTCATCTAGGGTTGCCTGAACACTTTTCATGTCCTGAGGCCAACACATGTTGCGACGATGGGGTAGTCTCACCAGATCGGCCGTCTGTGCGATCGGGTGTGCCCACATCGGCCAGCCTTGTGGTCGAGCAGCAAAAACTTCCTCTAGCGCAGTGTTGTCTGGCAAGACAAGTGTGTGGTGTGCCTTGCCGAGACCTGGGTAGTCGATGCTTACGTTGAGTGTTAGCTTTCCATCTCGCGACGGATTGATGCAGGTGTAAGCCCATTCGCCATTACGAACTTTGTCGTAGTAGAAACTCACAGGCTCACTGACAGTGTATCGTGGCAATGTTCTTGTCTCGTCTTTCATGCAGTGGGGATACACATCTCGCCAGAGTGGCATGACTGAACCATCGTATGGTGGCCAAGTTCCGGTGCACGAGATCAAGACGCCAGTAAGCCCGGTAAACCACAACGGCAGGAGATGTTCGATCACCTCCAGTTTGTCTGGTGGCAGAGAGAGACATAGTCGTCGGAAGTTAAAGGCGGTAATGTCTGGCCTGATGAGCGTGACACCGTGGTTTGTGCGCCAGTAGAAACCGGGGGAATAAGTTGGTTCGATGGTCAGTGTGCTTTTTCTTCCCCAATAACCTTGTCCCGTCACCGAGACAGCTTTTTGCAGAATGAGTGGATGCATGTTTTGAAAACGGTTGGAAATGAGCGGTTGAAGGTGCTGATTGAATACTACTCTTTGAGTAGAAAAAGGCAAGGGGAAATAAAAAAGCAGGTTTTTTGACTACCTGCTAGTGGGGAATGAGCCGATCACCCGTACATTGGTGGCGCAGAATCTGAGTAGGAGAAAGCTCCACCCAAAGTCGCGATACGAGCAGTCAGGGTTGGGTTAGACATGTTGGTAAGGAGCGTTGAGGGTTGAGAAACTATCAAGATCTTATTTTACAGTAGCAGGTGTTGGTAGTAAGTCAATGGCTTCGCGAATAGTCCTAAAAAGGGTACGGACTTTTGTTTGCTAACAAAGTCCTGAAGTCTCAGCTCGACAGCTTCCGAACTCCCTTTTGAGGACTATTTGCTACGCGATCCCCCGAAAATCTATTGATTTTCGGGGGATAATTCATGCCTCAACTAGGCCATTCCAACGGCTCAACAGGCCTGTTGAGCCGTTGGAATAAGATGGCCATGTTATACTATTTTGATGAAAAAATACTGGTTGATCAAAAGTGAGCCGACATGTTACTCGATCGATGATTTGAAACGAGATAAAAAGACGGCGTGGGGTGGGGTACGGAATTTTCAGGCCAGGAATTTTATGCGTGATGGTATGAAAGTTGGGGATCTGGTGATTTTTTATCATTCGAGTGCTAAACCACCCTGTGCAGTAGGCGTGGCAAAAGTGATAAGCTCGGCATACCCAGATGTGACGGCTATGGACCCAAAAGATGATCACTATGATACAAAATCAACTAAAGAAAATCCTATCTGGATCCAGGTAGACGTAGCGTTTGTGGATAAATTTACAAACCCGGTTTCGATATCGTTGATTAAGGCGAATTCGAAACTAAAAGGTATTCCGGTCGCACAGGTGGGAAGCCGTCTTTCGATACAACCACTTTTAGAAAAACATTTTGAGGAGATTTGTAGGATTGGTCAGTAGAAAATAAAAAGTGCCTTGTGGGGCACAAGATGAGGAACGATTACTCGTCTTTTTCGTCCTCTTCGCGTCGCTTTTTGGGTTCTGTAAGAACATTTTTGAGAAAATCTATCGCCCTCTTGCGATCCTTAGGCCTGGTCTTGGGCCAGTTGGCGAGAATTTGTGCTGGGGTCGAGCCCTTGATTCGTTTGAGAAAAAACCATCGGCCTCCGCAAATTTCACACCCCTCGATATGATCATCGAAATCACCCAGGATGACGCCGGCTCTTTTGTTGGCAAGGTATTCGGCGAATTGTTCGTTGGTCAGGCACCCAGAAAAACTTTTCTTTGGCATATGTTGGTCTTCCAGTAATTTGTTTGAGAACGTGCTTTTCCCAGAATACTCTTCTTTAAGACTATGTCAACTTCTTTATTTTTTCAGCGAGGAAGCTGACCTCGCCATTTCGTAGAGACACTTTGCCCTTGATTGCTACACAAGATTCGGCTGTGAGGAAACTTTTTGCTTCGGCAAAGACGCGAGGGAAGACGACTACCTCAAGCGAGCCGGTAAAATCGGCGAGGCGGAGAAACATCATGTTGTCGCCTTTTTTGGTAGCGATGATTTTGGCTTCTTCTATGATACCTGCGAGTACTACGATTTGACCTTCTTTTGGCGTATCTTTGATGGTTTTAATCACCACATCTCTTTTGGCAAAAACATCTCGATATTTGTCTAGTGGATGGCCGGAGATGTAGAGGCCGAGGAGTTCTTTTTCCCAAATTAATTTCTCCGAAGGCGATGCGGGAGGTACTTCGGCAAGGCGGAGGGCGGGTACACTCGAGTGATCATTCATGAGGCCAAAAAGCGAGTCTTGATTGTCTGGCATCTTACCCTTTTCTTTGTTGTAGGCGAGAAGCTGTTCCATGTTGCCGATCATACTGCCACGCTCACCAAAAGAGTCCATCGCTCCCGCTTTGATCAGTGCTTCGAGTGATTTTTTGTTTAAATTTTTGTCTTTTACTCGGTCGAGGAAATCAGTGAGAGATTTAAATTTGCCATTGGTTTTTCGCTCCTCAATAATAGCAGTGGCGATACCTTGGCCAAAGTTTTTGATGGTGACTAGTCCAAAACGAATACGGTCTGGGTTGGCAGGAGTATTGTCACCTTTGACGATGGTGAACTGGCTGAAGCTTTCGTTGATATCTGGTGGCAATACGGGAATCTCCATGCGCTTACATTCGGTGATGAATTCTGAAATTTTCTCCACATCACCCGAGTCCGCAGTGAGTACCGCAGACATGTAGATGGTCGGAAAATTCGCCTTCATATAGGCTGTCTGATAGGCGACACGACCATAGGATGCGGCGTGAGCTTTGTTGAATCCATACGCAGCAAACGGCTCAATGAGCTTCCAGAGTGCGTCAGCTTTTTTCTCGCTCATACCGTTTTTCAAAAGTCCTTCGCGGAGCTTACCTTTTTGTTCTTCCATTTCTTTTGGAATTTTCTTACCCATCGCTTTTCGGAGTTTGTCGGCTTCGAGCCACGAATAGCCGCCGAGCTTGATCGCAATCATCATAACGTCGTCCTGGTAGGTGATCACACCATACGACTGTGTCAAAATATCTTTCATGCGCGGGTCGAGATATTTTACGAGGTCGGGATTATGTTTTCGTTCAATATATTGAGGAATACATTCCATAGGTCCTGGGCGGTAGAGTGCCACCATCGCGTTGATATCGTGGATGGTGGTGGGGCGGAGTTCCTTGAGAAATTTTGTCATGCCGGCGCCGTTGAGTTGAAAGAGACCGGCAGTTTCTCCCTTTGTGAGCATAGAAAAAGTTTTCGCGTCTTCGAGTGGCACATTTTCGATATCGACATCGATATTTTCTATCTTTTTTACACGCTCTACTGCGTCGGCGAGGATGGAAAGGTTTTTAATGCCGAGAAAGTCAAATTTGAGAAGGCCTGCATCCTCCACTGCGTGCATGTCAAACTGCGTGATGATTTTATTTTCACCTTTGGTATCGTATTGGAGAGAGGTAAAGTCGGTCAGTGGCCGAGGAGCGATCACTACACCAGCGGCGTGTACTGAGATGTGGCGTGCACAGCCCTCAATCTTTTTTGCCATGTCAATGATCTTTTTGACATCTTCTTCTTTTTTATAAATTTCTTTGAGCTCAGGAACCTCCTCGAGAGCGCGGTCGATGGTCATGGGAAAGCCTTGTGCGCCCATGGGGATGAGTTTGGAAATACGGTCACCGACATCATATGGGAAACCCATCGCTCGTGCGACATCTCGTACTGCTCCACGGGCAGCCATGGTACCAAAAGTACCGATTTGTGCTACACGATCAGCACCATATTTTCTTTTGGCGTATTCAATCATTTCGTCTCGGCGGTTATCGGCATAGTCCATGTCGATGTCGGGAGCAGAGGGGCGTTCGGGGTTTAAGAATCGTTCAAAGGGGAGTTTGTATTCAATCGGGTTTACATTGGTAATGCCAGCAAGATAAGTGACCATGGAACCCGCCACCGAACCTCGAATGGTGGTGAGGATGTGATTGTCATGGGCAAAGTGAAGCAGGTCAGATACTACAAGAAAGTATGGTGCGTACCCCTTGGCTTTAATGACAGACAGCTCGTACTCAACACGCTTCTCTACCTCATCGGTTTTCTCAACATTTCTTTTTCCGAGACCTTCATATACGAGACGTCGGAGCTCGTCATCATATGATAGACCACTGGCCACTCTATAGTCTGGGAATACCCATTTACCGAGGTCTAGACTGAGATTGCACATATCGGCTATTTTGACACTATTTTCTATGGCATCAGGCTCGTCTTTGAAAAGTGTCTCTATTTCTTCTCCAGAAAGGAAGGAGAAGTTTTCATCGTCATCATCTGAAATACGGTCAGAGACATCGCCATGGGTATTTACGAGCATGAGAGTATCTCGAGCAGATCGATCGCTTGCGTGAATATAGTACACGTCGTGTGCTGCGACGATCGCGGTGTCGGTCTCTCGGGCGAGTTTTAAGAGCTGTTGCATGAGAGCTTCGTGACCATCTATTTCTGGATGATGGGTGATTTCGATAAAGAAATTTTCCGCGCCATAGACCTTTTTGTACCAAGCTATTTTAGCCTTTGCTTTTTCGATGTCGCGATTTTTGAGAGCGAGGGTCACTTCACTTGAAAAAGAAGGGGCGATGGCGATGAGGCCTTGGGGATGTGTTTCGATCAGCTCGGTATCGATACGTGGTTTGTAGTAAAAGCCCTCGAGGTGCGATTTGGTGACAAGCTGTATGAGGTTTTTGTACCCCTCGAGGTCTTTGGCAAGGAGGACGAGACGGGCACGGCGATTGTCTACACCAGCCTGCATATCTTTTCTGGTACGAACAGCAACATATGCGTCGATACCGATGATTGGTTTTATGTCAGCCTTTTTACAAGCTTTGTAAAACTCGATTGCGCCGTACAGGTTGCCTGCATCAGTGAGTGCGAGTGCGGTTTGTCCTTGTTTTTTGGCAGTTTTGACGAGTTCATCTATCTTGGGTAGAGCATTGAGAAGGGAGTAGTGGCTATGTGTGTGAAGATGGACAAATTTCGAAGCCATAGTGAATATACTATAGCATAATTTTATGTAGAGAATATTTTGTGGATGGCGTATCTAAAAAGATACTATATACTACTATGGTATAGGTCTACTTAATTATTTATTTGTATATGATTGGTATTATACTTGTGACGGCTTCGGCGATAATGGATGAGATTTCGACTTCGATAGGTAAGTGGGAGGTGTCTCATAAAAAAGAGGGTATCTACACCTACGGGTTTCTCAATAGTTTCTGGATCTGGGTGATATTGATTGTGATCGCTGTGGTGAAAGATAGTTTTGTGTTCTCTCTTGATTCGTTACCACTTTTTTGTGTTTTGGCTGTTTTAGAAATAGCACAGATTTATTCGTCTTTACATGCAACGGTAGAAGCGGACCGCACCACGTGTGGTTTTTTGATGATTTTGACGCTCCCACTTCTTTTGTTGTTTGATTATCTGTTTGGATACCAGATTAGCACACCTGCTCTCTATGGTATTGGGGTGATTGTGTTTGGATTGATTTTTCTCTTCATTAACCACGGCCTGACCAGGAAAGGTGTGGGGTACGTTTTGTTCAGTACTTTCAATGCGGTGGCGACGATTTCTCTCTATAAGTATATGATTACCAACTACAACTCTGTAGAAGGGCAGCAGATTGTCATGTTCACAGTCCTTTTGATCTATCTCTTTGTGATGTCGGTGTGGAAGTCAAAACAGAATCCATTTCGCTTTTTGTTTAAGAGAGAATTTTTGATTCAATCAATACCGAGAGGTTTGGGAGGTGTGTTGATTAGCTTTGCATACCTATTTGCAACTCCTGCAGTGATTACTAGTGGAAAAAGGGCGGTACTCGTTCTTTTGTCGGTTATTACAGGTAAAGCATATTTCCACGAAAAACATTTTTTAATAAAAATAATTTCCATGGCTTTGGTTGTTTCGGGTATTTTTCTTTTGACTAAGTAATGACAAAAAAGTTTCGATATCGTGTAGGGGTAGATGAGGTTGGCCGAGGACCGATCGCGGGGCCGGTGGCGGTAGGGGCTTTGTGTGTAGATGTGGGGCACGCGAAAGCTATGCTTTCGCGTGCTGATTTCCAAGGACTTTTCTCAGGTATTAAAGATTCTAAAAAACTTTCACCGGAAAAGAGGGAAGAGTGGTTTGTAAAAATATGTCTAGCTCAAAAAGTGGGTGCTCTCGTTTTTGTCGTCACTTGTATCTCAGCAAAAGAGATAGATACAAAAGGTCTCGCTCCTTCTATCAAAAAGGCGCTTCAAAAGTCTTTACAAAAGGTAGCGCCTGACCCCGCAGACACCCAAGTCCTTCTCGACGGTAGCCTCTATGCTCCGGTTGAATATGTAAATCAGAAAACGATCATTAAAGGTGATCTCAAGGAGCCTATCATCGGCCTCGCATCTATTGTGGCAAAAGTTTCTCGTGACCGGCTGATGGTGTCCTATTCTAAAAAATATCCCCAGTATGATTTCGACATCCACAAAGGCTACGGTACCAAAAAACATTATGAAAAAATAAAAAAGTACGGTCTATCGCCACTACACCGAAAGAGTTTTTTGTAGGACTTGATTTATGGACAGGATTATTGTTCCATTGTTTTAGAAAGGAATATTTATTCTTATGTTCAAGATGTGTAATGGCCACACTCGAATCGCCCTCATCCTCTTTCGGTGGCTGGTGATCAAGTTTCCCAATCCACGCTTTGATAGGATTCGAAGTGCCTTTGAATTCAGTGAAAACTTTGCCCAATTCTCGGCGCGACTAACAAGGGTGCTTTATGAGGCGTTTGTCTGGGGTGTGGTAATTAATGCTTCAGAAGGGCTTGTCTCTGTCTGGTGCACCAATGCTCATCATCTTTCACCAGTTATCACGTTGGGTATTCTCAATCTCCAGTGGTATGAAGGAGAAGGGCAGCCGACTGACGAGGAGATCGAGGTCGTGTATCGGAGTCTTTCTCCAAAAGCACGGAGTGTTCTCGAGATGGTGAATGCTCATGATAAATCTGCACATAAATGGCGAAAGACCCCGAAGGGATTGCGTCTGATTGATTACGGAGTGGATCCGTTTCAAGCGAGCTGGGGAGCATTTTTGAACGGGTCTCAAAGGGAACTCACTCAAGCAACCGCAAAGAAATAGGGTTGCTTTTTTAATTAAAAAACCGAGCGGGAAGCTCGGCGAGTTGACCCGTAGTGGGTTTGTTTTCTGGAAAAAACTCCCGTTGCTGGAGCGGGTGAGTAGGTGACCGTCTCGGCTTCACCTTTTGCTCGATGTTGGCCATTGAGATGATGATGACCAGCATCCCCGTCACAAAGAGGATTGCTGACAGGAAAAAGTTTAGGAGATGTTTGTGTTCTCGGAATTTTTCTCGCTCACTGAGGAATGCCAGTCCCCAAAAACCTCCAATGACCGCCATGATTGTGCCAAGTGTCCGCCACGATTCAGGATTCATGAGAAGAGCGTTGTTTGGTAAAAGCGACGCGCCGGTACCGTAAAATTGACCGTTTGTTACTATAAATTAAAAGATTAAAACAGTCAAGGGTTTCAAAACCTCTCATACAAAGGCCTGGGTTTACAGATAATGTTGCATTTTCCCCAAAACCCTGTATACTATATGAACTATGGTAAATCGAATGCGCGCCACCCGAGCTCATCGGGACAATAGACGATCACATCACGCTCTCACCGCTATCCAGACTACGCTCTGTAGCGACTGTAATGCTCCGCGTCTCAGACACACCGCCTGTGGCAACTGTGGCAAATACCGAGGCAAGACCATTATCGATATGACTGCTAAAATCCAGAAAGTAGAAAAGAAAGCCAAGGCAAAAACGGCAGAAGTGACAACAAAGTAAAGTAGAGAGAAGCGAAGGTTTGCGAGAGCGAGTTCTTTAAAGAAATATGGCAAACAGGCACCTTTCAAGATCAATAGTACTCCAATCACTCTTTGAGTGGGATTTTCGCAACTACGATATCTCCAAGGCAAAGGCAATTTTCGTTCGTAACATGGAGGAATTTGCTCCCGGTCTTGGAGATTTCTCGTTTATGGAACAGCTGGTAGAAAGTCTTTTAAGTAAGCGTGCAGATCTCGACAAGATTATTGAAAAAGCCGCTCCGGATTGGCCGATAGATAAGATCTCTATTGTTGATCGAAACATTCTTCGTATTGGTCTCTACGAGCTCCTTTTTTCTGATCGTGCAGAAGTGCCGGCAAAAGTGGCTATAAATGAAGCGATTGAGCTCGCAAAAACTTTCGGCGGAGAAAATAGTAGTAAATTTATCAACGGTGTGCTCGGTTCTGTTTACAAAGAGATCGGCGAGCCAGGTAAAGACAGTGTTTCAAAGAAAAAGCTTTTCAAAAATGTTCCGTACGAGGAAATGCCGATCGAAAAGCTTGGTGGTGCTGTAGTCTATGCAAAAGATAGTAACGGTCAGCTTAACTTTGCTTTTGTACATGATATTTTTGGACACTGGACTCTACCAAAGGGGCATATTACACCTGAAGAGGGTGATGAGGCGGGTACTGAGAGGGTGGTACAAAAGGAGATTGGCCTCGTGGTCAAAACCGGTGAGAAGCTTGGTAACAACGAATACATCGCTTCTGACCCAGAAAAGGGTAAGCTCAGAAAACAGGTGATCTACTATCTCGCAAAAACCGATTACGATACACTTGTACTCGATAAGACCAGTGGAGGACTCAACGACCTACGATGGTTTCCGCTCCGGGAGATAGCTGAGCTTAATCTATATAATGACATTTTGCCTCTTGTCACCAAGGCGATTACACTTCTAACTAGTAAATAATTTCTTATGGCAACGATAGATATTTCTGTATTTGAAAAAAAGGCCGGAGTGAGTTTTAAAGATAAATCGCTTTTGACACAAGCGTTTACACATCGCTCATATCTAAATGAGAACAAAGGGCTAAAAATGTCTCACAATGAGCGGCTCGAGTTTCTTGGCGATGCAGTCCTCGAGCTCATCTCGACCGATTATTTATTTAAAAAATATCCTGATAAGACAGAAGGTGATCTGACTTCGTATCGTTCGGCTCTGGTAAACACCGTCAGTCTTGCAAAAGCGGCGACTAATCTCGATATCAATAATTATTTACTTTTATCAAAAGGTGAAGCAAAAGATATGGGACGAGCACGGCAGATTATTCTTGCAGATACGTTTGAGGCGGTGATCGGAGCGCTCTATGTTGACGGTGGGTATGATGCGGTCAAGGATTTTGTCAAACGCAATCTTTTTGATTTGATAGATATTGCGCATATTGTGAAAAATAAATTGTGGCTCGATGCGAAGAGTCGTTTCCAGGAGCAGGCACAAGACAAGCTCGGTGTGACTCCAGTGTACAAAACGCTTCGAGAAGAGGGGCCGGATCACGATAAGACATTTACACTCGGAGTATTTCTCGGAGAGGTGCAGGTAGCAATAGGCGAGGGGCCGTCAAAGCAAGAGGCAGAGCAGAAAGCGGCGGAGAATGGGTTGAAAGAAAAAGGATGGTAGTAAAAATTCAAAGTTAAAAGTTTAAAATTGTCTTCCTTAGCTCGTTGAGCCCTTTCGCCAAACGGCGGCTTAAACTCGTCGGGGGCTGTTTTGGGCACATTTGGCTCTATAGAGCCACGCTAAAAGGCTAAACTCATGAGTTTAGCCTTTTAGATTTTAGGTATAAATTAACAAAAATAAAAAGAGCGTAGTTCTTACGCTCGGATTTGGTCACTGGCATCTCCATTGGCGCCAATTGCATCTACGGGACAACCCTCAAGTGCTTTTTGGCATGATTCTTCCTCTTCCGGTGTTTCTGGTTGCTTCTTTACGTAGCTGTAGCCACCATCGTCGTATCGAGTGAAAAGTTCTCTTGCGGTTTCCCGACAGGCATCGCAGTCGATGCACTGGATATCTACGTAGAATTTACCAGGAACGTTTTGCGAATATTTGTTGGCGGCATCTGCCATAATTCCTCCAAAGTTTTGGGTTTCTTGTTTAAAACGGAGCGGTCGATAGACCACTTTTGCCATACTAACATAAATAAAAAAGCACGACTAGTGGCGTCGCGCTGGGGGTCTCGATTTTGGTTCCGGATCGTCTTCTTTGCCGATGGCAAGATTGGGACAGTCTTCTAGTGCCTTTTGGCATGCAGCGATTTCTCTGTCGCCACTTGGCTGTTTGTAAACGTATGCCGAAAGGTTGTCATCTACCCTGAAGTTTTTGGGAGCATGAGATTTACATGCTCTACATCCACCACACAGGTTTCGATCTACAAACAGCGGACCCTTGACATTCGACTCGTGTCTTTCGTTTGTATCTGGCACAATACCTCCGTTTGGTAAAAGTTGACCGACTATTAAAATGAGCGCTTCGAAAATCGCTCTGGCTATGCTAGCACGGGTAGGTAAAAGAGTAAAATTAAAAAGAGCGCAAAATTGTTGCGCTCAGGGTGGGTCTGCTTTACGGTAGTAGATAGCGTGATGATCACATGCCTTCTGTGCTGCCCGACATTCTGCCTCATCCTCTGGAGTTTCGGGTTGTCGATAGACATAGGCGTATCCGCCGTTGTTAAAGTTCAACCCAAAAACCTGAGGAGCTATGTCGACGCAAGCCAAACACGCAAAGCAATTATCCATCACAGACCACTGTCCAGGAACATTTTCCGGGTATTTTTCTGGAAGTTTTCGAGGTGCTCGTGGCACGGTAATTCCTTTCGGTGGAGTCGCCTTTTGTGTATTGCAAAGCAAACATCTAAAAGAGCGACCTTCTTTCATGCTAACATAAAATTAAAAATCCCGATAAATATCGGGATGGGGGAAGGGGAAATTATTTCTTGCCTTTTTTGAGCCTCAGGCGCTGGATTTGGATAGAGGTGACTGACCGGCCGAGTATTCTGCTCAACTCACGGTCAGAATGACCATTTTTGTGTCGGACAAGCTTGTTTTCTTGGCGAGTCCATGGTTTGGGATGAAAGCCCCACGGAGGCAGATTCCTGGTGCGATACTTGTAGTCACGAGCGCGTTTGTTGGCCCTGATTTGAGTTGGAGTTGCTTTTGGTAAGCGCCGACGGTCGATGGTGCCCTGTGATGTTGCGTGTTCAGCAATCATTCGAAGTTTATGGTTGAAGGTGAGCTGTTATCCGAAACACAATCTATCAGTAAAAATGAGATATGTCAAAAAATAGTTTGCGAAGATAGCCATTTCGATGTTAGACTGCTCGAATGATAAAAGGCTTCTGGGAACAGATAAAAAAGCAGGCTGGCACTGAGCCATTTTTTGTTATGGCACCACTTGCTGATGTGACGGATGTGGCTTTTCGAGAAATTATCGCTAAGTACAGTAGAATGGGTAAAAAGGGGGGTGGACCGGCGGTGCTCTGGACGGAGTTTGTGTCTGCAGATGGGCTTTGTTCACCTGGTCGTAAAATACTCGAGCGAGACCTTGCGTATACTGAAGGTCAACGACCGATCGTGGCACAGCTTTTTACTGGTCATCCAGAAAAGATGAGAGAAGCTTGTGCGCTTGCTCGGGAGCTTGATTTTGATGGTATTGATATAAATATGGGTTGTCCGGATAAGTCGATAGAAAAACAATGTGCTGGTGCGTCGATGATGAAAGATCCAGAGCTTGCCCGAAAGGTGATTGAAGCGGCGAGGGAGGGGGTGGGAAATATTCCGGTGTCGGTAAAGACAAGAATTGGTTATAACAAAAACGAAATCAAGACATGGATCGCTTTTTTGCTTGAATTAAAACTACCAGTACTCACCGTGCATTTGAGAACTCGTAAGGAAATGTCAGACGTGCCGGCGCATTGGGAATTGATGCCTGAAATAATTGCGTTGCGTGACAAGATTTCTCCGGAGACGCTCATTATCGGCAACGGTGATGCATTGAGTCTCGAGGATGGCAGACAAAAGGCACAGGCGAGTGGAGCGGACGGGGTGATGTTTGGCCGGTCGATTTTTGGTAATCCCTGGCTTTTTGATACACAGAAAAAGGAGGTGACGATGCGAGAGCGGCTTGAGGTGATGGTGGAACATACACTCCTGTACGAAAAATTGCTCGGTGATATTAAAAATTTTGCTATTATGAAAAAACATTATAAAGTCTACGTTCACGGATGGGATGGGGCAAAAGAATTACGGGCGAAATTGATGGAAACGAGTAGTGGAGGGGAGGTGGAGAAAATAGTGAAAGAATACTTGGAGATAGTTTAAAATTAAAAATACAAAGTTAAAAATGAGGTAAGAAAAAAGCCCCGAGAGGGGCTTTTTTTTACCTAGGATTATTAGATATCGTTATTAATTATTTAAAGCCTCTTTACATGTCTCGAGAGCATACTCTGCCTCCGGAATATCCGCCAAAACACGATCGAGTACTTCTTGTTTTAAAGCAATTTTTTCAGAGATTTCTGCCATCTTAGCTTCACTATTTTCAATCGCCTTTTCATCCTTTGGTGTTTTATTGTTCAATTTGTCTAATTTCTTTTGCTCGTTCGTTAAATACTTGTTTAGATTATTAATATTTTTCTCCAACGTGATGCGATTCCCGTTCAAATTATCAAGAGCACTTTGTTCATCGGAACAATTTAATTTCTTTGGTTCCGGAAGTGCCTTACAATAGGTAAACATAAAACCTTGGAAACCAGTGCCAGATTGGTTCTGAGTTAATTGCTGTCCAATTATGCCGGGTAGCTCATCGACACAAATTTGCCAAATGTCTTTCAGTAGATTCGAAGAGTCACCAGAACTTATGAGTGTGGCGGACAAATATACTTGGCGAGTATTCTTGGATACTATCCGATAAAGATCGCTTTTAAAAAGTGCCACGATAAGAACAACGACCACAATTGCTCCGAGTATCCAAAGTTTCTTTTTCATATTTTGTGTTGAAAATAAATTATTAAAAATCATGTCTATATAGGCATGATACATGGGGGGGGGTAAAAAGCAATCGGTGATGGGGATAACCCAGGAATTTTAGGAATTTATTGGTAGTTCAGTTTACATAGGCCACTCTATCTAAGCAGGGCTTTTCACCTTCTTCTGGTGCAATAGCATCTACGCTCCGCGTTAGGCAAGGCCTAACGCGGAAAAAATTCTCGCTACCCTTGCCGAGCACAACCCTGAAAGTTTCAAATGAGTTGTCGCTCAAGTCAAATAAGTAACAAAAAATCCCCCGGCCGTATCCTCGGCCGGGGGATTTACTTATCCCCACAATTACTATCCGCTCTCATTCTATTTATATATACTGTGTGATAGTAGATGTTGCCCACAACCCTGTGTCGAAAGGTAAAAAATGTCACACAATGCACAACTCGAGCTTCGTAAACGCGGATGTCCACCACATCTCAAAAGGCAGGTCCATGAACTCTTGTATCTCTTGACCAGTCTCGGTCTGAGTGAAGAACAGCAGGTAGCCTTTTGGGACGCGTTTCCGGGCAATGAAGTAAGTGGAAGGGCTTTTTGGCAGGAGTATCTGGGATACTGGCATGACGGGAAATCTGAGCGACCGGCGCTCATTGTATTTCTCCAAAGTCGTTGGAACTCGGTCTGTGTTCCAGAGGTATCTGCTCAGAAGGAACCATCTCGCAGTAGTTTTGAGTGGTTGCTATGGTTTCAAAGGCTTCTTCCGGGAGATGGCAATCTCCCTCCGCGCGCTACTAGTAGGTAGCGCGCTTTTTAGACTCTGTTTTTTGTCGTTTGAATCAGATAAAAGTTTTCCACACCCGCTCTTGTCTTTATTTAAAAGGAGGAGTACCATTTTAAATGGACCGCACATCGTAAGCTCGTAAGCAGTGGCTTGTCTTTGTTGCTCTAGCGGGTGTAAAGAACTTCAAACTTCTTTAGCGGTCGTTGCAGAACGAAAGGAAACCAATGAAAGTCAACCAATTCGCCGGAGTTATCTCCTTCGGCAACGGCGACAAGAAGTAATCACTACCGTCGGCCCAAAAACCGCACGTTCACCCCAAACAGTCGTCCAGGGGGAGAGCGTGCGGTTCAACATTTGTATTTTCTCAAAAATCACTGAAATCGGTCTAAAATGCCTTAGTAGAAGCCAAAAACAGTTTAAAGGCTCAACCGTACACGGTTGAGCCTTTAAACTGTTTTTAAAATATCAAGGTTCAACCTTGATATGCCATTCCCAACCACTGAGCCGTTGGGGTCACTTGTTCTTAAAAACGCAAAGAGGAAAAACCACTACGATATACCGTAGTGGTTTTTCCTCCCATTTGTGAATCATGAATCATAAATCGATCTTCTCAGATCTGCTTGTCTATTGTCTGCCGTCTATTACTCCGCTATACTGTCCGCATGTCTCAGGCTACCCAAGTCGCTCTCTATCGAAAATATCGTCCGCAAGCTTTTAAGGAGGTGCGAGGACAAGAAGCGGTAGTCAATGTGCTCTCAAGTGCGGTCGCATCTGGCAACATTTCTCACGCCTATCTTTTTTGTGGTTCCCGAGGTACGGGGAAGACGAGTGTGGCGAGAATTTTTGCTCAGGCCATCGGCACGGTACCCGAAGACCTTTATGAAATCGATGCCGCCTCAAACCGCGGTATCGATGATATTCGCGAGCTCCGTGAGTCTGTCAACACTTTGCCATTTCAATCCAAATATAAAGTCTATATTATCGATGAAGTGCACATGCTTACCAAAGAAGCCTTTAATGCACTTTTAAAAACACTGGAAGAACCGCCGGCACATGTAGTTTTTATTCTCGCGACTACCGAAATGCACAAGCTTCCAGAAACTGTCGTGTCTCGTTGTCAGACTTTTACTTTTTGCAAGCCAAGCCGAGAGATTTTAAAAAGTGTGATCGAAAAAACTGCCGAAAAGGAAGGGTATTCGATAGACCATCCATCTGCCGAGCTCGTCGCACTTCTTGGAGACGGGTCATTTCGAGATACGCATGGGATTTTACAAAAAGTAATGGGGGCTGTGAAAGGTAAAAAGATTACGCTCGAAGCGGTGCAAAGTGTAACCGGTGCGCCAAAAGGGGAACTAGTCAATGAATTTGTTTCGGGACTTGCCCTGAAAGACAAAGAGAAATGTTTACAGGCAATCAATTCAGCAGTCATTGAAAACCTGGACATGAAAATCTATCTCACGCTCATTTTACAAAAAATCCGTGCGATATTGCTCATCAAAAACAGTGAGGGGGCAAAGAAACGCCTGGTAGATGAATTTTCTGCCGAAGACTTTGACCTGCTCCAAAAGCTCGCTACTTTACCTTCGTCCGCCGTCTCCTCAAACACCCTTCTCGAGCTTTTAAATACCTATGACCTACTTGGTGTCTCGGCTATCGAACAACTTCCTCTCGAGCTCGCAGTGTTGAAAGTACTCTCATAAGTTTTAGCTTCCTTGAATAAAGAATGTTTTTACAGTATTGTAGATAGGCGGGTTTGTGGAAAATGTATACATTTGTGCCCAGAGCTGGGGGATCGTCTAATGGTAGGACACCTCCCTTTGAAGGAGGTTATTTTGGTTCGAATCCAAGTCCCCCAGCCTTGTGCAAAAATGATGATATGAAAAATAATTCTAAAATCATGGATGGCTACCTAGCAATAGTTTTAACAGAAGAATCACAGCAGACATTGCTTGCAAAATTTCCTCCATCATATGCAAAAGTATACGCACACCATGTGACCGTGGCGTTTAAGCCAACTGCTGAGGTGTACGAGAAATATAAAAAATATCTTGGCTTGTCAGTGGCTCTGCGTGTCTATGGATATGCGAAAGATGAAAAAGGGGAAGCGGTAGTGGTAGACGGCGAATTATTGAAAGACAGAATGTATCACATAACTCTTAGTACTGATAATGTTTCCCCTGTGTACAGCAATACATTACTAGAAAAATGGTATAGCGCTATTACTGAACCGTTTTTGTTGC
>SXGR01185639.1_pt1 | contig 19052 bp, 19 predicted proteins | sample 3174711 | NCBI WGS metagenome assembly SXGR01 (sample SAMN11356860, study PRJNA531348) | freshwater metagenome | isolation source: freshwater sample F1-60 | place: China: Fuxian Lake, Yuxi | collected 2017-12-25
GCGTCGACCACCGCCTTCCAGCGGCCCATCTCCGCGCGGATATGGGCCGCCGCTGCGGCCGGGTTGGACCCGGTCTGCGGCTCGATGGCGAATTTCGCCAGGCTTTCCTGCAGGGACGCGTCGCCCATCACCTTCGCGGTGGCGGCTGATAGCGCGTCCATCACCGCCGTCGGCGTTCCCGCTGGCGCGGCGACCACGTTCCACAGTATTGCTTCGAAGCCCTTTATGCCCAGCGCCTCGTCCACCGTCGGCACGTCGGAGGCCTGCGGCGAGCGCTTCGCGGAAGCCACCGCGAGGATGCGAATCTTGCCTGCACGATGATCGGCGAGCGAAGCGCCCAGCGTGTCGGTGAACATCTCGATCTGGCCGCCCAGCAGATCCGCCTTCGCCTGCGCAGAGCCCTTGTAGGGCACGTGCACGATATCGACGCCGCCGGATTCCTTTTTCATGCGCTCTGCGGCCAGATGCATCATGGTCCCGGTTCCCGGTGAGCCATAGCGCAGCGCTCCCGGCTTTGCGCGCGCCGCATCGACCACGCCCTTTAGCGTGGAAGGCTGCGAAGGATGCACCGCGAACACGATCGCTGCGCCGCCGACAATGGCAACGTGCGAGAAGTCCGTCAGCGCATCATATTGCGCCTTCTGGTTTATGAGGTTATAGAGCGCATGCGTGGACGCGGTGCCGAAGAGCAGCGAATACCCGTCGGGCGCGCTCCTCATCACGTCTACCGAGCCGATCGCGCCGCTTGCACCAACCTTGTTCTCGACGATGACCTGCTGTCCGATCGCCGCACCCAGGCGCTGCGCATACTGCCGCGCGAAAATGTCGGTCGGCCCGCCTGGCGGGAAAGGCACCACCAGTCGCAGCGGCTTCACCGGATAAGCCTGCGCCCACGCCGACGCGAACGGCAATGCGAGGGAGAACTTGAGGAGGTCGCGTCTTTGCATGGTGCTTCCTTTTCTAGAGTCCGGCTGCGCGCCAGTCTGGGTTTGGTTGCGTGGGTTCGCTGCCAAGGCCGGCTGCCCGGATCGCGGCAATAGCGCAGTACTCGTCCTTGTCCGAGGCATCGCCGCTGACGCCCACCGCGCCGATAGCCGTTCCTGTTGCATTCAGCACCAGCACGCCGCCGGGCACGGGGATGAATCTGCCGTTCGCCGCCGCAGCGAGCGCATTTTGAAACGCCGGGCGCTCCTTCAGGCGGTCGCGGATCAGACGCGTCGACATGCCCATGCCCAGCGCGCCCCAGGCCTTGCCGTAGGCGATGTCGAAGCGCAGCACGCCGCAGCCATCTTCGCGCTTGTAGGCGACGAGATTGCCGCCCGCATCGAGCACCGCCACCGCGAGGGGCAGCAGCCCCTCCTTCGCGCGAACGGCGAGCGCCTCGTCGACGATCTTCGCCGCAGCGGCGAGCGCGAGGCTCGATTGCACGGCTGCCAGGTGCTCGGCCATCAGAAGACGATCACGCCGCGTGCACCGTGTGGAATGCGCGCCACGGCGTCAAAAGACGATGACGCCGCGCGCATTTTTTCCAGCTTCCATGTCGGCAAAGGCCTGCGGCGCCTCGTCGATGGAATAGCGCCGCGTGATGAGCTCGTCCAGCTTCAGTTTCCCCGCCATGTAGAGCTGCAGCATGCGCGGAAAGTCGATGCGCGGCACGCAGGAACCGAAGTAGCTGCCGATGAGCGACTTCTCCTCGAACACCATTGTCATCGGCTTGATCGAGGTGGTGTCCGAACCCTTGGCGACGCCGACGACGATCGCCTTGCCGCCCCGGCGGATGGCGCGGTACGCGATCGCGGCGAGTTCGCCGTTGCCCACGCACTCGAATGCGTAGTCAGGTCCGCCGCCGGTCGCCTTCTTGATCGCCTTGACGGAATCCTCGCCCGGCTTGAGCAACAGCGTGTCGGTGGCGCCGAAGGTCTTTGCAAACACAAGTTTGGATTCCACGGTGTCGATGGCCAGGATCTTCTGGGCTCCTGCGATCGCCGCGCCCTGGATCACATTGAGGCCCACGCCGCCGCAGCCGAATACCGTCACCACGGAACCGGGCTCCACACGCGCGGTGTTGAAAACCGCACCCACGCCTGTGGTCACCGCGCACCCGACCAGCGCCGCGCGGTCGAGCGGGATCTTCGGGTCGATCTTGACGAAGTTCTCCAGCGACATCGTCGCGTATTCGGCCATCACGCCGCAGCCGGAGAAAATGCCCAGCGGCTTGCCGCCCCTGTCATGCGTGCGCGGGGTGCCCTCGCGCGGCGTCATCAGCGCGTTGCCCTGGTCCATGCACAGCACCGGCCGCCCGCCCACGCAATAGCGGCAGCTGCCGCACATGTAGATGAAGGAGGACACCACGTGGTCGCCGACCGCGAATCCGGTCACGCCTTCGCCGACTTCGATGACTTCGCCCGCGGCTTCGTGCCCCAGCACCAGCGGCAGCGGCATTGCGATGGTGCCGTTAATCGCCGAAAGATCCGAGTGGCAGACGCCGCAGGCCTTCATCTTCACCATCAACTCGCCGCGCTTCGGCGAATCGACGCTGATTTCCTCCACTACCGGCGGCTTGTTGAGTTCGCGGCAGATGACCGCCTTGCCATTACGCGCCATGCGCCCGCTCCCCTGATTGGACAGCGGCGAGTATAGCGTCGCGCGCGGAACCCAACAGCGCGCAGTCAGCGCGGGCCAAGCGCTTCCAGGTTCTTCCCGCGCAACCGCGCGAGCAGAAGCTCGCCGGTCTTGTCCACGCGGAACTCGCCGTAGCGCGCCGCCTCGTAGGTGGCGCCGGTGCCTTCGCGGAAGAAGTATGCATTGGTGGCGAACTTCACGTTGCCCGCCCGCACGCGGTATTTCAGCGCGACTTCACCGTCGGCCAGCGGCGCCCCGTCGTCACGGCGCACGAAGCTGCCGACGCCGCGCGCATCGAGCGTGACGACAAGGCGGCCGTTCTCGCCGTCTTTCGCGGGGTCGCGGGCAAAGGCCTCCGTCTCGGCCTTGAAGCGCAGCGCCATGTAGTCGCCCTGCATCAGCGAACGCGGATCCACAGGCGCGAGCTCCAGGAGCACGACCCTGCCCTCGGCGAGGTGCCGCTCGCGGCCAAGGATGCCGGCGTTAACGGCAACCAGAACCAGCGCGCCGCACGCCAGCACGAGCCACTCGCGCCAGGTCCTAGGCATGCTCCTCCCGGCGCGCAGGCCACCATTGACGCAAGGCGAAACGCAACACCAGGAGCGCCACGCCTGCTGCCGCCAGCAGCACGGACTTCTCGAGCAGCGTCACCTGCATCGCGTAGTAGTAGTGGGACAGGTAGCCGATGAGGGAGAGCAGCCCCAGCCCGGCGAGCACGCGGTTGCCATTGGCATAGCCGACGACAAGCACCGCGACGGCAGGGCCCAACGCGGCCGCCTTGAGCGACACCAGCGCAAGCATCACCGCGCCGACGAGCGCCACGCGGCCCTGCGGCGAGGACAGCGCGAGGCCCTCGCGCCACAGCAGCATCAGCGCCGCGGCAACCAGCACCGCGCCCGCAGCAAGCGCCCCGATCCAGCCCCGCACTCCCGCGCCCACGGAATTCGCGGCGTTCGCACCATCCGCCCACAGCACCCAGAGCGGGCCGAACATGATGCAGGTCTGCAGCGTGGCGAGCGCGAGACCGTAACCGCCGGCCCGCAGCAGCGCGCCCCGGCGGTCCAGATCGAACTCGCGCAGCCAGACGACGACGAAGGCCGCGCTCACTACCGCAGGCGCGAGCGCAGGGAATCCGAGTGTCGCCATCGCGTAGGTGATGGCGAAAGCGCCCGTCCATGCCGCCCAGACGCGGTGGATGAAATTCGGCACCAGCCAGAACAGCACTGCCTGCTGCACGGCGAGCACCAGTGGGAGCGTCACGCGAGAAAAACCGAACAGGTCGCCTAAACCGTAGGCCATCAGCGTCTGTCCCGCAAGGCTGACGGCAAGCCCCAGCTGCGAGAGAAAATCGTTGGCCGGGCCGGCGCGCAGCAGCACGGCCGCACCGCCGCATACCGCGGCGCCGACCACCAGCGCGGCGGCACTGCTTTTCATGACCAGCGCGAAACCGACGCCGACGAAGCCGAACAGGAACAGGGCGCCGATCCAGCCGGCGATGCCGAGCATCACGCGCACGTACCAGGGCGTGCGCTGCGCATCGGCGACAGGCAGCTCGCCGGACACCAGCCCGGCGGCATTCAACCGCTCCCACAGCGCTGCGCGGTCCTGCGGCGTCATTCGCCCTCCTCCAGCGCTACCTTGCGCAGCCACCATCCGGCAAGCGCGGACATGCCGATCACCGCGTTGCCAATGAAGAACAGCGCGATTGCCTCGACACGGCTGACCAGCATCAGGCGTGACAGCGCCGCGGTGACGACGACAATCACCGACAATGCGCCGCCGGCGAGCACGAACAAATCCTTGCGGCGCCGGCGGTGCCACGCGTAGGCGGCGGCACACCACAGCGCCCACGCAAGCAGGCCTTCGCCGGAAAGCCGGCGGTCGAACACGTCGAATACCGCGAGCGCACAGGCGATACCACCGCTGGCCGTGGCGACAATGCGCGCCGACCAGCGTTCCTGCATCCACGGTGTGCCGCGCGCGGCCAGCACCTCCCAAGCCACGAGCGCCGCGGCATTCATGGCGAACATGATCCACAGCTGCTGGTGTCTGCCAAAAAAGATGCTGAACAGGCCCTGGAATGCCTGGAAATAGAGCACCGTCGCGAGATTGGCCAGCGCCAGCACCAACAGCCACAGCACCGGCAGGCGCCCGGCGAATGCAAGCGGCACGATTGCGGCCGCCCACAGCGCGAACAGCTCCCAGGGATCGGCACCGGTCTGGTAGGTCTGACCGACCAGCGCGAACATCACGCCGACGACGATCGCCGCGACGAACAGGCATGCCTTGCCCGTCGCGCGATCGAGCCCGCGCCGCCACGCGCCGGCAAGCGCAGCGACGAACGCCGCCTCGACGAGCGCGAAACGCACCCAGCGTCCAAGGTCTTCCCAGTTGTAAGCGATGAAGAATGCGAGTGACACCGCCAGGAACGCAGCCGCGCCCCACAGCAGCAGCCGGTCGAGGAAACGCCGCCAGTCGTCGGCACCCGGCAGGGCGCCGCCTGCTTCCATCGCTGCACGCAGGCGCCCCGGCTCCACCCGTCCCTGCTCGGCCCACTCCAGGATGGTGTCGCGCCTGTTCATGGCGCCAAAGTATATTTGGTAAAGTGATGGCCCTTTGGTAACCGGTGCCGCCCTCTTCCGGCACCACTCCAGGAATCCCCAATGATCAATCGCGACAAGTTCTTCATAGACGGCGCATGGGTAGCGCCCTCCACCACTGAATCGATAGGCGTGCACAACGCCGGTACCGGCGAGGTCATGGGCAAGGTGCCCGCAGGCGGCGAAAAGGACATCGTCGCAGCGGTGGCCGCGGCGCGCGGCGCGCTCGAAGCCTGGAGCGCCACGCCCGTCGAGAAGCGGGCCGAGTACCTGCAGAAGATCTCCGATGGCCTCAAGGCGCGCGCGCCCGAGCTCTCTGCGCTCATCGCGCAGGAAGTCGGCATGCCGATCAAGATGGCGGGCCGCATACAGGCCGGGCTGCCGATCGCGAACTTCGCCAACTACGCGAAGCTGGCCCGGGAATTCGCCTTCGAGACGCGCGTAGGCAATTCCGTGGTCTGCCGCGAACCCGTGGGCGTGGTCGGCGCGATCACGCCGTGGAACTACCCTCTGCACCAGATCGCGCTGAAGGTCGCGCCGGCGCTCGCTGCGGGTTGCACGGTGGTGCTGAAACCCTCGGAAGTCGCCCCGTTCAACAGTTTCCTCCTCGCCGAGGTCATCGAAGCGGTCGGCCTGCCCCGCGGCGTGTTCAACCTCGTCACCGGTCTCGGCCCCACGGTGGGCGAAGCGCTGGTGAAGCACCCGGACGTCGACATGATTTCCTTCACCGGCTCGACGCGCGCCGGCAAGCGCATTTCGGAAGTCGCCGCGCAGACGGTGAAGCGCGTCGCGCTCGAACTCGGCGGCAAGAGCGCCTCGGTGATCCTCGACGATGCCGACCTCGCCGCTGCAGTGAAAGGTACGGTGAACGGCTGCTACCTGAACTCGGGGCAGACCTGCACGGCACTGACACGCATGCTGGTGCCCGCCTCCAGGCACGACGAGGCCGCGAAAATCGCCGGAGAGATCGCAAAGGGTTTCACGCTAGGCGACCCGATGTCGGAAGCGACTAAACTCGGGCCGCTCTCCTCGCAGATGCAGCTGGACCGCGTGCGCGAATACATCAAGAAGGGCGTGGCGGAAGGCGCACAGCTCGTTGCCGGCGGCGCGGATGCGCCCGACGGCCTGCCCGGCGGCTACTTCGTCAAGCCGACGGTGTTCGCAGGCGTAAAGAATTCGATGAGCATCGCGCAGGAGGAGATTTTCGGGCCCGTCCTTTCGATCATCCCCTACAAGGACGAGGAAGAAGCGGTACGCATTGCAAACGACTCTGCCTACGGCTTGGCCGGCGCGGTGTGGTCTGGCGACGAGGCACGCGCGCAGAAAGTGGCGCGCCGCATCCGTGCCGGACAGGTGGACGTGAACGGCGGCGCCTTCAACATGAACGCGCCTTTCGGCGGCTTCAAGCAGTCGGGCCACGGCCGTGAGGCCGGCGTCTACGGTCTCGAGGAATTCCTCGAGTACAAGTCGATGCAGATGAAGGGCTGACGCCCGCCTATACGAGCATCCGCTCAGGCTCGCAGACATCGCGCAGGAGGCGCCGCGTCGGCGTGTGGGTGCGGCCGTTGCGGATGACGAGGCGCGGCAGCAGGCGCTTGGTCCCCAAGAGGTCGATTCTCTTGCAGTCGCGGAAAGTCCAGTCGCCCTCGATCACGTCGAGCAGCGTGATGTCCGCGCGCGATCCGACCTTGAGGGTGCCGATCTCGTCGGCCAGGCGCAGCACCTCCGCGGGGTGCTGCGTCGTCGCGCGGATGACAAACGGAATGTCGAAACCCAGCGCGAGCAGCTTGGACATGGTGCCGCAGAGGCTGTAGTCCAGCGTCTTGTCGTTGTCGTGGCTGTGGAAGTCGCCGTGCAGGTCGGTGCTGATGGTGTAGGGGAACAGCCCCGCGTCCATCATGCGGCGCGCGGTGTCCCAGCTGAAATTGATGCCGTGGCCGATATCGAGGCGCACGCCGTTGGCCACCGCCTCGATCAGTTCCGCGCAGGGCTTCTGGCGCTCGCCGAGGATGCCGTCGTCGCGGCAGGAAAAGCAATGCGCGAGCAGGTCTCCGGGGCGCACGAAGGCGAGCACCTCGGGCAGCACGCTGAGCGGATCGGGCCGATTTTGTTCGTTCACCGGGAAGAGCTGGCCGGTATGCACGTACATCGGCAGCTTCATGCGGTCGGCGATGTCGCGCGCGCGACGGATCATCACGTCGCCCCACGAGGACCAGCTGCCCGACTCGCCGTGCGCCTTGATGCCGCGGATCTCGTGCGGGAACTTCTCGATGAATTTCCGCATCACCTCGATGTCGATGTAATCCGGGTTGCGGTCGAAAGGGCCGCCCTTGCAGCCGCGCATGGCGCCGGCGAGGTTCACCGACAGGAAGACGAAGGTCTCGGTGGTCGCGGGATCGATCGCGGTGGCCTTGAAGCCGTCGAAGGTCCACGCCCCGCAACTGCCCTGGTCCACCACCGTGGTGCAGCCGGAATTGATGCCGGCGTCGTCGGTGGGCAGGCCGAAATCGGTGAAGTGCCGGAACACGTGCACATGCAGATCGATGAGGCCGGGCGTGACGAGCGCGCCGGCGGCGTCGATCACGCGCGCCGTACCGGCAGCTATAGAGGGCGCGAGCGCGACGATGCGGTCGCCGCGGATGGCGACATCCATCTTTGCGTCGATGCCCTGCGAAGGGTCGACGACGCGGCCGCCCTTGATGACGAGGCCGGTGTCGGGAGATTCGGCGTTCTTCATTGCAGATTCCTCAATCGAACTTGAGACTACGCTCCTGGATGAGCTTGCGCCACTTGGCGATGTCGGAGACGACGAGCTTGCCGAGATCCTCGGGCGGGCCGCCGGCGACCTCGTATTCGAAGGACGCGAAGCGCGCGCGCAGGTCGGGCGCGGCGAGCGCCTTTTGCAGCGCGGCGTTGAGCGCGGCGACCGCCGCCGCCGGCGTGCCCGCGGGCGCGAACAGACCGAAGAAGGAACGCGCCTCGAAGCCCGGCGCGCTGGTCTCGGCGATGGTGGCGGCATTCGGCGTACTCGTCGAACGTGTCGCACCGCCAGTGCCCAGCAGCTTTATCTTGCCCGAGCGGATGTGTTGCAGCGAGCTGCCCAGGCCGTCGAGCATGATGTGCACTTCCCCTGCCATGAGGCCGGCGAGCGCCGGCGCCGCGCCGCGGTAGGGAATGTGCACGATGAAGGTACCGGTCATCGCCTTTAGCAGCTCCATCGGCAGGTGGTTCGCGCTGCCCTGTCCGTAGCTGCTGAAATTGAGCTTGCCGGGGTTCTTCTTCGCAAAATCGATCAGCTCGGGAATGCTGTTGGCCGGCAGCGCGGGATTGGCGAGCAGGACGAAAGCGTAAGTTCCGATCAGACCCACCGGGGCGAAGTCCTTCACCGCGTCGTAGGGCAGAGCCTTCACCACCGCGGGATTGGTTCCATGCGTGCTGCCCGAGCCGAGCAGCACGGTGTAGCCATCCGGCGGCGACTTCGCCACCGCCTCCGCGCCCACGGCGCCGCCGGCGCCCGCGCGATTGTCGATGATCACGTTCTGGCCCAGCGCCGGGCCGAGCTTCTCGGCGACGATGCGCCCGACGACGTCGATGTTGCCGCCGGGCGGGAACGGCACCACCAGGCGCAAAGGGCGGTCCGGGTACGCCTGCGCGAATGCCAGCGCGGGCAGGCAGAGCAGGACGGCAAGGATGGTCTTCGGCATGGCGAACCCCGGTTCGGCGCAGATGTCTGCCAAAGGAAAGTACCATAAGGAAAACAATGGGGCGGACCGCGTGACGAACTTGACCGGCAGGACCCGGCTCTACGGCGCACATGTGCGCGCGAACGGCATCCGCCAGCACTACCTGCGCTACGGCGGCAGGGGCGACGCGCTCATCGTGATCCCCGGCATTTCGAATTCCGCCGCAACCTGGGACTTCGCGGGCGAGCGCCTCGGCCGCACGCATGACACCTGGGTGCTCGACCTGCGCGGCCGCGGCCTGTCGGAAGCCGGGCCCGGCCTCGACTACAGCCTCGACACCTACGCCGCGGACGTGGCGGAGTTCGCCCGCGCGCTCGGCCTGGAACGCTACACCGTGCTCGGGCACTCGCTGGGTGCACGCATCGCCGCGCGGCTGGCGCACCGGCACGCCGGCGCCCTGTTACGCGTGGTGCTCGCCGACCCGCCCATGAGCGGCCCGGGCCGCCGGCCCTACGTGCAGACATTGAGTTTCTTCATCGACGCCATTCGCGAGGCCAAGGCTGGAAACATCGACTTCGAGGCGCTGAAGAAGCGCTACCCGAAATGGACCGAGGAGCAGATGCGCACGCGCGCCGAATGGCTGCACACCTGCGACGAGACCGCGATCGAGAAGAGCTACCGCGGATTCTCGGAGGAGGACATCCACGGCGACCTCGCCGCCATCAAGGTACCCGCGCTGCTGCTGGTCGCCGGCAAGGGCGGCGTGGTGCTGGACGAAGACATCGCGGAAGTGAAGAAACTCAACCCAGCGATCGAGGTGCGGAAAATGGACCACGTCGGCCACATGATGCCGTGGGAAGACCTCGACGGCTTCATCGCCGCCATGAAGGGATTCGTGGGCTAGGGCCTGGAGCGAACCAGGGTCACCAGCGTGCCGGCCTGGGTAACTTCGCCGCGCTGGTTGACGATTTCCACGAAGCGCTTGAGCACGCCCGTGCCGGGCTTGGAGGCAGGGCGCACGTCGGCGATGGTGATGTTCACGTGGATGGTGTCGCCGAAGAATATCGGCTTCTGGAACTTCCAGTCCTCGATGCCGAGGAAAGCCAGCGCCGAGCCGTCGAGCATGCCAAGACGCGAACCCAGCCCCGTCATGATCGAAAAGCCGAGCATGCCGTGCGCGATACGCTGCTTGAACGGCGTCTTCGCCGCGAACTCGGCATCGGTGTGCAGCGGGTTGTAGTCCCCCGACAGGCCGGCGAACGCGGCGACATCGCTCTCGGTGATGGTGCGCGCGGGCGTCGTGAAAACCTGCCCGGCCTTGAAATCCTCCAGGTACATCGGCATGACTATGCAACCCCCTTCTTCGTGATGAGCGCATCGACCGCGAGCACACGCGCAGGTGTGCAGCGCAGCGGGTTGACGTCGGCTTCCGCAATCTCGCCCGCACAATCGGCGGCGAACTCCGAGATGCGCGCGACAGCACCGGCCAGCGCATCGAGGTCCACCGCCGCGCTGCCGCGGAAACCGGTCAGCAGCGGATAGCCCTTCAAACGCGCGAGCATCGCGCGCGCCTCAATCTCCGACACCGGCGCCAGCGCAGCAACGCTGTCGCGCATCAGTTCCACCAGCACGCCGCCCGAGCCCACCACCACCAGCGGCCCGACCTGCGGGTCAACCTTTACGCCTGCGATCACCTCGACGCCGGTAGCCATGGGCTGCACCAGCACGCCGCGGATGTCCGCGTCGGCGGCGACCTTGCGCGCCGCCGCCATCACCTCCGCATATGCCGCGCGCACCGCGCCCGCATCGACGAGCGAGAGGCGCACCACGCCGGCCTCGGTCTTGTGCGGGATCGCGGACGATTCCACCTTCACCGCCACCGGGTAGCCCAGCGCCGTTGCGGCCGCCACCGCGTCGTCCACGGTACGCGCGAGTTTCTCCTCGACCACCGGCACGCCGTAGGCGGCGAACACCGCCTTGGCTTCGCTCTCGGTCAGCACCGGGCCGGCAGCCGCGATCAGGGCCTGCGCCTTGTCCTTCGCGCCCGTGGCGGAAAGCCGCGGTCGCCCTGTCTTCGGCGCATGGGCGTGCCAGGCCTGCCACGCGGCGATCGCGGCGAAGCAGCGGTCCATGGAGCGGAACAACCCGACCTTCTCATCCGCCTCGTACGCTTCCGCGCCCGGACCCTGCAGCCATTCGGACACCCATACCACGGAGACCGCCTTCTCCTGCTCGCGCGCCATCGCCGCGATGGTGCTGGCGCGCGCATTGCCGGTTTCGTTCGCGGCGACGCTGAGCAGGCACAGCAGCACGCCGTAGTTGGGGTCGGCGAGCAGCGCGCGGCAGCACTTGCCGTAGGACTCGGGAACGGACAACACCTGCCCGGTCGGGTCGCAGGGATTGCGCGCCGCGCCGAACTCCGGCACCACTTCCTTCAGCGCGGCGACGGTGCGCGCTTCCGGCTGCGGCATCGGCACGCCGTGGCGCTCGGCCATGTCTGCGGCAATCACGCCCGCGCCGCCGGAACCCGAGACCGCGGCCACGCCCCGCGCCACCGGCTTGCCTGCGGCGGCGAAGAACTTCGCGTACTCGACCAGTGATTCGAAATCGTCCACCGCGACAAAGCCCGCGCGCTCGAAAAGGGCGCGGAAAGCCACCGCCGAGCCGGCGAGGGAACCCGTGTGCGAGCTCGCCGCGGCCGCGCCGTCGGTACTGGTGCCGAGCTTGTAGACGATCACCGGCTTGCCCCGCGCACGTGCGCGCTCGCCGGCCTCCAGCAGACGCTGTGCGCTGGGCACGCCCTCGAACAGGCAGGCGATCGCGCGCACCTCGTCGTCCTCGGCCATCGCCGAAATCAGGTCGGCGACGTCCACGTCCGCGGAATTCCCCGCGGAGAAGAAATATTTGTAGCCGACGCCGCGCTCCGCGGCCTGCGCGAGGCAGTAGCCGAGCGCGCCGGACTGGCTCACGTAGGCGATCGGCCCGTTGCGGCGCGGCATTTTCGAGTACTCGGGGATGAAGGTCATGCCGGCGCCGAGCGCATGGTTGACCACGCCCATGCAGTTCGGGCCGAACATCGGCATGCCCGCCGCCTGTGCGATTCTCGCGAGCCCGCGCTGCGCTTCCTGTCCCGCCGCGCCCATCTCGCCGTAGCCCGAAGCGTAGACGATGGCGCCGCCCGCGCGCACGGCGATCGCCTCCTGCAGCGCCTGCTCGACGCCTTCGCGCGGCACCACCAGCACCACGCAATCGGGCGCCTGCGGCAGCGCCGCGAGCGAGGGGTAGCAGCGGTGTTCGCCGATGGCTTCGTACTTGGCGTTCACCGGGAAGATGCTGCCCTTGAAATGCGCGAGGTTCTTCAGCGTGCGCATGCCGAAGGCGCCCGCGCGCGGGGAGGCGCCTACGATGGCGATGGAACGCGGCGCGATCAGGCGTTCGAGCTGCGCGCGCCCGTACAATGTGCGTGGTGCTAGCATAGGTCGCACAATACCTGAACGACTACCCGAACGAGGTGCAGTGATGAACGTGAAGGAGTTGCTCGACCTCAAAGGCCGCACGGCCATCGTCACCGGCGGTTCGCGCGGCCTCGGCCTGCAGATGGCCGAAGCACTCGGCGAAATGGGTGCGAAGCTCGCGCTCACTGCAAGGAAGAAGGACGAACTCGACGGGGCGGTCGCGCATCTCGCGAAGCTCGGCATCGAGGCGCACGCCTGGGCCTGCGACATTGGCAAGCGCGACGCGATCGCTCCCGTGGCCGACGCGATACTCGCCAAGTTCGGCAAGGTCGACATCCTGGTGAACAACGCGGGCGCGACCTGGGGCTCGCCCGCCGAGGACCATCCATTGGACGCCTGGGACAAGCTCATGAACGTCAATCTCACCGGCGCGTTCATCCTCTCGCAGATCGTGGCGAAGAAGTCGATGATTCCGGCGAAGTGGGGCCGCATCATCAACATCGCCTCGGTAGCCGGCATCGCGGCCAGCGACCCGCGCGTGGTGCGCACCGTCGCCTACAACGCCTCCAAGCACGGCGTGGTGGGGCTCACTCGCCAGTGCGCCGCCGAATGGGGCGAGCACGGCATCACGGTGAATGCAATCTGCCCCGGTTTTTTCCCTTCGAAGATGACGCGCGCGACGCTGGACACCGCGGGCGAGTTCGTGCGCGAGATGACGCCGACGCAACGCCTCGGCAACAATGAAGACCTCAAGGGTCTGGCGGCGCTGCTTGCCTCGGAGGCCTCGCGTCACATTACCGGTCAGGCGATCGCGGTGGACGGCGGAGCCACGCTTGTCTGACGGCGTCGCCTATGCGGAGGACTACCACCTCAAGGTGCCGTTCGCGGCGCACCTGGGTTTTCGCATCGACGCACTCGAGCCCGGCATCGCGCGCATGTCCTGCGAGCTGCAGCCGCACATGACCAATAGCTGGGGCACGGCGCACGGTGGCGTCATCATGACGATGCTGGACGTCTGCCTGTGCATGGCGGCGCGCACCCTGCATCCGGACTCAGCAGGTGTGATGACTATCGACATGAGCACTTCCTTCATCGACGCCGGAAAAAGTCCGCTGAAGGGGGAGGCGCGCGTACTGCGGAACGGCCGCAGCATGATTTTCGCGGAGGGCGAAATCCGCAACGCCGACGGCGCGCTTGTCGCCAAAGCCATGGGCACGGTGCGCGCCCGGGAAAAAACATGACTCCCGACCCCTACGCGGCGCCTAAGTCGTTTGTCGCGGACGCGCCGGGCGCGGCGATCGACGCCGAATTCATCCCCGGCGGACAACGCGTCGCCGGGGGCCGCGGTTGGGACTGGCTCGCACAAGGCTAGGAACTGTTCCGCAAGGACCCCGGCATGTGGATCGTGCTGTTTATCCTCTTCGTGGTGATCTTCGGAGCGGTAAGCCTGATTCCGGTAGTTGGCAGCGTCGCCACGTTCCTCTTCGGCCCGGTGCTGGGTGCGGGCATCGTCGTCGGCTGCCGCACCCTCGAACAAGGCGGCAACCTGCAGGTTTCGCATCTGTTCGTCGGCTTTCGCGAGAAGACCGGCCCGCTGGTCGCGGTCGGCGCGCTCTACCTCGCCGCCTGGGCGGTGATCCTGCTGGTGGTGTTCCTCGTCGCCGGCGCGGGCGTTGTGGCAATGTTCGTGGGCGCCTCGCAGGGCGCCGGACCCGCCAGCCCGGGCGCAGTGATGGGCCTGGTGCTCGCCGTGCTGCTTGCGCTCGCCTTGTCGATCCCGGCGATGATGGCGATGATGGCGATCTGGTTCGCCGCCCCCCTCGTGCTGTTTCATGACCACTCGCCGGCGGAGGCCATGAAGTCCAGCTTCCGCGGCTGCCTGATGAACGTGTGGCCTTTCCTCATCTACGGCCTGATCGTCCTGGTGCTCTCGGTGCCGGCCACCATTCTGCTCGGGTTGGGCTGGCTTGTTCTCGGACCGGTGATCGGGGCGTCGTTCTATACGTCGTACCGGGACATCTACACCCGCAACGCCTGAATCGCGCGATGCTTGACACCGGCCGCCGCGTCGCCACGCCGGAGGGCATCGAACTCAGCCTGAGGCTGGCCGGACCGGTGGCGCGCGCGCTGGCGTGGACGCTGGACCTGATGATCCGGCTCGCCATCCTGTTCGCCGCGGCGCTTTCACTCAGCCAGCTCGGGAACTTCGGCGCGGGCTTGTTCTTCCTCGGCTGGTTCCTGCTTGAGTGGCTGTTCCCTGCCGCGTGCGAGGTGTACTGGAGGGGCGCAACCCCCGGCAAGAAGCTGTTCGGCCTGATGGTGCTGCACGACGACGGCACGCCGGTGCGCTGGCCAGCGGCGCTGACGCGCAACCTGTTGCGCGCGATCGACTTCCTGCCCATGCTCTACGCCACCGGACTCGTCGCCATGCTGATGAACCGCGACTTCAAGCGCCTCGGTGACCTCGTCGCCGGTACTGTCGTCGTCTACAAGGACGAAAAGCCGCGCGGATTCCGCATTCCGCAGGCCGCACCGCTGGCGCCGCGCGCCGCGTTGACGCTTGCCGAGCAGCGCGCGGTGCTCGATTTCGCCGAACGATCGCCGGGGCTGACCGAGGAACGCGCGGCGGAACTGGCGAGCATCGCGCGTACGCTGGTCGGTCGTCTCGAAGGCCGCGACGCCACCGAACAAATGGTGCGCATCGCCAACTACCTGGTCGGCAGGCGCTAGCTTGAACCAGACTCTGTTCGAATCGCAGCATGGCGCCGACTGGGAGCGCTTCGAGCGCTGGCTGGATCGGAAGCGCGGCGAAGCGGCGCTGCCAGACATGGCTGTGCCGCAGACCTACCGCCGGCTGTGCCAGCACCTCGCGCTGGCCCGCGACCGCGAGTACAGCCCCGAGCTTGTCGACCGACTCAATGCGCTTGTGCTGCGCGGTCACCACCTGCTCTACGGCGCGAGCGCACCGCGCGGCGCCGCGCGCGGACTCGGCTTCCTCCTCGCTGGATTTCCGCGACTGGTGCGCAGCGAAGCGCCGCTGTTCTGGGCCGCCGCGGTGCTCTTCTTCGGCCCGTTCGCGCTGATCGGGCTGGCGCTGCAATGGTTTCCGGACTTCATCTACTACGTTGCCGACCCGCAGACCGTCGCCGGCTATCAGGACATGTACAACCCCGCCAACACGCGCATCGGCCAGCGCGACGCAGACAATAACGTCGCCATGTTCGGGTTCTACATCTGGAACAACGTGAAAATCGGCATCCAGACCTTCGCCACCGGGCTGGCATTCGGGCTCGGTTCGATTTTCTACCTCGTCGCCAACGGCGCGATCATCGGCGCGGTGGCAGGCTACCTCACGCAGGCCGGCTACGGCGTGCCGTTCTGGTCATTCGTCTCCGGCCACAGCGCGATGGAACTGGTCGCGATCGTGGTCTCCGGTGCGGCGGGTCTTCGACTGGGCGCGGCGGTAATCGCGCCCGGGCTGCTCTCGCGCAAGGCAGCTGTGGTGGCGGCGGCGCGGCCGGCGATGGGGCTGATGGCCGGCGCAGGCACCATGTTCGTCGTCGCCGCGTTCATCGAGGCGTTCTGGTCGCCGCTAAACACCGTGCCACCCTCGTTCAAGTACGCGGTGGGACTGGCGCTGTGGGGGCTGGTGCTGGCATGGCTGGTCGCCGGAGGACGCGCGCGTGCAGCTTGAGCGTCTGAGCGTGCGCCTGCGGCCGCGCGGCGGCTGGGAGGCGCTGGACCTCGGTTTCCACATGGCGCGCAGCTGGTACAAGCCCGTCTGGGGAACCTGGCTGGCGGCGTACCTGCCCGCCGCGCTGCTCCTGCACGCGGTTCTCTACGCGTATCCCTGGCTTGCTGTTGTCATCCTGTGGTGGCTGAAGCCCGTCTTCGACAGGTTCGTCCTGCATGTGCTGAGCCGCGCGGTGTTCGGCGAAACGCCCACGGTGCGCGACACCCTCGCCGCGTGGCGGCAGGTGCTCGCGCCGGGCCTCTTCGCCAGTCTTACGGTGCAGCGCTTCAGCCTGGTGCGCGCGTTCATGCTCGCGGTGCCGCAGCTTGAGAAGCAGACCGGACGCGCGGGCCGCTCGCGCCGCGCCGCGCTCGGCAAGCGCTTGCGCGGCTACGGCGCATGGCTCACGGTCGTGTGCCTGCACTTCGAGACTTTCCTCATGCTCGCGCTGGGCGCGCTTGCCGTGGTGCTCGTGCCCGGCGCCGACGAAGCGGCGCCAGAGCTGTCGCGGCTCTTCGGCGGGCGCGGCGAGGAAGGCGCGTGGCACTGGACGAACAGCCTGTGCTACGTGCTTGCGGTCTGTGCGCTCGAGCCCTTCTACGTCGCTGCCGGCTTCTCGCTGTACCTGAACCGCCGCGCCATACTCGAAGGCTGGGACATTGAGCTGCAGCTGCGCCGCATGGACGAACGCCTGCGCCACGCCGCGGCCGCGTTACTGCTTGCCGCCTGCGCCTTCTGCCTCGCCCCGGCCGACGTGCAGGCGAAGTCGGCGAAGCAGGAAATCACCCGGATAGTGCAGGCGCCGGAACTGAATCCCTACAGGGATGCGCTGGGCGTGCGGCTGAAAAGCGAGCAGCGCGAAACACCGCGCGCACAGAACGACGGCCCCGACTTCAGTGCGCTCGGCAAATTCCTCGCCGACGTGATGCAGGCGCTCGCCTGGGTGGTGGTGGTTTTGGGTGCGCTGGCGCTCGCCTGGTTCGCCTGGAAGCGCCTCGCCCCTGCGCTGGCCGCGCGCGAACCGCAGTGGCGTCCGCCGGATGCGCTGTTCGGCCTCGCAGTGGCGCCGGAATCGCTCCCCGCGGACGTCGCCGGGACTGCCGCGCAGCTGGCGCGCGAAGGCAGCGTCCGCGAGGCGCTCTCGCTCCTGTACCGCGGTGCGCTGTCGGTGCTCGTGCACCGCGAACGCGTGCGGCTCGTCGAGGGGGACACCGAGGGCGATGCGCTGCGCGCCGCACGCGGCGTGCTGCCCGGCGCAGGCGCCGATTACTTCGCGCGACTGGTCGCCGCCTGGATGATGGCCGCGTATGCCGGGCGCCTGCCGGATGCCGCCGACGCGCAAGCGCTGGCACGCGACTGGTCGCCGCACTTCGGCGCGAGCGCCACATGAGCTGGCAAAGGCTGCTGCCGCCCGCGATCGTGCTCGCGCTCGGCCTCGCCGGGGTCTGGCTGCTGTACCACATCGAGCTGGTGCCGGAGCGTGCCTGGGTCGGCTTCCAGGGCGAGGCGAAGCACAACCCCTGGTACGCCGCGGAGCAGCTCGTCGAGCGCATGGACGGGCGCGTCCATGCGGCCAAGTCCGTTCCCGCGCTCCACAAGCTATCGGCCGATGGCGTGCTGTTCCTGCCGCGGCGGCTCGGCGCCATCAATCGCGACGAGCAGCTCAAGCTCCTGGAGTGGGTGGAAGGCGGCGGGCACCTGATCGTGGAAGCCGAGGCGCCGCGCCAGCCCGATCCCATACTGGATGCGCTGGGCGTGAAGCGAAAAATGGTCGACAACCGGCGGCCGGTACGCTTCGCTGAAGCGATGCTGCCAGGGGCTGCTATCGCGCTGAAGGTCGAGATCGGCCAGGGGCGAACGTTGGAGGCGAAGGACGCGGCGTTTGTGCTGCAAGGCAGAGACACCAACTGGCTCGTCCACTTCACGCGCGGCGCAGGCCGCGTCACCGTGCTCACCGATCTCCACTTTGCCGGCAATTTGCCGATCCGCCATTTCGACCATGCGGAGTTCCTCTGGCAACTGACGCGGCTTGCGCCACGCCCGGGCGCGGTAGCCTTCTTCCACAGTCCGGTAAAGCTGTCGCTTCTGGATTGGCTGCTTGAACACGCCTGGGCGGTGCTCGCTGCGGCGGCCCTGCTGCTCACGGCCTGGCTGTGGCGCATCGTGCCGCGTTTCGGTCCGGTGACGCCCGATGCGCAGCCCGCGCGCCGGCGCCTGCTCGACCACTTGCGTGCCAGCGGCCACTTCCAGTGGGCCGGCGGCGGCGGCCGCGCACTAGCGGAGGCGGCGCGCGACGCCGCGCTGCGACGCGTGATGCGCGCGCAACCCGATTTCGCCTCGCTGGACGAGGACGCGCGCATCGCGCGGCTGGTCGCGCAGTTCGGCCTTACGCCGCAAGGCGCGCATCGCGTGCTGCGCCCCGTGCCCGCAAGCGGCACGGCAGCCGAACTGCTCGCCGCGACCGGTGTTTACCAATCCATTCACGAACAACTGATGCAGACAAGGGGAAGACGATGAGCGAGACCCAGACCGGCGCTGCCGGCGCTTTCGAAGAGGCGAGCCGCGCGGTAACGATGCTGCGCGAGCAGATCGCGCGCGCGGTGGTCGGGCAGGACGAGGTGATCGAGCAGACGCTCGCCGCCCTGCTCGCGGGCGGCCACGTGCTGATCGAGGGCGTCCCCGGGCTCGGCAAAACGCTGCTGGTACGTGCGCTGGCGAAGACCTTCGAGGGCAGGTTCGCGCGCATCCTGTTCACGCCCGACCTGATGCCCGCCGACGTCACCGGGCACACCCTGTATGACCAGGCCTCTGGCGGCTTCAAGACGCGCCGCGGCCCGGTGTTCACCAACCTCTGGCTGGCCGACGAGATCAACCGCGCCCCCGCGAAGCCGCAGGCTGCGCTGCTCGAAGTCACGCAGGAAGGGCAGGTAACGATCGAAGGCGTGCCCGAACTGCTGGA
>SXGR01232467.1_pt1 | contig 19049 bp, 10 predicted proteins | sample 3174711 | NCBI WGS metagenome assembly SXGR01 (sample SAMN11356860, study PRJNA531348) | freshwater metagenome | isolation source: freshwater sample F1-60 | place: China: Fuxian Lake, Yuxi | collected 2017-12-25
ACGGCCTTCAGGGCCATGTCACCGCTGACATGCGTATAGGGCAGGGCGATCATCCACGCCACCCACAGGTGATCGTGCGACAAAGTTGGCTGCCGCTTCACCTACCTGCGCAACGCATAAAAACCATTACACCCCGCCCTTGACCTCAACGGCCATCGCCCAGCGACCAGGTATCGGCACCAGCAGATCCATTTCCACCTCGCCGTGCTCGATGTCGGTGAACCGAACGCCGTGCAGCAGCACGTCGCATTCGCGCAGCTGATGCCTCAGTGCCCCCCACACCAACGACTCACTTGCATCGGCGAAGGTGGGCGCCGCAAGCAGGCAAAGAGGTGGCATCTTGACGCTCCCCCCTACGATGCGTGTTGGCTGGGCCCGTGCCAGGAATCCTTATGACACTTGATCCTATGGAAGAGCGAGGGGGGTTGCCTGACAATGGGCCAGCTGTTGGGTGACCTGCTGGCTGCTTGTGCTGAAAGTCCAAACCGGTCACTCATTCAAAATTGTCCGGAAACGGCCTGACTCATGTCAGCAAAGGAGAGGTCAAATCAGGCCTTGCCATGGTTAACGGGAACAACAACCGCAGCTGACCTGATCGATAGTTACTAATCGCCTTAGTCGAACAGAGTCGCCGTGGTGGCCTCGGATTGGCCAGCTTTAAGCTTCCTCTTCTCGTATTGCCGAAGTCTCTTTTCAGCTTCATCGAAGGGTTCCTTGTAGCCACGAGCCCAGTCCACCAGCCCAAGGCCCGATTCGAAGTAGAGCAGCTCGCCGGCAGGTGCGACATAAAGGTAGGCATCCTTGCCGCCTGCAGCCAGGTCGATCACATTGGCGAGGGTTCCGGCGCTCTCCCCGTCCCACATCATGAGGCCTTCGTCAGCGATGCGTGTCATCTCGCGGTCCTTGGCAGAATGCATCGCGGAACTTCGGCTTTTAAGGTTGGATACGATTCGCTCCACGGGCCAACCGCCAAGATTGTTTCGCAACTCAGGGGCGCTAGTGAACACGCGCACATTCTGGTAGCCGATGCGCTTTAAATATGATTGAAAAACAGTGTCGATGCCGGGAGCATCTCCCACGATGAATGCTTCCTCTCGCTCAATCCAAGATTGCAAACGAAGTAGCACCTCGTCCGTGAGGGTGTTCAGGTTTCTCGATCCACCAAGAACGACGGTCATGCCACCTCCCGGTTTCATCGACGCGTGCATGCCGCAGTCAGCACGTGGTACTGACTGTCAGGGAACCTAGTTTGCAGCACCCTACAGATGGCCGCCGCGGTCGCGCCAGTTTCAAAGACATCATCGACTATGAGGCAGCCCTTCGGCCGGTGCATATTGGTTGGAGGGTCCAAAGTCAAGGCACCTTCCAGCAAGGCTAAGCGCTCAGCTACATCGGGGACCGCCTTCATCGTGCTCACCGAGTGGGATTCGCGAAGATGCGCAGATGCGTTTGTCAACTCGAATCCCTCAGCGATTTGCTCGCAAAGATAAGCCGCGAGTTCAAAAGGTTTAACATTGTGTGAGGGCGGGGACATGATAACTGAAAATGGAAGACCCCCGGGCTCGTACACCTCACCGATGAAAGCCATCATCCGAGCGGAAAGTTCATCCGCGTACCGCTCACGGTCCAGAAGTGGTGCTTGACCGTACTTCGCATCATGGACTAGTCCGCCAACCCAAGTGTCATGCGGAGCCGCACCGCTGTACCAAGATAGAGACCATCCGGTTCGCCACGGCCGATCACCGTGGGGATCACCTAGCCAGACCGGGCATCCGGGCGCCATGCAGTCGCCAATTGGAAGCCCGTGCGCACAAGTGACCGGACTCCCCATGCGCCCGACGGTACTCCGCCATGAAGCACCAGGGCATTGGGACCTCTAAGACCTCGGCGGCACTTGTCGATGAGCGCTAGGCGGCACGCGCCCGTGCTCTGCCTTGCTGTCCGGCTTCATGACCCACCTGATGTGATCCCCGCAGCGGGGAACGCCCGCCCCCAGTCAGGTCAGTCCTGGTCACGAAGTCAAACTCTCCAGTGACTTTGCCAGCTGGAGTGCCCTTGAGGCACGAAGGTCAGCAACTCGCCTACCGCAAGTAGAAGCATTTCTTCCGGCGGAGGCCACTCGTGAGGCCCCGGCGTTTCAACAGGTTCGAGTGGTGTGTTCGGGGCTGGAACCGAAGCGGCGATCCTGCGTGCCGAGGTCAACCCATTCCTCGTTTACACCAGCCCGTCATTTCCATACAACCGGTGACGAATGGCTGTGCTCATTCTTGTTGTGATCCCGTTTGCCGAAAATGTGGCTAGCCGAAATGGCACTGTACCCATCTATTCCTCGAACACCATTAGCAACCTTCAGGAAGCGGCCTTTGAAGCGTCGGTTTGACCACCGACCCTTCTCGCCAACTCGTGCACTTCAGCCAAGAGGTCCGCTGGTTTAGATTCAAGATTGAGCGTGTGTGTCGATATTTTGACTCCAGCGCGACTTATTGAATGCACCCGTTCAATCTCACTCCCTTTGGCATAAACCAAATGTCCAGAGTTCAAACCCATAGATACCGCGTATGACAAAACCTGGTAGAAATCTGCATTCGGAAAACCCGATACGTTCTCAGATTTATACTTAGCATCTATTACCGCTAATGGGTCACCCGATCTTGAAAGCCAAACAACATCTGGACGCATCGGTATTTCGCAGGAATCATCAAGAAAGGAACGGAACTGCCCACGAACGCACGACCCTGGCCAGAGTTTAATTATTGACTCCTCTAGGGCTTTAGTTAGAAAGTCTTCAAAAATCTTCGGCATGTCAAGAACCAGCCCACTAATTCGCAGATCTCCCCGACGATGCTCGAACGAGGATGCCGCAAGGATGACGGATGCTAGCTGAAGCGCGTTCTGATAATGCTTATTGAGTCGACTAGGAACCCATATGGGCAGTGGTATCCCTGGCACTAGGCGACTTACATCTGCAAACTGTATCTTCATTGCAGCCAGCCGCCGGCGCACAATCTTAGCGATACGTGGATTTCGCATGAGCCGATCTGTCGCCGCCAAAAGAATTTGATTCTCTGCGATGTCGGAAGTGAAATCGTCATAAGACACTTCTATGGGTAGCCAGTTACCTGGTCTCCGTTTTAATTGTTCGTCTATAAGCACTCGACCTCGGACGACGTGTAGCGCCTCCTGCTTGACGCGATATCCCTGAAGCAGGCCTGGCTTAAGTGCTGAAGCAGCGGATCGTAAGAACACTTCGGCCATTATGTGGGCTACGTCAGCATCCGCATCCACCTCAACTGTTTCATTCTGCCAGTTCACCCCGGCAACTGAATAACCCAAAAGAAAGATGATTCGGTTGACGGAAACTTTCGGAGTCACACGAACTTCAAATGAATCTACGGATACCGCACCTACTTTCCCCTGGGGTCTAATCGTCCACCACCCAGCGCGGCGATCAGGAGTCACCTCAACTAGTCCGGTTACCTGTAATCCCGCAGCCACAGATTCGGAGATAGCCACTAATGCTGGGTCTCCATACTCAACGAGTTCGATCAACGGCATGGTCACTCAGACATATCTGTTTCAGGCTCAGGGACAACGGCGAGAGAAGTCCGCAACGATGCCAGCCCGTAACGGCGCCGCGCATCGATACCGTCACCTGCGTGGTACTCCTCAAGGAGAGGGATTATCGAGGACCTCCATATTCTCTCTAGGCCCTCTTCGGTCCCTACCGACAGTGTCATCAAATAGGACGGTCCCAGCTTAAAGTCCTTATCGTTAATTCGTCGATTAAGTTCAACGAGCAGATCCGCACGGTCCAGCGGCAGCTCACGCAGGCGAAGCCAGGCACGCAATACCTCATCGAGTTTCTCGTCTTCTGGATGTAGGGATAGGAATCCGAATCTGCGGCGCATCGCCGCATCAACTAGTGCGATCGATCGGTCCGCCGTATTCATCGTCCCAATCAAGTAAACGTTATCGGGCAGTGAGAAGGAGGAACCAGAGTCACCCGACGAATATAAAAGGTCAATACTCCGTTCGCGGTACTCGAGAAGAAAATAGAGTTCACCAAATACCTTCGCCAGATTTGCCCTATTTATCTCGTCAACTATGAGGAAGAACGGCTCGGAAGGGTTGGCGCGAGCCGCATCTACCACCTTGCGGAATGGGCCCGGCACAAGTTGCAGACTTACGCCACCTGAGGTGGAGCCAGCTGGACGATACCCCTCGAAGAAGTCCTCGTATGCATATGAAGGGTGGAACTGAACAAGGGTGACTCTTTCCTTCCCGCCCAAGGCTTCAGCAACTTCCTGGGCGAGGAATGTCTTACCGGTTCCAGGTGGCCCATACAGTATGACTTGACGCCTATCGTTTAGAAGTTGAACGAATTCATTAAGCCACGCATCGCCTATTAGAAGCTTTTCAACTATTTTCGAATCCAGAGGCCCTAGATGAATGGGAGTTAGTGATGATGCGGAGGACTCTTCCGCCAGCCAGTCACCGCCGCCGCGCATCTCATCTATCAAGGAATACAAATCCGAGAGATCAACAACATCTTCCGTTACCCGCATTCGGCCTTTCAGAGACTCTGGCAGGTCTTCAATCGCCAAGCTGTCCCCAGCGCCATCCCAATCAACGTCTCTTCTTATATTGCTGCGCTCATCATCACTATCGTGCCATTTCGCATCACTCGTAATTACGCCTACCGAGATACGGTCGCCACCAATTGCTAGAACTAAATTACCTGGTCGCATTCTTTTCAAAAAAGCACGCAACTCCTTGAACTTCGTTTCCTTTTGGCTGTATCCGAGATTCTCATATCCCGAATCGACAGCACCGTGAATTTCGTCATCAGACATCTCCGAAGTCAGACCCGTCAGTTGGCTGGCAGGAAGTGAGACGAAACCCTCAGAGAGCCAGGTTGGCAGTATGTCGAATCCACGAACTGCTGACCGAACCAACCAGGCGCGGGGTGGACTCTTTACATTCAAGGCAATTTCACGTATCTCGGATTCCCCTAATTTAAGGTGTTCCGGTGCCCTTGGATCAAGGGTGATGCCCTCGCGGTCCAGTAATTCACGTTGTTCCGCGGCCCGTGCTTCTTCCCCATATGCGACAGCGCTTAGGACACCACCAACACGAAGGACGCGATACCAACCTGTCGGTTTGTCGTTCCACATGTGCACGCCAGTAGTGCCGGCCGATTTCCCGGTCACTGCTTCAAGATCGGTAAAGGTAATCCAACGCCCGGATGGGATTCGTCCAACCACACCATCTACGACACCCCAGGCACCTCCGATGGATCCGCTCTGTTCCGAGCTCTCGCGGCGAGCTTCTTTTCGCATCTGGGTATAAAGGTCATGCCGGTTAATTAATGACTTTAGAGCCTCAGCTCCCACGGGCGTAACCTGCCAAATCCCTTGTGCGCCTGATTTGGAGATCCAGCCCACTCGGGAAAGACCAGACGAGGCCCAGCGGATAAAGATGTCGTATTTCTTGCGCCCATTTACGATTTGGCTCTCAGCAGGGGTAGGAGGTAGCACCTGCATCACGCGCTGCAATACATCCTGAACGTGTACCGGCCCACCGGCGTCATTTAAGTACTTCATAATCTCGTAGACCACATCGGCTCGACGAGCATTAGTTGGTGACAGGTCCATTGATTCGGACACTCAGAACTCCTTTATCCAGGGCGGGCGCGTTGAATTCTCGTGTCGGGGGCCATCGCCAGGCACCGGGTTGATGGGCGTCACGTACCCCACCCCCGAGGCGATCGAGGAGGCCAGCAGGTCGTAGTACTCGAGGATCAGGCGCTTGGTGCGGTATTCGCCGTGGTCGCGTTCGTCGTACTTGCGCATCACGGTGAAGGTGTCCAGGACGTAGTCGACCTCGTCGCGGGCAAGGCCATAGACGTGGAACATCATCGCGTCGAGTTCGGCGCGAATCTGCTCGCGCCGAGCCGGCAGCCAGCGAAAGGGCGGGCCGAAGTCGCCCATATCGCGGGCGAACGGCGCCATCCGCCACGAGGTGACGGTGAGTTCACGGACGCGCTTGCGGATCTCATCGCCGATGGACGCAGCCGGGAGCCAAGGTGACGTCTGATCCATCTGCTGGGGGGTGGGACAGGCCAACTGCGCGACTATCCCGAATGTCGCATGCACACCACTTATTTTTTGCCGTGCTGCGAAGTCGAAAGCCAAACTGTCCCATACGCCAAGAAGCACCAGGGCCAAGTCCGGTGGATCTGTCATCATGATCGGTAATGAATTTCCCACCGCTGACAAGGGAAGGCCCGACGGCACCATGGTCCGCCAGTTGGTCGACGAAGTGATGTCGCGCCAGCCGAGCAGCCACTCCCTGTCCCATTTGCCGTCAAGAGCCTCGTCAACATGCTCCTCGTCAACCCAGTAGAGACCTATTGCCTCTCGGTTCGGGTCGTCCTTCTCCTCGTCCGTCAGGTAACGCGGCTGGTTCTGACGATGTTGAGCAGTGGCGCTCTTCACAACATCAGCTGCGCGATGGTCGAAGAAGGACAGCATCTTCGCTTCGTACAGCGGGGCATACACGTCGGTCATCGCTGCACCGCGCTCTCATGTCTGGGGCCGCGCCCGGGGGCCGGTTCGATCGTTGTCTCGTAGGACTCGCCGGAATGGGACGCTGCCGCCATCCGGTCGTAGTACGTCAGAACGAGTGACGTAGTCCGCAGGTCTCCGTACTCGGCCATGTCGTACTTGTTCATCACGGTGAAGGTGCCGAGCACGTGCTCGACCTCGTCGCGGTCGAGGCCAAAGAGGTGGAACATGGCGGCATCGAGTTCGGCGCGGATCTGCTGACGGCGCGGGGGCACCCACCGGAAGGGAGCCCCGTCGTCGCCGGATTCACGGGCGAGGCCGGCAAGGGCGTACGACGTGAAGGTGAGTTCGAGGACGCGCGGAGTCAGCCACGCTGACAGCGGTTGGTCAAGCCAGTCGGGTGTGGCGTCGAAAGTGCTCGGCGGCGGGCAGGCGAACTGCTTGACGATGAAGTAGGCCATGTTCGAGCCGCTCAACTTCTGCCGCGCAAGGAAATCAAGCATCAATGACGACCAGACGGACTGAAGTGCAATCGAGGTACCTGGCTCACTTCGCACCGCCACATAGGAGTTTCCTGCTCCGCCTTCCGGAAAGAATCCTGACACAAAGGTTCGCTCATTCGTCGACGCAGTGATCCATCGCCAGCCGAAGAGGTGCTCGCTGTCCCACCCGTCTCCGAGGGCCGCCTCGACCTCCTCTTCCGCCACCCAGTAGCGCGGCAGCGGCTCATACGAGGGGTCGTCGTGCTGGGCGTCAGTGACCGCGGGCAGGCTCATGCCGGTGGCACCCTCGTAGGTCGCGAACCGGTGGTCATACAGGTTCATCATCTTGGCCTCGTAGAGCGGGAGGTATCTCATGCAGCACCCGGATCGTCAGGTCGCACGAACACGTTGCCCTGCAGCACGTATCCCTCGGCCTCGAGCTCCTCGCGGGTGCGGAACAGGTGCGAGTCATTCGCCATATGGAACATCGTCGTGAACTTCAGGCCCCAGGGGTTGCCGTCCGGGTCGCCGTCCTTGATGAGCACCGGGAACCGCCGGTAGATCTTCAGGGTGATCTCGGCGTCCTTGCGGGATGCGAAGACCGGCAGTGTGCCGGTGTTGGGGTTGAGGAGCAGGATCTCCTCGTTGCTCAGCTCGAATCGGGCCATGAGTGCCTGCGACGGGTCGTGGAGCATGAAGGCGAGCGGCACACGCTCGGCGACGCGGTCGCGTCCGGTCATGCAGGTAACCGCGAAGCGGAAACGCGAATCGACCCCCTCGAATAGTGGCTGACGATTCTCGAAGTCGGTGAAGCCGCCCAGCCGGCCGCTACGCAGGGTGTCGGAGAAGAACTCCGCGGTCGTGGCATCGGTCGCCAACCCGGTCGGCGTGATGATGCCGCACTGTCCCTCGGGGTCGATCGATCCTCGCAGTGTCTCGGCGAACACGCTGTAGGTGTTGATGTCACCGCGGCCGGTGAGGGGGTAGCGCCCGCAGGTGCGCAGGATGTGGCTCTCGCCGTCGGCCCTGCGCAGGGCTCGATTGAACTCCGCGGACAGCGCCGGCTGCTCGGTCGTGAGCGCTTCGATGAGCCGCTTGCGGGCGGCCGCATTCGGCGCCTTGGCTATCGCCTCGTCGCGTGCGGCGAAGAACTCCTGCTCCTGCAGCTTGATTCGCTCCCACGGCGGATTGCCGAGCATGGCGGTGAAGCCCCCCGACCATCCGCTGGCCGGGTCGGCCTCGGCCGCGTGGTCGACCCGGAACACCTGCGGGAACTCCAGGTGCCAGTGGAAGAACCGGTAGTCGATCGCCTCGCGCTCGATGGTGGCGATGACAGCCGGATCGACGCTCCCAGGGTCGTCCTGCAGCGACTGGAGGGTCGAGTGGGTGATGGCCGGATCGCCCTGCCGCTTGGCCTGCACGAATGCGGCGCACCACGCATCGGCGACCTGCCGCGCCCGTGCGTAGTCGGGGTCCGTCTGCAGGTCGCGGAATCGCTGAGCCTGCTGGTGGGCATCGGCCAGGGAGGGCGCCGCACCCGTGTCGACCTTCGCCACCTTCGTGGCGAGGTCGGTATTGGTGGCATGGAGGCCGCCCGTGGTGAAGAGCTCGCCCTGGTCGGCCTGCTCGCGCTCGGCCCTGTTGCGCTTCTTCAGGCTCGAGGTCCACGCCTTGTCATCGCCGGTGAGGGCGACGAACGCGGCATCCGGCAGGCCCTCCTCGAGCAGCCTCGGCGTCACTCCGAGCAGGGCATTGCCGACCTTGATGTGGGCGTCCAGGAACGACAGCGGCCGGCCCTTCTGCATGGCCTCGAGCCACAGGCTCACCTTCGCGAGCTCGGCCGCCATCGGGTTGAGGTCGATGCCGTAGATGCACCGGGCGACGACATCATGAAGGGCTTCCTGGAAATCGGTTGGCGTCGGATCAAGTTCACCCGTGCGGGCCGTCGCTAGTCGTCTCGCTATCCGCCTCGCTGCCGCGACGAGAAAATGCCCGGATCCGCATGCCGGGTCGCAGATAGTCATGTCAAGCAGCGCCCGTTCGGCATCCTTGTCCTTCTCGGCCTCGTCGAGAAGTGGATCGAGTGCCTGATCGAGCACGAGGTCGATGAGGCTGGTGGGCGTGTAGTAGGAGCCGGAGGTCTTGCGGTCATTGCCAGCCAGATTCTCCAGGGTGAAGGTTCGGCTCACTTGGTCATGCCTGGGCACGAGTTCGAGCAGACTCTCATAGATGCTGCCGAGCTCCTCGGCACCCAGATTGCGATAGTCGACAATTCGCTGCGGTGAGTTCTTCGGCTGCACCACGCTGAGCCGGCGAATCGCCGTGAGCAGGGCTTCATTAGGTAGGCGCTGGCCGATCACCACGTCGATCGGTTCGTGGTTGAAGATCCCGCCGAGGCCGATCAGGCCAAGTTGGGGCTGGCCGCGTTCGGCGCCCAGCGCCTCAATGACGATTTGCAGCCCCTGCCAGAGGTCGGTATGACGGGCCCCCCTGCGCTTGCGGGCCAAGGCGCGAAGCCTGCCAGTTGAAAAGTAGTCGCGGTAGCGGCGGATCGCGACCTGATCGGCGGCCGGGTCCTGAAGCAGGCCGCGGTCCTCGGCAACAAAAAGGAAGAGCAACCGGTAAACGAGCCGCAGCAGCGATCGGTGAAAATCCTCTAGTCGAAGTTGCCCATCAGCAATACGCACGCTCAGGTCATTGCCCGGGCCCTGAAGGAATCCAGTTCCCAACGCCTCGATCGCGTCCTGCACTCCGTCTCGGAGCAGGCCCAATGCCCGGGTGCCGGACTCAGCGGCACTTGTTCGCCACTTCTCAAGCCAGCAATCCGATGGTGAACCAGCTTCTGGCAACTCAACACGCGATTGGTGCAGCATCACATACATCAACGCAAAGTCGCTGAACACCTCGCCGTCGAACATGCTCTCTAGGTCGAACTCGACATATGACTGGCCAGCAAGGCTTGTTGAGTCGCGAAGCAAACGCAGGGTGCGGCCATTGCTGAGCATTGCCCATAGATAGTTGCGATTACGGTTTAGAAGTTCCTGCAGCATCGCCTGCGGTGCACGATCGGCGGCACCGGGAACACCCTTGGTTCGCTTGTCAAGTTCGACCCCCCATCCCAACAGGTGCAAAGGGCTGGGACCCCAAAGGTGCGAGACCGGGAATGCCTTGTCGTCAACGTGCAGGCCACCAGACGGGGTCTGTTGCAGTCTGCCGTAGTCAAGCTCCTTGAAGAGGATCGTCAACCACTTCTCGCGGGTTAGGCCTACCGCTGGATCACCCGCAGGAAGTTTGGATAAGGCCTGGCGATAGGAAGCCCAAGCCCCCAGTAGATAGCCCCAGGCTCGGTTCGCAGCCTCCTTCGGGCTCTCCCCTGATGACAAGTGATAGTCGGCGGAGGACAATCCGCCAAGGTCCTTGTCACCACCAAGGACGCGTGCCAGCAGGTCCGTGGGTAGCAAGCCCCCAACCACGCGGACGCAACTGAACTCCGCGCCACTCATTCGGCACTTCCACTAATCGGAAGGAACACATAGGCACCAAGAATGTCGACAGGTTTTTGTGCGGTGACTTTCAGACCACGACGTGCGGATCCAGCTCCAGCTCGGGCGCGCCGGTGACTTTCAAGGACCTCCCCCGCAAGATCGTCCGCCATCTCGTTCAAGGTTTTCGACAATGTACCTAAGCCATCAAGCACCCGCCCAGCGGCGGCCACCGCGAGATCAGACGCCACATTTGCCTCGGCTTCAAGGAATGCTATGCGTTCAATATCTTCGCCGTTCAGCCAAATAGCCGAATCAGGTGAGCCACTGAAACCGAGCAGACGTGCATCCTCGACGACGACCGGGCGGATGGTGCCATCTGATAGCGGAAGTTCCGCATGGAATCGGAATCTTACGAGCAGGATTGAGGTTCGCGTGGATACCGAACTAGTGCGAATCACACCTGCACGCCGTGCAGGGCGTTGCCCTTCTGGGAAAGTTGGGTCTAGCGCGGCATCTAAAACATACCTCGCCAGCGCCTCAACCGCCGGGTCAGTCCTACTTAGTAATGCATGCGAACGCTCAATCGGCAGCTCACGATGAAACGGGTATGGCTCCTTGCGTCGCAATGGGAGATTGTCCTTGATTCCAGGGGTCAGTGTTGAAGTCACAGCCGTGAATCCATCAGCAGTTTCCACCACAGATGCTCCTAGCGAGCGCAAGGCCTCGCTGGCAAAAGCTTCGACGTCCGCGTGCGTACCCAGGGCTCTGCGAATATCAGCGATCTCCGCAGCTACCTCCTCCGGGTGGATCGATTTCTGTGCGTACTTGGTGCGACTAGCTTTTTCTCGCTCAGCAGCTGATTCCCACTCGCCATGCAATGCGTCAGTCTGAGCCGTCAGATCCAGATCTAGAAACAGTTGATCTGGGTCTTGCCCGCGGAGCAGCACACCCTCTAGCAGAGCTTCAACTACCGAGTCAGAGGAGTCGGGCACAGGCACCGACACACCGGTGGCGGCAGCGATTTGGCGGTGCTTGCGGATGAGCACGTCAAGAACTATGCCGTCGATCCGAGTGTCCGTACCATAGATAGTGATGGCACGGACGATCTCAGACTTTTGCCCGAAGCGATCGACGCGTCCCTCTCGCTGTTCATGCCGCGTGGGGTTCCAGGCCAAGTCGTAGTGGACTACTGCCTGAAATCCTTCCTGCAGATTCACACCTTCACTTAGGCAGTCCGTTGCTACTAGAACTCGCTGGCTCTCAGTTTCGGTTAGCTCCCGGATCCGTTGTGCACGCTCAGAAGGTGGCAGAGTCCCAGTAACTACCACAATATTAGCGGCCCGGCTCAACTCCGCGGACAAATAAGCTGCGACATATTCGGCCGTGTCAATGAACCGGCAGAAGATGATCGGGTTGAAACCGTCCTTGAGCAACTCTTTGACTATTCTTCCAAGGCTAGCAAGTTTTGCATCAGATTTAATGCCGGCTAGTGCGTCTGCTTCACGGGCCAAGGCGAGAAGCCGTTTTCGCTGAGGTGACTGGCCTTCCTCTTCGCCATCATCGGCGCCCGGGATCGAATCAATAGCCTCCAAGGCTTCGTCATCGGCGCCATCAAGAATCGTTGCGCGCCCGAGAGCATCTGCCTCCTCTGGACCGATAGCGTCCACATTGGAGGCCCGCGTCCGAAGTGTTGCCGCCGCCGCGACAGGCGAACTTGCTAGCGCCCGCAACAACGCAAGGGCGGACCACCAGCGCACCCGCTGGCGCACGGCGCTGCCTTCACCAGATTGCACTTGCTCACGGGCGTAGGCGAGGACTTTGTCAAAAAGTTTTCGGTACTCAGGCGTCAATGAATACGGAGCCTCCAAAGTCTGTCGGTCCTTCGGGAACGCCGTCTCCTCCTGCAAAAACGTGCGAATATCTGCCCTTCGGCGCTGAACAAAATGCTTAGCCAGCAGGGTGCGTCCTTCCGCTTGTTCAAGATCGATGCTGGCCAGCGCCGGATCAAGCAACCCGAGCAGGTTTCGGAAACCTTCCTCTTTGCCAGAATGCGGCGTGGCCGTGACCAGAATCAGGTGTCGGTTTCGATCTTCGGCAAGCTTCCGAAGCAATTCATAGCGTTGGTGGGTAGACCGGCGGCCTACTCTCGTGTCATCAGACACAGAAGTATGCGCTTCATCAACGATGACAAGCTCAGGACACTGGTTGAGAAACTCGCTTCGACGTAGGTCACTCTTGATGAAGTCAGTTGAAACCACTACAAATGGATACCTCTCAAACAGGGATTCACTCATCATCAGGCCGCGTTCGAGTCTGCGAACTGTGCTCGTTAGTACTAATTCGGCATCTATTCCAAATTTCTCGCGAAGTTCGGCTTGCCACTGCTCAGCCAACGCAGGGCTGCATAACACTGCCAGGCGCTTAGCATCTCCCTGGGCTAACAGCTCCGCGGCAATGAGCCCGGCTTCGATGGTCTTGCCGATACCAACATCATCGGAGATGAGAATGCGAACTCGCTCCTGACGCATGGCGAGCATGAGGGGAACGAATTGATAGGCGCGCGGCTCAACAGCGATGCTCGCCAAACTGCGAAACGGACCCGCGCTGGACCGGAACCCGATACGCAATGCGGTTCGCAGCAGGCCAGCCGATGCAGCGTCTCCCAAATCATTAACAGTGGGCGGCGGGAAGGTCGCTGGCTCAACTAATTCGAGTTCCGGAAACACACCGGCCACGTCTTCGGAGCCCCCTCCCAGTGGCCTCAGGATCAGAAACTCAGGCTCGCTATCGGGTAGAACTACCCATTCTCGACCACGAGTCCGGACAAGTGACCCTGATGCGAACTCCATTGCCCCGTCCCCCATCTATTGCCATGAATCATCGGACCCACTCGGGGTCACACGCTACCTAGCCACTCTTGGATCGCGACAGATTTTGGCCCATTACCTGGAAGCTCCCCCAAAGACCGAGGGGAATCTACCAGTGACCGCCTGCCAGTCATCATCGTGTCTAATACGAATTACCAACCAGCCCCGGTCCTCTAGCCGTTCCTGCGCTGCAAGATCTCGCTCCATTTGATGGGCCGCGTCATGGTGAGGCCCATCAATGAACACCGCTACCCGATTATCGGGAGCCTCGTACACCAAGTCAGGTCGTGCCTTAGCCTCATCGACCGTTACTTGCGCTTGATCTGGGAGTCGATACCCGTTCGAATCCAGCCAGTCAACGAACTTCCTCTCCAAACCTGAATCGGCCATGTCCTCAAGAATCTTCCTCTGATCGCTGCGATTTTTGCCTCCTGCCCCCGCCTTAGTAGTTGACTGGGATAACTGCACTAATAGGTCACGAATGGAATGACGGTCAATCATCGAGTGCTCGAGTTGATTCCGGTAGCTCAGCAAGCAGTCGTAACATGCACGCTCACAACGCTCAGATGCGCCAGAAGCGTGATTCATGTCCTCGCCCGACTCGGGATCGAAGTGCGTTATTTCCAGCGCCTTTGCAGCAACGGCAGCCAAAGCTCCAGGCTCAGCAATGAGTCGCCTCAGAGCCCCGGCCCCGCCTTCCGCCGATTCGGTGAATAGCGCCCTACCGCGATTGTCTAGGTCAGGTAGCGCCTGGCTGTCCAGCTCGGAATCCTCGAGTTGGAAGAGGGCTTCAACCCCACGCTCCAGGGCGTATCGAAGAGATATGGCAAGGCCCGGGGCTGATGCGTTAGCCAGACGCGCAATGAGGATATTACGCCGGTCCTCCACGTATGGGATCACTTTCTTACGCACCTGAACGTCATCTGCATCATCTAGTCCATCAGCGTCGACGGTAGCGTCGGATGCCGCCTTTTCGGACAACCACTTACCCTGAGTCAGGTCAAGCCAAAACCCTCTATCGCCGGGATCCTTGCGGCGGCGGCGCCCGACATTGGCCATACGGATTGTCGCGCTGTCGGCGTAAGTTAAATTAAGAAGGGAAACTCCATCCCTTGAGGTCTCAGCTGTGACAAACCCTGGCCGATTTCCATGCCCCTCGAAACGATAAGAAACTTCGAGCTCAAATCCTGATTTCCGGCGCTCTTCTTCATCACTTGAAATACGCTCACGTCTGCGCGTGTAGACAGTTTGCAAGCGCAGCAATCCATAAACCTTCGCTCCGAGCTGTTCACCGCACATATCGCAGACATCCGTCCCGACATCCACGGCGTGGTGGTAACCGCATGCATGGCAACGCCTTGCTGTCTCGGTTTCGACAGCGCTCGCATCTCCACTTGTCGATCGCGGCAGCTGGATTCGGTTCACTTCGTAACGAGAACCCTCATGGTAGATGAGAGCGCCAGGACCAAACTCACTGATAGCCAGGAACCTCGGCCTCTGGATGTACTCGCCACCGTCCCTAGCTGAAGTTCTGGTGCCAGGCACATAAGCCGCCAGTGGTAGCCGTGGGAATGAGTAACCGGGTAGAAATCCCTCGGAAGCCAAATAGCGGTAAGAATAAAAATCTGTCTCGCCAAGTTCACTCTCTTCGTTCTGCAACAAATTGAGTTGGTTCCGTGAGTCCGCAGCCCGGCGCGTCGCACTCTTACGCGCGCCTGATGAGGCTTTCGGATCAATCGCTAGTCGGCTTTGCTCCTCATATTCAGCCCTAGCTGCGCGATACAACGTTCGCCATCTATCAAAGGCTCGATCAAGACCCTGCGCCGCATTAGCTACCTGGTCCGGCACCCAATCGTCGTACCACCACGTGACCTCACCGCCGCCTGACTGCCACGCACGACGCACATCGGCTATCACGTCTTGCGCCCGAATCACTGCTCTGTTCTCTGCAAGGGGATCATTGAGGGCCGCCCAGATGTCTGGATAGATGGACAAACTTGGGCTATCTCCCGTGGCTTCCAACACATCCGTGATCCGCGACTTCATCGATTGGTCTGTTTCGGCCAACCAGATCGCGTGCACGTGCGACCGCACCAAGTCTTCGTTCGCGAGATCAAGCCTGGGAGCGATTACCGAACCAGAAACCATGTCTCGGCTATTGCGAAAATAGTAGCTATCGTGCGAGTTACCAGTCGCGCAGTAGGTGACAACCAGCGCAGGCTGCCCCGATCGACCTGCTCGGCCCGAACGCTGAGCATAATTCGCCGGCGTCGGCGGGACATTGCGGAGCCCAACTGCATTGAGGCTCGCAATATCAACGCCGAGTTCCATTGTCGGTGAGCAGAATAAAAGCGGAAGGGTTCCTGCTCGGAAGTCATCCTCGCGCTCAATTCGCTTCTCTTGTGGCACTTGGGCGGTGTGCTCCTTGGCATGCATTCCCGCCAGCGAAAGGGCGAGGTCGCGGTAAAGATCACGAAAGAAGGGATTGACACGGGCGACTGTCTCCGAGTCGCGACTCTTGCGCAGTGGATCTTCAGCACCCGCTGTGCCATCACCAGGCAGCCACACAAGAGCGGATGCCTTTATTCGGTAACCGGGTGTCCCATCATCGTATTGCGAAACGCGGGTGAGCAAACCACATTGGTCAAGCACTCGCAGCATGTCTCGTATGACCATCTGGGCATCGTCAACATTCAGGTGCGTTCCAATGCCCTTGGCCCCGCGAAGATAACGGCCGAAGGTACCCAAGCCAGACATGAAGATGTCTCCGCGAGGCATTCCCGGAACACTTTTCTTCGGGTAGAGAGTACCTACTTGAGGTATACGTTCACTTTCTGAAAGGGCCCAAGGATCAATAAGGTGCTGGCCCGATTCGCGGGCTAGACGTTCGAAGCCCTCAGGAGTGAGGGCAACCACGTCAATACATAGTGAGCGCCGCAACTCATCCATTAGCAGCCTTAGCAATTCGGCCCTCTGGCTATCCTCAAGTTCTAAGAGTTCTCGGTGGCAGTCCGCCCAAGACTCCGTGTCTTCTGCGATCTCTCGGAGATCCGCATAGTCAATTCGTAACAGACCAGTTTGCTCAAGATTTGGCATAGTGATGCGCCAACCGCGCTCGAGGTCGGTATAGATTCGGTATTCAACTACCTGCCGCAATGCCCTTTCAGCCTGCTCTTTAGCGGCAAACTTTGCAAACGGGTTGGTGGCAAAGTCCTGCATCTCCAACCCCATGGCACGACTGACATGCTGAGCTACCGACTCATGGGTCAGTTTCCCTTGGTCTGCCGCAGCCCGATGTACGGCACCACGGAGTTGTGTTACCAGGACAAAATCATTCAAGTGACCGGACTGCAGCGAGGCATCCTGACGATTATCGACAAATGTCAAAAGTTTACGCGCGTCCTTGGGGAGGTCATCGGCGCTCAAAGAGTTAAGAGCGCGGACGATGCTTGAACTCACAATCGTCACAGCTGACGAACGGCCCTCTTTATCAAGCGTTGCCAACTTGCCAAAGTCATTTCCTCTGACCTGCTCATAAGAGACACGACAACGTAGACAAAAGGCAAAAGGCGTAGACATGAACCAGGCTCTAAGCCCATCATCGACGCTGGTGATTTTGGTGCCATCCGGCGCGAGCCGCACCTCTTCGGGAAGATATTTTCTTTTGGAAGCAATGACTTCGATGCCACCACGGTCGTCCGGTTGCAGCCAATGGTCCGGCAACTTCCCTTCGATGAGAGGGTCCTTGGGCCAAGGCATGTCATCGGAAACATATAGATACCCAGTAACTGCATCGCCACCCGAAGCATCATTATCTTGCCGCGGAACGAAAACTGTGTCACCGAATTTGTCTACTTTGGCTACTACCAGATACTCCTGGCCGCACTCCCGACAGAACGCCAAAGGCAATAGAGCCTTTTCGGGTTGACCAGGCACTCTGAGCTGGTAGGAGTCTGTTATGTGCCTAGTGCTCTCAGCTTCGAGAGACACGTAGATCGTATCGCCCTTGGATAAAAACTGATGAAGGCGAAAGGCAAATAGTGGGCGTTTGGAGAGTGGGCTAAGCGCGTTGGCACCAGCAAGAAGAATGGCTTGTATGGCAGTCGTGCAGTCTTCGACTTCCCGCCCGCTAGCCTCAGCCAAGTCAATAGCAGCCGTCGGAACCGTGGTTGGCTTTCGCCTAATGAGGCGGCCCGACCCAACCTCGCGCTCCAGACCGAATCTTGTCTCCACCCAAGCAGCGAGGGGGTCGCTCGTGAGCTCAGTAAAAGTACTCAGGTCCCTACCTAGGGCCCAGTTCGATACTGCCTTCGAGAGTTGCAGTTGATTCGGGACATCATCAGACGTGGCTCTTTGTAAATATTCGCCAATCACATTCTCTGGAGTTACCGCATCACCGAACAAGCGGGTTGCTACTTCGGCCACCGTCGCGCGCTGTTCGGCGCTGCTTCCGCCCGAAGACATTGTCGCCGAGGTGCCTATTATCTGCAGGTTTGGCGAAGAGCATGCGTCACGTACCCGTCGGATGAGCATGCTCACGTCGGCACCTTGGCGCCCTCTATAGGTGTGCAATTCGTCTAATGCGAGAAACCGCAAACCTTTAGCGGCTCGAATTAGATGTTTTCGTTCGTCCGGCCGCGTAAGTACTAACTCGAGCATCACATAGTTCGTCAATAGGATGTCAGGTGGTTCAGCCAATATCTTGGCCCTCTCATCCGGTGACTCTTGACCGGTGTAGCGGGCGAACGAGACAGCTTCTCCACCGGCTGGATAGCCATGTTTTAAGAATTTCCGTAACTCGCCTAACTGAGAGTTCGCAAGCGCATTCATTGGATAGACGATGATCGCTTTTACTCCGGGGCGCCGTCGCCCATCGTTCTCTGCTTTCTCGCGGAGTACCGCATCGACGATGGGGATGATGTAAGCGAGTGACTTGCCTGAACCAGTTCCAGTTGTTAGTACGTATGACCTTCCTGATTTGGCGGCCTTGATTGCCTCTGTCTGATGTCGGTGAAGGACGAGACCCGAGCCTTGTAAGGAGTCAGGGTCAGGCTTGAAACGGAAAATGCTTTCATTTTCCGGGTGCAATTCTCCGGCTGCCACCAGCTCACTAATCGATCCACCAGACTCGAAATTAGGATTAAGGCTCAACCAAGGCTTGGGCCATTGCACACCGCGATCAAATTGATTCTCAATGAAGTCCTTGATTCTGAGATTTCGAGCATCAATGAAAGCCGAAGTGAAGGAGCGATAGTCCGAGATGACCCGACCATGAATATCAAAGACGTCCACACTCTCTCCTCGCGCTCACTTTTATCATAACGTCAGACACCTAGGCGCCGTCGAATCACTCCGGTTTGCACTCCCTCCGAGGGTCATCCCATCCACGACCTCAGCTCTTCAGGTGAGTCCTACTCGCCTGGGGAAAGGATCCTGAAACCGGTTGTTGTCTATTCAGGTAATGACCTTGCCAAATAGCCGCCACACCGGAGACAACATTCAGTGTACGTACACCACGTCCCGGTGATACTCCAAGAAAGAGACCTGCGCCCGGCTGAACCCACCCACGCTCTGGGCGGCATCGATATGCCACCGGTCCAGCACCGATGGATTCAGCTCGTTTGAAACGAGTATCCGTCCGGTATCACT
>SXGR01370382.1_pt1 | contig 19033 bp, 16 predicted proteins | sample 3174711 | NCBI WGS metagenome assembly SXGR01 (sample SAMN11356860, study PRJNA531348) | freshwater metagenome | isolation source: freshwater sample F1-60 | place: China: Fuxian Lake, Yuxi | collected 2017-12-25
CCCGGGTAGCCCTCCGCGTACTTGTTGGTCATCCACGAGCCCGCCGCGTGCATGACCGCTGCGCTCACATGGTTTTCGCTCGCGATCAGTTCAAGCGTGGACTCCTGCCGCTCGCGCTCGCCCTCGAGCGACCGCGCCACCTCCGGATCCGCATGCCCGAGGAGGTCGAGGAGGGCGTCCGACATCGAACCGGTCTTGGCACTGCCGGAGGATCGAGGAGTGGCGGTGGGCATCGGGCCAATGTACTCACGCGGTCGTCGGTATCGTCAACATCGTGACGAGCATCGCGTTCTCCTTCGGGAAGGCTCAACTCCGCTTCGTCATCCGCGAGGGCACGGTGCACGGGGCGTGGCGTCTATCGCCCATCGCGCGAGGGCCGCGTGCGGCTTCGAAGGACGCAAGAGTGATCGCCTCGCTCGTTGCCGCATGGCGTGATGGTCGCACCATTTCGGCGGCGCCGGTGATGAAACTTCTTCCCGATGGCCCTGCATTCTTCGTCGAATGCTGGAAGGCGTGTCTCAAGATCCCGCGCGGAGAAACGCGCTCCTACGCGTGGCTGGCAAGGGCGGCTGGGCGCCCCACTGCGGTGCGCGCGGCCGCGCAAGCCATGGCGCGCAACCCGCTGCCGCTCCTGGTCCCCTGCCACCGAGTCACTGGCACGAACGATCCCGGCGGATTCTGCGGCGCCGGACACATGGGCGAGAGGACGGCGCGCGCGAAGAGATTCCTCGCCCTCAAGGCGGATCTCCTGCGACGCGAGGGCGCGCGAATCGCACGCGCATGATTCCTGTACGCTTCGCCCCCTCGAACCACTCGCGAACCTCAGGAGATCTGGCTGCATGCGCATCACGATGGTTGGCACGGGCTATGTGGGACTCGTCACGGGGGCCTGCTTCTCTGACATGGGCAATCATGTCACATGCCTCGATATCGACGAACGCAAGATCGCCACGCTTCGCCGGGGTGAGAGCCCGATCTACGAGCCTGGACTGTCGGAGATGATCCAGCGCAACGCGGCCGCAGGTCGACTGGAGTTCACTTCCGACAAGGCCAAGGCGTATGCCTCTGCGCAGGTCATCTTCATCTGCGTGGGGACCCCTAGTCGCGACGATGGCAGCGCCGACCTTCGGTTCGTCCTCGCCGTCGCCGAAGACATCGCGCACGAGATCGAGCGCCTCGGTGCCAAGGGCGCAGGAAAGACCGTGGTCGTCAAGAGCACGGTGCCCGTGGGCACCACCCACCGCGTGCGCGACGCGATCCGCGCCGTCACGAAGGTTTCTTTCCACATCGCCGACAATCCAGAGTTCCTCAAGGAAGGCGACGCGATCCAAGACTTCATGAAGCCCGATCGCGTGGTCTGCGGCGTCGACGATGAGGCCACCGGCGAGACCATGCGTGCCCTCTACGACCCGTTCGTCCGTCAGGGCAATCCTATCTTCATCCTTGATGTGTGCAGTTCCGAGATGGTCAAGTACGCGAGCAATGCCATGCTCGCCTGCAAGATCTCGTTCATCAATGAGATTGCGAATCTTTGCGAACGGTACGGGGCCAACATCGCCGCGGTCCGCGAGGGCATGTGCGCGGACAAGCGGATCGGGAATCAGTTCCTGTACCCGGGACTCGGCTACGGGGGCTCATGCTTCCCCAAGGACACCCAGGCGGTCGTCTCGATGGGGCGCGCGACCGGTCTTGACTGCAAGCTCAATGCGTCCGTGCACGAGGTCAATCAGGACCAGCGACGACACTTCTGGGCGAAGATCGAACGGGAGCTGGGGGGAGATCTTCGCGGCAAACTCCTTACTTTCTGGGGGGTTGCGTTCAAACCGCGAACCGACGACATCCGAGAGGCACCAAGCCTGACCCTCATGCAGATGGCCCTCGACGCCGGGGCCAAGGTGCGCGCCTACGACCCGGTCGCGCTCGAGCACCTTGCCGCCGAGATGCCTTCGGTCGAGCGGGCGAAGGATCAGTATTCGGCGCTCGATGGCGCGGAAGCCCTCATTATCTGCACGGAATGGGCCGAATTCCGCTCACCCGACTTTGGGGAACTGAGGCGCCGACTCCGCCGTCCGCTCATCGTCGACGGCCGAAACTTGTTTCGGCCCGCACAGGTGACCTCCGAGGGGTTCACCTACGCGTCAGTTGGGCGTGCGACCGCGCGACCGACCTAGGCCACACTCCCAAGCAGATTCGTCGGAAAAACTAGCATTTTTGTCGCCCGCGCACTTGCGACGACCCTTGAGGGAGCCCTACATTCCCCGTGCCGCATGCATTGTGCGGTTGGGAGCGAGACCACATTCTCGACACGGACTGTCACAGAAAGGACATCTGAAAACATGGCAACCATGACCAAGAAGTCGCCGGCCAAGAAGGCGACGAAGAACACGAAGACCGCGAAGAAGGCGTACAAGCCGACGACGACCACCAAGGTGCGAACCCGCAGCCAAGTGATCGCTGATCTGGCCTGCGCGTCGGATGTGAAGAAGGGTGTCGTCAAGGAGATCTTCGAGAACCTCACCACGATGATCGGCTCCGACCTCAGCAGCCGCGGCCCGGGCACCTTCAGCTTCATGGGTCTTCTCAAGCTCAAGACCGTCAAGAAGCCCGCGACCAAGGAGCGAACCGGCGTGAATCCGTTCACGGGTGCGACGCAGGTCTTCAAGGCCAAGCCAGCGAGCAAGAAGGTTCGTGCACGCTCGACGAAGACGCTCAACTCGCTCGTCAGCTGACCGAAAGTCTGAGCGACTCAAATCGATTCGCATGCGGCCCTGCCTTTCGGCGGGGCCGCTTTCTTTTTGAGGCGCTGCTGCCACGCATGTGTGTCGAACTGCTCCTGCGCTCACGGTCCGTCGCCACACGCGCGTGCCCGCAGACAGTTTGGAGCGCGCCGCGCGTCGCGAACGGTCCCCAGGGGCGCGTGGTCCGAATGCGTGCTGTCACTCCGGCGCGCGCTGTGACAGCGCGAGGCGCAACATGCCGCTCGCCGCAGCGAGCCGCGCTCTCGCGGAGGTGGCGTCGAGGCCGCACGAGCGCATCACAATGGCGACCTTGACACTCCCGCGCGCGTCCTCGAGCAGTTGCGCCGCAACCTCGCGCGTGAGTGACGGCTCGAACTCGCACAGCGTGCGAATCGCGCGATCGACCAGCTTGTCGTTGGTTGCCGCGAGGTCAACCATGAGGTTGCCGTGCACCTTTCCGAGCTTCGTGAAGACAATGGTTGTGATCGCGTTGAGCGCCAGTTTGGTGGCCGATCCGGCCTTGAGCCGCGTCGAGCCAGTCAAGACCTCGGCGCCGGTGGCGAGCAGGATGAAGTGGTCGCAACCGTCCGGAATCTCGCCCTCCGAGCAGACGAGGAATCCGGTGAGCGCGCCGCGCAGCCTCGCGTGACGAATGGCCCCGCGGGCATAGGGCGTGGTTCCGCCTGCGGCGATCGCCAGCACGGTGTCGCGTGAGGACAGCCCAAGCGCATCAAACTCGCCAACAACGCCATCAGGATCATCCTCCTTGCGCTCGCTGCTTCGCCGAAGCGCCGCGTCGCCGCCGGCGATGAGGCCGACGACCTGCGAAGGATCGCTCAGAAATGTCGGTGGACACTCGCTCGCATCGAGCACACCGAGCCGTCCGGAAGTGCCTGCCCCGCAGTAAATGAGCCGGCCTCCCTCGCGCATGCGCAGTGAAAGCGCGTCGATGAACGCGCCCAGCGCTGGCGCCGCGTGCGACACCGCCTCCGCCACGCGTTCGTGGTCGCTCGCCATGAGCGCCAACTGGTCGGCCGTCGAGAGCCGATCAAAGTCTTGCGAGGCCGCTTGCCGCTGCTCGGTCGCCACATGCGAACGGTCGGGCGGGAGCGCGCGCGTCACGGCGAGAGGTGATCCTTGAAGAAGCGCCACTTGGCGGCGTCTTCGGCTTGGCCGAATCCGCCGTGGCCGGCACGCGGGAACAACATGAGTTCGAACTCGAAACCTCGGTCGTAGAGCCGCTGCGCGAGCGCCCACGCGTTGTTCGGGTGGACATTGTCATCTTCCATCCCGTGCACGAGCATGAAGTGGCCGCGCATCTTGTCCGCGTGCACGACGACACTGCCGGCGTCGTAGCCCGCCTGATTCTCCTGCGGCGTGCGCATGAACCGCTCGGTGTAAATCGAGTCGTACTGCCGCCAGTCCGTCGGGCCGCTTTCGGCCACTGCCGCGGCGAACACCTCCGGATGGCGCACCAGCGAAAGGGCTGAGAGGTATCCACCATACGAAAGCCCGGTGATCCCAACGCGTTTCTCGTCCATACCCGGCTGCGCGCCCAGCTGCGTGACGGCCGCTGCTTGGTCATCCATATCGGCGATCCCGAGCGCCATGTAGGTCGCATCCTCGAAGAGTTTGCCACGGCCGGGCGTGCCTCGGTTGTCGACGCGGAGCGAGACGAAGCCGTGATCGCACGACTCGGGCTGATCGGCAAAGGTGCCGTGAATGGTTTGGAAGTACGGCCCCCCGTAGACGCTCACAATGATCGGCCACTCGCGCGATGGATCGAACCCTTTGGGAAAATGCACGATGCCATAGAGGTCAGTCACGCCATCGGCCGCCTTGAACACCTTGAGTTCCGGCGGCCTCACCCCCTGCTCCGCCCACGGATCGCCCTCGGGCTCGGCGAGCGTCGCGATGAGTTTCCCCGTGCGGGTGTAGAGGCGCGTTGACGGACGACGCGAGACGCTCTCATCGGTGGCGGCGAAGGAGTCGCCCCCGGGGGCGATTTTGAACCGTCCGTAGTGGCGATCCTCAGTTGTCATCCGCCTCTGCTGGGAACCGTCGAGCCGCGCCACCATCAACTGCTGATTGACTGCGGTGGCCGCGGGAAAAGCCGTGAAATAGAGATCGCCTGACGCCTCGTCGACGGCTTCGATTCGCCCGCAGGGAAAGGGTCCGGCTGTCAGCGCGACGGTGTGCGGCGAGTCGAGCGAACGAATCTCGTAGTGCTTGAAGCCAGTGCGCTCGCTGGCCCAGATGAACCTCCGTCCATCTGCGAGAAATCGCATCTCGGGAAGGTGGTGGTTCCAGTGCAGCTGCTGCTCGCGCAGGATGACTCGGACCGCGCCCGACTCCGCGTCCGCCGCGCAGAGTTCGAGCACATCGTGCCGCCGATTGAGGCGGTGGAACAACAGCTCGGCGCCCGAAGGTGACCACTCCACACCATAGATGTATTGGTCCGCATCGCCGACACTCACCCACACCACATGCGCAAGGGGGTCCTCGGACTTCGACTCGCAGAAGGCGCTCGCATCGAGAATCCCAAGCGTCGCAATCGGGTTCGGGTCGCCCGGCTTTGGATACCGTTCCGTATCGACTTCCGTGCGCAACGAGGTCAGCCCCGACAGAAGGTGGAACTGCGGCACCTTCGCGTCATCAAACTTGTAGAACGCGAGCCGTGAGGAGTCCGGACTCCACCACATGCCCGTCGTTTGGTCGAGTTCCTCGCCGTAGACCCAGCTTGCGGTGCCGTAGCGGAGCGTCGCTGTGCCGTCGGTCGTGACAGCGCGTTTTTCGGCCTCGCCGCACTTGACGAACAGATTGCCCTTCTGCGAGAGGGCACTGCGCTCCCCGCTTGGCGCCACTTCGACGGGCCGCTGCCGTCCGCGCGCGGGCGCTCCCGGTCGCGACCGCGCACGCGGGCGGTCACTCGCTGCTGGAATCACCGCATCCGCGGCCCCCTGTTCGATCGCACCGGACTCAAGATCCACTCGTCGCCAACTCCCGTCGCGACGGAACCACGCCGAGTCCGCATCCCACCGGATGTCGCGCACCACTCCCGACTCGCCTTGCGCGAAGGCGGAGGCCGAGAGCGCCGCGGCAAGGATCCAGGTCACGCGCGTCATCAGCTCACGCGCACGGCGGCCTGAAACTGTCGCAATCGACTGTCGATCTCTCCGGGCTTGAGGGCGCGCAGCCGATCAAGTCCGAAGGACTCGAGCGTGAAACTTGCGAGCACCGTGCCGTAGGCCATCGCGGTCTGAAGCGCGTTGAAGTCACGGCGGTTTTCGCGCGCAAGGAATCCCATGAAGCCGCCCGCGAAACTGTCTCCCGCCCCCGTGGGATCGACGACGCCGGCCTCCTCAACGGGAAACGCCGGCAGCACGGCCCGCCCCTCGCGATGCGTCAGAAGCGCTCCATGTTCGCCCTTCTTGACGACGACAAAGCTCGGTCCGTGCTCCATGATGCGCTGCGCCGAGCTGACTGCGCTGCGGAGACCGGTCAACTCCGCCGCTTCGGAATCGTTGACGATCACCCCGTCCACGCGCTTGAGCAGTGAACTGAGATCGCCGTGCGCTGTGCGAATCCATAGATCCATCGTGTCCGCCACCACCAGCTTGCGATGGGGGAACTGGTCGAGGAATCCCAACTGCACAGCGGGGTGTGTGTTGCCGAGAAAGATGAACTCCGCGCTCTTGAAACTTTCGGGAACACGCGGGGGACTCTCTTGCAGTACGCCGACTTCCGTGAAGAGTGTCTCGCGTCGGTTCACATCCTCGAAGTACCGCCCGCCCCAAGAGAATGTGCGAGAACCTTGCCGCGATTCGAGACCGTCCAAGCAGAGTCCGGGGAACGATCGCAGTGCCTCCGAATGCTCCGTCGGCCAGTCGTCGCCAACGGCTGCGACAACACCGACCGGGCACAACTGACTCGCCGACGCCGCGAAGTAGGCCGCACTGCCGCCGGAGACACCCTCGCGGCTCGCGCGTGGCGTGTGCACGGTGTCGATCCCGATGGTCCCAGTGACGACGAGCCTCACGACGCGATCGTATCGGTCTTCTTGAAACTCCGTGCCCAGCCAATGCCGATGGCGACGCCGGTGAGTGTGCCAGCGACCGTGTCCAGTGGCATCACGCGCAGTTCGGGTGGGAGCGATCCGAGTGCAAGGAGCACGCTCGGCGAGGCCGTGAGCCGACTGGCGACGAACCATTGGTAGGCGCCCATCAGAAGGATCGGCGAGACGAAGATGACGACTGGCTGCACGCGCGGAGCCACGAGACGGAACGCCATACCGGCCGCGACGCCGCCGACGAACACGCCGCCGATGGCCTGCCCCTTCATCATGGTGCGCACGACGAACCACGCCACGACTGGAATGAGCGCGCCGACGAGGCTCGCCTTGAGGGCGTCGATATCGAAGTACTCGCGCCACAACCCGGCCTCGCCTCGCAACGGCACATCGGGCAAGGGCCCCGACACTCGGAAGACACATGTCACGAGGAGCGCGATCGGGATCGTCCACGCGAGCGTTTCCACGCCAATCGAGGCAAGATTGGCGCCATCGAAGATCGCCGCCTGCGCCGTCCCAGTCTGCATGGCGAACGCCGTGACGGCCGTGCCGAGAACAAAGAGCCCGACGATGGCATTCACCAAGCGGCCAATGCCGCATGCGATCGCTGTGGAAACGACGAGGAGCAGCGCCAAGGCACCCGCGCAGGCGAGCGGACTCACTGCCGTCGTGAGCGCCCCCGAGGCGCCGCCGCGGTCATCAACGGCGATGCCGCTGAGCGAGATCCCAAGCCACGCGCAAGAAAGGATGGCGAGCCCGAGAAGGACGCCACGCAACCACGCGCGATCGAGCGGCGCGCGGAACGATCGTTCGCTCTGGGTGTGCTGGCGACGCTCCATCGAGGCATGGTGTATCCGCTCCTGACCCGTGAGGCAAACTCGGCGTATCCTCGCTCGCGTGGATTCTCCCGCGGAGGACGCAATTGGCTTGGACGGCCGTCCGCTGGCGATCGACGAAGTCGCTGATGTCTCGCGTCGCGGTCGACGAGTGACCCTCTTGGGGTCAGCGCGCGAGTCGATGGAGTCCACTCGCGCGGCCATGCTTGTGGGCGCGCACGGTGACCAAGCGCTCTACGGCATCAACACCGGATTTGGGAGCTTCGCGTCGGTGCGACTTTCGGGTGCGGACCTCGCCACACTGCAGGCCAACATCGTGCGCTCGCATAGTGCAGGCGTCGGCGATCCCCTTCCCGACGATGTGGTCCGGGCGACGATGGTGATTCTGGCGGCGAGCCTCGCACGCGCAAAGTCCGGCGTGCGGGCGTGCGTCGTCGAGTCGATCGTCCAGCATCTCAACGATGGCGTGACTCCCGTGGTGCCCTCGCGGGGGTCCGTTGGCGCCAGCGGCGATCTCGCCCCACTGGCTCACATCGCGCTGGCCCTCATCGGCGAGGGCACCGTCCGTCTCGGTGGACGGGTCATGCCCGCTGCGGAAGCCCATCGTGCACGCCGTATCGGGGCGCTCCAACTGGCCGAAAAGGAAGGACTCGCGCTCCTCAATGGCACACACTTGATGGCGGCGCTCGGAGCGCTCGTGATGCACGATGCCCATCGCGTCGTGCAGGCGGCGATCGCGGCCTCCGCGATGGCGCTCGACGCATGCCGCGCGACGCACTCAGCCTTGGATGAGCGCATCCATCACGCCCGCGCGCAGCCTGGCCAGCAAACGATCGCACGCGCCGTGCGTCGGCTCCTCGACGGCAGCACGATTCCAGCATCGCACAAGGACAACGACCCGCGCGTGCAAGATCCCTATTCACTGCGGGCGATCCCACAGGTCCTCGGTGCCGCGCTCGACGCGCTTGAGTTCGCGCGCGGCGCGGTCGAGCGCGAACTCGGTGCGGTCACTGACAACCCGCTCGTGTTTGTCGAAGGGCGCAACGCCGACATCGTCAGCGGCGCAAACTTCCACGGGATGCCGTTGGCGATTGCCTTGGACCTCGTGAAGATTGCGCTTTCACATGTCGCCGGGATTTCCGAGCGACGGACCTACTGGGCACTCTCGGGCCACGACCGCGAGAGTCGGCTGCCCGCACACATGTCACCGCGACCGGGTCTTGAGAGCGGGCTCATGATCGCGCAGTACACCGCCGCCGCATGCTGCAACGAACTGCGCACGCTGGCCTACCCCTCGAGCGTCGGCAACATTCCCACCTGTGCCGGGATCGAGGACTACAACAGCATGGGGGCCACGAGTGCCCTGCACGCCGCGGCCGCCGTCCGACTCTGTCGCGATGTGATCTCGTGCGAACTCCTCGTCATGGCGCAGGGCATCGACCACCATCGTCCGCTTCAGAGTGGCATCGGTGTCGAGCGCGTCCACGCCGCGCTGCGCGCCGTCGTGCCGCCGCTGACGGGCGATCGCCCGCTCGCTCCCGACATCGCACGGATTGCCGAGGCGCTCGCGAGTGGGGCCATTGGCGCCGCCGCGTCCATCGCGCGCTGACGCGGCCGCATCCGCGATTAGACTGACCGAATGCCCCTGCCCACCGCGTCGGATCGAGCCATTCGCGCCCCCCGCGGCGGCGTGCGCACCTGCAAGACATGGGCCGCCGAAGCGGCGATGCGCATGCTGATGAACCACCTCGACCCCGAGGTGGCCGAGCGACCCGGCGATCTCATCGTCTACGGCGGCCGCGGGCAGGCAGCGCGCGACTGGGAGTCATTCGATGCGATCATTGCGTCGCTGCGCGCCCTGGGCACCGACGAGACTCTCCTGGTGCAGAGCGGCAAGCCCGTCGGCATCGTCCGCACGCACGAGGATGCGCCGCGCGTCTTGATCGCCAACTCCAACCTCGTCCCGCACTGGGCCACGCAGTCACACTTCGACGACCTCGCCGCGCGCGGGCTCATCATGTTTGGGCAGATGACCGCGGGAAGTTGGATCTACATCGGGACGCAGGGGATTCTGCAAGGCACCTACGAAACCTTCGCCGAGTGCGCACGACAGCACTTCGGTGGAACGCTGCGGGGAACGCTCAATGTCACCGCTGGCTGCGGCGGCATGGGGGGCGCGCAACCGCTGGCGATCACCATGAATGACGGCACCTGCCTCATCGCCGATGTGTGCCGCGAACGGCTTGAGAAGCGCGTGAAGGATCGGTACCTCGACGAGTGGCACGAGGAGCTCGACCGCGGTATCGACCGCGCCGTCGACCTTGCGAAGGCCGGCGAGGCGATCTCGGTCGGCGTCCTGGCGAACGCGGTCGATCTCCTTGAGCGCCTTCGCGACCGGAAGATCGTCCCCGCCACGCTGACCGACCAGACGAGCGCGCACGACCCGCTTGAGGGGTACTACCCGATGGGGCTCTCGCGGGAGTCGGCGGACCTGCTGCGCGCGTCGGACCCCGAGGCCTATGTCGGGCGCTCGCTCGCATCGATGAGACACCATGTCGAACTAATGGTCTCGTTCATGGATCGCGGCACTCGCGTCTTCGACTACGGCAACAACATTCGCCAGCGCGCAAAGGACCAAGGCCTCACGAACGCGTTTGCGTTTCCGGGGTTCGTCCCCGCCTACATCCGGCCGCAGTTTTGCGTCGGACGCGGTCCCTTTCGGTGGGCGGCGCTCTCGGGTGATCCAGCCGACATCAGAGCCACCGACGAGGCCGTACTGAAACTCTTCCCGCGCGACGAAGGGCTCTCGCGTTGGATCAAGAAAGCGCAAGAGCGAGTCGCGTTCCAGGGATTGCCGGCGCGAATCTGTTGGCTCGGCCTCGGCGAACGACATCGCGCAGGGCTCGCGTTCAACGACATGGTTGCGCGCGGCATCGTGAAGGCGCCCATTGTGATCGGCCGCGACCACTTGGATTGCGGCTCCGTGGCGAGTCCGAACCGCGAGACTGAAGGGATGCGCGACGGCACCGACGCCGTGAGTGACTGGGCGCTCTTGAACTTCGCCGTCAATATCGCCTCGGGCGCGTCGTGGGCAAGCTTTCACCACGGCGGCGGAGTAGGGATCGGGTTCAGTCAGCACGCCGGACAAGTCATCGTGGCCGACGGCACACCGGAGGCGGCTCGACGCCTCGAGCGAGTGCTCACCAATGATCCGATGATGGGGGTGTTCCGCCACGCCGATGCGGGCTACACCGCCGCGCAGGAGTGCGCGGATCGGCTGGGCGTCAAGATTCCCACTCGCTCCTGGTAGCGCGGCTACGGAGCCGTCGCCCGCGCAAGGCGATCATGAATCGCCGACCAAAGTCCCGGCGATGCTGGTGGCCGTTCAATGAGAATCCGCGAGCAGCCCGTCAAGTCAGCGCGACGAAGCGCGTCGTAAAGTTGCGACGCATACCCGTCGGCTTCCGGTGGCATCGCGACGCGGACATGCGGAGCATCGACGGTCGTTCTCTCAAAGCACAGGACCGCGGCGGGTGGACCGCTCGCCAGTGACGCGGCCATTGCATCCGGATCGACCAGTGTGGCCGGCGCTTTGGGTGCGTAGTGTCGCAGCGCCGTCCCAGGGCTCGCCCCTTGCTCTGAAGCGATATCGACCTCGATGGGTCCGAGGATCTCCGAAAGCCGTTCGACCGTGACCGCTCCGAGACGGCGCACAACAGGCTTGGCCACTGCGAGGTCGATGACGGTTGACTCGATCCCAACGGTGCACGGGCCGCCGTCGAGCACGATCAGTTCGGACTCATTCGCGTAGTCCGCGGCGACATGACCGGCGGTCGTTGGTGAGACGCCACCGCTGCGATTCGCGCTCGGCGCGCTGATGGGACGGCCCGCTCCATAGAGGAGCCCGCGCGCGAGAGGGTGACGGGGACTGCGCACGGCGATCGTCCCCAAGCCGCCCGCCGCCGAGGCGGGGACTCGCTCACGCCGGTTCATGATGATGGTGAGCGGACCCGGCCAGCACGCGCCCGCAAGGTGCATCGCGCGGCGAGTCCAGCCCTCGCTGACCTCCTTCGCCATCGCCAGATCGACCACATGCGCGATGAGCGGATTGTGTTCGGGCCGCGCCTTGAGCGCGTAGACGCGAGCAATCGCCTCGGCACAGAATGTGTCAGCACCGAGTCCGTAGACGGTCTCGGTGGCAAAGGCGACGACCTTGCCCGAGCGCAGCATTGAGGCCGCGAGGTCAATGCTGTCATCCGTGTATGGAAGGATGGCTGCCATGTCAGCTGGCTGGCTCAATCACATCGATCTCGATGCGGTTCATGGTGAGCCCGGTCCCCATTGCGTGATAGAGGCGCGCGAGGGCGCCGTTGTAGTCAACCCTCGCGTCGACCTCGGAGGTGTAGGCGGCCGCGAGTCGCTCTTGTGCCTGAAACTTCGTCTGGAGAAACTCCGGCGTGAGCGCCGCAAGCGTCTGCTCGAGGACATTGAGCGCGCGCAGGCTCTCGGCCGCGGCGAGCCGACTCGCGCGCGATTGCTCGATGAGCTCGTAACTCGTGGTCACGCCACGCAGCGCGACTTTGACGGCATACACAGCATTTTCGATGGCCTGCTGATAGGAAATGACCGCGCTCGATCGCCGCAGTCGCGCCTTGCGATACTCGGCTTCGGCTGCACGATTGCCGATGGGCTGACTGAACGCCATCTGCGCCAACCACGAAACGAAGTCGGCACTCGACATATCGCCCATCGCGCCGCCAAATGAACCGCTGGTGTTGTCTTGGCCGGTGAGCGTCACCCCTGCCTGCAATCCGAGTTGCGGAAGCCGACCGTTGTCCGCCACGACGAGGCGGATCGCCGCGTCGTCGATGGCGAGCAGGCTCCGCGCGATCGACGGATTCTGCTCGACCGAGGTGATGATGGCCTCGCGCAAGCTGTACCGGATTGGTTCTTGCGCGGGCGCATCGACAGGCACGAGGAGCGCGTCGGAGCCGACAGTCGCCGCAGGATCATTCATCAGGAGCTTGAGCCGATCACTCGCGTCGCGCGCGGCCAGCCACGCGCGGATGAGGTTGGCCCGTCGAACCTCCACGATCGAAGCTGCAAGCGCATAGTCGGCGACGGTGGCGTCGAAGTTGAGACGCTTCTTCAAGATGTCGCGGACATCGAGGCCGACCTTCAAGAGCCACGCGGACGCGACCACGCGCTGGCGCGTCTGCACGAGCGTCCAGTACTGAACCTCCGTGTCGCGGACCACATCGAGGAGCGACTGGCGGAGATTTACAACACCCGCGCGGTCTTGATTGCGCGCGATCCGTATCTCGGCCTCGTTGACATCGCTCCCGAACCCCTGCAAGAGCGGCTGGCTGAGATTGAAGTTGACGGCGTTGGTCCAGTATGTGGCCGGGTCGTAGATGCTGGTGGTTGCTTGTTGGGTTTGCTGAAGGTCGAGGCTCGCCGAAACGGTCCCGCCGGAGATGAGGCGCTTCTGGATGCCCGTTGAAAGCGCCGTGACCGTGTCCTCTTGCGTGAAGGCGTTGTCGAAGCCCCCGAGGTCCAGCGGCGGCGGCGGGATGCTGTTCACTTGATAGCCCGCGCTCGCCAGAAGCACTGCGTCGAACGCTGCCTCGGCGCGAATGACCTCGGTCTGCGATATGGCAGACTGCATGCGCGCCCCCTGAACCCCCAGGTTGTTGCGAACGGACGACGCCATGGCTGTCCGGAGGCTCAGTTTGACATCGACGGCGGGACCCCCAGAGACATCGGGCCCCAAACTCAGACCCTCACCAGCATCAGTTCCCTGAGGACCTAGGGCTTCGAGCGCCACGATTCGCGGTTTCAGCCGTTCAAACAGGTCGTTGGGGACCTGGCTGGCCACGAACAGAGGCTCGTTGCCGCTCTCGGGGGTCCGAGCGGCCCCCTGCCGTGCCACCGCTGCCTCGATCGCGCTTCGAAGTGCCACTTCCCCCTCGTCAGAGTCATCGCTATCGAGCGGCGACTGGCATCCCGTGAGCAGCATGATGGCGATCCCGACTCCGGTCATCAAAAACTTCACACCACCTACTGGCATCGTTGCGATGCTAGCGGCTACGATTCGCGCATGGACAGAGCACGGATCGCCCGTTCCATGGTCGCGTACGCCATTTTTGCGATGGGGGGTGTTGCGCCATGCGCCACGGCGTGGTCGCAGTCTGAACCTTCGGCGACTCCTTTCGCAGAACCCGCCGCGACAACGACTCCATTCGTCGCCGTAGTGACGGCTGACAATGTCTATGTCCGATCGGGGCCGAGCGTGCAGAGTTCGTACCCATTCGGCAAACTTGATCGCACGAAAGTCGTGCGCGTGCTCGAGGAAAGTTTCGGTTGGTCGCGCGTGCAGACCGCGGGACCCGCCTTCGCGGACATGACGGGATTTGTCGCTGCCGATGACCGCGTCCAACTTTCTGCCGACGGCGGATCGATTACTGCGACGGCGGTCACAGAACTTCGCGCCCCAAACATCGGGGCGGACTCGTCGCCAGAGAGTTCATGGAAACAGATTGCGAAGGTCGACGCGGGCACCACCCTTGCGGCCCTCAACCGCATTGACGGCGAGCGTGGTTCTGTCTGGCGTGTGAAGTTGCCCGACAATGCGGAGGGCTGGATCAACTCCAACTTCCTGCGCCGAGCCACCGACGCGGAAGCCGCGACGATCGCTCACGCGGCGAGCGCGGCCGGATCCGATGCCACCGCCTCGCTGTCGGACGAGCCCGGCGAGCCCGGAGCAAGAGTCGACACTGCGGTCGCCGCGCCCCAAGGACCAACACCGGAAGAGTTGGCCGCGCAGAAGCGGCGCGCCACCTTTGCCGACCTCGAAGCAACTTGGCTCACGGTGAAAGGACAGCCTATTGCCGAGGCTGAGCTCGGTGCGCTCTTCGCGGCCTACACCTCGCTCTATGCGGATCCGGCGTGCGAACCCGGAATGAAAGCGCGTGCGAAGGCACGCACGGAGCAACTGGCCGTCCAGCAGGAAGTTCAAACGAAACTCGTCGAAATCAAGGACGCCAAGGCCAGGCTCTCGGGTGAGTGCGACCAGATTGCCTCAGTCGCAAGGGCCATTGAGGCACGCAGCGATTACTTGGCTGTGGGCGTTCTCAACGCCTCCATCGTCTATGACGGCTCAAATCTTCCGCTGCTCTATCGATTGCAGGATCCCAGCAGTGGACAGACCGTTGCCTACATCGTGCCCGACGACTCGTACACCTTGACAACCATGCTGGGCACACTCATCGGTGTGCGCGGCGAGAAGTGCTTTGACGACGCGCTGAAGCTCGACACGATCTCGCCAACGACCATCGACTACCTCACCCCCAAGGGCGACGGCTGAGTCGGTAGGATCTCCGGTTCGTCGCTGGGCGAAAGGGGCGTTAGCTCAATTGGGAGAGCGCCGCCTTTGCAAGGCGGAGGGTGTCGGTTCGATCCCGATACGCTCCATTCCCTTTTTCCCAGCGAAGAGTTCGTCGCTTCCTAACCTCGGAACGCCGCGACCGCGCATGCCACCGCGAGTTCGACGCGCAGGATCGCGGATCCGAGTGAAACCGGGACCCCGCCCCCCGAGAGCACCGCGCTGACTTCCGAGTGCGTGAGTCCGCCCTCGGGACCCACCACAAGCAAGACTGACTGCGCGTTGAGCGGCACGGTGCCCGAGCGGAGCGCGTGCGCCACTGACGAGATCGGTTCGCCCTCGGGATGCGCGAGGAGCACAGTGGTCGATGGCGCGTGCACACGCCGTATCGCCTCGGCAATTGTTGCACGCGGTGCGATCGTGGGCAGCCATGGCTGGCGCGACTGCTTGCACGAGGCGACGAGAACACGCTGCGCCCGAGCCGTCATCGAGTCGGACCATGACACGACGGACCGTTCGCAGGTCAAGGGCGTGAGTCGCCTCACGCCGAGTGGTCCAGCTGCCTCGAGGAGCGTCGCGAAGCGATCGCCCTTGGGGAGCGCGGTGGCGAGGTCCACTTCAGGCGTGCCGCGCGCGGCCACCCGCACGCTGCGAATCGCGATGTCGAGCTCGCCCGAGTCCGCCGCCGCGCCGACGACTCCATCCGCAACCGCCCCCTGCCCATCGAACAGCGTGATGGCGTCCCCGGTACGCAGGCGACGGCTGCCGCTTGCGTGTTTCGACTCATCGGCGCCGAGCCGGGCCGTCGAAGGTGCGCTCCGCGGAAGGTCGGGGCAATACGCCCATGCTGTGCTCACACGCGCGCATCCTGATAGACATCGAATCGAGCCAACTTGCCCTCGACGGCGTGGTGAACTCCAGGTGAGAGCGGCGCTGCACTGAGGGGTCGTTTCACCACCACCCGACCGAATCCGGCCCCGCGCGCGCTCTCGAGAAGGATGTTGGCATCGTGGTCATCGCCGACGGCCGCGCGCACAAGTCGAATCGACTTCGGTGCCAGTGCGGATCCTTCTTTGGGCGGGTACATCGGATCAAGGTAGACGGTTGAAGTCGGACGGGCATCCGGGGGCACTGTGGTCATCAGCAGATCTCTGGAACTCCCGACGATCAGTCCGATGCGCTGCGCGATCTTTCTCAGGGAGTCGTCGTTGAGCGCCCGCGAGATGCCGTCGTCGAGGACGGTCGCCACCGGTGTCGACCGCTCGATGCATGTCACCGCGAATCCCGCTGCGGCGAGGATCCACGCATCGCCGCCAAGGCCGGCGGTGGCGTCGATCAGTCGGCCCCGCGGACCGCATGCGCGGACGAGCGGCTGCGTCGCGACACCACGAACATCGAGTCGGCAGAAGTCGACACACACGCCCGTTCCGGGCTTCTCGCCCGCTTCGATGAGTTCCATGCGACCACGCGGATCGATCTGGGCCATGATGCTCCTCGGAAGTCCCGGCACGATGTGCACATTACACTTAGGAGATGATGCCTGAGACAAGCGGCACGGTCTTCCAAAGCGCGCTCGACCTGATCGGGAACACGCCGATGCTCCGGATCAACCGGTTGTCGACCGGCTGTTGCGAACTCTTCGTCAAACTTGAGTCGCAGAATCCCGGCCAGTCGATCAAGGACCGTATTGCGCTCAAGATGATTGAGATCGCAGAATCAACCGGCAAGTTACGCAAGGGCGGAAAGATTATTGAGGCGACAGCAGGCAACACCGGCATCGCACTGGCGCTCGTCGCGGCACTGAAGGGGTACCGGCTGACAGTCGTGATGCCGGACAAGATGAGCGAAGAAAAGATGGCGCACCTCCGCGCGATGGGCGCCGAGGTGTTGCTCACACGATCGGATGTCGGCAAGGGACACCCCGAGTACTACCAAGACATCGCGCAACGCCTCGCCGACGAAGACCCCTCGTGTTTCTACGTGAACCAGTTCGAAAATCCAGCCAACTCGCTGGCTCACTACGAGACGACCGGCCCCGAGATCTGGGAGCAGATGGACGGGCGCATCGATGCGTTCGTTGCCGGCGTCGGGAGTGGCGGCACGATCGCTGGCGTGGGCAAGTTCCTCAAGGAGCGCAACCCCTCGTGCGAAGTCATTCTTGCGGACCCGCGGGGCTCGATCCTCGCGCCACTCGTCAACGAGGGGCGCACGATTGAACCGGGCTCATGGCTCGTCGAAGGAATCGGTGAAGACTTCGTGCCGTCGATCCTCGATCTCTCCATCGTCGACCACGCGTACACCGTGACGGACACCGAAGCGTTCGCCGCAGTTCGTGAGTTGCTGCGCAAGGAGGGCATCCTCGCGGGCAGCAGCGTCGGCGTGCTCCTGCACGCGGCGCTCGCGTATTGCCGGGAGCAGAAGACACCCAAGCGCGTCGTCACACTCATTTGCGACTCGGGCGCGAAGTACCTCTCCAAGATGTACAACGAGTTCTGGCTGCGCGACCAGGGCTTCATCGCCCGAACACGCACGGGAGACCTGCGCGACCTCATCGCTCGGCGTCACGATGAGCGCGAGGACTTCGTCCTCGCGCCGACGACTCCCCTGTCGCTGGCGATCCGTCGCATGCGCATGTTCTCGGTGAGTCAAATGGCGGTCCTCGACGCCTCTGACACGCTCGTGGGCATCATTGACGAGAGCGATGTCATGCTCGCGTTGGCACAGGAGCCGCTCGCGCAGTCGAGGCCGGTTTCAGACTTCATGACTGGCCGCGTGGAGACGATTCACCCCGGTCGCAGCGTGCAGGACCTCATCGCGATCTTCCGGGCTGAGAAGGTTGCTGTCGTGCACGATGGAACGGCGTTTCTCGGGCTCATCACCAAGACGGACCTCATCCACCACCTCCGCAGCCAGGCCACCGCCTGAGGGCTTGCGCCGCCAGTCCATTTGTGGAATAATCCCTCCCCCTTCGGCGTGCCACGCCGAGGGATCTCTGCCGCCCCCCGCGCGTGTGCTCGGGGAACGCGCTGGGGCCAGGCGGCGCCCCTAACTCTCCCCCGAAAGGACAGCGCCCATGGCACGACCGTACGAACTCCTTCTGCTTGAGACGATCGAAAACCTCGGCCTCGTCGGCGATGTGGTCAAGGTGCGACCCGGGTTCGCCCGCAACTTCCTTCTTCCCAACCAGATGGCCGAGGCTCCGACTGCCGAGAAGATCGAATCCTTGAAAGAAGCCCGCGCCAAGGCCGAGGCCGAAGTCGCGAAGCAGCGCGCCGACCGCGAGGCGATCATCGCGCGGCTTACCGGCGTGACCATCAAGCTCATCCGTGCGTGCAATGATCAGGGTGTGCTCTACGGTGCCGTCACGCAGCGTGACATTAGCGACGCGCTGATCTCGGAGGGTTATGGGGTCGACATGCGCGCGGTGCGCCTCGCGAACCCGATCCGCCGCGTGAGTTCGAACCATGTCACGATTCAGTTCGGGCGCGACCTTCTTGCCGACATCACCGTCGATGTGAAACCCGACCGCATCATCGAGATGGAGACTCCCGGACACGCGAAGGGGCACGACGAGCACACGGAAGAACCCGCCGCCGATGCCGCTCCGGAGTCGCTCGAGCCAGCCGACCAGACCAAGGCGGACCGCGCCACCAAGAGCGCCCGCAAGGCATCGAAGAAGACCGCCAAGGACTGATCGACATCGCCACAAAAAATGCGGAGGACCGCGCCGTCTCAAGCCGATTGAGTATCCGGCCGCGCGCGCCGTTGTGTCGCGCGTGGGACCGAGAACTTTTTCTGGAGCGCGCGCACGGATGCTGACGAGCTCGACCCACCGCGAGACGCTGCCCGAGACCAGGCACAGCGTCACCCACAAGTTCGCCATTGGCACCTACGAGGGCTACCTCACGGTCGGCCTGTTCCCCGACGGTCGCCCCGGCGAGATCTTCATCAAGATGAGCAAGGAGGGCTCGACGCTCTCGGGGCTCATTCAGGGGTTCTGCCGCGC
>SXGR01461101.1_pt1 | contig 19033 bp, 17 predicted proteins | sample 3174711 | NCBI WGS metagenome assembly SXGR01 (sample SAMN11356860, study PRJNA531348) | freshwater metagenome | isolation source: freshwater sample F1-60 | place: China: Fuxian Lake, Yuxi | collected 2017-12-25
AGGCTGGTCATCAGCACCGGTCGCAGACGGATCGCGGCGGCCTCGATGACCGCTTCGACGAACTCGATGCCCCGATCGCGCAGTTGGTTGGCAAACTCGACAATCAAAATGCCGTTCTTGCAGGCGATGCCCACGAGCATGATGCCGCCGATCTGACTGAAGACGTTGATCGATGAATTGAACAGCCACAAGCCGAACAAGGCGCCCGTGATCGCAAGTGGAACTGTCGCCAAAATAATGAGCGGATGCACGAAACTCTCAAACTGCGCCGCGAGAACGAGGTAGACGATCAACAATGCAAAAGCGAACGTGATCCAGATGCCGCCGTCGGCTTGCTTGAATTCCCGTGATTCGCCATCGAAGCTCACCTGCACCCCCAAGGGTATCTCCTCGCGGATCACCTGCTCAATATAATCGAGAGCGTCACCGAGCGCATACCCCGGCGCAAGATTCGCGCTCAAGGTGATCGCGCGCAACCGATCGAAGCGACGTAGCGAGCTCGGCCCCGCCGATTCCTCCACCGTGACGAGCGCTGCGAGCGGCACCATCTCGCCGCTACGACTCGAACGTACGTAGAGGTTGCCAAGATCGTCGACGGTCGCACGATCCTCCTCGCGGGCCTGCAGGATGACGTTGTACTCCTCTCCGGCACGCAAGAAGTTGGTCACCACACGTGACCCCAGCATCGATTCGAGCGTGCGCCCGACATCCTGTAGGGAAACTCCGAGATCGGCGGCTCGGTTGCGATCTATGCGCACCTGCAGCTGCGGCTTTCGCTCCTGATAATCGGAGTCGAGACCAATGATGCGCGGATTCTCCCGCTGGACGCGCTCGATGACTTTGTCACGCCAGCCGGCAAGCTCGCCGTAATCACCGCCGCCTAAAACCACCTGTACGGGTCGACCACCGCCGCGCATGCCAAGTGAGGGCGGTGTCATCACGAGGATGCGTACGCCCGTAATACCTGCCGTGCGCGCACGTACCCGCTGCGCGACTTGCTGCGAGCTGTCCTCGCGCTCGTCCCAGAGCGTCATCGGCAGAAAGAGTGTCGCGTTGTTGACGTCGCCCTGCGCACCGAATGAGCCGGAACGCACGATGACCCGACGTCCGTTTCCCGCGCGTACTTCGTCCATCATCACGGTTTCGATCTGCCGCACGTAGCGATCGAGATGCGCGAGACTCGAACCCTCAGGCGCACTGACCATTACCGGCATTATGGCCCGATCTTCAAGTGGCGCGAATTCCTGCGGTAATTTGAACCACGAGACGGGTTTTCCGAACACTGTGAGGGCGATCACCAGCGTGGTCAGCGCCGCCGCTGCGATCACCACCTTACGCGGCCCGCTCCTGCCCATGACACGCCGCAGGCTCGCTTCGTAAAGTACGGTGAGAACCTGGAATCTTCGATCGACGGCTTGTGCGAACCTGCCACGGTGAATGCCACCGGCGAAAAGTTTGGATGCCATCATCGGCGTCAGCGTCAGCGCGACAAGCGCCGAAAAACCGACGGCGGCAGCCACCGTCACTCCGAACTCGCCGAACAAGCGTCCGAGCGTGCCCGACATGTAGGACACCGGCACGAACACGGCCACCAACACCAGCGTGGTAGCGATGACTGCAAAAGAAATCTCCTGACTGCCGCGCACCGCACCAAGCAGTGGTGGCTCGCCCGCCTCGATGCGACGCGCGATGTTCTCGAGCACTATGATCGCATCGTCGACCAAGAGGCCGATCGCCAGCACAGCGCCGAGCAACGTCAGGGTATTGATCGAATAACCAAGTGCCGTCATCACCAACGCAGCGGCGAGTATCGACACCGGGATCGTCACGGTCGGGATCAGCGTTGCTCGCAGCGTACCGAGAAAAGCGAAGATCACGACAAGCACGATCAGCAGGGTCTCGAGCATCACCGTGACCACTTTCTTCACCGACGCGGCGATGAACACCGAGAAGTCAATATTGACGTCGGCCGAGATGTCTTCTGGCAGTGTTTCTTTGATAGCCTCGAGTTGCTTCTTTGCTGCGTCCGATACTTCGAGTACGTTCGCCTTCGAGGTCGGGATCACACCGACGCTGACGCCCGGCAGCTCGTTCGCGCGTCCGAGCGAGCGTTCGTTCTCTGCAGCCAGACGTACATCGGCCACATCACCGAGCCGCACGAGATAGCCATCGGACGAGCGACCGACGACCAGCATGCGGAAGTCTTCTTCGGTATCGAGCGAGGTCCTCGTACGCAGCGTGAACTCGCGTTCGGTTGACTCGACGCGCCCGGCCGGCAGCTCGACGTTTTCGCGACGCAGCGCTGTCTCGATGTCGGTGACCGTCAGCCGCCGCGCCGCCAGCGCTTCACGATCGAGCCAAACCCGCATCGCGTAGCGCCGGCCGCCGCTGACGCGGATCGAGGCCACGCTGGGAACAGCAGCCAGTCGATCGACGACGTAACGGTCGACATATTCGGTGAGCTCGAGCGCGTTGCGTCCGACGCTCGAGAAATTAACGTACATGATGGGCTCGGCCGCATCGTCGACTTTGGTGACCTGCGGGGCATCGGCCTCCTCAGGCAAGCGGGCGGAGACCCGCGAAACCCGCTCGCGCACGTCGTTCGCCGCCGCATCGAGATCGCGGTCAAAAGAAAACTCGACGTTGATGCGTGCGAACTGGTCGAGACTCGACGACGTTAGCTTTTCGACGCCCTCGATACCGGAGATTTCATCCTCGAGTACCTGAGTGACGCGCGACTCGATCACCGCGGCGTTCGCACCGCGATAAAACACCGAGACTCCAACCACCGGTCGATTCACGTCCGGCAGTTCGCGAATCGGTAGTCGCAGGGCGGCCATCAGGCCGAGAATCAGCAGCATCAGCGAAATCACGGTCGCGAAGACCGGTCGCCGGATGGAGATCTCGGAAATCTTCATGTCTTGGCGGCGAGATCGCGCACCGGGCCGCCCTCACGCAATTTGACGGTACCCTCGACCACGATGCGCTCACCCTGCGCGAGCCCCTCGACGATTTCGACACTGCCCGGTCGACGCAACCCGGTACGCACTTCGCGCTTTTGCGCGTTGCCGTTCACGACCACGTAGACGTACTGCCGATTTTGCTCGGGAACCAGTGATTCTTCGGGGATCACGATGCCGTTGCGTTGGTCGCGCAGCAATTCAACGTTGAGAAACATGCCGGGCTTCAGAGCGCCGTCGCCATTCGGAATCTCAGCGCGCACCAGCACCGCGCGGCTCGTCGCATCGATGCGCGAGTCGAGACTCGTCACGCGACCTTTGAACGTACGGCGCTGATATGCCGATGAGCCTGCCGTCACCGGCAACCCCACGCGCAGCGCGGTCAAATTATTTTCGGGGATCGCGAAGTCGACCTTGATGACCGACGTGTCATCGAGCGTGGTGATGATCGTGCCCGGGCTGATCAAGCTGCCGACGCTGACGCGGCGCAGACCGACACGCCCGCCGAACGGCGCACGGATCACCGTATCTTCGAGGCGAGCTTTGGCGGCATCGACCCGCGCCGCGTTCGCAGCGCGCGTGGCCACGATCTGATCGAACTGCGACTTCGACAAAGATTGCGTCGGCAGCAGCTCCATCGCGCGCTGATATTGGCTGTTGCTCTCGGTCAACGCCGCCTGCGCGGCGGCGAGATCGGCGCGCGCCTGCGCGCTGTCGAGTTCGACGAGCACAGCACCCTTGGTCACCCTGCCGCCGTCACTAAAGCGAATGGCCGCGACGAGGTTGGAAGTTTTGACGGTGATCTCCACCGCTTCGTTAGCTCGCGCGGTACCGAGTGCGCGCAGTTCGCGGGCAACGGGTTGCAGCGACACTTCGCGCGAAACGACGGAGATCGGCACGGCAGCGCCCGGCGGACCACCGCCCGCAGCAGCGCCGGACATTCCCGGTGAGCCGGGTCGAACCGCCCCGGCAGCACGCGGTGCACCGCCTGCGCTCGACGCTCCGCCTGGCGCACCCGTACCACCTGCGGGGCTGCCAACGTGACGAGTGGCGTAAACCGCCCAGCCGCTGCTCAGTACGGCGACGAGGAGACTGACGATGACGATGGGGTTTCGGGCGGATGACATTGCCCGATTATCTCACGCGCCCCCGACCCAAATCGGCCAAGTAGCGGCGTACCAGCCAATCGCGATGGAGCCTGCGGTCAGCAAGATGACGGTGATGACCAGCATGACTCGCCGAACAAACATCAAAGAAGTCCTCATCCAATGCGGTCGGCCAATGCGCTCGACGCGAAACACCGCGGCCGGCGCGAAGCGGCGCTCAACGCAGCGGCAACGTGCCTTTTTGATCGAAGGGGACCGTGCGCAGCAGACCGCTGTCGAGCCTCACCTCGCCGCGCAAACGGTAACCGAGCTCGCTCGGTCTCGAGCCCTCTTTGCGCGCACGCTCTGCAAGCTTCAGCAAGGTACCGGCGAGATTTGCCGTGACCAACATATCGAATTCTGCTTCGCCGCGGGCCGGCACGACGAAACTGCTGCCCGAGAGACCGCGCCCGAGCTCCGCGCCGCCGAGCTCGATGGTGTAGGTGATACCCCGGACCCGCAGCTCGCGATCGTTGGGATTCTGCACTTTCACGCGGGCGCGAAAGCGCTGCTCGAACAAATCGCCTTTGATGATTTCGACGTCGGCGACGGTCAACTTCGGGGCCTCGAGGCGAGGTCCCAAGGCCGCGCAGCCCGACAGTAGGACAGCGAGCACAACCCACGACCATAGCTTTAAAGTGTTGCGACTCACGCGGATAGCGTCCCGAGGCGTGGCCCGATTGCATCGTCAAGTCTACCCGCTCGACCCGATACGCAGTAGGCTGGCAGCGCTCGCTGCAGCACGGTCGTCGCCGCGGTGCGCCCCGAGCGCAGTTCGCCGTGTAAGGCACCTGGGTGACGGAAAAAATGCTGTTCAATACTGAATAGTTATCAATACTGTACGTCAGGCATGTCGTCTACAAGACTAAACCCGGTCAGACACCGAATCGGCGGACTGTGGCTGGCGCTGCTGGCCGCGGCCCTCGCCTTTGCCACCGGCCCCGTGCACGCGCAAGTGCTCGACCTCTCGAGCTACCCGAAAGGTTCCCTGGAAATTGACGCGAGGGGCGGCCGGCTCAAGTTCGAAATCTGGATCGCCGACACGCCCGATCGACAGCGCCAGGGCTTGATGAACGTCCGCGATTTGCCCGCGAACCAGGGCATGCTATTCGTGAACGAGTCGTCGCGGGTGTCCTCTTTCTGGATGAAAAACACCTATATCCCCCTCGACATGCTGTTCATCGACGCCCGCGGCAAGATCGTCGCGATCTTTGCTAACACCACACCACTATCCCTCGACCCCGTGGGCCCGATGGCGCCGGTCCTCGGCGTTCTCGAACTGCGCGGCGGCGAAAGTGCCCGGCGCGGCATCCGCAAGGGGGATCGGGTGATCCACCCGGTATTCCGCCAACCTTGACTGTCTGCGGCGACTGAAAATTCACGGCGTTTGTTTTTTTACGACAATAAAACGCTGCGGTGTTTTACCAGTTTACAAAGGTTGTGCTACGCTCGCGCAACCAAATTCTTGCTTATCTCGGTTAAAGAATTTACGGTGCAACGCGGCTCTTCGGCCCGCTGTAAAGACCCACTTTAATTCCTAAGGAGATTCTCTCAATGGTCAAACGTCCCTCAGTGAACGACGCCGTACGGATTGCGGTACTGGGTGCCGCCATTCCTTTTATTGCGGTGTCCGCTTCGCTTGTGCAAGCCCAACAGGGCGCTCAGGACGAACTTTCCGAGGTCGTCGTCACGGGTACCCGTATTTCGGCACCCGGCGTGACTTCCTCGAGCCCGATCCTGTCGGTCAGCGCGGCTGACATCGATCAGCTGCAGCAGCCAGAAATCGAAAAGATCTTCCGCATCCTCCCGATCACGTTGCCGTCGGACGGCCAAAACGTGAACAACGGCACGGGCGGTGCTGCGACGATTAGCCTTCGTGGTCTCGGCTCGCAGCGCAACCTGATCATGCTCGACGGCAAGCGCCTCACGCCCTTCAGCCCGGCCGGTGCAGTCGACACGCAGACCATCCCGACCGCGCTCATCGATCGCATCGACATCATCACGGGTGGTGCGTCGGCCGTATACGGTTCGGACGCCATCTCGGGTGCAATTAACTTCATCACCAAGCGTGATTTCGAAGGCGTCTCGATCAACACCGACTTCTCGCAGACCGGCGAGAGCGACGGTAAGATCAAGAGCGCCGACGTGCTGCTCGGCGCCAACATGGCAGATGGCCGCGGCAACATCGTCATCGGCCTCAATTACTCGCAGCGTGATGGCGTGCAGTTTGGTGCGCGCCCGCTCGGCCAGCTCGGTATCGTGACCGCGAACGGTTTCGGTCTCTCAAACTTCCTCGCGGGGAAACCCCCGACCCCGCCGGTCGCCGGTTGCGGCGGCCCGAACTCGGTGCTCGACGGCGGTTCGACCACGACGCTGCCGACGCGCGTCGTGATCGCAGGCGGCCCGGGCCTCGGCCAGTTCCGCGAAGACGGCACGCTCGGTGCGAACTGCGGCGTGTTCAACTTCAACCCGTATAACTACTACCAGACTCCGCAAACCCGCTACGGCGGCACCGCGATTGGTCACGTCGAGTTCAACGAGCACGCCGAAGTCTACGGTCGACTCTTGTTCACCAACACGACCGTGCGCCAGCAGATCGCGCCCTCGGGCGTGTTCGGCAACGTGTTCTGGACACCGCTCGCTAATCCCTTTATCTCGTCGCAGGCGCGTACGTTCATCCTCAACGCCGCCAACGCGGGCCGCACAGCAGTGAACGCCTCTGGCGCCGCGGCGCCGACGGTCGTCACCGCGGGTGCTTTTCCTAATTGGCGCGACCTCAACAACAACGGCATCGTCGATGCCGCTGACGATTTGCGAATATCGTATCGTCGTCGCACCGTCGAGTTCGGTGAACGTTCGTCGACCTACGACAACACCACCTGGCAGTTCCAGCTCGGCGCGCGTGGCGATATCATGGGCGGTTGGGATTATGACGTTTCGTTCCAGCGTGGCCAGGCCGATCGTGACTCCACGTCAGCCGGCTACACCAACGTCGCCAACATCGAAAACGCGATCAACGCAGTGTCGACCACGGCCTGCCGCACGGGCGGCAGCTCGTGCGTGCCGATCAACCTCTTTGGCGGCTTCGGCACAATCACCCCGGCGATGGCGGGCTACTCCTCGGCCACTGCGCTCGAGAACCAGCTCTATACGCAGCAGATTGCTTCGGCCTCGGTCGCAGGTCCGGTTGCAGCCATCAAGCTGCCGACGGCCGAGAACCCGCTCTCGGTGTCGCTCGGTGTTGAGTACCGCGAGGAGTTCGCGGAGACCACGCCTGACGAGTGCCTCAAGCTCGCCCCGGCGAGCTGCTTGGGCGGCGCGGGTGGCAACACCCTGCCGATCAAGGGCGGCTACAACGTCAAGGAAATCTTTGGCGAAGCCATCCTGCCCCTCCTCAGCGGCGTCACGGGCGCGCAGTCCCTCGACCTAGAACTCGGCTTCCGTTCGTCGGACTACAACATCACGGGTTCCAACGAAACCTGGAAAGCGGGCCTCTCTTGGCGTCCGCTCGACAGCGTCCTTGTTCGCGTGATGAAGCAGCGCGCGGCCCGCGCGCCGAGCGTCGGCGAGCTGTTCGCCCCGCTCACCGCGAGCCTCGACAACGCGCTGATCGATCCGTGCTCGATTGCTAACAAGGCCATCGACGCGACGCTCCGTGCCCGCTGTATCGCGACGGGCATGACGGCGGCTCAGGTCGGCACGGTCGAAGATATCGTCGCTGGTCAGATAAATACCTTCTCGGGTAGCGACGTGAACAGTCCGCCGAGCCCCGAACAGGCGGATACCACCACGTTCGGCGTGGTATTCACGCCGAGCTTCGGTGGTTCGATCAACCGCGCGCTGTTCTCGGTCGACTACTACGACATCGACATCAGCAAGGTCATCGGCACCTTCGGCTCGCAGGAAGTGCTGAACCAGTGCTACACCTCGGGCATCGCCGAGTCGTGCAGCCGCATCGTCCGCGTGGGTGGCACGCTGACGCTGCCAGGTTCAGGCATCCAGCTGTACACCGCGAACCTCGACTACCTCCGTGCAGAGGGCGTCGAATTCGCGGGTACACTGGGCTTCGATCTTGGCAACATCGGCCAGCTGACGCTGCAGGCGAACGTCAACAAGTACCTGACAAAGGAAAGCCGCAGCTCGTCCTTCGCCCGGGTCATCGACTGTAACGGCTACTACGGCACGCAGTGTGGTAACCCGCTCCCCGAAATGCGCTGGACTCAGCGAACGAGCTGGAACAAGGGTCCGTTCGGCGTCTCGATGCTGTGGCGTCACCTCGGCTCGACCGACATCGAGACGACGCAGACGGCCGGTACGTTCGCGCAGTTCCGCAAGATCGACGCGTACGACTACTTCGATCTGTCGGCCAGCTGGAACTACAACGATAACTTCTCGGTGCAGCTCAGCGCCCTCAACGTCACCAACGAGGATCCCCCGGCGGTCGGCAACGAGGCAGGTTCCACGTTTGCCAACAGCGGCAACACCTTCCCGAGCGTCTACGACACTCTGGGTCGCGTGTACGCGGTCGGCTTCAACGTGAAGTTCTGATCCGACCCTCACGGTCTCGTACCGGAAAACGGCGGGCTTTGGCCCGCCGTTTTTTTCTTCTGCTGATTGTCCACAGCGTCGGCGCTCTGCAGAATCCGCACATGGAACACAATAATCCACATCGTACGCGCTCGATGGTCGTCCTGACCGTTGCCCTTCTCTTTGCCGCTTCCACGGCCTCGGCTCAGATCGCCACGGATGCGGCGACCACCGGCCCGACGACGCCCGCGGCGGCAGCCGCTACCGCCCAAGGCGTAACGATCACCGATGTAAACGGCACGAACGTAGAAGCCGCCAAGGCGGAACCCGAGACGATCTGCCGCGACGTGCGCTCTACGGGATCGCGCTTGCGCAAGGAGCGGGTCTGCACCACCCGATCCACCTCGAGGGATTTCAAAGATTGGCTAAAGCGCCAACAAGAACGAGGAGCTACCGACAACGCCGGCGTGAACGGCGGGGGTTGAGACTTGGCGCTGCCCGTCGAGCAACTCGTCGCGAGCGCAATCGCCGCCGCACGCAGCGGTCGGCATGCTGAAGCCGAATCTCTCTGGAACGAGGTGCTGCGGATAGAGCCTGAGCATCAGCAGGCCCTATTCAGTCTCGGCGTACATCTGCTGCAACGCGGCGAGTTCGTGCGCGCTCACCAAAAATTGCTTGTCGCACATCAGCGCGCGCCCAACGATCTGCTCGTGTTGATGACGCTGGCTTCGGCTTGTCGATTCATGAAAGATGCCGACGGCGAACGCGCGGCAATCGATGCGGCGCTTACCGTCGACCCTTACTACCTGCCCGGCCTGCTTGCACGCGGCTATTGGCTGGAAACGCATGCCACCGCAAGCGCGGGCGCAATCACCTTCCGTAATGCACTTAAGGTTGCGCCACCCGAAAATGCATGGCCGGAGTTTTTGCGCGAGCAACTGCTGCACGCCCGAGAGGTCGTTGCACGGCATGGCGCCGACTATCAAAAATATCTGGGCAACGCGCTATCCAATCTGCTCGACGACCTGCCTGGGAGCTTGCAGCCGCGCTGGCGCGAGGCAGTATCGATCATGGCCGGTCGTAGCCGGCCCTACGTCGCGGATAGCAATCAATTGCATGTGCCGCGGCTGCCGGCAATCCCTTTCTTTGAACGCAGCCTGTTCCCCTGGGCCGAGAGTCTCGAGGCGAAAACAGCGCAGATCCGTGCGGAGCTAGAGCGGGTTCTGCAAAGTCATGAGGAAGGCTTCGCGCCCTACATCGGCTATCAACCCGGCGAGCCCGTCAATCAGTGGCAGGAACTCAATCATTCGCGTCGCTGGAGGGCCTATCACCTGTGGCGCTCGGGTCATCGAGTCGAGACCAATCTCGAGCGCTGTCCGATAACCGCCGCCGCACTTTCAGCCGTAGGGATGGCCACCATAGAAGGGCTGTGTCCGAACGCCATGTTCTCGGCACTCGCGTCCCATACGCAGATTCCGCCGCACCACGGTGAAACCAATGCTCGCATCGTGGTCCATCTGCCGCTCGTCGTCCCCGCAGGCTGTCGCTACCGTGTCGGTTTCGACGAATGCGAATGGGAAGTCGGCAAGATTCTGGCTTTCGACGATACGCTCGAGCACGAGGCTCGTAACGACAGTGACCAACTTCGCGTCGTGATGATCTTTGACGTATGGAGCCCCCTGCTGGCGGAAGCGGAGCGGGAGCTCGTCAAGACCATGACGTCGGCAGCGCGACTCTACGCCCGCTGAGATCGACGTCCGCTGCGATCTACGTCTGTTCAGACACCAAAGAGATCAGTCGAGCGAGCGTGGCGGCCATGCATGTCACGCCGCAAACCGTCAGCGGCTAGGTCAAGTTGCTCGAAGAGCAACTGCAGGGTGCGTTATTCGAAAAACAGAGTCGCCGACGCGTTCCCACCGAACTCGGCCGCATTGCCTACGCCTGAGTCGAAGACATCTTCCCGCGCGGGCTCGAACTCGCCAGCGTGCTGCGCGGTGCGCGTACCCGCGGTAGTCGACAGGTCACAATCGGCGTCGCTGATGCCGTCCCCAAACTCATCACCTGGCGCGTACTCGAACCGTTGCTCGCCGGCAACGGCAAGTTCTACATCATCTGTCACGAGACGCCGCTTAATGCGCTGCTTGCAGACCTCGCCGCCCACCGGCTCGATCTTGTGCTGGCAACGAGCGGCGTGCCGACTGACTCTTCGTTCAAGGCCTACAGCCATCTGCTCGGCAAATCGGAGATCGGTTCCTTTTCTGCCAAACCGCTGGTAGAGCGTTTGCGCCGCGATTTTCCGCAAAGTCTGCACGATGCACCACTGCTGGTGCCGACCGATCGAAGCGCCAATCGGCGCGTACTCGATCTTTGGTTCGAAAAACAGGGAATCACGCCGCGCATTGTGGACGAGCTCGACGACAGCGCCCTTGTCAAAAATTTTTCACAATACGGCGTGGGTGCGTTCGCGATCCCGCTCGCTATCGAAAACGAAGTGACGCGGCAATACAAAGTGACACGCGTCGGGTGCATCGAAGGGCTCAAGGCACGCTTCTACGCCATCTCCACCGAACGTCGAATCAAACATCCGGCGCTTGCCATGATCACCGAGACGGCGCGCACGGGTTTGTTCTCGCAATTCCCGAACGGAAACACTCGGGCAGAGGCTGCGGCCTGAGCACGGTCAATGACTCTGCACGAGACTAATCGCAGCGACTGGTCGAGACGTTTTCGACTTCGCCGCGCTCGCTCACATCGAGGCGAACCTCGATGGGTCGACAGCAGATCTGACAATCTTCGATATAGCTGCGCGAAGCGTCGGTGAGGTCAAGCATCGACCCGTAGGGCTCGCCGCACCAGGGACATTGCAGCTCGACGAACACGCCGAGCTCCGCGGTGCCCCCATCGGCGCCGCCACCAGTACTTTGACCCGGCTCGAACACGGGCTCCAGTCCGTAGAGCGCATCGATGCGCGCCGAATCGAGCGTCGTCACCCCGGCCAGCAGTTTTTTTGGATCAGCTCCCATGTGCCAATGGTAGACTAGCTCCTGTTAGACTGGCTGAAACGTCTCGCCGGAGACCCTGTCATGTTCCGCAACTACACGGAGATTTTCGGCTGCAGTCTCGTCACGCTCGCTGCGGCTAACGCGACTGATGTCGCGGCCGCACCGTCGACAACGCTCGCCACCAGCCATGGCGAATTCTGCGTCGTGGTGCAGCGCCTACTGGTCGACACTGAACTGCCAATGCAGATCACGCTGCAAACTACCAAGGACGATTTCACCGCCTCGAAGGCGAGCGTCACGCCGCTCGGCATTCACCAGTTCGTCGAGCCCGATGCTTCTGGCCGGCCACGGGAAATGTCCTGCAAGACCAAGACGGCCGATCACCTGCAGGCCGCACACGGGGCGGGGGCAGCACGCGATCTGGCGCTCGTACCACGCAGTTGCCGCGACATTCAGCGACGGGTGGTACTCGACGTCTGGTCGACGCTCAAAGAAACAGAGCATTCGCTGGCCGCTCAATCGCCGCAGCGCATCATGCTTGACGCCGACTCGCGGAGCTACACGGGCTCAGGCTGGATCGGCACCCCCGCGGAGGCTTATCTGACAGCCGACGGACGCTTGCATCTTCGGGCGTCGGCGCTGTACGCCGACTGGGAGGACTGGCGCTGGAAGATCATGCCCAAGAGCTTTCGGGGCAATCATTATTGCCACCTCGTTGCGCCGGAGCGCGTCCGCATGCTGATGACGGGCGGCGAGCGCCTCAGTCTGCAAGCGCCGTAGTCTCGAGCGAAGTGATTTCGCGGCGCTTGCGCACCGGGCGAGCTCGGTGCAGTGCGTCGCGCGGTCGATCCGCTCAAGCTTGCCTGCGGCACGGTAGGCGAGCTGCCGCCAATCGCCGCGTAAGGCCTTGGCGAGCATAACGATTATCTCGCAGCCGTCTTGCTGCAGCGTGCGCCGCCGCTCAGAATGCCGGAATGACCGAAGAGACCCGCAGCAGCCCGCGCCGCTTGCCCACGACCACCGACGCCTCGCGCGAGGCTATGGACGAGCGGCGCACGCGCCTGCGCGAACAGGGTTACGCAATCGATGCGCTCTGCGGAACACAGCGGTCCCTCGACCCCGAGAGGCTCGCCGGCAGCATCGAGGGTTTCATCGGCTATGCGCAGGTACCACTTGGGGTCGCGGGGCCCATTCAGATCCGCGGTCTGCACGCGAGTGGCGATTTCATGGTGCCGCTCGCGACGACCGAGGGCACGCTGGTCGCTTCGTTCCAGCACGCCTTCAACGTCATCAACCGCTGCGGCGGTGCCAACGCTGCATGCAGTCGGCAGCTCGTCGGTCGCGCACCCTGCTTCGAATTCGCCGACCTGCCGACCGCCATCGAGGTCGCCGATTGGCTGCCCTCGCAGTTTGCGGCGATGCAGCAGGCCGCAGCCTCGACCTCACGCTATTGCCGACTGCAGGATCAAAAAATTTCAGTGCTCGGTAATACAGTTTATTTGATGCTCGAGTACTCGACCGGCGACGCAGCAGGTCAAAATATGGTGACGCTCGCCACGCGGGCGGTCTGTCAATGGTTGTTGCCATCGATGCCGGCACGGCCAGTCAGTTGGCTGCTCGAATCTGCGCTCTCGGGTGACAAGCGTTCCTCCGCGCAGGCTTTTCTCGGAGCACGCGGCCGTAACGCCTCGGCCGAGATCATTATCCCTTCGCGGACCGTAAGCCGTTACTGGCGAGCCAACCCGGCTGCGCTGGCGCGCTGCTGGGACCAGGCGATCGCGGGCGCTGCACAGACCGGCGCCGTCGGCCTGCAAGGCAACGTGGCCAACGGCCTCGCTGCGCTCTTCATTGCTTGTGGTCAGGACGTGGCCTGCGTCTCCGAGGCGACCACCTCTATCACCCGCTTCGAGGTCACCGCCGCGGGCGATCTCTACACCTCCGTGACCCTGCCGAATCTCATCATCGGCACGGTGGGTGGCGGCACCTTCCTGCCCACCGCGCGTGAATGTCTCGCCATGCTCGGCTGCCGTGGCGAAAACACCGCAGCAAAATTTGCGGAAATTTGTGCGGTCGTCGCGCTCGCCGGCGAACTCTCTCTGATCGGCGCGATGGCGAGCGGCGCCTTTGCGGACGCTCATGCGAGTGGTGGTCGCAAGGGCCGCGGTACCGGCGAAATCTGACACCCGGACTTCGCGATCGGATCAGTGCGTGTCAAAGAATTCGAGAGACAATGCTTCGAGCGGTAACCCCGTGAAGGCCACATCAACGCCGCGAGCCCGAAAACCGCTACGCCGCTTCGTGCTGCACAAGTTGCTGCCGCCCGTCGGCTGGCGCATGTACCGCGCGTTCGGTCGTTCGTGGCATTACGACGAACACGACGTCTCGATCCTGCGCAACCTTATCGCCGGAAAACAACCCGTGGTCGGCGCGTTCTATCACTCGCGTACCTTCGCGCTGTTGCATTACTTCAGCCTACCGCAGCAAGGCCGCTGGATCTTGATGTGCTCGCAGAGTCGCGATGGCGAGGCCATGGCCCGCATCGAAGAGGGCTTGGGGTTTCGCGTCGCGCGCGGCTCTTCCGGCAAAGGCGGTGCGCGGGCGCTGGTCGAAATGATCAAGGCACAGCGCGAGAATCGCGGTCTCAATTCATGTCTCGCGATCGACGGTTCGCGCGGACCGCGGGGCGTGGCGCAACTCGGCACCATCACGCTGGCGCAAAAAACCGGCAGCCTGCTGCTGCCCGTGGCTGCGTCGGCCTTGCCGAGCTGGCGCTGGAACGCATCCTGGGATCGAACCATCATCCCCCGGCCCGGTGCGACGGTCAGCGTGCGCATCGGTGAGCCTATCGAGGTGCCACGCAAACTCGATGAAACCGCTCTCGAGGCCCTGCGCCAGCGCCTCGAGAACACGATGTTCACCCTGCACACGGACCTCGACGCTCGAACCGGTTACCGCGATACGGAACCGCTCCGGCTTGCTGCGGTCTGAGCGCCCTGTCGGGTCTGCAACCCCCAGTCCTCAAAATATTCATGAAGATCATCCCATGCACAAAATCATCTCTTTGGTCATGAGCACCATACTCGTCACTGGAGCTACCGCCGCCACGCCCACCAACCCGCTGCTCGAGCCGTGGGCTGGCCCCTACGGTGGAGTACCGCCATTCGATAAGGCCTCGCCCGCTCTGCTTGCCCCGGCGCTCGAAGCGGGCATGGCCGCGCACCTCGCCGAACTCGATCGCATCGCCAACGATCCGGCACCCGCGATCTTCGCCAACACCATCGCTGCACTAGAGCGCTCGGGCCGCGCCCTCGATCGTGCGAGCACGGTCTACTACATCTTCGGCTCGACCTTGAGCGACGATGCCGTGCAGAAAATCGAGCGTGATATCGAACCCAAGATGGCCGCTTTTCGCGATAGCATCACCCAGAACGAGAAATTATTTCGCCGTATTGTCACGGTCTACGAAGCGCGGGAGAAGTCCGGGCTCACCGCCGAAGAGCAACGTCTCACCTGGCTCACGTACACCAACTTCGTGCGCGCAGGCGCGAAGCTCGATGCAGCCGCCAAAAAGCGTCTCGCCGAAATCAACCAGTCCCTTGCCGGACTCTTCACTCAGTTCAGTCAAAATTTGCTGGCTGACGAAAGCGAGCGCTACACCGTGCTCGAGAGCGAAATCGATCTTGCCGGGCTACCCGAATCGCTGCGCGCGGGCTTCGCGGCAGATGCTGAGCGTCGTGGGCAAAAAGGCAGGTGGATCATCGCCAACACGCGTTCGTCGGTGGAGCCGTTTCTGACTTACTCCACGCGTCGCGATCTGCGCGAAAAAGTTTGGCGCGTGTTCGTGAATCGCGGCGACAACGGCGACGCACGCGACAATAACGCCATCATCGGCCAAATCCTGCAACTGCGCGCCGAGCGCGCACGGCTGCTGGATTTCGCCACGCATGCGCACTGGCGACTCGAAAACTCCATGGCACGTACACCCGAGCGTGCAATGCAACTGATGGAAGCCGTCTGGAAGCCCGCCGTCGCCAGAGTCGCCGAAGAAGTCGCCGACATGCAGAAAATCGCCGACGCCGACGGTGGTGGTATGCGGATCGAGCCTTGGGACTACCGCTACTACGCCGAAAAAGTCCGCAAAGCGAAGTACGATCTCGACACCAACGAGCTCAAGCCCTACCTGCAACTCGAGAAATTGCGTGAGGGTATGTTCTACGTCTCGGGCGAACTTTTTGGTCTGCGCTTCACGGAAGTCGCCGCCAGCAGCGTGCCGGTGTATCACCCTGACGTACGCGTATGGCGTGTCGATGACAAGGCGGACAACCTGGTCGGTCTCTGGTACTTCGACCCCTACGCGCGCGTCGGCAAACAATCGGGCGCGTGGATGAATGCCTACCGCAACCAGGAACGCTTCGAGAGCGAAGTGAAGACCATCGTCTCGAACAACTCCAACTTCGTCAAAGGCAAGCCCGGCGAACCCGTGCTGATCAGCTGGGACGACGCGGTGACGCTATTCCATGAGTTCGGTCACGCACTCCACGGCCTCGCTTCCAACGTCAACTATCCGACCGTCTCGGGGACCAACGTCGCACGCGATTACGTCGAGTTCCCCTCGCAACTACTCGAGCACTGGCTACCCACCAAAGCAGTCCTCGATCGCTTTGCCGTTCATTATCAGACCGGAAAACCGATTCCAGCCGAACTGCTCGCCAAGTTAGAAAAAGCCAAAACCTTCAACCAGGGTTTTGCCACAATCGAATATTTGGCTGCAGCCCTCGTCGACATGAAGTTGCACCTCGCTGCGAAACCGGACTCGCGAATCGACCCGGATGCCTTCGAACGCGAGACGCTGCAATCACTCGGCATGCCGCGCGAGATCGTCATGCGCCATCGCACTCCCCAGTTCGGTCACATATTCTCGGGAGACGGCTACTCGGCGGGCTACTACAGCTATCTTTGGGCAGACACCCTGACTGCCGATGCCTGGGAAGCTTTCACCGAGGGTAAGGGCGCCTGGGATCGCGACGTCGCAACGCGCTTGCGCAGCAACGTTTTCTCGGTCGGCAACACCATCGATCCGGCCGATGCGTACCGGGCCTTCCGCGGTCGCGACCCGCAAATCGAGGCGTTGATGCGCAAACGGGGCTTCATGCCCGCCGTCTCCGCAGGCACTCGTCAAAAAGTTGGGAAGCAATGAAAAAAGGTTAATGTAGGTGAACTAAGTTGGGAAACGCATCGAAATACAGTAGTCAAACCGATTTTTTGTCTTTAAACTTGGAACTCCGGAAAAGTCACTTACCGAAGAAGATCTATGGCTAAAAAAACTGCACGTTCTGCTAAAAAGTCCCGCCGCAATGTGTCCCCTTGGACGCCGGCTGATGAGAAGAAGCTGAAGAAGCTCGCGGGCAAGATGTCTACCGACAAGGTCGCCAAGGCGCTCGGCCGCTCTGTTGCCGCAGTCACCTTCAAGGCGTTCTCTATGCGCGTTTCGCTGCGCCTGCCGAGCAGCAACCGCGGTCGGCGACTTAAGGTTTCGCGTAGCCGCTCGGCGTAAGCAACCGCTTAATCAAGCCGAGAATCACGAGGGCGCGGCGCTGGAAGGTGCAGCGCCCTCGTGGTCCAAACCAAAGTACGAGCTCAGCCGCCCCTGCGATGAGTACGGGACGAGTTGCCGTTGCGCGTGCGCCGGGAAGGCCGTTGATCAACTCCTGACTACGCGCACCGATGTCGGCCCGCATCGTTTCGCTGCACGCCAGCAATTCGGCGCGGCGTGCTGAGAGCTGGCGTTCGCGATCAGTCACGGCGGCTCTCCTCGGGAGGGACTCCAGCTAGCGCATCGCGATCTTGGCGCAGTTCGTCCAGCGTCGCTTCGCGCAGTCGCGGTCGCGTGCTGATACCGAGCCAAACGTTCCCAGACGGCAAAGCCCGCGATGCCCAAAAACCACAGGTCACGAGCACGCTCGCGAGTAAGCGACTCTCCTCCCAGAACGCGATGATCAGCGTGGCGGCGCCGAGCAGCAGCCCGAGCGCACCGAAAAGCAACGCGACGAACGCCCAGGCTAGCACGCGAGCGGTGCGCTGCACTTCGGCAGCGAGCTCGGTCGCGATGACTTCGAGACGCAGATGCACGAGTGCAATGATTTGCGCGAGCAATTGGCGCATGGAATTGAACACGCGGCCTACCCTCCCCAACAGCCGGCGATGACCATCGGCTTCAACGGCGACTCATCAACACCCCGACGATGAGTCCGATGCCCGCCGCGAGGCCCACGGACTGCCATGGGTTGTCGCGAACGTAACACTCGGCATCTTTGGCAGCATGCTGCGCCTTGCCGAGCACTCCTTCTTCGAGCACCGTTAGACGATCGCGTGCCGCCTGCCAGGATTCGGAAGCACGGCCTCGGACCTCATCGACCCGCTCGCCGGCAAGGCTCGCCGTTTCGCGCAGCAGCAGTTCCGCATCTTCGACGACGCGGCGCAGGTCTTCGACGATTCTTTCCGTGGATGGTGTAGACATCAGACGCTCCCTCGGTCTAAAGATCAAATTCAACGGCCTGCCGCCATGCCGACTCACGCCACAGGCGCTCGTCGGTCGCCACCGCCGTCTCGAAATCGCCGGGCAGTGCGCGACGATCGTCGACCCACTCGCGTAACAAGGGCCCACCATTGATCACGTCGATGGCCAGGCGGTCGCGCTCGTACTCGTAGGCAAAGTTCCGCCACAGCGGATACTCCGGCCAAAGATTGCGAATGGCCTTGAAAGCGAGGGCCTGCAGACGCCACGGACGGAAGGCGTGATGGTCGTACGCCGAATCGTCGGTGTGGATCTGCAGGCCATTGCAGAGCGTGCCAGTGTGTTTGTGGAAGGTCGGTTCGAACCAGCACGTTCGCAGCCTGCAACCGGCGAGCCAGGAAGGCTCGAGACGCTGCATCTCCTCGAGCAGTCTTGCGGCATCGAGATCGGGTGCGCCAAAAATCTCGAGCGGGCGCGTGGTGCCGCGACCCTCGGAGAGCGTGGTGCCTTCCACCATCACGGTGCCGGCGTAGGCCCGCGCCATGAAAACGTTGGCGGCATTGGGGCTCGGATTGACCCAGCTGCGCTCGCCCTGTGGCCAACCCCAGCCGGGCGCTCGCTCGGGCTCCCAGCCGAGCATCGGCACCACCACGAGATCGACTTGCAGCGCGAATCGTTGTGAGAACCAGCGCGCGAGCTCGCCCATGGTCAAGCCATGCCGCATGGGTATTTCGCCGGCCCCCACGAAACTCTCCCAGCCTGGCCGCAGCGCGAGGCCCTCCACAGGTCGACCCGCCGGATTCGGTCGGTCGAGTACCCACACCGCCTTGCCAAGTCGCGCCGCCGATTCGAGCACGTAGCGTAGCGTGGTGATGAAGGTGTAGA
>SXGR01411124.1_pt1 | contig 19028 bp, 15 predicted proteins | sample 3174711 | NCBI WGS metagenome assembly SXGR01 (sample SAMN11356860, study PRJNA531348) | freshwater metagenome | isolation source: freshwater sample F1-60 | place: China: Fuxian Lake, Yuxi | collected 2017-12-25
CAGGAGATGGCGGGGAGCCTGTTGAGCCATCTGTGCAGCGCGGCTTCCGGCTATGCCCTGTACAAAGGCGCCTCGTTTCTGATCGGGCAGTTGGGGCAGAAGCTGGCCCCGGACTTCGTGACCGTGTATGACGACGGCCGGATGCCCGGTGGGTTGGGGTCGCGTCCCTTCGACGGCGAAGGGCTGCCGACCAGGAAAACGACGGTGATGGACCGGGGGCGGTTGGCCAGCTACCTGCTGGACAGTTATTCCGGCCGAAAACTCGGCTTGGCCTCTACGGGTAACGCATCCCGCGGGGTTGGGGAGAGTCCTTCCGTAGGGCCCAGCAATTTCTATCTGGTCCCTGGCTCGAAGTCTCCGACGGACATCATTAGATCCGTGAAGAATGGTCTCTATGTCACTGAATTAATTGGAGTTGGCGTGAACATGGTCACGGGTGATTATTCGCGAGGGGCGGCCGGGTTCTGGATCGAAAACGGAGAGCTGGCCTATCCGGTGGAAGAGATCACCATCGCTGGCAATCTCAAACGGATGTTCGCCGATATCGAGTTGATCGGAAACGACCTGGAGTTCCGTGGCCGGATCGCCAGCCCCACCGTGAAGATCGGCGAAATGACGATCGCGGGGAATTAGCTGAAAGCTGAGGGCTGTCAGCCTTCAGCTTCGGAGGTGCGCCATGGCTGATCTCAAGGACATGATGGTCCAGTATCCGGGCGACGGGGTGACGGTCAGGGCCTATCTGGTGGGGCCGCAGAGCAAGGCCAAGCGTCCGGCCATCATCGTCATCCAGGAATGGTGGGGCCTGAACGAGCACATCAAAGACATCGCCAGGCGGTATGCCCAGGAAGGCTACCTCGCCATCGTCCCGGATTTGTACTCGCGTCTGGGCAACAAGGTCGTTCCGAACAGCAACCCGGACGAAGCGGGCAGGCTGATGGGCGCGCTCAAACTCAACGACGGCCTAAAAGATTTACAGGCGACGGTCGCGTACCTCAAGACCTTGCCGGAAGCGGATGCGGCGCGCATCGGCGTGACGGGGTTTTGCATGGGCGGGACCTATGCGCTCATGCTGCCCTGTGTGAGCCAGGCGATCAAGGCGGCGGCGCCGTTTTACGGCCAGGTGCCCAACCCCGATGCGCCGATCAAGGACCTGGCCTGTCCGGTCCTCTATATTTACGGGGAAGACGACGGGTGGATCACCAAGGCCGACGTGCAGCGGCTGGCCAACGCGCTGAAGAAGTACGGCAAGCAGGGGGAGATCAAGACCTATCCGGGCGCGCCCCATGCGTTCTTCAACGACACCCGCAAGGACGTATACAAGCAAGCCGAAGCCAGGGACGCCTGGACCAGGGCGCTGGCATTTTTCAAACAACACCTGGGCGCGTAGGAAGGGAACCGAATGCCGCTCGATGTCAACGATGGCAAGCGCATGTTGCAGCTCATCACGTCCCGCTATGACCAGCGGGAGTGGCGGAAAAAAATCGAAAAGACCCTCAGCCTGCCCGTGTCCGGCGTGGGAGACGAGACCCAGCGCGCGATCTTTTTCTATCTCAAGCACGGGCTCAAGGCCTACAAATCACGGCGCGCCGATCCGGACTCCTGGATCGTGGGCGGCTATGCCACCAAGGAAGTCATCGAGCGGGCCAAGTTCAATCCCGCGGCGGTCGGGCCTTCGCTGACCAAGGAGGATGTCGGGTTCCTTGGTAAGGATCCGGGCCAGGACGTGGATCAGGTCTGGTGGGACGATATGCTCGTGGCCTGGTTCGAGGAGCCGGAAGAGGAAGGGCAAGACGGTCAAGAGGCCGGGCAGGAAAGCGGCGAAGAGGCCGCGGAACCTTCGGCAGAAGAAACGGCGCCCGCCGCCGAGGCAGGCAAGAAAAAGGGCGGCGCCTGACGGCGTCGCCCAGGTCAACCTTCTGGCTGAGACCGCTCAGGGTTGCAGCTTGATCACGCTGGTTTTCGAGCGATCCCCCATCACATCCGTGCCGGGCAGCAGTTGCGGCGACTGCTCGGTGTGCATGCGCCGCGCCACCGTTTCGACCTGCTCCTTGACGTACCCGTAGAGTTCTTCCACGTTGACGGACTTGTCCTTGTTTGCGTCCGCCTGTCCCTGCAGCCCCTTCAGGAAAAAGTAGGTGAAGAGCCCGTGCCGTTTCTCCGGGTAGGCGGAGCTGATCTGATTGCCGGCCGCGGCGGAGAGCACGACCAGGTTCTGGGTCGCCATGAGCGGGTCTTCGACCGTGATCAGCATCGGCCTGGCGCCCTTGGAGATGACCGACCGGCCGCCGGCGCCGGAAAAGCAGGAGTCCATGACCACGGTCACATTGCGGGCCGATAGCTTGCCGAGCGTGTCGTAGAGGCGTTTCAACGGGTAGGCGGTGGTTTCCAGATAGGCCGGGTCGCCGTCGTAGGGCACGAGAAAGGCCTGGTTCGTGTTGGGGTCCGGCGCTCCGTGCCCGCCGTAATAGACGAAGACCTCGGCGTCCTTGTTCTGGCCCACCTGTTTGGGCAGCCACTTTTCAAAGCGGGCTTCGAGCTGGCTGCGGGTCACCCGGTCGTTCAGCAGCATGACGATGTTCTGCTCCCGGTAACCCAGAGCCTTGATGAGGTACTGCTTGACCATTTCCGCGTCCCGCCTGGCGTAATCCACCTTGGGCAGGTCGTGGTAGTCTTCCACGCCGACCACCACGGCGTAGGCATGGTCCTTTGCGGGCACCTTGGTCTGGGGCGGGGCCAGGTCGGCGTCGATCCTGGCCAGTTCGGCGCCGCCGAAGACCTCGGAGGATTCGGCCACCGCCCCCTTGGCCGGCGACTTGAGGCTGGCCATGTACTCGGTCTGCATGTACTCGACCATGGGCGGTAGGATGCCGGCAGCGATGGGCGGCATGGCCACGTAGCGGGTGATGATGTCCAGCGATTCCGGCTTCTTGAAGCCCGAGCCTTCTTTGATGACTTGCGCCGTTTCCGTCTTTTTCCAGACCTGCGCTCCGTTGTGGACGTTGAAGACCTTGGCCTGAACCTTCATGCTGATTGCGTAGCGGGAGCCGAAAATCGACGGCACGTCCGCCGTGTATTCCTTCACCTCGGCGATCATCAGCAGGTCGGCATGCTGGGCCCTGGCGGCGGAGAGAATCTTCTCCGCGTCGTTGGTTTTCTCCGGCAGTTTGAGGATCATCACCTCTTTGAACACCTGGGTCCGCACCAGGTTGTTCTTGACTGCCTCTTGCAGGCTCTCGTCCATGCGATCGCCGACGGGCGCCCCTTCGAAGACGACCTTCGTCGTGTCGATCGGGCCGATGGCCAGCACGGCCGGGACTTCCTGCTCCTTGACCGGAAACGTCAGCGCCGGCGGCGAAATGTCCGGGACGCAAGCGGTGACTGTGAACGTTGCGGCCAACAGCCACGCGAACCGGCGTGGCTGCAACGAACGTCGGGGATCCATGAATGCCTCCCTGACCCTCTGTTAGCGGGCGAACTTAACGACTTTGCCGCGCACTTCGAGGCATGACTGGGTATAGAGGAGTGCGGTGAAAAAGGAGGATCGGGACGAGACTTCGATCAGCGCATCCCCGCCCTTTTCCTTGATCATTTCGTCAATGAGTTCGGCCAGCGGCTTGGGATGTTTGACGGGCACGACCAAAATCATCATGCCGCAGGAGGAGCCGGTTTCGATCCCCCCCAGGGCCACATATTTCCCCGTGACGGGAATTGTCGAAGGGGCGATCGCGCCGGGCGAGGTGCAGGCGACCGGGAACAGCAGCGCCAGACAGAGGCCGACGGCGCGCGCAAGGCGCTTCCGCAGGAGCCCCCCGCTGTGCGACGCTCTGGTGACGCGCTCGTTCATTTGGTGTTCTTGACCGCGATGCCTTTGACGATCGTGCAGTCCCGTCCGAACAGGGGGAGGGGAAACGCCCACAGGCGCTCTTCCGCCGTCACGCCGATCAGCGCATCCGCGCCTTTTTCTTTGACCAACCGGTCGATGATTTCATCGATGGGGTCTTTGCCGCCCAGGGGGATGACGAACACCCAGGACGCGCAGTCGGTTTCTTCCACCGGGCCAAGCACCGTGTAGGTTGGGGTAACGGGGGCGGAGGAACTGGCGATGCCGGCCGGATGCCGGGCGACACAGGAACAGAGGGCCAGGCTGCACAGGAGGAGGCTGCCGAGTCGGTAGAACATGGATAGCGTCAGGGAGCGCATCGATCAGCCCTCTTGCAGCCCTCTTGTGCCGGCGGGGGGACAGTAGCAAAACGGCTTAGGGGTGTCAATACGGATTTAACGGGTCTTGGCTTGGCTAGAAGCGGGAGATCGGCGCTCAGAACAGGTTCATTTGGGCCGGTGGGGCTGGAGGTTCCGGCACCGCCGGGGCGGGAGGGGGAGGGGCGTCCAGGTGATCCAAATAGGCCTTGAGCTTCTTGAAGTCTTCCTCCAGCGATCCGCGCAAATTGCCCTGGTGCAGGGCGGCGGCCGGGTGCAGGAGCGGGAACAGGGTGAAGTGGTCGAGGCGGACCGCCTGCCCGCGCATTTTCATGATGCTGACGGGCCGGTTCAACAACGTCTGGGCCGCCCATTTCCCCAGCGTGCAGACCAGCTTGGGTTGAATCAGCTCGATTTGCTGGAGCAGGAACGGTTTGCAGGTCTCCACCTCGTCCGGCTCCGGGTCGCGGTTGTCCGGGGGGCGGCACTTCACCACGTTGGCGATGTAAATATCGGGTCGGGAGAGGCCGATGGATTTGAGCAGGTCGTTCAGCAGTTTGCCGGCGGCCCCGACGAAGGGCTCGCCTTGCTTGTCCTCGTAAAAGCCAGGCCCTTCCCCCACGAACATGATGTCGGCCTGGGGATTGCCGACGCCGAAGACCACCTGGGTGCGTCCCAGCTTGGCCAGCTTGCACCGCTGGCAATTGTGGAGCGAGTCCTTGAGTTCGATCAGCGTCATAGTGGGTTGGATCGTCGGTGGCCTGTGTCTGAAACCGGCCGCATCTTAGGGGGCCGGGAAGACGATGTCAACGAGGAAGCGAACGGGAGAGAAAGGCGCCGCAAGATCGGCAAGAGACCGGCAGGGAGCAAGAGCCCGAGGCCTCAGAACATTGTCTCGGGACCGGCCAACCGGAGCGGCAGGCCGCGCCAGTCCAGCGGGCGAAACTCGACTTTTTCCGGGCCGCGCGCCGGCGCAGTGGGGTCCGGTTGGGAGGGCCGTTCCTCCAGTGTGGCGGTCACGGTGCGGTAGGCTCCGTCCCGCAGAATCTTCATCGAAATGGTCTGGCCGACCTTGAGACTCTTGAAGACGGTCGCATACTGTTCCGGCGTGCGCAGATCCTGCCCGTTGACGGCCAGCAGAATGTCGCCTCCCAACACCAAAGGTTCCCCCTTCAAGACGATGGGCAGATCCCCGGCGCGCAACCCAGCTTTCTCGGCCGGGCTGCCTTTGGCGACCCCGGCGATCAAGACTCCCTTGGCCAGGGGCAGGGCGAACAGATCGATGATGTCGTCTGATAGAAGTCTGCCGGTAATGCCCAGCCAGGGGCGGACCACCCGGCCGCGGGCTTGTAATTCGCCCACCACGCCCTTCACCAGACTGATCGGGATTGCAAAGCCGATGTTCTGCGCCCCGGCCAGGATCGTCGTGTTGATGCCGATCACGCGGCCCTCTTGATCCACCAGGGGGCCGCCGCTGTTGCCGGGATTGATCGGGGCGCTGGTCTGGATCACCGGATCGTGGAGCAGGGCGGCGCTCTCGGGGCCGGCGCCCAGCCCGCTGATAATGCCGGTGGTCAGGGCATAGCCGAGCCCAAAGGGGTGCCCGATGGCCAGGACCTTCTGCCCGATCTCCAGATGGTCGGAGTCGCCCAAGATGGCCGCGGCCCGGTGCTCCTTGGGCAGGACGACCCGAAGCAGCGCCAGGTCCGTCGCCGCATCGCTGCCGACGACCTCGGCGGGCAACCGGGCGCCGCCATAGAGGTGCACCAGAATGCGGGTCGCTCCCTCCACCACATGCGCGTTCGTCAGGATCAGACCCTGGTCGGTCCAGATCAATCCGGCGCCGATGGCCGATCCGGGCGGGACGGCCGCAGGGTTCGTGCTGGTAAACGCGGCGGTAATGAACACGGTGGTCGGCGCCACCTTCTTGTAGATGCGGATCGTATTGTCTTGATCGCTTTCGCGCGGCGAGGGGGCGGCCTGGCCCACCGAAGGGGCGCAGGTCACGATCGTCAGCAGAAGACTCGCGAGGAGTCGTTGCAGCCCGTTCCTGGCCGTTGCTGTCATGGGCGGAAATGTCCTTGTGTAAACGACTGTTGCGCTGGTTTCGTCTTATCGTCCGAATCGGGCCGGGACTTGAATGGCCCGCTTAGCGGACGGGCAGGCACAGCGTCCGACACCTCGCACCCGATGTCCGTTTCTCAAGGGACTTGAGCGGGAGCCCCGATATGCCGATCATTTGAATTGGCAAGTCTCGCGCGTGGCGCTACAATTCATACCCTTGGCCCTGTCGCGCGCGGCGCATCTCGGATGTGCTGCGCCCGATCGGACGACTGGAGGTGATCGTGGGTCCCGAGATCATACTGGTCGCGACCGTGTATTTCTGTTCCGGCACCAATACGTTCCTCGATCACCCCCAGGAAGGCTGCGCGGCGCTGTCGGAGCAGGAGTCGAAGGGTGGATTTGGATCGGCCGAGTCCTACAAGAACCGTAAATCGAGGGCGGCGCCCAGCCGAGGAGCGGTCTCGGCCGGGGACCTCCCGCCGGGACAGATGCTCGTCGAGCAGAAGAAAGCCCTGCGCCTGCAACATTGCCGGGACTATGAGGAGTGGCTCGCGTTGGGCAAGAAAGTGCATGGGCGAAAGGGGGCCACGCGAGAAGAGATGGAGCGGCACCACCTGCTTAGCCAGAGCTTTGCCAAAATGCCGGCCCCCCGATGCGAACGACCAACAGCTCCTTGAACAATCATGAATAAACCTTTCGGCATAGCGTGCAGCTTGTCGGTGGTCGCTCTCCTGCTGACCGGCACGGTCGCGCCGGTTCGCGCCCAACAAGCCCGGCAAGGCCAGCCTGTCCCACCGGCCCAGGAAGACATCATGGATCTCACCAGGGCCATGATCGGCCTGCAACGGGCCGGACATTATGCGGAAGCCCTGCCCCTGGCCGAGCGAGCCGAGGCCCTGTCGGAGCAGAACCTGGGACCGGACCATCAGACCGTGGCCCTCTACCTCGATCAATTGGCCTGGCTCCATCAGATGGTGGGCAATAGGGCCAAGGCCGAGCCCCTGTTCAAGCGGGCCCTGGCGATTCAAGGCCAGATCAAGAGCGGCGAGCATGTGGCGGCAGCCACCACCAGCTACAAGCTGGCCTTGCTCTACCGGAGCATGGGCAGGGATCGGGAAGCGGAGAAGCTCTTAAAGCGGGCGGTGGCCATCAGGACTAAGGCCCTGGGAGCCAAGCATCCGGGCGTAGCGACGGTCGTCGGAGCCCTGGCCCTGCTCTACCAGGACCAGGGCTTGTATGAAAAGGCCGAACCGCTCTTTGTCCAGGCCCTGGCCATCGAAGAAAACCAACAGGGCGTGATCCATCCAGCTCTCAAGGCGACGCTCGAACGATATGCCAAACTGCTGCGGGACACGCACCGTCTCGAACAAGCCGCCCAGGTTGAAATCCGTGCCAATGCGATCAGCGGGCATCCAGCTCAACCTTGAGTTTTGGGGACCAGCTCTCGGCCAAACAGCGGTGCCCTTGGTTGCTCTGGTCACGGAATGTCACCCCTTGCGGTCTAGTCATATACTCCCGAGGATCATGCAGGGCGTGAACTGAACAAGCACGAGGTGCATAGGTATTATGATACCGGGTGCCGTTCAGGGAGCCCGAGCTTCCCTAACGCCAAGACTCGGGCTATACTTGTTTCGTCGGGGAGTGGTGCGTGCTAGAGTTGGTTTCGAGAGAATGGAGGGAACATGGCTACTAAAGCGTTCTTCATTTTAACCCTGGTGGTCGCGTTGAGTGCTCTGTTAGGCGATATGACATTTACCAGCTCGGTCTTTGCCGGCCCCTCAACGAGTTGCTGCTAGTCGTTCGGGAAGCTGGAACAAGATCACTGTACGGTCTTGTGCAGGATTTTTTGTACCTCGCCGTACTGCCTTTCGACTTCAATTTGCCGCAGCTTCAGTTCAACCTCTCTCAGGTGAGCGTTGATCAGCCGCACATTCTGTGGTTGGGGAAATAAGACAGATTTCTCCATCGCATCGAGCAGTATTTTCTTAGCCTGCTTGACTTCTTCTTCGCTATCCGCAAATCGGTACTTCACATAACCTTTTGTATCCAAAACAGCGACATAGAGTTCTTCGCTTTCAGCAATTTCTGGCGCCTGACTTTTGTCGTAGTAGCCGCAAATCCCATAATGTTGCCATCTGATCTTGCCGCACGTAATGCTTAGCGCCGTTTCGATATATCGTTCTGATATTGCTTTCCAACGTTTGGAACCTTCCAAGGCAAAACTGTACGCGATCATATTTAGATACAATGCTTCCCTGGTCTCAAGCTTGTTAAGAAGGTCTTTTAGGATATTGGCTTCAGACCCAACTGGAATCGCGGGCATCTTACGCTTGACCAGGGCCTCAGCCATTTTGACAGTTGTAAGCGCCGTCTCGAGAGTATCTATCGGGATGAGATATCCATAGCGAGCCGCCTCGGACTGGAATAGCGCAGTGTAGAAATTGAGATTGGGATGCCTCGGGTTTTCAACGAGGCCAGTATAAAAGAATGAGAGCGACTTATCGGGATCGGCTTTGATGATGCCGGCGAGAGCGCCTCGAAGTAAATAAAAATAGGGGTTTTCATGGTAGTCAGGCTTGGTCGCGTCAAGTTCCGAAGCGAACAGGCTGGCTTTCTCAATGGTGCCCCCATGGGCAATCCCTGCCAGGTCTACCCTATGGCGTGCAAGAAAAGCGCTGAACTTTTCCTGGGCGTCCTCGGGAATACAAGGAAAGATGCCCTGTTCGGGCGTATCCTTTGCCAAATTACACAATTGCGCGTCAGTGTTGATGCCCTTTTGGAGATTGGTCGGATCTGTCAACTGGCGTGTGATGGTGTCTAGGGCAATATGTTCATGAATGTTGATCACCTCGGTGTTAATCAGGAGGGCTTCCTTCTGCAACTGCGCGAGTTCGACCCCAATTCCTACGACGCCCGGCACTTGTGCTTCGATTTTCTTGGGGTAAAGATCGCTGCAGCCTTGCCCGGCCAATGACAAACAAAGAACCGCGATAGCATATGGGAATGTTTTTGTCATGGGGCCCTCGCAGTGTGACAAGGGTAAGCACATACTGAAACAGTAGGCTGCATAGCATGGAAAGTCAATCCTGGGCACCTGGGCCAGATTTCCCTCTTGGATCGGATTAAGGAGTCGGGAATTTTTTCTGTCAGGTGCCCTTTCTGTCGTATTGGGAACGATCTTGCGGGGTGGATGCTGCGGGTATGCCGCGACCTCACCGGTATGGTACGTTTGAACCTTGTCGGGATGCTGATCGCTTTCTCCCAGGCCTTTTCAAGCAGAAGGAGCTCTGTGATGATGACGTTATGGCCTATTTTCGTGACCGTGTTTCTGGCGGAACTCGGGGATAAGACCCAACTCGCCACGCTCTTGTTCGCGGCGGATCAGCACATCAGCAAGATCGGCGTGTTTGCCGCCTCGTCCGCGGCGCTCGTCCTCTCCAGCCTGATCGCCGTCCTGGTGGGCTCGCAACTCTCGCTCTATGTCTCGCCGCGGGTGCTCAAGCTCGTGGCAGGGGCGGGGTTTGTCGCCATCGGCATCTGGGTCTTGCTCGATGCCCGCGCCAGCTAAAGCGGCTCGGTGGGGGCGGCCGGGTATGGGCCGGCGGTGAGGTTAAATCCTGAGCGGTCAGCGTCTGTCGGGGCCAATCAACACGATCCCTCGGTTTAACATGTCGGGACTGCCGAGGAGCTGCGGTGTCTGCTCATTATTGAATTCCCGTCTCGCGGTCCGTTCCACCTGCGGTCGTAGATACTCATAGAGTTCCCGTAACTCAATGCGACTGTCTCGATTCTGGTCCGCTTCGCCCTTGAGCCCCTTCAGGAAGAAATAGGTCAATAAGCCATGTCCCTTTTGGTCATAGGTCGAAGAGACCTGGCTGCCCCCGCTGGCCGCCAGCACCATCACCCTCCCCTTCGCCAAGACCGGATTCTCAACCGAAAGGACCATCGGTCTCATGCCCTTGGCGATCACCGAGCGGCCACCAGCGCCTGAAAAGCAGGAGTCCAGCATGACGACGACCTCTTTGGCAGGAAGTGAAGCCAGCACGTCGTACAAGCGATCCAAGGGATAGCCCGTTTTTTCCACAAAGGCGGGATCGCCGTCATAGGGCACCAGATAGGCCTTGCCGGTTTTGGCGTTGGGGGCGCCATGGCCTGAAAAATAGACGAAGACCGTATCGTTCGGCTCGACTCGATTGGGAAGCCAGGTTTCCACATACTTTTCCAAGTCCGACTTCGCCGCCCGATCGTTGAGCAGCACGGCCACATTTTCTTCCGAATACCCTAGGGTCTTGGTGACATACTCTGCGATCACCTCGGCGTCATGCACGGCATACTCGGCGGGGGGGAGCTTCTGCCGGTACTGCTCGATGCCAATCACGATCGCATGCGCGTTCGCGCGGCGCTTCGCCACCGTCGCGGGCAGCTCGTCCACGTCGGCCCGTCGTGCCCCGCCCGGCGGTGGCTGAGGCGCTTGGGCGACTTTCACTTCCGGAGCCGGCCCTTTTAAGGCGACGAGCATCTGAGGGTCATCGACAAATTGCATGACTGCTTGTCGAATAATGCCGACCACGCCCTTGTCGTCCCAAATGCTGTTGACGACTTGGTGGCCATTCTTGTCCAAGATGCCGAGTGCTGCGTATTGTTGGGCAAAGAGGACGCTGCCATCCGAGGGCTGAGTGACTCGGAAGGTCCACTGCGAACCGAAAAATATCCCTTCATCGCCCGGGCTTCTGGTGTCAATAATCACTGAAATGACGAGGCCGCCAGGCGCGACATTGAACCCCGCTTCCTTTAATTCGGCGGTTAACGCTTCACGAACAGCATCGACGAGGGGTCGATCAAGCTCTACGTTGAGCCGTATTTTCTTCGGGTCCGCGAATCCCAGATTGTTCTGAATCTGCCCGACTTCAATCGTGAGGCCTTTGCCGATCGGGTACAGGGTTCCTTTGGGCTTGTAGACGAAGGGAGTCGTTGCACAGCCCGAAAGGAGGACCAGCATGAGGGGCAGGGCCAACATGGCCGCAAGATGAAACACGGAGGCGGGGAGTCTTTGGGCGTTCATCGCAAGCCTCCCGGGCGGTGAGTGTGGAAGAGTGGCAAGGAAAGTCTAGGTAAGGCGGCTTAGAAAAGCAAGAAAACTCAGCGAGTGTTCGTGTTCCGAAATGAAAAAGCGTTTAGGTGAGGATTGAACATGTCCTGATGTCTGTGATAGGGCAAGTCATCGCGGCGCGAAATTTGTGCTCAAAAGTTGTTTTCATCGGCGAGGCTCTATGTGCGGGCGCTTTTCTCAAGCATCATCCCCGGAAGTCGTCGCGGAGCAGTTTGGATTCGTCGGCGTGCCGCTTTTCCTCACGCCCCGCTACAACATCGCCCCCTCTCAACCGGTGGCGGTCGTCCGTGCCCATCCCGAATCAGGCAAGCGGGAGTGCGTGCTCCTTAAGTGGGGACTCATTCCTTCGTGGGCTAAGGACCCGGCTATCGGCTACAAGATGATCAACGCCAGGGCTGAGACCGCTTCAGAGAAGCCGGCCTTTCGCGGGCAGTTCCGAAACAGGCGGTGCCTCATCCTGGCCGACGGATTCTATGAGTGGCAGCAAGAGGGGAGGCGGAAGCAGCCGTTCTATATCCGGTTCAAAGATCGTCGCCCCTTCGTCTTCGCCGGCCTCTGGGACAAGTGGGAGCCGCAAGAAGGGGAATCGGTCGAATCGTGCACCATCCTGACGACGGGTCCCAATGACGTCTTGAGGCCGATTCATGAGCGGATGCCGGTCATCGTCCATCCCCAGGACTATGGGCTTTGGCTCGATCCGACCGTCCAGCAGGTGGAAGCCATCCAGCCGATCCTGCAACCCTATCCCTCTGACCGGATGGAGGCCTACCCGGTGAGCCTCCTAGTCAATAATCCCCGACACGATGCCCCCACCTGCCTGGAGCCGGCTTGAACCGTAGTTGAGCTAGTCCGAACGTGGCCGACTACGCAGCCAGATGCCGGCGGCGCGGGCATAGACTGCTTGTTACTAACCACATGCAATAACCTCAACCTGCCACTTGTCTCCCGTCAGCTTCCTCTTCTTTTTTCAAGCATATCCCATGCTTTGCGCTTATCCTAACTGCCATTTCTGAGTGATTTTCGTCGTGTAAAAGAGGATTTGTACGGATTGACAGGGGTAGGCGTGAGGGGTAGGTAGACGCCGTGAAAATGTCCTCAAAGAAACGAGAAAGGATGCCGGCATGAACAGGAGGTTGGTTGCATTGCTCTTGGTGCTTGTGCTGAGCGGGGCCGCAAAGGCGGCGGCGGAAATACCGCAATCGGCCCAGCCAACGCAAGGGCCGCCGGAAGACCCGCTATTTCCCCAGGACGTCAGCGCATGGACATATACGCCTGAGTTTGCGGAGCGGTTCAAACGGCTCAAGCTGAAAGAGCCAGGGCCGACGGGGGCGTATGCCGTCAATTTTCAGGTGCACCAGGTCGAGGAACTAGACCGGTGCGTATTCAACGTCTTCCTGGACAGCAAGCTGCCGATCGACTACCCAGAAGGCCCGGTGGGCTTTCTCTCCTTCACTTATCCGATGTCCTGGGCATTCTTGAAACTGTCTCCTGAGGATCAGCAGGTGGTCGATGTGGCGTATCACGCGAAGTACAAGGAGCCACGAGCCTTCCTCACGCATGCTGGAGGTGAAGAGCCGCTAACGTTCTTTCAAAACCGGGCCAATTTGTACCAAGGCGTAGCGGTGGTGACGCTTACGTTCCGGTGCGATCAGGTTGCAAACTGGAAGAATCCTTTACGCCTGCGGCTCCGAACCACAAGCGATACGTTTCACGAAATCAGCTTGCCCGACCATTTCCTCGGTTGGATCCAGGCGACGCTGACGAAATGGCGTCGACCCGCAGCCAAGCTCGATGCGGAAGGTTTGGCCGATCACAATGTCTGGTCATACACGCCGGAGTTTGCAAAGCGGTTCGGGCTACCTCCATTGAATGAGCCTGGGCCGACTGGCGCCCAGGCGGTGGCCTGGCGAGTGGTGCAATACAACTCCTATGGTGGATCGCAATCCTGCTTTCTTGATGTGTACTTTGATGAAACAACTCCCATCGTGTTGCCGGAGCTGGAGCATGGGTTTTCGGGTTCGCAGCCCCAGACTGGGTACTTTCTCGCTCCCAAGGATAAGAAGGATCGCATTCCCTGGTATGACCCCTATTCTGCCTACGGCAACACCGAGTTATTTTTGATTCGTGAGATTCCGGAAAAGCAACAACATTTGTTTCCCAGGAAAAAGCATTTGGGAGAAAATTTGTTCCGCATAACCGGAGGTCCTTTCCGATTTGAGCAATACCGTAAATATGCATTCCCGACTCTCTCCTATGTGTCGTTCAACATTGGCTGCGGGGAGCCACCATCTGGAAAATTGGGGCCGGTAGGTATCTCTATCGTAAAATCCGATGCTAGCAAACACGAGATCATGCTCCCTTTACCTTTCACGGAACGCCAGCACCAGATGTGGAGGCAGCTCGTTAATATCCCTTTTCGATGCAAAACTCCCAAGCTCTACCCTCGTGAAGATTGCACGGGGCGCATCCCCGACATGCGCTAAAGGAGATCGTTATGCCTACGTTCGAAGACTTTGTTAATCTCAGTTCTGCTGTCTATGGTGATCCGCCGCCACAGACGATCACAGTCAATGGTCCAGGTGGGTCTCAGGAATGGGTGTTTCTTTTAGAGCCAAATCCGAGCAGCCAACCTGGATTTTATGGGGCTGCGTACCTCAACTCCCAGACAAACGAAATTATTCTGGTGATTCGGGGCACAAATGACCTAGCGGATATCGTCGCTGACACCCAGATGGTGCTCGATGTAGTTCCCAATCAGCGCGATGCCGCTGAAATTTTCTATAGCACTGTTGCAGAAGAAGCCAGAAGTAGAGGAGCAACGCTCTCCATCACCGGTCACTCACTTGGCGGCTCACTCACGCAGTTGCTGATCGCCAATCACGCCGGAGACTCCTTTGGAGGTGTCGGTATCTTCGGGCAGACCTTCAATGCTTTTGGAGTGAAAGGACTGCTGAACGATCTGAACCTTCCGGAGGCAGATTATGCGGTCACGAACTGGGTTGCATCGACTGATGCCGTGGGGAACCTGGCCGAACACATCGGCCCCAAGCAGCTACTCGCCAGCCTGCCATTCCCATTTAATTATCCCTTAGGCCCACTCGGTGTAATTACATTTCCCTACGATAGCCATAAGATCAGCCAAGTCTTGGGCGGGTTTAACACGGAGAATGCGCATCCCCTTCTTCAGGAAACGGAGGAATTTCTCGTCAAGACGTATGTCACTGATCCAAGCTTCGACATCGTCATTGACGGTGCGGCCTATATCGGTGGGAATAATCGTGAAAATATCGGGAACGAGATGAATGGGAGCGCCGTCAATGACCTAATGTTTGGCGGGCTTCCCGATGACCGGATTCATGGCGGAGAGGGGCGAGATATTATTTATGCCGGAGGCGGCGATGATCTCCTCGACGGGGGTATGGGAGCTGACATCCTCCTGGGTGAAGACGGCAGCGACACGTACGTTGTCGATGACGTTGATGACCGGATAATCGAAGCAGCACTTGGCGGGACTGACACTGTGACCAGTACGGTCAACTATACCCTCAGCCGCAATGTCGAGCAGTTGGTTTTGCAGGGAGTGGATGCGATCAACGGCACCGGCAATGAACTGGATAATGTGCTCATTGGCAATAATGTAGCGAATAGGCTCGATGGCGCATTCGGGGCCGATTCGATGGCAGGCGGAGAGGGTGATGACGCCTATGTCGTTGATAATTTAGGCGATGTCGTGAATGAGGCTTTGGGTGAAGGTGTTGATGCCGTCAACAGCTCTGTCTCCTACAGCCTCGCAGCGAACGTCGAGAACCTCACTCTGGCCGGCGCCGAGGCGATCGACGGGACCGGCAACGACCTCGACAACATTCTCACCGGCAACAGCATGGCGAACACCCTAACGGGCGGTGGGGGCAATGATCTGTTACGCGGCGGCGCGGGCTTCGATCGCTACGTCTATCGTAGTGGGGATGGCGCCGACACCATTGAGGATATAGATGGCCAAGGCATCATTCTCTACGACGGGCATCTCCTTCTCGGAGGGCTCCGGCCATCGGACGGTACCGGGGCCTATACCAGTTCGGACGGCCGGTTTACCTACGTCCAAAGCGGCGATGATGTCATCGTCAACGACACCCTGACGATCCGTAATGCTGTCACGGGGCAGATGGGACTGCAATTCGTCGACCTCCCGACGCCTCCGGTCCCCGGCGCGCCTACGCGTACCACGTTTGTGCGGGAGGTGTCGCCCGGGTCGGGGCAGTACGAGCCTTGGTTTACTGACGCGGGCAATGCCTATGGGCCGGGCGATGGAGGCTCGGGGTTGACTCCGGGGTATTCGGACGCCGATAGCCATTTGATCTATGCATTGGGCGGCGCCGATACGGTGATCACGGGAAGCGGAAGCGACCAGGTCTTCGGCGATGCCGGGGATGACACCCTGGCGGGTGGAAGCGGTACGGACCTCGTCGATGGAGGAGACGGCAACGATCTCCTGCAAGGTGGGGCGGGAGAGGATCATGTCCTGGGCGGTCTCGGTGACGATAACCTGAACGGTGACGAACCATCGGCGGACAACCTCGGCACGAATAACGATTGGCTGGATGGGGGAGACGGCAACGACGAACTGCATGGTGCCGCCGGGGCAGATGTGCTCTATGGCGGTACGGGCGATGATCTCTTGATCGGGGATACCACGTCATTTCAAGGAGGGACTCCCGAGGCCGGCGACCAGGACCTGCTCTTCGGCGGGGAGGGAACTGACACGTTGTACGGCCTCTATGGAGACGATGTGCTGGACGGTGGAGCTGGCGCGGATGTGTTGGCCGGACAGGATGGGGCCGACATTCTCACTGGAGGAGACGGGAACGACGGGCTCTCCGGGGATTTGCGGGTGCAGTCGAATGGCGTGCTGGATACGCGGGAATATCGCGGAGCGGGCGGGAACGACGTGTTGGACGGCGGGCTGGGTCATGATTACTTGCAGGGTGGCGAGGGAAATGACGTGCTGGTTGGAGGGGCCGGCGATGACTCCCTCTTTGGAGAGTATAACCCCAACGCTCTCCCGAGCCTTGATCCCTTGACGCCCGCGCTGGCAGCTCTCAGCGGGGAAGACTATCTGACCGGCGGAGCCGGGAACGACCAGTTGTTCGGCAATGGCGGGAACGATTTATTGTATGGCGACGAGGGCAACGACCTTCTCGACGGCGGAGCCGGCAATGACGTTCTGGATGGGGGCACGGGAGACAATAGCCTCCGGGGAGGCGCCGGAGATGACGTCCTGCAAGGACACGAAGGCAACGACTATCTGGAGGCCGGCGAGGGTTCTGACGTGCTTCACGGTGGGGATGGCGACGATATTTTGGTGGGAGGGAACGAGTACTTCGAAACCGGCGATTCGTTTCTGGACGGCGGGAAAGGCAACGACTACTACATCATCGATCGGCCGGGCGATATCGTTTTTGAATCGGCCGATCACGGCACCGATACAGTGGAAAGCTTTATCAGCTATGCCTTGCCGGATGACGTCGAAAACTTGACGCTGTTTCGCAGCGGCGACCTGCATGGGATCGGCAATGCACATGACAATATCCTGCAAGGCGGCACTTGGCTGGAGGGCGGCGACGGCGATGACACATTGATTGGCGGCTCACTCATGCAAAGTGTCCGCCTGGACGGCGGGGCAGGGAACGACATTCTCCACGGCGAAGCCGCTACCCTCGTGAACAACAACACCTATGTCTTTGGGCGTGGATACGGTCAGGATACGGTCATTGAGTACAACTCGGGTGCAGATTTCGATAGAAGTCAGATTGATGCAGTCGAGATGACAGCGGATGTGAGTCCAGCAGATGTCGCCTGGCATCGCGATAGCGACGATCTCGTGCTCGCCATCCAGGGCACTTCCGATCAGCTCAGGCTCACGTCTTACTTTGATTTAACGTTCAACACCGGTAACTACCTCTTGAGCAGCGCGTATATCCCTCCGCAGGGCGCAATCAATCTCGACGACCGCAATCCCTATTACTTTGCCGCATCCCGGCTCGAAGAAATCCGCTTCTCCGATGGAACAACCTGGGGAGCGGAAACATTCGGGGCTCCGACACTCGGGGCCTATCCCGGCGACACCTATCACTTCGACCATGGTGACGGACAAAGGCGAATCATCGACTTCGATGTCACCGGCAATCGGTACGGCGACGCAGCGGACACCGTTCGTTTCGGTGCGGGCATCGACTCGGACGCCATCTCTGTGTCCCGCAGAGACGGGAACGACTTGGTGTTGTCCCTCAACGGCACAACGGACGAGCTCACTATCCAAAGCCACTTCAGTACGGTCTTTGCTCGTGAACGGTTCAGCTTCAGCGGAGCCTACGTCAACGCGTACCAAGTCGAACAGATTCAGTTTGCCGATGGTGCAACGTGGAACGCCGCCGACTTGGCTGGCCGTGTGGTGTCCATTTCCGGCACGGAAGAGGCAGATGCGATTTTCGCAAACACCAACGACAATTACATCGACGGATTGGCAGGAGACGACGCCATCTACGGCCAGGAGGGCAACGATACTCTCGATGGCGGCATAGGCAACGACACACTATTCGGCAATGAAGGCAGCGACACCTATCGTTTTGGCCGAGGAAGCGGACAGGACACCGTGATCGACTGGAACGTAACCGGCACGGACCTGGACACCATCACGATGGCGCCGGATGTGTTGGTCGAAGATGTTCGTGTTATCGCGGATCAGAATGGCAGCCTGGTGTTGTCTATTAATGGCACAGCCGACCAACTCACCCTGAGCGATTTTCTCTACGACCCCTACAGTCAAAATAAACAGGTGCTCTTCGAAGACGGCACCGTATGGGATGCCGACACGCTTTTGAGCCGCGCCGAGGGGCCCACCATTGTCGGCACCGAATATCCAGACTACCTTGTCGGCACTGACCTGAACGACACCATCATAGGGCTGGAGGGCGACGACTTTATCGACGGGAGCGGAGGAGCGGATGTTCTCTATGGCGGACTCGATAATGACGAGATGCTCGGCGGTGACGGGAACGATACGCTCTATGGAGAAGCAGGCGACGATACCTTGAGCGGTGGATCAGGCGGCGGCGGAGGTGGGGCGGGGTTTGCTGCGTCGTTTGTCGAAGGGTTTTGCGAGGCCGACTGCGGCGGCGAAGGCGGAGGCGGCAGCCACGGGACGACGGGGGACGACATTCTCCTTGGCGGTGAAGGCAACGACACGTATTTGTTCAACCTGGGCGATGGGGTGGACACGATTCGGGATGCCGCCCTGGTCGGGGATGGCAATCGGATTCGGTTCGGTGAAGGCGTTACGCAAGCCGATCTCTCCTTCAATCACGTTGACGATGTGTTGACCATTGGTGTGGGGCAGAACGGTGATGCGCTGCGGTTGGAAGGGTTCGATCCGACCAATGCGAATGGCTCGCTGGTGGTGGAGACGTTAGAGTTTGCTGATGGCACGGAGGCGGCACTGAGCAGCTTCCTCACGCCGCAACCGACGATTGTGGGTACGGCTGGCGACGATACCCTCATCGGCACGTCGGACCAGGACATCGTTGATGCCTCGGACGGCAACGATGTGGTGCTTGCGGGGGATGGCAACGATACGATTGACGGTGGAACCGGCAATGATGCC
>SXGR01167763.1_pt1 | contig 19023 bp, 16 predicted proteins | sample 3174711 | NCBI WGS metagenome assembly SXGR01 (sample SAMN11356860, study PRJNA531348) | freshwater metagenome | isolation source: freshwater sample F1-60 | place: China: Fuxian Lake, Yuxi | collected 2017-12-25
CGAAGATGAGCACGTTGGCGTCCACCGCCATGCCGATCGTGAGCACGATGCCCGCGATGCCCGGCAGAGTAAAGGTGACGTCCAGCGAGCACATCACCGCCAGCAGGATCAGCACATTCAGGACCAGTGCCACATTGGCGACGAGCCCCGCCAGCATGTAGTAGACCAGCATGAAGGCCGCGACCAGGCCAACGGCGATGAGGCAGGCGCGGATGCCACTCTGGACCTGCTCGGCGCCGAGACGCGGACTCACGCCGCGCTCCTCAATGATCTGCAGCGGAGCCTCGAGGGGATTCTCGAGGGCGGTCGCCAGCTCAAAGGCCTCCTTCTCGGTGAAGGAACCGGTGATCTGGCCCGCCCCCCCAAGGATGGGTCCATTGATCCGCGGGGCGGAGATGACCACACCGTCGAGGACGATGGCCAGCATCTGGCCGACATTCTTGCGGGTGATCTCGCCGAAGATCGTGGCACCGTCGGAATTGAGGGTGAAGTCGATCTCCGGCTGGCCGGTGACCGGATTCCGGGCGACGCGGGCACTCGAGATCGACCGTCCCGTGAGCGGCTCGGCCTGCCGGTTCACCAGGATCGGAATCACCGCCTCCTGCCCGTTGCGCGACCGCATCTTCATCGGGAGGCGGATGTAGCCGGGCGGGATCAGGTTGGAGTTGAGATGGGCATCGTTCTCGGGGTCGACCATGCGGAACTCGAGGAAGGCGGCCTTCTTGAGCTGTTCGCGGGCGGATTCCTTCGTCGACTCATCCACCCCGGGCAGCTGGACCAGGATGCTCCTCTCACCCACAGGCTGGAGGATCGGCTCGGCCACACCGAAGGCATCGACGCGCTTCCGCAGGACCTCGACCGCCTGCTCGGCGAGGAACGTGTTCCCAGCGAGCGAGGCCTGGCCATTGGTGGCACGGCGAGACAGGTCCATTTCCAGGAGGAACGACGTGCCACCGCTGAGGTCGAGCCCCAGCTTGAACTCGCCGGCCGCCTCACGCTGCACCCGGTTCAGGATCGAGCGGGTCGGGTTGAACTCGGCACCCGACTGGTAGTTGGTTGGGAAATACCGGCGGATGTCGTTCGTGCCGATCGCCTCGATCAGGTTCTTGTAGCCACCCCGGTCGGGGAACGTCTTCTCGAGCTCCTGGGCCTTGGTGACAATGGCATTGAAATTCGTGTCGCCCGTGATGGCCAGACGGTCGAATTCCTGGACCAGATTCTTGGGGCCCGGCGGGAGGATTTCCGAGAAGGACCAAACGATGACGAAGGCCAAAAAGAGGGCCTTCATGAGATGGGAACGATTCATGGAACGGAGAATGTTGGAACTGCGGGTGGGCTCAGGCGGCGCGCTCGAGGATCTGGACGATGCTCGACTTCTGGACGTCCAGCTTGCTGTCCGCCGAACGGACGGTGACCACGTCGTCACGCACGCTCGTCACAATGCCAAGGATCCCGGCGCTGGTGACGACCTTGTCGCCCACCTTGAGGGCCTTCAGCAGGTCCGCCTGCTCCTTGGCCTTCTTCTGCTGGGGCCGGATCAGGAGCACCCAGAAGATCACCAGCATGAAGACGATCATGCCGACCTGCATCAGCATCGCCCGCTTCGCATCCTCAGGGGATGCACCCGGAGCCGGCGGTGCCAACGACAGAAGGTAGGAAAAGGAAGTAATACCCATGATGAGCTGCAAAGGAAGCTTAAGCCTAGAAACGAAGACCGCTTTGGCAAGAACTCGCTTGGATCAAATCAGGAGCGCGTCCCTCTAGGTCGCGGTGGACCGTTCCGATGATCCCGGTCCTCTCCCACGGGCCCCGTGTCATCGGCCGGACGCCGGGGGTTCGGCGTTGGCGATGAACTCGAGGAGATCCGCCATCGACTGCACGGGCAGCCCATCCGCGAGGCCCTCGGGCATCAGGGACTGCCCCGAACTGGTCATGCTCCGGACCTGGGACCGCGGGAGCGTGATCTCCTGTCCCCCACCCATCCGGAGCGTCACAGCCGACGGGGTCTCGCGTTCGATGACGGCGACATGCTGTTCCCCATCCCGGGTTTCGACCTGGAAGGCCACATATTGGGGCGCCACCTCGGTGTGGGGATTGAGGATGCTCGCGAGCAGGCGATCCCGACCGGCCGACCTCACCGTGACCAGATCGGGACCGAGTCGGACTCCATCGGCACCCGACCGATGGCAGGAGGCGCATCGCTCGCGGTAGACCATCCTTCCCCGCTGTGCATCACCCTCCAGTGACAGAGCTGGGGCAAAGGATGCCGCCCGCGCCGCAGCATCGGGAGCCGGGGGAAAGAGCCGCCCGACCCGCGCGGCAAGATTCACATCCTGGGTCGCCCGGAGCGACTGGATCACGGCGGCGGGAAGGTCCGATCTCGGCAACGCCCCCGACTCCACGGCCTCGAGGAGTGCGACAAGGCCGTGACGCCGGGAGACAAGGACATTGAGGACCTCGTTTCTGAGGGAATTCGGGTAGCCGGACCATCCCTGCAGCAGAGCCTTGGGGGCGGTATCATCGGTGGCCCGGGCGAGGGTCCGGATCGCCTCGCGGCGCAACGGCTCCGGTCCGCCCGCCAATACCGGTTCCAGGACGACCCGGGTCCGTTCGTCCGGCAGATGGGCGAGAAGCCGGATGGCCTCGATCCGACGCGCCTCGGGCAGGGCCGCATCGACCGAAGCCGACCGGGCCAGCGCAGCGAGTCGTTCCAGGCGCTGCCGTCCCACCGGCGATCCCGGGGGACCCGGACTCCGACGGGCCCCGTCCAGGACCGCCGTCGCAATCTGGAACGCCACGGCCTCGTTCCCGTCCGCCATCACCCAGTCCAGAACCTCCCGGATTTCGGAGGTGCGCCCCTGTGCCCCAATCAGCGTCGTGAGCCGGCGGATCCAATCGAGGCCGGCCGGGCTTCCCAGGAAGTCCCGATCCCGCACCGAGGCGACGAACACCTCCGCAGCCCCCTCGGACAGGGAACTCAGGAGCGCCCACGTGATCCAGGGATCCCCGGCGTCCCGACGCGCCAGGCCCACGATCGATGGGATCCGATCCTGCAACGGCATCTCTCCCAGGGTGAATGCCAGCTGGAACCGGACCCGGATCGCCGGATCCTCCACCCGCCGGGCTAGGGCACGGACGAGGATGGGGCCTTCAATGGAATTCTGGAGACGACGTTCGGCGAGGGCGATGGCGTGCTCCCTGACCCGTTCATCCGGGTCGTCCAGCACCGGAACCAGATGGCGCTTGGCCGACAGGACCGACAGACCTTCGAGCCCATACAAGGCATGCAGCCGGGCGAGTGGACGCGACGACTTGAGGAGCAGGCGCTCCAGTCCGGGTACCGCCCGGGGATCCTGCGCCTCAAAGAGCAGTCGGGCCGCTGTCTCACGGGTCCACCCGTTGTCGCTCTCCAGGGCGGCCACCCGACCCGCCACATCGAGCGTCCCAGGAAGCGGGCGGCTCGGACGCCGGAATCCTTCCGGAACGATGCGCCAGATGCGCCCACGGTCGTTGCCGCTGTTCAGATCGAGGTGCTTCTTGATCGACTCCGGAATCGACCAGGGGTGCTCGATCACTTCCCGATACATGTCCGCCACGTACAGGCAGCCATCCGGACCATTCTGGAAGTGCACGGGCCGGAACCAGGTGTCCCGCGAGGCGACAAACTCGACGGATCGTTCGTCGGAGGGGCGTTCCGCCTGGAGCGCGACACCAGCGGGCTTGAGGATCTTCCGGTGGATGAGGTTGCCACCCGCATCGCCGATGAAGGCGTTGTCGACGAACTCCGGCCCATAGGCGTCCCCCCGATAGATCGTCGCCCCCGTGGCACCGGTGAAATAGCCGGAGACCCGTCCCCCACCCTCGACCGCGCCGGGCACCACCCCGCTGATCCTCCATCGGGTCCGCACGATCCGCCACGGCTCGTCAGGACTGATCCGGAACACCTCGGCCGCAGGGCCGTCCACCGCAATGCTGAGTCGTGGTCCCGGCATCGACACCGCCGGGTTCCGGTCCGCATAGCGCTGGGAATACAGGATCATCTGGAGATGGTCGCTGTTGCTGCAGACGAACTTCCTGCCGTCGGTGTCGAACGAGAGCCCGTACTGTCCGCCGCCGGCCTCGGGGCGGATGTCGAAGGTCCGCGGGTCGAAACTGAAATCCCTGCTCCGCAGCTCCAGCGGCTTCCCCGCGGATCCGTCGGCCCGCAGGACCTCCGCCGCGCCGATCGGGCCCGTCGCCCCGTGGATGCGGTTGTCGAGGCCCCAGTTGAATGAATTGAGGAGGGCCTGGACGTTGAGCCGGGCGGATCCACTCGCGAAACCGGTGAACACCACCTTCCGCTCATCGGCACGACCGTCCCCATCCAGATCCTTCAACCACACGATGTCCGGGGTCGCCCCGACGAACACCCCGCCCTTCGAGCAGATCAGGGCGGTTGGCCAGGGCAGATTGTCGGCAAACACCACCGAGCGGTCATACCTCCCATCGCCATCCGTGTCCTCCAATCGACGGATCCGGCCCGAATGGGGGGTCTCATCCCGTCGCTCCGAGTAGTCGATCATCTCCACCACGAACATCCGCCCGAACTCGTCGAAGGCGAGGGTGACAGGGCTGACCACCTCCGGCTCCGCGGCGGCCAGCTCGAGTCGGAACCCTCGTTTCACCACAAAGGTCGCTGACGCCGCCGAAGGGGCAGTGGGGGGTACCCGCGGCAGGTCGTTGGCCGGGTCCAGTTCCGGCTGCGTGCCCGTGCCTCCATACGCCGCCGTGTACGAAACCTTCGTCTCGGGCGTCGCCCCGACTCCCCGGATCCCACCAGAGAGGACGAGAACCCCGAGGACTGGTCCCAAACATCGCCACAGCATCGACCGCATGCTGGAAGATCCCCGAATCGGATGAGGAGTTCCACCCCGGAGTCGATCCACCGGGCACGCGTCAACCGACCCGACCCTCGGGACAATTGGTTCGACGTCCCCCACCCACATCCGCACGGTTCCAGGACATGCGGCTCCTGTTTGTCGCCGATCTCCACTACTCACTGAAGCAGTTCGACTGGGTTGTGAATCACGCCCGGGACTACGATCTCGTGGCGATCGGCGGGGACCTGCTGGATCTCAGCTCGGCACTCGACCGGGAGGTCCAGGTGGTCGTGGTTGAGAAATACCTCTCCCGCATCAGCGAACAGAGCCAGCTCCTCGTGAGTTCCGGGAACCACGACGGGACGGAGCGATCTGCAGCCGACGAGGCCATGGCGCGATGGCTCCAGTCGGCCCGCTCGGACCGGGTTCGGGTGGATGGGGAAAGCTTCGAACGGGATGGGACCCTGTTCACGGTCTGCCCCTGGTGGGACGGGGCCGAATCGCGGGCCACCCTCGAGATGCAGCTGGAGACGGATGCCCGACGTCCCAAGGAACGCTGGGTCTGGATCCATCACGCCCCGCCGCTGGAGTCGCGGACCAGCTGGTCCGGCCGCAAGTCCGTCGGGGACCCCCATCTGTTGGGCTGGATCCAACACCACAGGCCGGACCTCGTGCTCTGCGGGCATATTCACAATGCACCCTTCTACGCGGAGGGATCGTGGATCGACCGGGTCGGGGACACCTGGGTATTCAATCCGGGAAAACAGATCGGCCCGGTTCCAACCCACATCGAGTTCGATCTGGAGACCCTTGAGGCCCGGTGGATGTCGCTCGAGGGCGAAGTGGTCCGACACCTCAGCGCGACGGATTCCGCGGCTGCTGGTGCATGAGGGTGTTCAGCACGTCGTCCACCATCCCAAGATGGTCGTGGCCTTCGTACTGGGTCTTCACATCAACCAGGTAGCGGTTGAGCGCCTCGAGGCGCCGGGCGAGAAGGACGGCCACGTGAAGGCTGGCCGCCGAGGACTCTCTCAGGAACTGCTCGGGCTGCGCCACCACCACGAAGACACTGGGCTTGAGGGTCCGGACGCTGGCGGTGCAGGTGCGTCGCAACAGGATCGACATCTCCCCGAAGACGGCCCCGGGCTCACCCGTCCGCGCCACCCGGATCTTGTCGTGCAGCACCTCCACCTCGCCGGACACCATGATGTACATCGAGGGCGCGGCCTCCCCCTGCTCCAGGATCACCTCTCCCGCAGGAAACTCCCTTCGGGGCAGATCCGCGACCAGATCAAGGATGCCAGCCATGGGGTGAAGACTGAGGATCTCAGGCAGCCGCCGTCGCGGGTTCGACAGCCGATCGGAGCGAGGCGAGCTCCGCCGCCCTGGGCGCATTCGGGTTGTCGAACGGGGCCCGCGGAATCAGCCCCAGCACCCGGAGGAGTTCGGCGTCGGCATCGTAGCTCGGCGACGGCACCGCGGCGGTGAGCATGTATTCCGTCTCGCTCGAGAAGATGGAATTGGCCCCCGCGAGGAAGCACAGCGCCTGCTCGGTGGGCGAGAGTCGTACCCGGCCCGCGGTGAGGCGGACATCCGACGCCGGCATCAGGATCCGGGCGGTCGCGATCATCCGGATCACATCCCAGACGGGGACATCCGGCTGACCCGCCATCGGGGTGCCTGCCACCTTGCTCAGGATGTTGATCGGAACCGACTCGGGATGGGGGCGCACCGACTGGAGGGTCTGCAGCATGCGGAGCCGGTCGTCGACCCGCTCACCCAGTCCGATGATGCCCCCGGAACAGACCGTCACCTTGGTCTTGCGGACGTTCTCGATCGTGTTGAGACGGTCGGCATAGGTCCGGGTCGTGATGATCGTCTCGTAGAATTCGGCGCTGGAATCGACGTTGTGGTTGTAGGCGTAGAGTCCGGCCTCCTCGAGCCTCCGGGCCTGCGGTTCGGACAGCATCCCCAGCGTGCAGCAGACCTCGAGTCCGAGATCGGTGACGCCCTTGACCATGTCGACGACCCGGTCGAACTGCCCATTGTCCTTCACCTCGCGCCACGCAGCACCCAGGCAGACCCGGGAGACGCCAGCGGCCTTGGCCCGGGAGGCGATCTCAACGACGGTCGGCTTGTCCAGCATCCGCTCCGCATCGACGCCGGTGGAATAGCGGGATGACTGGGCGCAGTAGGCACAGTCCTCGGGACAGGCACCGGTCTTGACCGAGATCAGCTTGCACACCTGCATCTCCCGGGGGTCGTGATGCTCCCGGTGGACCGCCGCCGCACGGAACACGAGATCAAGCAACGGGGAGTCGTGCAGCTGGCGGATCTCGTCGAGGGACCAATCGTGCCGGAGGGGCGTCGTCATCGGAGACAGAGGATGTCGATCGCTCGCCCACTTGTAAATCCGCGAAGGAGATCCGCAGAGATCTGCGGATTGTCTCTACCAGTTCCTGGGCACGGTTGCAGCCCCGGCGGAGTTCCGCATGCTGGCGGTGTGCAGCGGCTTGGACTCAACCGGGACGGATATCGCGGGGAATCCATCGGGATCGATGGCCTGCTCGACCGCTGTGGGGCCGCCGCTGTGGCGAACGGTTGGGGGTGCCAGCGGTTGCCACCGGCAGAACCCCATCGCCCGGTGTTCCACAGGCCGGCACGGCGGACAGGCGCGCCCCGCATCTACATCTCCGCGGGTATCCACGGCGATGAACCGGCCGGCCCTGTCGCCGCCCTCGCCCTCCTCGAATCCTCGGCGTCCCTCCCGGATGCCGATCTCTGGCTGATCCCCTGCCTGAATCCCGAGGGCATCCGGAGGAACCATCGATCCCACCCCTCGGGCATCGACCTCAACCGGGACTACCGGGATCCCCGTTCCCCCGAGACCGCAGGCCATGTCGAATGGCTCCGGTCCCTGCCCCACCTTGACCTGACCCTCCTCCTGCACGAGGACTGGGAGAGCCACGGGTTCTATGCCTACGAGCTGAACGGCGCGGGGCAGCCCTCGTTGGCACGACAAATCGTGGGAGCCGTCCGCCGGGTCTGTCCCATCGACGAGTCCCCCCTGATCGATGGCCGCAATGTGAGCGAACCCGGAATCATTCGTCCGGACTTCGATCCCGAGGTCCGCCCGGAGTGGCCCGAGGCGCTTTGGCTGGGGGTCCACAAGTGTCCGCTCGGTTACACGCTCGAGGCTCCGAGTGACTGGCCTCTCGGGGTCCGCGTGCAGGCATTGGTGGCGGCCGTCCGCGAGGCGATGGCCCGTCTGTCGACGCCAGGCTGAGCCCCCCAACCCTTCTCAGAGGATTTCCTCGAGATTCGCCCGGATGGTGTCGCTGATCGAGTCAAGCGGCAGATCGTTGGCATCCGTGCCGAACGGGTCCTCGATCTCCTCGGCAATGACCTCGATGCTCGCAAAGGCGTAGAACACGAACGCCACCACGGGTACCGCCCAGTAGCCGTAGTCGAGGACGAATCCGATCGGCATCGTGAACACGTACAGGAAGATGATCTTCTTCAGGAACAGGCTGTAGGCGTAGGGGATCGGTGTCTTCCGGATGCGTTCGCAGGCACCGAGGGTATCGGCGAAGGACTGGAGTTCGCTGTTGAGGAACAGGAGCTGTTCCCCGGTGAGACGGCCGGACTGCTGGAGACGGATCACCTCGGAGAACAGGAGGGCCAGGATGCGGTTGGGGACATGTCGCGCCCCGAGGAAGTCCTCGACCGCATGGGAACCCGCAGCCTGCAGGGACTCGGCCCGGACGCCCTGCCGGAGGTGTTCCTTGGCGGCGACCACGAAATTGAGGATCAGCGATCGGAACATCGCCCGCTCGGCAGTCGCCCCGGGTCCAAGCAGGGCCTGGAGCTTGAGGGCGAGATTCCGGGAGTTGTTCACGAGTCCACCCCACAGCCGCCGCCCCTCCCACCATCGGTCATAGGCCGTGTTGGTCCGGAAGATCAGGAGCATCGACAGGACAAACCCGATCAGGGAGTGCACGAGTGTCGTGTTCCGGAACGTGACGTGGAACAGCTGGGTCTCCAGGTACGCGACCCCGGCGGTGTAGACCCCGACGGCCACCATGCCCGGCAGCAGCATCCGGAACGAATCGCTGCGGTGGAACGCAAAGATCAGCTTCCACCAGTCCTTGGGATTGTAGGTGATCATGCTCTGATGGGATGGAGTCTAGTGCGTCGAGGCCGCGGAGTTCGATGACGGATTCGGTTGGAACCGGGTCTCCGTTTCTCAACACCTCGGTTCTCCTCATCACCTCGGCGTCTCGGTGCCTCCGTGGGAGTTCCCACTGTTCCAGTCTCCGGGCTTCCGCGTCAGACGAAGGCCCAGGACGGCCATGGCGGCGGCCAGCAGACCGACCACGCCCCAATAAGCCTCCCAGGCCTCGAATCCGCGGGCCGCGAGGAGCGGGGCGACCAGACGCCGGGCTGTCTCCAGCACCGCGGATACCAGAAGGATCAGATACGTACCCGAAAGTGTTCCCCGATGCCGGAGGACGATCGCTGCAGCACCCGGATACCGGATCATCGTGCCTCCCGCCGGCACGACGAGCATCAAGCAGACGATCGCGACACCATGAAGCGCATGGACTCCACCGGTCTCGCGGAACAACCCCAGTGCGGTGAAACTCATGACGCCGACCGAGCCCACATAAATCATTCCGATCCACCCCAGGACAGCCCGGACACCTCGTCCCGACGACACCAGTGCCAGACCTCCGGCGAGGAGCGCCAGACTGGAGGCCATCAGGTGGAAAGCGACGAGGATGGAGGTCATCGAAGATCGGTCCGTCACAAGAACCGGAGGTTGGCCCGGGACTCGGAGCGATACGTACCGCCGGTTCCGGGACACCCCAAATACTTTCACAACGCCGGCTTCAGCAGCTTCAACCCGCAGGTGTCCGCCCGTCTGCTCATCGACGGCGGAGTCCTTCCGGATGGGCGTACCCAGCTGCTGGAGATCCAACCGTGGACGCCGTTTCCCAACGACGACCCTCTGGAGATCCTGGTCCAGGATCCCCGGTGAGCGCGGCTCTGTTCCGCGGGGCTAACGGCATCGCCCACTCCCAACCGGTCCGTCAGCCCCTCGGACGGAATCCCTTGGGCAGGCCCGAGGGTGGTTCGGGCGGGGGCGGCGGGGAATCATCGGATCCCCCGTCGTCCGCCTGCTGCTCCACGGATTCAACGGCCACCTCGGGTTCGGGAAGGCCCAGACGCTGCCGGGCCTTCTTCGCGGCACCGGTCTCGGGATAGTCGTTCACGATGCGCTCCAGCAGCTGGAGGGCCTTGTCGGACTGGTTGAGTCGACCCGAGTAGAGGTTGGACAAGCGCACGGCCGTCCAACCCCATTTCTCCCGGGGCAGCTTCTTCTGGAGGACCTCCTCCAGCTCGAGCGCCGCCGCGAGGGAGTTCCCAAGGTCCTTCTCGTAAATCTCGGCGATCCGGATGGCCACATGCTGTTCCCGAGGATTCTTGGCGAGGTATTCTCGCATGAGGGCAATGGCATCGAGATGTTGCCCATTGGCCCAGACCTCCTCGGCCTTCTCGTACTCGGGATCCTTACGTTCAACCCAGTCCTCGGCCAACATGCCCTTGGAGGATCGATCCCCGACGTAGCGGGCCACATCCCAGGCGACCAGCCCGCCCAGTCCCAGCAGGGAGACCACAAAGAGACCCAGGCTAGGGACCGATCCCGAGGACTTGGACTTCACGGCGGTTTGGGGAGCCGGGCCCGGGGCGTTGGTGGAGGCCACGACAACGGGGGCTGAATTGGTGGACGGGGCGTTGGTCACAACCCCGGGCACGCCGGATGCGCTGTGGGTGCCGGTCGCCTGGGGCTCCACAGGCGCCGACGGGCTCGGTGCGGTCTCGCCGGCCTCCTCGGTCCCCAGTGCCGAATCGTGTCGAACACCCCCCTGGGACGAATAGGCCTTCCGGAACTGCATCAGGGAATAGCCCATCAGCATCACCAGGACCAGATACAGACCGATTCGGATCGGAAGCTTCATGAAGGATTTCGATTTCTACCGGTCCATGGCACCACATTCAACGGTCGAGCCGTGCCGGTGGGGGATCAATTCAGCCGTTGGGTGGTCTTGCTCCACAGCCATTCGATGTCCTTGTTGTTCGCCTGGTTGCCCGGCTGGTAGTCGCCCCGCTTCACCGGGACCTTCGTCCGACGATCCACCCAGCGCTTGATCTCCGAGTGGCCGTCCGCGAAGGCGAATCCACAGGCCCCGTTGTGGTAGCTGGCCGGACAATCCGGCAGGACCGCGCCGGCCAGATTGGGGGCCGGCTTCATGTCGGTGCAGAAGAACCCGTCGTTGATGCTGTCGGGATGCTCATCCACGAAGACCCACGTGTTGGCGGCCTCCACGAAGTCCGTCTCCTTCAGGAACATCCGCCACGGCGGGCTGTTGCCGAACCACGTCGGCTTCCCGTCGTGCATACCCACCCAGGAGTTGATCGAATTGCTCCGGAGCCGGGCGCGTGGCGTCCCGCCCTTGGTCATGAACTGGTCGGCCGGACACTTGTAGATCTTCTGGGTCTTGCCGGTGTAGCCCCAGATCGTGCCCTTCATGAGGGTGTTGGTGACATCCCAGTTGTCCCGGTTGCTCGAGTTCCAGTCGAGGATCCCATACGTCCACGAGTTGTTCGCCGGGTTGTCCGAATAGGCCGGCGGGATGCGCCCGCCGTTGTCCTCCACATACAGACGCCACGCCAGCATGAGCTGCCGGGTGTTGTTCATGCACATGATTCCTTGCCCCTTGGTCTTCGCCTTCGCCAGGGCCGGCAGAAGCATGCCCGCCAGGATGGCGATGATCGCGATGACCACCAGGAGTTCGATCAGGGTGAACCCGCACCGCCCCGGCATCGGAGGGATCGGTACCCATCGTGAGTCCGAAGAACCCAACCGGGTGTGTTCCGGAGTACCCTTTACGACTCGGGATTGGATGCGCCCACCAGGGCGAGGCGGCATGCCAGCCGACTGACCGGACTCGCAAGCCGGCGATGGGTCCGTGGAATGGAGGCTGGCTTTCATGATGCAGGATCGTGGGGTGATGGACAGCCTTCGATCCCCGACTGCCGTGTCAAGCCGAGGGACCTGGATTTTCCAGAATCGCGGGGTCGACACCCAAGCCCAGCATCCCGCCGCCACGCTCATCAGAAGGCCATCCCGCTCTGGATTCGCCTCCCCGAGGTCGCAATACCTACTGCCGGACACACCTACTGCCGGAAGATGGACAAACCGCTCGGGAATCGGTTCCCCTCAGGGCATCCTTTCCCGCCACAGAACCCGTTCCTCTCGACCCGACCTCCTGCCATGAACCCAAGACGGCTCACCCTTTCCCTCTTCCTGCTGCTCCTCGTCCTCGGTTGCAACCGGTCCCAGGAGACTTCTGGCACCTCAGGAGGCACCTCCGGCACCACCCCGGCAAAACCCACCAAGGGCACCATCGGGGTCACTCTGCTCACGCTCCAGAACCCCTTCTTCAAGGTCATCGGCGACACCATCACGACCGAGGCCGCGAAGCTGGGCTACGACACGATCGTCCTCAGCGCCGACACCGATGTCGCCCGTCAGGCCAACCACGTGAAGGACTTCGTCGTCCGGAAATGTGCCGCCATCGTCCTCAGCCCCTGCGAGTCCCGCTCGATCGTCCCCGTCATCCAGGAAGCCAATGCCGCCGGGATCCCGGTGCTGACCGTCGACATCCCCTGCAACGAGCCCGGGGTGAAGCTGCTGACCCAGGTCGCGACCGACAACTTCGGCGGCGGCAAGGAAGCCGGCCAGGCGATGATCGAGGTCCTCGGGTCCGCCGGTGGGAAGGTGGCCATCCTCCACTTCAAGCAGGCCGAGTCCTGCCGGCTCCGCGTGAAGGGCTTCCGCGAGGTCATCGACGCCCACAACGCCAAGGGCGGTCCAAGGATCGACATGGTCATGGAACTGGACGGTGGCGGGGCCAAGGACCTCGGCTACAAGGCCGCCGAGGATGCACTCCAGGCAACACCCGATCTCCGCGGCATCTTTGCCATCAACGACCCCTCCGCACTCGGCGCCCGGGCCGCGCTCGAGAAGGCCAACAGGATCGGACAGGTCACGATCATCGGGTTCGACGGTCAACCCGAGGGCAAACAGGCGATCAAGGACGGGAAGATCCATGCCGACCCAATCCAGTTCCCCGATCGCATGGGCGTCGAGATCGTCCGGGCGATCGTGAAGCATTCCAAGGGGGAGGATGTCCCGAAGGAACTGCTCATCCCGACGAGCCTCTACCGCAAGGCCGACGCCGAAAAGGACCCCTCCCTCAAATAACCAACCCTCACCCAATCCCATGTCCTCTGCCCGCTTCCTCAGCGAACTCGTCGGCTGCCTCTCCCAGGGCGCCGCCGGCAACCCCACCGTCTCCATGGTGGAGGCCGCGTTCCAACACCATGGCCTCGACTGGCGCTACGTGAACATGGAGGTCACGCCCGCCGACCTCGCCGATACCGTCCGAGGCGCCCGTGCCATGGGGTATCGCGGGTTCAACCTCTCCATGCCCCACAAGGTCACCGTCATCCCCCACCTGGATGGACTCGGTGAGTCCGCCTCGTTGATCGGCGCCGTGAACTGCGTCGTGCGCCGCGGCCATCAGCTCATCGGTGAAAACACCGACGGCAAGGGGTTCCTCGAGTCACTCAAGGCCGTCCAGGATCCCAGGGGACGTCACGTCGTGCTGTTCGGTGCCGGCGGTGCCGCCCGCGCCGTCGCGGTCGAGGTCGGCCTCGCAGGGGTCGACCACATCACGGTCGTGAACCGCGACGAGGCCCGGGGGCGCGATCTCGTCGACACCCTCCGCAACCGGGCCCACCTGAACGCCGAATTCGTCCCCTGGAATGGGGAGTTCCGCCTTCCGGCCGACACCGACATCGTCATCAACGGCACTTCGATCGGCCTCTACGAACCCGAGACCCGCCTGCCGCTCGATGTCACCACCCTCGGTCCCGGCATGGTCGTGGCCGACGTCGTCTTCAGCCCGCCCCAGACGCGACTGCTCCGCGACGCCACGGCCCGGGGATGCCGGACGATCGACGGCCTGGGGATGCTGGTGAACCAAGGGGTGATCGGGGTACGGTATTGGACCGGCATCGATCCCGAACCCTCCGTGATGCGCCACGCCCTCGAGGTGGCCATGGGTTTGCGACCCGCCTGAACACCTCTCCAGCACAGGTCCCCTGCCCTCCATGAAGCCTCTTCCAGTCTCCTCCCTTGCCCTCGGCACCCTGCTTTCCCTCGCCATGATCCCCACCGTCCCGGGCGCCGAGAAACTGCGCACGATCGCGTCCCAACCCAGCTGGATCCTCGCCACACCCCAGGTCGAACTCGCCCTGACCCGGCTGGGCGGTCACATGGCGCCTGTGACCTTCTACCGCGACACCGACCATCCGGTGCAGCCCTACCACATCACGCCGTGGCAGGGAGAAAAGCACGACTACCCCGTGCCCGTGCTCGCACCCCTCCGCGGCGACTTCTTCTGCCTGCCCTTCGGCGGCAACGACACCGCCGTGAATGGAGAGAAGCATCCGCCCCATGGCGAGACCGCCGGATCCCCGTGGACGTTCGTCGGATCAAAGAGGCAGGGCGACGTCCTGACGCTCACCACAATGCTTGAGACGAAGATCCGTCCGGGTCGGGTGACCAAGGAACTGTCGCTCGTGGACGGCGAGAACGTCGTCTACTCGCGGCATCGGATCGAGGGCTTCGCCGGCCCCACCCCGCTCGGACACCACGCCACGCTGGCGATGCCCGAGACCGACGGGGCCTTCCGGATCTCCACCAGTCCGTTCCGGTTCGGCATGGTGGCCCCTGGACTCTTCAGCGACCCCACCAAGGCGGAGTACCAGGCGCTCCAGATCGGCGCCCGGTTCACGGATCTCCACACAGTGCCCGCCGCCTGGAAGGGCGCGGCCGATGCAGACCTTGCCTCGCTGCCCGCCCGAAAGGGCTTTGCCGACCTCGTCCTGCTGCTCAACGCCCCGGGCGAGCGGGCGTGGGTGACCGCCACCCGACGCGACCAGGGCTGGATGTGGTTCGCCCTCAAGGATCCAACCGTGCTGACCGGGACGCTGTTCTGGCTCGAGAACCATGGACGCCATGGGATGCCCTGGCTGGGACGGAACAACTGCGTCGGCATCGAGGACATCACCGGCCACTGGGCCGACGGCCTTGCCGCGTCGACCACGCCCAACGTCCTCACCCGCGAGGGCATCCGGACCGCCATCGACCTCTCGGCCGACCGGCCGACCGCGGTGAACTACATCCAGGGCGTGGTCCGCGTGCCCCCCGGGTTCGACGAAGTGAAGACGGTCGAGTTCGGCACCGGCACCGTCACCTTCATCTCCCCGGGCGGACTGCGCGTCACGGCCCCGGTCCGACACGAGTTCCTGAAGACCGGGACGCTCTGAATGCGCTCCTCCCCGAGCCTTCTGTCCCGCCTGCTCGCGGACTACGGCATGGTGCTGGTCCTGGCGCTCCTAGGTGCCTTCTTCAGCGTCGCCACCCAGAGTGACCAGCGCCCGACCGGAGCCGACGCCGGACGGACCCTCGCTTCGGATCTTCTCAAGCGCCATCCCAACGGTGCGCGCATCCTCGTCGCCGTCCCGGACCAGGCCGACGCCATCGCCTTCGCCGAGGCCCTCCAGGCCGACCTCACCCGAGGCGGCGCGCGGGTGCGCCTCGCCACGGGAGATCCCAGGTCCGCACGCGCGGCCCTCCAGGCGGCCGCCGCGGAGGGGCCGCTCGACGCCATTGCCTGTGACGCCACCAGCGCCTCCTGGATGGTCTTCGCCGACGTGCCGACGGACTTCCCGGCTCTGGGTCGACCCCGGATCGAACAGCCGACCGCCTACCGGTGGCCCAATTTTCTCAAGCGGGACAACCTGCTGAACATCGCCAACCAGATCGCCGTGATCGCCATCGTCGCGATCGGCATGACCCTGGTCATCATCACCGGTGGCATCGACCTCTCGGTGGGCAGCCTCATCGCCCTCGCCGCCGTGCTCGCGACGCTCGGGATCCGCGACATCGCCGGAGCCCAGCAGGCCACCGCCTGGGGAATGACGGGCTGCTGCCTGGTCGCCATCCTCGCCACCGGCATGGCCGGAGGCGTCACGGGGACTCTGATCACCGTGTTCCGGCTTCCTCCCTTCATCGTGACCCTCTCGATGATGCTGGTGGCCAGCGGTGGGGCCTACCTGCTCACCCACGGCCAGTCGGTCTACCAGGTGCCTGACTCCTTCGTCTGGCTCGGACGGGGCACCGGTCCGTTCGGACTCCCGATCGCCGTCCTGCTGATGCTCCTCCTCTACGCGGCGGCTCACCTCATCATGTCGGGCACGGTGCTCGGACGCCACCTCTATGCCGTCGGTGGCAACCGAGTCGCCTCGCGCTACTCCGGCGTGCCGGTCCGACGCGTCATCCTCACCGCCTACGTCGTGAGCGGACTCCTCTCCGGTCTCGGAGGTGTGGTGCTCGCCTCCCAGCTGAAGAGCGGATCCCCGACGTTCGGGAACATGTATGAGCTCTATGTGATCGCCGCCGTGGTGGTCGGCGGGGCGAGTCTCAACGGCGGGACCGGCCTGATGTTCGGCACACTCGTGGGCGCCTTCGTGATCGCCGTCATCCAGAACGGGATGAACCTCATGAACGTCGAGAGCTACACCCAGAAGGTCGTGCTCGGCCTGGTCATTCTCGGCGCCGTCCTCCTCGACCTCCTCCGCGAACGCGGCTGGAAACTGGACCTGTCCGGCGGGGATTGAACCGGCCAAGCTCCTTTCAGGGTATGATGTCTGAATCCGAGTTCTTCGCCGGCATCACCGGGCGCAGCGACGACCTGAGCCGTGTGGTCCAGGCCCTCTCGGGTTCCGGGGTCCCGTTCTGCCTCATCGGGGGACTCGCGGTGAATCAATACGTCGACCCGGTTGTGACGTTGGACGCCGATTTCGCCATCACTGCAGCGACGGGTGTCGCGGCAGCACTGGAGGCTGCCGGATTCGTCGTGGAGGAACACCCGCATTCGATCAACGCCGTCCTACCGGGCAGCCGTCTCCGGATCCAGATCACCATCAACAACCGCTACGGATCCTTTCCGTCCCGGGCCGAACCTGGAGAGATCTTCGGTGTCCGACTTCCGATTGCGCGCCTCGAGGACCTCGTCCAGGGCAAGATCTGGGCCGCTTCCGATCCGAAGAGGCGCGCGACCAAACGCCAGAAGGATCGGCTCGATCTCGCCCGGATCTGCGAGACACACCCGCGGATCCTCGACCTCGTCCCTCGAGGCCTCGTCCCGGAGGTCGACGACATGCGGTATCCGGGCTGAACCGGGGACAGACACGGCCAATCCCGGCCCCACCCATCCGAATCCACCCACCCCTCGAGAAACCCGCTCGAGCCGGCGGGGACTGGTGTTGGCCCTTCAGCGCGGCCCGACGGCCACCCAGTCCCAGAAGCCCATCCGGTCCAGATCCGACAGAAGCGCCGTCTCCTGCTCGGAATCCAATCGGGCCAGCGGGGCCCGGACGGGACCGACATCCACCCCGAGCCGGCGCATCACGGCCTTGGCACCGGCAAGGTAGCCGCGTCGGGCAAGGGTCTCGACCGCCTGCACCCCGCGATACTGTTCCTCCCGCGCGGCCGTCAGATCTCCACGCTGGAAGGCGTCCAGAAGACGGCGGTACGGCGGACCCGCGAAGTTGTAGCCGCTGCCCGCCGCACCCCGGGCCCCGACCGCAAGGGCGGCGAGAAGACATTCATCGATCCCCCACGGCAGATCCCAGGAACCTCCGCCGGCACGCTGGCAGGACTGGTAGGCGATGAGATCGGGATTCGTGAACTTGAGCCCCACGAGGTTCGGGATGCGTTCGCGGGCCCTCGAGAGGAACTCGGGCATCGGCAGATGGACCCCCGTCAGGGCCGGGATGTCGTAGAAATAGAACGGCAGATCCGGAACGGCCGAGGCGATCGCGGAGCAGACCGTGATCAGATCGTCCACCGAACGGGGCCTCACATAGAACGGTGCGAGGGCGGAGACGGCGACCGCCCCATGGGACGCTGCACGACGCGCCAGAGCCTGGGATTCCTCGACCCGGGTCGAGCCCACATGGACCACCACCCGAATGGGGGTCCCGGTCGCCACCTCACCCCATCGGGTGGACAGCGCGAGGCGTTCGTCGGTGGACAGCGACGAGAACTCGCCCGTGGTGCCCCCGATGAACACCGTGTCGATCCCGGTGCGCAGGAGATGCTCCGCCTGGTGCTCGACGATGGACAGGCGGAGGGACCCGTGATCGTCAAAAGGCGTATGGGTTGCGGCAACGAGGGTCTCGAGCGGATGCGTGGGCGTCATGGACCCGCGGATTGACGGGGATCGCGGGCGATTCCGCAACTGGGCTGCAGGCCCGACCCATCCCACCGCACAACCCCCTCCAGGCATGCCGACTCCCCGTCGGATCGACGACTCAGGCCCCCTGCCCCAGTGCCTGACCCACCAGTTGCTTCGCCTCGCCGACCAGCCGCTCCAGGTGGGCCTCACCCACAAAGCTCTCGGCGTAGATCTTGTAGAGGTTCTCCGTACCGGAGGGCCGGGCAGCGAACCAGCCGTTGGCCGTCGTCACCTTCAGTCCCCCGATCGGCGCATCGTTGCCCGGAGCCCGGGTCAACCGTGCCGTGATGGGCTCGCCAGCGAGGGACTCCGCCGTCACCGCCTCCGGCGACAGCTTCGACAACGTCGCCTTCTGGGCCGGTGAGGCCGGGGCGTCGATCCTCGTGTACCACGACGCCCCACAGGCCTCGACCAGTCGCTGGTGATGCCGACCCGGATCAGTACCCGTCACCGCCGTGATCTCCGCGGCCAGCAGGCACAGGATCAGTCCGTCCTTGTCGGTCGACCACACCGATCCGTTTCGACGCAGAAAGCTCGCCCCGGCGCTCTCCTCGCCACCAAAGCACAGCGAGCCATCGAACAGACCCGGTGTGAACCACTTGAACCCGACCGGCACCTCGCGCACACGACGTCCCAGTCGCGCCACAACGCGGTCGATCAGCGCGCTGCTCACCAGCGTCTTCCCGACCACGGCCGAGGCGGACCACTCCGGCCGATGCGTGAGC
>SXGR01437712.1_pt1 | contig 19022 bp, 16 predicted proteins | sample 3174711 | NCBI WGS metagenome assembly SXGR01 (sample SAMN11356860, study PRJNA531348) | freshwater metagenome | isolation source: freshwater sample F1-60 | place: China: Fuxian Lake, Yuxi | collected 2017-12-25
ATGGGGAGCGATGAACGGCAATATTGTTCGCCCGGCTTCGACTTGCCGGTCGTCATGCTATCGCGCAGCCATCCCGGCAGCTTCGCATTCTATCACACCGCAGCCGATACGCCGGCGCACACGCCGGCCGAAGCGCTCGGCGCTTCGCTCGAGTGGGTTGCGCGCGTTGTTGCCGCGATCGAAGCCAATGCGCTGCGCTACCGCCGGACCGATCCCTATGGTGAGCCGATGCTCTCGAAGCGCGGCCTCTATCACACCGTCAGCATTCGCAAGGGCGCGGATTTCGACCGCGCGCGTGATCCACGCTCGGCGCTCATGTGGGTGTTGAGCCTGTCGGACGGTGAGCATGACCTGCTCGCTATCGCCGAACGCTCGGGTATCGCGCTCGATATGCTTGCCGAGGCGGCAGTGCGTGCCGAAGCCGCCGGATTGATCGCGCCCGTCGAAATCGCAGAAGGATGAACGCATGAGCCTGAGCTTCATTGCCGGCGCGAGCATGCGTTCCGAGGCGCGGGCGTGTCCGAATGCGGTGTCACGTGGCGCGCAATGAGTTCGCCGCTGGCGATTTTCCGGCTCGATGCGACGCCGGCCCTCGGCGCAGGGCATTTGGCGCGTTGCCGTGTGCTGGCCGTGGCCTTGGGGGCCGAAGAATGGCGGGTTCGCTTCGCCGTCTCCGCCGAAACGGCGGAGACCGTCGGTGCACCCGAGGATGCCATCATTCTGCCGGCGAAGGCAGATGAAGAGCCCGGCGCCTTACGTGCGGCGGAACCGGGAGGCTGCAACCTTCTCGTCATCGATCATTATGGCCGCGACGCGGCGTTCGAGCGATCGTGCCGGCCGTGGGCATGGCGTGTCTTTGTGCTCGACGATTTGGCCGATCGACCCCACGATGCCGACTGGCTGCTCGATCCCACGCCAGGCCGCACACCGGAGGACTATGCCGGTCGGGTGCGACGCGATACGCGTCTCCTGCTCGGCACAAACCATGCCCTTCTGGACGCACGCTTCGCTCAGGCACGGCCGGGTGCGCTCGCGCGGCGTCGCGCGGGTCGCCCTGTATCGCGTGTTCTCATCAGTCCCGGCGGCACCGATCCGGCCGATGTCACAGGCGTTGCGCTCGATGCACTCGCCGGCCTTGAACCGGCGCTTGCTGCCGATGTCGCGCTATTGCCGAGTGCGCCGCATGTCGCGCATTCGCGTGCGCGGGCGACGCCAGGTGTTCAATTTCACGTCCCGACGCGCGACATGGCCGCGCTGATGGTCGAGGCCGACCTCGCGATCGGTGCCCCGGGCGGCAGCGCCTGGGAACGCTGCTGCCTTGGCCTGCCGACCCTGCTCGTCATCACGGCAGAGAATCAGCGGCTCAATGCGCGGCGGCTTGAGGACGCGGGTGCCGCAATCATCGTCGGCGAGGCGGGTCGTGTTAAGGCCGAGATGATTCGCGCGGCAGTCGTCGGACTGGTCGGCGACACCGCGCGCCGTCGTCGCATGACCGAGGCGGCGGCCTCCCTCTGCGATGGCGAGGGCGCGCCCCGCGTGCTTGCCGCGATCATGGAGCGCGCATGAGCGCAAGTGCGCTTCAGCCGGTCAGCATCGCCGGCCGGGTTATCGAGCCGGGGGCGCCGCTCTTCGTCGTCGCCGAGCTCTCGGCCAACCACAATGGGACGCTTGACCAAGCCCTCGCCATCATGCGCGCGGCCAAGGCGGCCGGTGCGGATGCGATCAAGCTACAAACCTATACCGCCGACACGATCACGATCGACCATGCCGGGCCCGGCTTCCGAATAGAGCAGGGGCTCTGGCGCGGCCGGACTCTGCATGATCTTTACCAGGAAGCGCATACTCCGTGGGACTGGCACGGCGCGTTGTTCGAGGAGGGCCGTGCGCTCGGTCTACCGGTGTTCTCATCGCCGTTCGATGCGAGCGCGATTGCGTTTCTTGAGCACTTCGATCCGCCGGCGTACAAGATCGCAAGCTTCGAGCTGGTTGATGTCGGCCTGATCCGTGCCGCCGCGAAAACCGGCAAGCCCATTATCCTCTCGACCGGCATGGCCAGCTTTGCCGAGATCGAGGAGGCCGTGACGGCGGCCCGCAGCGCCGGTGCGCGCCAGATCGTGCTGCTCCACTGCACGAGCGGCTACCCGACTCCGCCAGAGGAGGCCAATCTCCGCACGATCCCCCACCTTGCGGAGACCTTTGGAGTCCCGGTCGGCCTTTCTGATCACACGCTTGGCATTGGCGTCGCGCTTGCCGCGGTTGCCCTGGGGGCCTGTTTGATCGAAAAGCACGTCACCCTGCGACGCGCCGAAGGTGGGCCTGACGCCGCCTTCTCGCTCGAGCCCGATGAGCTCAAGAGCCTGATCGACAATGCGCGGCTCGCTCACGCCGCGCTCGGCCGCGTCACCTATGAGCGGCGCGCGAGCGAGGCCGGCAACGCGGCGTTCCGCCGCTCCCTCTACGTCGTGCGCGACATGAAGGCGGGTGATGCGCTGACGCCGGAGACGTTGCGCTCGATCCGCCCTGGCCATGGCCTTCATCCGCGTCAATACGACGAATTGTTAGGCCTGCGCGTGACGCGTGACGTCGCGCGCGGCACGCCCATGTCGTGGGACCTGATCGGCCGATGAAAAGAGCCGTCGGGATCATCCAGGCCCGCATGACGTCGAGTCGCCTTCCTGGCAAGGTCCTTGCCGACCTCGGGGGTGCCCCGCTCATCGAGCGCATGATCGTGCGGGTGCAGCGCGCTCGCACGCTCGATGCCCTCTGGGTCGCCACCACGACGAAGTCCACGGATGATCCGCTCGTCGCGCTGTGCGATCGGCTTGGTGTGCCGATGCATCGCGGCGACGAGCACGACGTTCTGGCGCGCGTGCTCGACGCTGCGCGCCGTGCTGATGCAAACGTGGTGGTTAGGCTTACAGCCGATTGCCCGATGAGCGACCCGGCGTTGATCGATGAGGTCGTCAGCGTCTATGCGCAAGGTGGTTTTGACTATGTTTCGAACGCGCTCGTGCGCACCTATCCCGATGGGCTCGATGTCGAGGTTTTCTCGCGTGCGGCGCTTGAAGAGGCATCCGTGAAGGCGATCCAGCCGTTCCATCGCGAGCACGTCACGCCCTGGCTGCAGACCGGCTTTCGGCCTGACCTGCCGACCGGGCGCTTCCGGTTGCGTCACGTCGTCAACGACGTCGACCTAGGCGTGATGCGCTGGACGGTCGATCAGGCCGACGATCTCGATCTGATCCGGAAGCTGTTCGCTTCGTTGCCTGACGGGTTCGGCTGGCGCGACGCCCTCGCGCTGGTCAGCGCCGATTCCGAGCTGGCTCGCCGCTCTCGTCTGCCCGAGATCTATTTGAAGGCGGCATCATGAATCCACGACCCGTCAGGTATGAGGATGCCGCGCTGCTCTTCGCCTGGTTGAATGCGCCGGACCGACGCGAAGTGAGCTTGGCCACGCGCGCGCCGGTCGCCTGGACCGATCATCTGGCATGGCTCGAGACACGGCTGGCCGACCCCGGCAGTGCGCTCTGGATCGCCGAGGAGGGAGACACGGCGATCGGTCAGGTTCGCCTGCAATGGGTGGAGACCGGTCTCGAGGTGTCGCTCTATGTGGCACCCGAGGCGCGGCGCCAAGGCGTCGGCCGCGCGCTGCTCGACCATGCGGCCCGCGCCGCGGCCCGTCGCTGGCCGGGGCGGCGGCTCATCGCTCGGGTGCGCCCGGACAATAGCGCGTCGCTCGCGCTGTTCCATCATCTCGGCTACGAAGACAGCGTACGGGCCGACGATTACATCAGGCTGATCTACCGACCGTCTGTCGACAATAGTCCGGCCGCAATGCGCCGCTTCGATCGTTCGCTCGTGCTGCATGAACGGGCGCTCGACACCATCCCGACCGGCTCGCAGACCTTTTCGAAATCGTCGTGGAATTTCGTCAAGGGTGCCACTCCGCTCGTGCTTGAGCGCGGCTCGGGGCCACGGGTGTGGGATGTCGACGGCAACGACTATGTCGACCATGTCCTTGGCCTCCTTGCCATCGTGCTTGGCTATCGTGATCCGGACGTCGACCGCGCGATCCAGACGCAGCTCGATCATGGCATCTCGTTCTCGCTTGCGACCGAACTCGAGGCTGAGCTCGCCGAGCGTCTGCGCGCTCTCATCCCCTGTGCCGAGATGACGCGATTCGGCAAGAACGGCTCGGACGCCACGTCCGGCGCGATTCGCCTCGCGCGCGCTCATACTGGGCGCGACAAGATCGCGCTCTCGGGCTATCACGGCTGGCATGACTGGTACATCGGCAGCACCGCGCGTCGGCTGGGCGTGCCCAAAGCGGTGCAGGCGCTGTCGGTAACATTTTCCTATAACGACGCCGACGCGCTGGAGCGCATCTTGGCCGCCGAGCCGAATGCGTTCGCCGCCGTCATCCTTGAGCCCGCCGGAATCGAGGCGCCCGTCCCTGGTTTCCTTGAGCGCGTGCGCGCGCTGACGGAGCACTACGGTGTCGTATTGGTGTTCGATGAGATCATTACCGGCTTTCGTGTGTCGCTCGGCGGCGCGCAGACGCACTATGGCGTGGTGCCCGACCTCGCTTGCGTCGGCAAGGCCATGGGTAACGGCATGCCGATCTCGGCGGTAGTCGGTCGCGCGCCGATCATGCGACGTATGGAGGAAATTTTCTTTTCTGGCACGTTCGGCGGCGAGACGCTCTCGCTCGCCGCCGCGCTCGCCACCATCGACAAACTCGAGCGCACCAACGCCATTTCACGGACTCACGCGCTCGGCGCCCGGTTGCGCGAGGCGCTTGGCGACATGCTGACACTGCATGGTCTGGATCGTTGGTTCAACGCGTCCGGGCCTGATTGGTGGCCGCGTGTCGCGGTCACCCCCGACGGGCGAACGTCCGGGCCGATCCTGCAGAGCCTCATGCAACAGGAATTGGCCCAGGACGGCGTGCTGATCGGCGCGGGTCTGACGCTTAATCTGTCCCTCTCGCACGATCATCCGGCGGTCGAAGCCGAGACGCTCGCGGTGTTCAATCGGGCGATGGCTAAGGTTGCCGAAGCGTTGGCGCGACCCGAACCGGCAGCAGCATTGCGCGGCGAACCGATCCGGCCGATCTTCCAGGTGCGGCCGATCCAACCGGGGAAGCGCGTGTGATGGCGACGCTTCGCCCGACCTGGCTCAGCCTCGGCACGGCCTCGCTTGGCATGGACTACGGCACCGTCGCGCCGTCGCGCCGACCGTCGGACGAAGCGGCCGAGGCGTTGCTCGAGCGCGCCTGGGCGCTCGGCGTGCGTACGATCGATACCGCACGCGCCTATGGCAGCGCAGAGCCCCGCATCGGGGCCTGGCGCCAGCGCCTGGGCCGCAATCCCTTCCTCGTGACGAAGATACCCGCTCTACCGGACGGCGTGGAATCCAAGGTTTTGGAACGGTCGCTGCAGGGGTCTCTGGAAGCGCTCCGCGTCGACCGGGTCGAGTTGTGTCTCCTTCATCGCGCCGCTGATCTTCATCGACCGGGCGTGGCGGCAAGACTGCGCGGATTCGCGGAAGCCGGTGTCATCGGCGGGTTCGGTGTTTCAGCCTATGCGGCGATCGATGTGGAAGCCGCGCTCGGCGTAGAGGGCCTCGTCGCGTTGCAGGCGCCGGCGAGCCTGCTGGATCGCCGGCTGATCGATACTGGACTGCTCACACGCGCACGGGCGCAGGGCGTGCTGGTGTTTGCGCGAAGTGTATTCCTCCAGGGTGCGCTGTTCATCGCGCCGGATCGGCTTCCGTCATTTCTGCGGCCGATTGCGCCAACGCTGACGCGGCTGACGTCGCTCGCCCAATGTGGCGGTATTTCTCTGGCGGCCCTCTCGCTTGCGTCGCTGCGAGCGAGTGGCGCTATCGACTCCGTAGTGATCGGCGCCAGCTCGGCCGATGAGATCGAGGCTGACGTGCACCTCGCTGAGACCAAGATAGAGCCGGCGCTCATCGATGAGGCGTGTGCCGCTGTGCGCATTGACGATACGACCTGCCTCGATCCACGTCGCTGGCCGGTGCTGACGGTCGCGTCGTGACCACGTCCGATACGCTCTCGATGACCGCCCAGGCCGCCAGACCTGTTGATAGCGGTCCGCCGCATTCATTCGGTTCGGACGGCAAGATGGTTTTGTCGCCCGAGGTGCTTGGCCGGCTCGTTTATGTCGTTGGCAGCGCGCGCGGTGGCACCACCATGCTTGGCGAATGTGTCGCGCTGCATGATCGCATCCTCGCGCTACCGGAAAACAGCAACTTCCTCGGTCAGGTCTGGCGCTACGCGCGCAAGGTTGATGACCGTCTGTTGCGGCTGCTTTTGGCGCAGCCCTGGTACTATAGACGGCGTGAGGCGATAGCGCGGCTGGGCGACCTGGACGGACGGAAGTTTCAAGGTCACATCACGCGCATGATCGCCACGCGCGATCTCGCCGGCCTCTATAGGCTCTATCCGATCATCCACGCGCTGGTCGGCCAACATGGGCGCGATATCGACGCCCTCCGCGCTTGGTCCGACAAGGCGACCGACACTCGGGGGCTTGGCGCGCTGGCGCGAGCGTTCCCTGCGCTCCGTGTCGTCTTCATCGTGCGTGATCCGCGCGCCTGCGTTGCATCGCTCACCGCGCGCAGCTTCGAGCGCGAGGCACGCGACGAGAATGCTGATCGACGTGACCTGATCGCCGCTCAGGCGCTTCATTGGCGTCGTGTGACTCAGGACATGCTTCATCATGCGCGGCGCCTCGGACCGCGCGCTATCATCGTGCGCTATGAAGACTTCGTGTGCGCGCCGGTCGAACAGCTCAACCGCATCTTCGATTTCGTCGTTGGCCAGCCGCTACCGCCGGGCGATCTCGAGCAGCAGCTCGCCGGAATCAGCTATTTCGCGAGCGCGGGTGGAGGGGTGACAGCCAAGGGAATCAAGAGCGACTCTGTCGAGCGGTGGCGCAACGCACTGACGCAGCCCGAACAGGCCCTCATCGAGGCGATTTGCGGCCGCCTCGCCCGCCGACTCGGATATGCGTGCCAATCGGTTTCACCGTGGGTCACGGCCTTGCGCCTTGGCGCGCTCAAGCAATCAGGCCGGCAGCGACTGATCGCGTTTGCCAAGCTGAGCTATTTGGAGTTGAGCGCTCCGTTCAAGCTCTGGCGGGCGCTGAAGCCTGAACGGATTGGCGTCGCGCCTTCGAGCGCGCCTAGGCGAGATCCGGTCGACGCGTCGGCGACGGCGCCAACGCGCGTATCGGCGCCCGAAGTCGCCGTCGGGTCGCCGGGCGTCGGTCCGTCCGCCGACGCGGCACCGCCTTCGCGACGCCTGCTCGGCCGGCTTCTCGATGCGGCCTTCGAGATCGGCCTGCCGCGTCGGCGGATCGCGACGCTCCTCCTGCTTCACCTGTTCGGTACGTTGTTTGAAAGTTTCGGGCTGGGCATGCTTCTGCCGATCTTTGACCTCATGCAGAAGGGCGGCGACGCGGCGGCACTCGCCGAACAATCGGGCCTATGGCGAACCATCGCCGACGTCTATGGCGCGCTAGGCCTCGGGGTGACATTGCCGACGCTTCTGATCACAAGCTTTCTGGCCATTCTCGCGCGCCAAGGGTTTCTCTATGTACGCCTACTCTACGGCTCTAAGGCGTCGCTCGACCTTGGTCGCGCCATCCGAATGCGAATCTTCAGCGGTATCTTGAACGCTCGCCTGGCCATGCTCGAAGGCGATCGGCAGGGCCACGTTCTGAACGACATCACGACCGAGGCCGACCGAGCGACGCAATATGCGATGGCGCTCGTCACGCTCGGCGGCCATCTCATCCTGGGACTAGTTTATTTCGTCATGATGATGTTGCTGTCGCCAGCTATGACCGGCGCTGCGATTTGCGTGCTTGTGCTCGCCGCGCTGCCGGTCTTGCATCTGACGCGACACTCCGCATCGGTGAGCCGCGACATCGTCTCGGCCAACCGGGCGCTCATCGACTTCTTCGCCCAGAGGCTTGGAGCGCTTCGTCTGGTCCGTCTAAGCGGCGCCGAGGCGGCGGAACGTCTAGAACTCGACCGGCGGGTCGTCCGGCAGAACGAGCGCGTCTACCGGAGCAATCAGCTGCTCGCCCGAACCAAGGTGATGATCGATCCGATTGTCGTCGCCGCCGCCTTCACGTTCCTCTTTGTCGGCAGCTACGCGCTCGAGATCGGTCTCGAAGCCCTTGGCCTGTTTCTTTTGATTCTGCTCAGGCTTGTTCCGGTAATGCGTGAAACCATGGTGCTGCGCAACGCGATGGCGGTGACGCAACATAGCCTGGTCACGATTCGCAATCGACTTGAGGCACTGAATCGGGATCCTGAAGGCACGGGGGGTGCACGCACGTTCGGGCGGCTCGCCGAGGGCATTCACCTCGACCACGTTTCCTTCACCTATCAGACGAGTGCGACGGCGGCGCTTGAGGACGTAAGCGCAACATTCGACGCAGGACGGCTGACCGCGCTGGTCGGACCGTCCGGTAGCGGCAAATCGACCCTGATCGACCTATTGCCGCGCCTACGCGAGCCCAGCGGCGGCACGGTGTTGTTTGACGGCGTGCCGGCCGGTGCGTTTTCCCTGAAGAGCTTGCGCGCGGGAATCGCCTATGCGCCGCAGTCTCCACAATTGTTCGATACGACGATCGCCGAGCACATCCGTTATGGCCGGCCAAGCGCCAGTGCGGCCGAAATCGAAGCCGCGGCGCGGCAGGCCGACGCGCACGACTTCATCATGTCGCTGTCGGCCGGATACGAGACGAGGCTTGGCGAGGGCGGTGGCCTGCTTTCGGGTGGGCAAAGACAGCGGGTCGATCTGGCACGCGCTCTCGTCAAGGATGCAAGCGTACTCATTCTCGACGAGCCAACCAGCCATCTCGACGCCGCGTCCGAAGCGCTATTCAAGACGAGTATCCGGCGTATTCGAGACGCCGGACACTATACGATCATCATGGTCGCTCATCGTCTCTCGACGGCAGCGATGGCCGATCAGATCATCGTCATGATGAAGGGGCGGGTGATCGACAGCGGGACACACGCAGAGCTCGTTTCGCGTGGCGGCTGGTACGCCCAGGCTTACCAATCTCAGCAGAGCGGAGCGTCGGGCGAACCGGATGACCTTGGCATGTTCGACGCGATGAACCCCCGTTAGAGCGCCGCCGGTTGGCGCCGCGGAACCGCGCCTGCGGTTCTCGCCCGTCGCGCCAGGTCGCGAAACCGGATCAGGCGACCGCTATCCTCGCACCAGAGGGCGAGGGGGGCACATTTGAGGCTTCCCTTCATGTCCAGATGCCGCGCGCCGCGCGAGAGCTCCGGGAGCCGGTCGATGCACGCCTGCAGCCGATAATTCGGGATGCGGCTCGACAGGTGATGGACATGATGCAGTCCGATATTGGCGGTCAGCCACTGCAATGGCTTCGGCAGATGCAGATAGGAGCTGCCCTGCAACGCCGCCGCCTGAAAGTCCCATTCATCGTCGGTGCGCCAATAGCCGAGCTCGAACTGGTGCTGAACGAAGAACAGCCAAACACCGATGGTTGAGGCGATCACCATGATCGGCAGCTGGATTTTCACGAAGTCCAGCGGGCCAATGAGCGCGATCATTCCGGCCGTGACGATAGCAAGCGCGAGATTGTTGGAGAGGATGCTGATCAAAGCGGCCCGCCGATGCGCCGGTGCTTCGATCGGTAGGCGGCGCAACACGACGAACAGAACGGTCGGCACCAGAACGAACAAAATGAACGGACTACGATAGAGTCGATAGAGGCGCTGGCGCATCGGCGACAGGGCAACATATTCGCGGACCGTCAATGTCATGATGTCGCCGATGCCGCGGCGGTCAAGATTGCCGGACGTTGCGTGATGCGTCGCGTGGGTGCTGCGCCAATAGTCGTAGGGCGTGAGCGTCAGCACGCTGAGCCCACGGCCTACCAGATCGTTCGCCAGACGCGTGGCGAAGTACGAATGGTGGCCGCAATCATGCTGAATCACGAAAAGCCTGATCAGAAAGACCGCGGCCGGCGCCGCGAGCAGCAACGTCAGCCAATAGCCCTGATCGAGCGTCAGCCACATCGCGCCCCAAAGCGCGAAGAAGGCCAACAGGGTTGTGAGGAGTTGGACCAGGCTGTGCCGGACGTCCGGAACCGCGTAGGCCTTGAGTTGTGCGGAAAGCCCGGCGGGCGAACTACCGGCCGGGCCCGAGCTTGGCCGATCGGCCAGGGCGGCATTGGTTGGGATGGCGATTCTCTTCGACGTCTTGGGAAGCTGGAGGGCTCGCTCGGGGCGAGCCCTTGCAGCCTCGATCGCGGCGCTTGGTCAGTCGGCGAGCTTGAGGTTCTCGGCGGAGACCTTGCCGTTCTGCCCGCGCTGGAGCTCGAAAGAGACGCGTGCGCCTTCGTTCAGCGTGGTCATTCCGGCGCGCTGAACCGCCGAAATGTGAACGAAGGCATCTTTCGAGCCGTCATCCGGCGCGATGAAGCCGAAGCCCTTGGTCGGATTGAACCATTTCACGGTTCCAGTGATCATGTCGAGTGTCCTTGTCACGTGTTGTCAACCACCAGCACACACCGTGCCGGCGGGTATCAGCGCGCGAATACCTGAGGTGCTTGGGCCTGCCCGCACGGCGATGATCTACGTTGAATATACGCCGGGTCCTCGAAGGCTGATCGTCAACATATGGCATTGAAACTCGGCTTCTGCAAAGGGAAAGCGGAAGCCGCCGACTTGATCGCCTCGCCATTTCAGGCACGGCGTCGCAAGCGTTTGCTCGACGGAAGGCGTCAAACCGGCGGGCTTCTGCAACGACAAGTCGGTCTCGGGCACCGAGCAGAAGAAGCCGCTGTGGCGCCAATTCGGGTTGAAGGCGAGCAAGTCGAACGGCGTGCTGATCACCCGAACACCACCATGAACCATTTCACGTCAGCGCCGGGAATTCGCGCTGGCGGTGATCCAACGTATTCGAGTTGTTGGCGAAGGCGCGCGGCCTGTCCTCGACTCGGCGGCGGGGCCCATCGAGGCCGCGCTTCAGAAGCACGACGTCGGCGCGTTCGCGCGCCTGCCGCGCCGGTCTGCGCGTTCAACCAGCGAGAGCGGCCGCCAGCTCCCGCGCCCCTTGGCCCAAATCGAGGTCCAGCACCAAATCGCGAATCCGCGCGGCGCGTGCCGGCGCGATCGCACGCGTTGCGTTGGCCATGAATTTCTCTTCGATGTCGGCGGCGCTCAACGGCCGGTCGGCGCAGCCGCGGTTCATCTGCTCGCGATGGCGAACCGTGCGGCCATCTTTCAGCGTCACCACCACCTCGCCCGAAAAATATTTCGGGTAGGGCGAGTTCGGGTCGATCGTGTAGCTCACGCGCTCGGCGAGCGACTGGACGGCGGGATCGGCGATCGCCGCCGGCTCGATATCGGCCAGGGTGAAACGCCGCCGGATCAAAGACGAAGCGACGATATAGGGGATGCTGAACTGCGCCTCGTAGGGGCTTGTCGGTCGCTTCTTCTGCGCCGCCGGCTCGCATACCACGGGCACGATCTCGCGCGGCACGATCACCTCGACGCGCGCGATCCGCTCGGGCGCGAGGTCGTGCGCTCGGCTCAGGATCATCGCGGCATCGGCCGCGGCATGAGTGAGATGACAGGCCGGCAGCGGCTTCACCGCGATCGCCTCGGTCTGCCACACGGTGCCGAGCCCGGCGGTGGCGAGCGCAAGGTCGCACTCCTCGAACAGCGCGCCGAGATGGGCGCGGTACAGTCCATAGCGGCCCTCATAGGCCTGCCGGGCGCCCTCGAAGCCGTTCTTCGCTAGTGTCGCCGCGGTGATGCCGGAAAGCGCCGCCCAGCCGGGATGCAGCCGCTTGGTCCAGGCGCCATCCTCGAGGAATTCGAGCGTGCCGGCGCCCAGGCTGAGCGCGATGCCTTGGGCGTGCGCGATCTGCGCTTCCGTCAGGCCCAGCAGCTTGCCCGCGCCGACCGCGCACGAGAAGGCGCCGAGCAACCCGGTCGGGTGGAAGCCCACTTTGTGGAAACCGCCCTTGGCCGCGGTGCCGATTCGGCAGGCGACCTCGACCGCGGCGATATAGGCGAGCAGGAGCGCGCGGCCGTCGAGATCGAGCCGGCTGGTGAGCCCGAGCGCGCAGGGCAGCGCGCTCGCGGTGGCGTGGATGACGCCCTCGACATGCGTGTCGTCGAAGTCGAGGCCGTGAACCAACACGCCATTGGCGAGGATCGCGTCGCGCCAGGGCAGGCCCGGCGAAACGCCGATCACCGCGCCGGCGTTTCCCTCGGTCGGATCGGCGAGTGCGCGGAGGCCCGATAGCGTGCGGTGCGCAAAGTCATATTGCGTCGAGGCGTAGGCGATGCCGATGGCGTCCAGCATCAGGAGCTTGGCACGCGCCCGCGTCGAGGCCGGCAGCGCTTCGAAGCTCAGCTGCGCGGCGAACGCCGCATAGGCTTGCGATATCGTCGTGGCCGGTTCGGCCCGGGCCGCTTTCTGCGCCACCGCCTGAACGCTGATCGGCATCGCGCGCTCCGCCATGATGGGTCTCCCTCGATGTGGCCCGGTTGAATTGTCCGGACAACAGAATCAGTCCCGATCCGCGGCAGGTCAATGGGCGGCGCGCCGCCCGTCGCCGCGATTTACAAGAAGGACTTGAACAACCTGGCAAAACCGTCGCGCAGACGCCGCGCGAAGCCATGCGCGCGCAGCGCGTTGAGCGTCACCGCGCTCGCGCGTGCGATCTTGGCCTCGATCAGTCTATCGAACTCGCGCGCGAGGGCGGGATCGACGCATTCCGTGTCGATTTCGAAGTTCAGCCTCAGGCTACGCGCGTCCCAGTTCAACGAGCCGAAGAGTGCCCATTGGTTGTCGGCGACCGCGAGCTTCATGTGATCGAACGGCGGCGCCTCGAGCCAGATCCGACAGCCGGCCGCCAGGAGCCGGGGGAAGGCGGCGGCTTCCGCCCACTTCATGTAGAACTGATTGCTTTTCTCAGGCAGCACGATGTCGACCACGACCCCCCTGAGCGCCGCGACCGATAGCAGGCTCGTGATCTCGTCGTCGGGCAGAAAATAGGGCGTCGCGATCCGCAGTCGCGTGCGCACCTGGGTCAGCACCCCCAAGAGCGTGCGCCGAAGCGAACCCATCTCTTCATTCGGTCCGCTGGCGAGACAGCGGAGATCGGTCCCTCCTGCCGCCTCGAGCGGGGGGGGTGCCAGGGTTCGCCCGACAGCGTCTCGCCACAGGTGAAGGCCCAATCCGCCGCGAACACCGTCATCAGATCGGCGACCGCCGGCCCTTCGATGCGAAACTGCATGTCGTTGGTCGGCCACCGTGTGCTCTCGGCGAGGACGTGCGCGCGTTTGATGTTCATGCCGCCGATGAAGCCGACGCGGCCGTCGACCACGAGGATCTTCCGGTGGTTGCGCAAGTTGAGATAGGTCATGCGCCAGGGCAGAAGCGACGTGAGGAAGCGCTCCGTGCGCACACCTTGGCGCCTCAGGCACCACACGATCGGCGGAAAGGAATAGAGCGCGCCGATACCATCGACGAGCACCCGCACCTGGACGCCGCGCGCTTGCGCGTCGCGCAGCGCGTCGACGAAGCGCCGGCCGACCGTATCGTCGTTGAAGATATAGGTCGCGAGCGCGACTGATGCCTTGGCCTCGCCGATCGCGAGCAACATGGCGGGGAACGCGGTATCGCCGGCGCGCAGCGGGTGGACCTGATTGCCGCCGGCCCACGGCGCCTGGTGGAACCGCTGAACCAGATTGGCTTCGTAGGCGCGGAACGAAGCGCCGGCAAGCCCGCTGGATAAGGTGCTTGCGGCGATCCATCGGGAAAATTTGCCGGCGCCCTGCGCCCCCCGCAGCCTGATCGCGCGACGGGTGATGCGGTTGTAGCCGAACATCCAATAGAGCGTTGCACCGACGAACGGTGAAAGCCAAACCAAGGTCATCCAGCCCGCGGCGGCTCGGTCGTCGCGCTTCTTGAGCACAACATGCATCGAAACGCCGAGCGCGATCAGCGTATGGGCTCCGGCAATACCGGCAAGCCATGCCACCGTTGAGCCGTTCATGAAGAGGGGCGATTGTTCGGCACGATCAAACCGGGCCTCCTTCCCGCCGCATTGTATTTGGGACGATACAACCCATCTGACGCCCTAGACCGCCGACAACGGCCCTCCAATCGTTCTCAAGAACCGCTATGATCCATCCGCCGGCCCGCGCGATCGTCGCCGCGACCTATAACATTCACTATTCCATCGGCACCGATCGGCGTTTTGCGCCGCCGCGCATCGCCGACATGGTCCTCTCGCTCGGCGCCGATGTCGTGGCGTTGCAGGAGGTTGGCTGGCACTACCGGGGCCAGGCCGGGGTCGACCAGTTCGAGTTGCTCGGCCATCTCACCGGCCTCGAGGTGCATGCCGGCTTGGCGCGCAATCATCCCGACGCCCATTTCGGCAATGCCATCCTGCCCCGCACCCCCGGCCGCAAGACCCAAACGCTCGACCTATCGGTTCGGTTGCGCGCGCCCCGCTGCGCCCTAATTGCCGAGTTCGGAGTTGGCGCCGAGGCGTTTCGGGTCGTCAACGTGCACTTCGGGCTCGATCCGTGGGACCGGCGTGCTCAGGTCAAACGTCTGGTCGTGGCGCTTGACCAGGGTGGCTCCATCCCGACACTGCTGCTTGGCGACTTCAACGAATGGCGCCGCGCACCCCGCTATCTCGATCCGATCGGCCTACGCTTCCCCGCGTGCAGCATGCCCGAGACGTACCACGCGCGTCGGCCGATGTTCCGCTTCGACAGGATATACCTATCTCCCCAGTTCGACCTGACCCATGAGCATGTCATCCACTCAGCCGCGGCACGACGGGCCTCCGACCATCTGCCCGTCATCGTCACCGCCGCGCTTCGCGCCTGAGCACCAGCTCAGCCGGCGCCGTCGACGAAGAGCAGGCTGCCCGTGGACGCCTTGAGCCGCATCGGCATGATCGCCTGGTACTCCGGCGAGTTGTACCAGCCCTTGGCGGCCGCCATGCTTGGGAACTCGATGACGAAGAGCCGCTTCGGATTCCACGCGCCGTCCATGTGCGCGATCGTGCCGGCGGCGACCAGCACCTTGCCGCCATGGGCGGCGACCGTCGGGCCGGCCTTCTTGCCATAATCCTGCATCAGGTCGGGATCATTGACCACGGATTCGGCGATCATGTAGGCGACCATTCGTTCCTCCCCCTTTTTTGAGTTGGCTTGCCAGCCATTCGAGGGCAATCGCCGGAAGCCTGCAAGCGTGCTATAGAGCCGGGCCGTTCCGTAGCCCCGTCGCAGACCCCCCCCCCTCACAACCCGCCCCTAGCGATGCCGCACCGCGATCTCATCGACGTCCTCGCGCGGGCCTGGCCGGCGCTCCTGAGCTATGACGCCGCGCGCAATGTCGGCGTCGTGTGCGGCGTATTCCTGACCATTCTGATCGTGCTGCGGCTGACCAGCTGGCGTACGCGTATCCAGGCGATCGCGCCGCGCGCCGCCGACTATGCGCGCGAGATCGGTTATTCGCTGCAGACCGGGCTGGTGTTTGTGCTCGTCGGATTCGGCACGTTTCTCGGTGCAGAGCAGGGGGTGTTCAGCATCGTGGCGGCCGGGCCGGGCGATCGGGCGCTGCCGCTGATCGGCGGCTCGCTCGCGCTCATCATCGCGCACGATGCCTATTTCTACTGGACGCATCGCCTGATGCATCACCGGCGGCTGTTCCGCTTCTTTCACCTGGGCCACCACCGGTCCCTGCGGCCGACGCCGTTGGCGGCCTATGCCTTCGCCTGGCCCGAGGCGATCGTGCAGGCCTTGTTCCTCCCCCTGATGGCCTCTCTAATGCCGGTCCACGCCACAGCGCTTTTCGTGTTTCTGACCTTCATGATCGTCAGGAACGTGGTCGGGCATGCAGGGGTCGAGCTTTATCCGCGCTGGTTTGGGCTGAATCCGCTCACCGCGTGGATCACCACGACGACCCATCACGATCTGCACCATGAGCGATCGGGTGCCAACTACGCGCTCTATTTCAGATGGTGGGATCGCTGGATGGGCACCGAGCACCCGGACTATCTCGCGCGCTTCGAGCGCGCCACCGCCGGGCGATCAGGCGGGCGGCGTGGTACGCGGACAGCGGACGTGCACCACGAGGCCTGAGAGCAGCGTGTCGGCCAGTCCGAGCTCATTGCAGAAGGCGCGGTAGGCCAGCGCTTTCGCCGCCTCGGCGCGATCGAAGAAGACGCTGACCGCCTCGCTCTTCGGCCGCCCCTGGGCATCGAATAGCGCGATCGGCCGATGATGGGTCGCCAGCCAGGCCTCGAGCCGGCGCAGCGTATCGAGCCCGTGGCGATAGTCGGGCGCTTCCCGATCCGGCGCGAGGGCGACCCGCACATAATAGTGACGCCAGGCGGCGATCATGTCCTGCCGCGCTGCGGCCTCCATCACGGGGCGATAACCTTGCGCCATGGTACCCATACTAAGAGCATGTGCCGGTGTCGCCGAGCGAAAAACCGCCTGTGTGCGTGCCTTTCAAGAGTCATGTTGACCGCGTCATATGATCTGGTCGAGAGTTCAGGTGACCGGACAATTGGACAGGCCGGCGCCGTCTTGGATTTGTCGCCTCGGGAGTGGCGTGGAGTGCGGTCCGGCTCAGGCCGTGACCACAGGGGTGTCGAGGCGGGGAACAGGCCGCGGCGGCGCGCAGCGGGTTCGGGCAACCAATTAGGGAGGGATCAGGATGAACTATGGCAAGAAGGTCGCGGCGTTGATCGGTGCCACCGCGTTCACCGTCGCGCTCGTCGCGTCCGGTAACGTGAAAGCCGATGCGATGGCGGATGCCGAGGCGCTCATCAAGGCGCATTCGCAGCTGCCCGACTTCAAGCCGCCCGGCGACGCGTTCGACGCCAAGGCGTGCATGAAGGACAAGAAGATGATGGTCATCCCGCTCAGCATGACCAATCCGTTCAACGTCGAGATCTCGAGGGCGATGGGCGATGCGGCCACGGAAGTCGGCTTCGAGCTCAAGAACTGGGACAATCAGCTGAAGCTCGACCAGTGGGTGCAGGGCATGGCGGCCGCGCAGTCCGGCGGCTACAACCTGGTCGACTTGCAGGGCGGCATTCCGCCGGCGGCGCTCGGGCCGCAGATCGACGAAAACCGCGCCAAGGGAATCAAGGTCACGACCACGCATCTGTTCGACGTGACGCAGGACATTCCGACGAACCTCGACGGCTCGGCGCGCATGAACTACACGCGGGCGGGCCAGTTGATGGCATCGTGGGCGTTCACCAAGACCGGCGGCAAGCCGAACGTCGTGATCATCGGCTCGGACGAGATCGTGCCGACCGCGCCGTTCGTGAAGTCGATCCAGGACACGCTCAAGTCCTACTGCCCGGACTGCAAGCAGCAATACGTCAACGTGCCGGTGCAGGAGTGGGCATCCAAGATCCAGGCAAGCGTGCAGTCGGCGCTGGTCGCGGATCCCACCATCAACTTCATCCTGCCGATCTATGACTCGATGGCGCAGTTCGTGGTGCCGGCGCTGCAGATCACGAACCGCGTCGGTGAGGTGAAGATCGCGTCCTACAACGGCACGCCCTTCGTGCTCGACATGGTGCGCGAGGGCAAGGTCGACATGAACGTCGGCGAGAGCCTGGGTTGGGTCGGCTATGCCGGCATCGACGTCAACATGCGCATCCTGTGCGGCCTCTCGCCGGTCAAGGATCTCAACACGCCGCTTTATGTCTTCGACAAGAGCAACGTGGAGAGCGCCGGCGTGCCAGCCAACTTCAACGACGGCTATGGCAACTCGCATCTCGAGGGCTTCCGGAAGCTTTGGGGCCTGAAATGACCCATGGGGTGGCCGGGGCGGGGGAATCCCCCGCCCTGGCGATCCGCAATCTCAGCAAGAGCTTCGGAGGCGCGCGAGCGCTTGATGGCGTGGACCTCACCGTTAGAGCCGGTGAGGTCCATGGCTTGTTGGGCCAGAACGGCTCGGGCAAGTCGACCCTCATCAAGGTGCTGTCGGGCTATCACGAGCCCGAAGCCGGCGCGACCGTCGAGCTTTATGGCCGCCCCGTCGCTTTGCCGATGGCGGCGAGCCAGCTGAAACGCTTGGGCCTCGCGTTCGTCCATCAGCATCTGGGTCTGATCCCCTCGCTCACCGTGCTCGAGAATCTTCGGATCGCCGGTTTTTCGACCGAGCGGCGCTGGTTCATCGACTGGCGCAAGGAGCGCGCGCAGGCGCGCGCCACCTTCGAGCGCTTCGAGCTTGACATCAACCCGCGCGCGACCGTGGCCGAGCTGCCCCAGGTCGAGCGCGCGCTGCTCGCCATCGTGCGCGCCTTCGAACAGGTGCGCGCGAGCCAGGCCGAGCATGGCGGCGGCGGTATCCTGGTGCTCGATGAGCCGACGCCCTTCCTGCCCAAGGCGGGTGTCGAGCGGCTGTTCAGCCTGGTGCGCAGCATCGTCAAGGACGGCGCCAGCGTGATCTTTGTGTCGCACGACATCGACGAGTGCCTGGCGATCACCGACCGCGCGACCGTGCTGCGCGACGGCCATGTTGCGGGTACGCTGGTGACGCGCGACAGCTCGCATAGCGACTTCGTCGAGCTGATCGTCGGCCGGCGCGTCGTGGCCTATCATGTCGAGCACGGCGCGCGCGCCGACGCCGCGATCGACATCGCGGTCGAGGGGCTCTCCGGCGGCGCGGTGCAGGATTTTTCGATCGAGCTCAGGGCCGGCGAGATCGTCGGCCTGACCGGCCTGATCGGCTCGGGCTTCGGCGACGTTCCCTATCTGCTCTATGGCGCGACGCCCGCGCGCTCCGGCCATCTTGCGATCGACCGGCGGCGTCACGTCGTCGCCCATATCGATCCCGCGCGCGCGCAACAGATCGGCCTCGCGCTCCTGCCCTCCTACCGGCTCGGCGCGGGCGGCGTCGGCGGCCTGCGGGTTACCGACAATGTGACTTTGCCGGTGCTCGC
>SXGR01333467.1_pt1 | contig 19021 bp, 19 predicted proteins | sample 3174711 | NCBI WGS metagenome assembly SXGR01 (sample SAMN11356860, study PRJNA531348) | freshwater metagenome | isolation source: freshwater sample F1-60 | place: China: Fuxian Lake, Yuxi | collected 2017-12-25
ACCACTTTCCATGCGTGTGGCGCGTGCCTCGCACGCGCATTCACGGGCAAAGCCCGTGTAAACGCAGGGAAAATGCGAGGAATCCGAAGGATTCCGACCTGATCAATTCGCAGGAGCGAATTGATCAGAGTTACCTTAGCCATGTGCCGGACCCTTTGTATCGCCTTTGCATCGTTCATGGGGAGATCAATGCAATTGATGGGCCAGTGAACACAAGCGGCATGGTTCACAGTTGCGTCAGTTAAGCCGGCGCAGATTCCACGTATATTTCGATGCTTCATGAGGAGGCCGTGATGGGATCGCGACTGACTGTTACCACTTCCGGTATCTCTCGGATGTTGGCATTTGCGCTCGTACTGTCGATGTCGCTGGCGGTCAGCTCACCTGTCGAAGCCTCTGCGAAGAAACCTGTTTCGCCCGTCAAGAAGACGATGGACGGCCGCTGCCTGACCATCAAACATGCGGATTACTGGAAGACGAAGATTTATGTGTCCAAGCCCACGCTGGCCGCATGTGTGGCGAGTGGTGGTCGGAAGGTCTGATCTCGCTGTTCGCCCCTTATAGTTTCAGAGAGCGTTTCAGAGTTGGTTTCAGACCAACGCGATCGCTTCTAGAAACGTCTCCACCGTCAGGTCACCATCCAGCAACCCACACACTGCCCCCACGAACGGGGCTGAATGACCCGCACGCGCACAGACATCACGAAACATACGCGCCGCTCGAACCCCTTCGCTGACCATCACCATCGACCCTTGAGCTTCCTTCAATGACTGGCCACGTCCCAGCCGTTCGCCCATCTCGCGATTGCGACCATGGGGTGAAGTCGCGGTCACAAATAAATCACCAATGCCTGCCGCAGTGAGCGCAGTCGAGGGATCGGCACCGAGCCTCGGCAGAAGGCCAACGGCCTCTCGATAACCCGCCGTGAAGATCGCCGCTTTGAGGTTGTCGCCACCCAGGCCACTCGGCTTGAGACCATCAGCAACACCACAGGCGAGGGCGATGACGTTCTTGAACGCACCCCAGTATTCGGCGCCGAGCGGATCAGCAGCAGGCGCGAGTTTCAGGGTGCGGGTGGTTAACAGTTTCGCGAATCGTTCTGCCGCTTCGCTGTTGCGACACGCGACCGACGCCGTTGTGTACACACCGTTGGCCAGCTCCGGTGCAATAGTTGGACCCATCATCACGCACAGCGTGTTGTCCTTACGCGCTTGTGAGAGCTTCTCCTCGATGACATCCGAAATCAGGCGATCACCGTCGGCGAGACCTTTGGCGAGGTCAATCAGCACCTGATTCGGCTGCAGCACCGGCACAAGATCATCAACCACCGACAACACTACCCCCGAAGGCAGGGCCAGGATGATGATCTCAGCGCTCTGCACAGCATCTTTCAGCGACATCGTGACTTGCATGCCGGGCATAACGATACCCGGGAGATACTTCGCGTTGATGTTCGTATCTCGCAAGCTCTCGAACACGTCCTGCTCTACCGTCCAGCCACATACTGTGTGCCCGGCTTGTAGCCAGTTGCGCGCGAGGGCGGTGCCAAAGTTGCCGAGTCCAAGTACTGCGATGCTGCTCATGTGATGGTCCTGTCGAGCCAGGCAACAAGGTCGCGTACAACCTCGTCGCGATTGGTTTCATTAAAAACTTCGTGTCGTCCGCCTTCATACCAGCGTTGTTCGATGTGGGTGAGCCCCGCAGCTCTCCACATCGATAACATACGGTCGATGTCGGCTTTACCGCCATGTACCGGATCTTCGCTGCCCGCAAAACAGTAGATCGCCAGCGCCTTTGGGATGTTGGCGATACACGCCGGTGATTGGGCGGCGGAGGCTCCGGCGAAAAGATCTACCAGGGAGCCGGTGGTCAATACGAAGCCGCAGAGAGGGTCGTCCACGTACTTCTTCACTTCCTCCGGATCCCGCGACAACCATTCGAACCCCGTTGCTCCGGGCCCCTCGAATGGCTTGTTGGAGTTACCGAAAAGAAAGGACTGCAGCAGTTCACTGGGGCGATCCGGCCCCAGCCGCCACGCTTCGATGCGCGCCACGATCTTCGGCACGATACGGCCAAAGGCGTTCTTGAAGCCGGGAGAACCGGATAAGGCGAGTGCATCAATCGACGCGCCGTAACGCGTGATGTATTGCTGCGACAACATCGAGCCCATGCTGTGGCCCAATAACACGAGGGGCTTTCCTGGGTGTCGATGACGCAGTTTTAAGCTGAATTCGAAGGTGTCAGCGAGTGTTCGATTCCAACCATCGCCTCCCATCCAACCGAGCGGCGCAGTGGCCGTTCCACCATGCCCACGATGATCGGAGGCAAACACTGCATAGCCGGCGGCATTCAGCTGGATCGCGACTGATGCATATCGTTTGGCGTGTTCACCCATGCCGTGTGCAATTTGAACAATCGCCTTCGGTGCGTCGACGTTCCAGCCATAGGCAGCAATGCGATGTCCATCACTGGCGACAAAGGTTATATCCTGCATGCCTTCGATTCCCCCGATCTTCAGCGTTTTTCAACACCCTCCCATCTTCAGCCTAACGAGGCCGCCCCTCAGGGCCATCGTCTGGCGGTGGTTCCATCTCATCCAGATCGGGCGGAGGTTCAGGTTCCTTGCTGCGTTTGTCTTCTGAGCCCCTGGGCCTGAAGGGTGCCTCAAAGGCCTGACGAACCAGATTAAGGGGGTTCATCTCATTGAGCGCACGCAGATGGGAGCGGAACTGCTCCTGATGATCGAGGAAGGAAACAATGCTCTGCTCGATGTATCGCGACACGACGCCGCCCATGCGATCACCATAAAAACGAATGATCTGCTCAATCGCACGGTTGGTAAGTACGGGTTGGTGCCCTTCAGATTCCTGCTCCGCGAGAATCTGCAGAAGGACGGCGCGGGTGATGTCCGTACCATCTTTCGCATCGGTTACTTCAATGCTCTCGCCACGCACAATGAGGTTGCGAGCATCCTCCATGGTGACGTAGCGACTGGCCGTGGTGTCGTAAAGACGCCGATTGGGGTATTTCTTGAGTTTGTGCATCTTGTTGTGCGATCCGGATCGGTCTGCGCTCACATCAGCGCATCATGTCGCACTGGGCGCATTGGCTGGGGTTGGGTAAAGGAGACAACGCAGACCACGTTGCCGGTCAAACTTCTTCCAGGTAGTCGGGTGCTCTCCCAAACGGTCGGCGATCACATGCAAAACGTCAGGCGCCATGGCCATACCGGTGTGGCTGCCCAGCACTTCGACGTTTTCCGAACGTTCGCCATCTCGATCAATACAGGTGTCCCAGGCGACGACCCCATCCTGACGGCTGTAAACCGCCGTCGTCGGGACATTGAGTGGCGCCCGAGGGTCGGTGGCGCCAAAACGTGATCGCATCTCCTCCACCGAGAGCCCTGACATTTGTTCAAAAAGACGGGCAACCAATGCATTGGTATTGCCATGTTCCGTAGCCGCGAACGGGCTGCCCAGCGTGATTACGCAGCGTGTGGCCTGCGGGAACTGGCGAGCGATCTCTCGACTGAAGACGCCCCCGAGGCTCTGACCGACGATGGAGATCGGTGTTTCATACGCTTGATAGGCGCGATAGAAGCGACGCATGGCGCCTTCGAGCAACTCCGGCCGACCGAGATTCCGGCCTTGCAGCCAAGGCAGCACTTGATAGCCCAACGACGTCAGGAAGCGGCGCAGCAAAAGTGTGGACTCATCTCCCCCCATAAACCCGGGCAAAACCATCACAGGGTGCCCATCACCTTTGGGTGCTTGCGCACGCAGCGTGCTCCAGCTCATACCAAGAAGTGCCGCTTCAATCATCACTCGGGGGAATTCAAACAGGGAGTTAAAGAGCGCAGGACCCCGGCCAGGAGCGGAATTTTCCCGGTTACTCGACAATCGAACGGAAGTGATTGCCGGCCCCCCGAAGGAAGCGGCCTGTTCCGCTCGTGCTTCAACCGCCATGGTTACCGCCTGGCTGTCACTCGTGTGTAACCTGAGTCTGTCCAATGTGCTCTGCGCGGTCAACCCGATGTTGCACCGCAAAAAATCTGAGCTTGTCACAAGCTGGTAAACGCAGCGGTCGCTTTCATCGGTTTACCCTCAATATGCACCGAAGGCACCCCGATCAGCCGCGCCGCCCTCCGACTCCGGCCGCCCCATCGACACCCTCTCCGACAGGGAGCGTGCTGTTTCTTGTAAGGGTCACAGGCTTTGCGCACCATCATCCAGAGCGACCGACGACTTACAAGCGTCGCGTTGTTATCGCCATATCAGCAGGGGGAGGGAACTGTCTTGACCAGCTCACCCATGAACTCGGCCTGTTTGGCGAGTCGCTCCTGATCGGGCTCTCCAAAACTCTGCAAAATCTCGTTGAAACGAGCCCCGGTGGCCTCACGAAACTCAGCGTGTGGAAACACATAGAGCGAATCGGACTTGATGGCATCCACCACACGCTGAGCCACTTCCGCAGGCTCGATACCGCTTTGCATGGCCATGTTCATAATCTGGCTGTGCGCCTGTGCGGCCGCTTCGGCTTTTCCCTCGCCCGGTGCCAGCGTTTCAGGTCGAGTTCTTTCGCTTTCGAGAATGCGGGTCTTGACCATGCCAGGACATAGAACCGAAACACCGATACCAGAAGGCGCAAGATCGGTACGAAGTGCTTCGGAAAGCCCCACCACCGCAAACTTGCTGGCGTTGTAAACGCCAAGACCTGGCGACGTGAGCATGCCAGCCATGGAAGCCGTGTTGACGATGTGCCCACCTTGCGCGTGTGCCTGCATGCGCGTAACGAACGTTTGCACGCCATTGATCACACCACCGACGTTGACACCCATGACCCAATCCCAATCTTTGTATGTGACTTGATCGAGTGTGCCGCCGCGATAGACACCAGCGTTGTTGCACACCACATGCACGGCACCAAACCGCGCCTCCACCGCATCAGCAACCGCTGCATATTGATCGCGATCCGTGACATCGAGTTGCACAGCCATAACTTCGGTGTTGGTTCCCGCCAACTGTGCACGGGCACTTTCAAGGGCCACCCCATCGACATCCGCGATGACAACGCGCATGCCTTCGTTGATAAATGCTCTTGCGAGCGCGAAACCGATGCCACTCGCGCCTCCGGTCACGAATGCAGTCTTGCCTTGCAGGTCCTTCACGATGCGCTTCCCCTTTTACTTTTGTTTACCGATAAACCGATTCAACAGCACGTGTTACGCGCACAGCAACCCTATTCGTCACGCAGGATTTCGGCCCTACAAAATGTTGCTGGTTTCAAGTGGCCATTGGGTTTCACAATCAACCCTCACTATTTCCAATCGACGCACGACTACCCAATACCATAAGGAGTTGGTCAACGATGAACAGCATGGACCTGCGCGGCAAAAACAACGAAGCAGCCGCACTGGTACAACAGATGACGCTGGAAGAAAAAGCGGGTCTCTGTTCCGGCAAAGGGTTCTGGCATCTCAAGGCGGTTGAACGCCTTGGGCTCAAGTCCGTGATGGTGACCGATGGTCCACACGGCCTTCGTAAACAAACCAAGGATGGTGACCACGTCGGCCTCAACAAGAGTGTGGCGGCCACCTGTTTTCCAACCGCCGCTGCCATGGCCTGCACCTGGAATCCCACTCTGATTCATGAGGTAGGTGTGGCACTGGGGCGCGAATGTGTGAGCGAAGACGTCACTGTGCTTCTCGGACCTGGCGTCAACATCAAACGGCATCCGCTGTGTGGACGTAACTTCGAGTACTACTCCGAAGATCCGTTGCTCGCTGGCGAACTGGCCGCTGCATGGATCAACGGTGTGCAATCCCAAGGTGTCGGCACGAGCCTCAAACACTACGCGGTGAACAATCAGGAAACCGCGCGCATGTACATTGATGCTATTGTCGATGAACGCACGTTGCGTGAGATCTACCTGCGTGCCTTCGAGATCGCCGTCACCAAGGCGTCCCCGTGGACGGTGATGTGTGCGTACAACCGCGTTAATAGCACCTACTGCGGCGAAAACGATCTACTTCAAAATCGTATCCTTCGGGACGAGTGGGGGTTTCGTGGTCTCGTCGTCTCCGACTGGGGCGCAACCAACGAACGAGTAAAGGGGCTGCGTACAGGTCTGGATCTCGAGATGCCGGGCAGTGGTGGCATCAACGACAAGCTCATCGTTGCTGCGGTCAAAAACGGGGAGCTCGCTGAATCCGTACTCGATAGTGCCGCCACGCGTATCACCAGCATTCTATTGGCCGGAGCCGACGTCGCCTCGGCACCGAAAAACGCCGATCTCGAAACCCATCACCAACTCGCTCGGCGTGTTGCCACCGAAAGCATGGTGCTTCTTAAGAACACCGATGCCGTGTTGCCACTTTCAACTCTGGATGAGATCGCGGTGATCGGTAGCTTCGCGCAGGTTCCGCGGATTCAAGGTACCGGTAGCTCACAGGTGAATCCGCTGAAGGTTGATGATGCCTGGACGGCGCTGATGGAAACGTTCGGTCGTCTATTGCCCTTCGCGCGCGGTTACGACCAGAACGATGACAGTGAAGGTCCAGAGCTGATCAAGGCTGCAGTGGAAGTGGCGGCCGGTGCGAAGAAGGTTCTGCTCTTCGTTGGGCTGCCCGGGATTTTCGAATCCGAAGGCTTTGATCGCAGCACCATGGACTTGCCACCACAACATCGGAAGCTCATCGACGCAGTTTGCGCTGCAAACACGAACACCATCGTCATCCTCACCAATGGCTCCCCGGTAACCATGGATTGGTCTAGCCAACCCAAAGCCATTCTCGAAACCTATTTGTTAGGTCAGGCGGGTGGCAGCGCCATCGTCGACATCCTGCTCGGTCGTGTGAATCCCTCGGGCCGATTGCCGGAGACCTTCGCCTGGAAACAAGCTGACGTGCCTTCTGATCGATGGTTTCCAGGCTCCGGTCGCCAGGTCGAATATCGTGATGGTCTTTTCGTGGGTTATCGCTACTACGACAGCTTCGATGTGGATGTGTGTTACCCGTTCGGCCACGGCTTGTCATACACACGATTCGCCTACGAAAACGTCGATGCGCCAGCCTCGTGGGATGCATCTGGAAACCCAATGACCGTGACGGTCACCCTCGCTAACAGTGGTGATTGCGCCGGCAGCGAAGTGATTCAACTCTATGTCTCCCGACCGGATTCACAAATCTACCGGCCACGTCATGAGCTTCGTGATTTTGCGAAGGTCTTTCTGCATCCTGGCGAAATAACCGCAGCGCGTATCACGCTCGATCGTCGTGCATTCGCCAGCTGGGATCGAGGTGTAGGCGCATGGATGGTTGAAGCAGGTACTTATCACGTCCACATCGGCGCTTCGTCGCGGGATATTCGCCTCACGGCAACGGTGGAGATCACCAGCAACGATTTGTTGTCTGAGGCTGCACAGTTACCCGGCCCCATGCGTATCAACGATCACCTCGTGGTTTCCGACGCCACGTTCGCTGGCATGTTAGGCCACGACCTACCAGCACCAGAACCGTCTCGTCCCTTTCACCGCAACTCAACGCTCGATGAAATCGCAAGCACATGGCTCGGCGCCCGTGTCAGGCAGGAAGCACTACAGACGTTTTCCGAACGCATGGGCGGCACGGGCGACGATGCCACGCTTAACAAGATGATGGACGAGATGGCGCGCAGCATGCCGCTCCGAGCGATGGCGCTCTTCGCTGGCGGAGCCTTCGGAACCCATCAGCTTGATGCACTACTCGAAGCACTCAACGGAAAATACGTGAAAGCGATCTACGCGCTCTTTAGTGGGAAGTAGGCGTGAATGCGGATTAGCATGCGCAGGCATCAGAGGGGAGGACAAGATGCCAGCGTCAGTACAATCGATTGAGAGTCAGTCCGACGCACTACGCGCGATGCTGTACCCGCCGACCAACAGGGCAAACTGACCAGGCGTACAGTTCAAATCCTCAAGGAATCGGGTGGCTTTAGACTACTGCTCGCCAAAGACCTAGGCGGATACGAAGCCCACCCAAACGAGTTTCTCGACTGGGTCATGTCAGTCGGTTTAGAACAAGCTTCCGCAGGTTGGGTCGCAGGGGTTGTCGGTGTACACCCGTGAGAATTTTCGTTTCTCGATCCGAAACTTCAGGAGGAAGTCTACGGACAAGACCCGGATACGTTAACTGCTTCACCCTACGCCCCAATGGGTGTTGGTCGCCCCGTGGAAGGTGGATATCTGCTCTCAGGCGAGTGGCTGTACTCCACCGGCATAGATCACTGCGACTGGATCATTCTCGGTGGTCGTGTCGAACATCCTCCAGGTGCAGACGCCGCACCCCATCCCGACATCCACCATTTCGTCTTACCCAAAGGCGACTATGAGATCGTGCCCAACAGCTGGAATGTGCTGGGTCTTAAAGGCACCGGCAGCAAAAACGTTCGCATGAAGGACGTCTTTGTCCCCGAATATCGCGCGCCCGAAGCGTTTAAGGCGACACAGGGTCTTTATGCGGCGGAACGTCGACCCGGCGCGCCACTCTATCGATTGTTCTTCGCTTCGATGTTCTCTGCCGCCATCTGTGCCAGCACGCTCGGAATCGCCGAGGGTACCTTGCGCGTACAACGGCGCTATATGGAGCAGCGCGTCTCCATCACAGGCAACGTTGCGAAGACCGATCCGGTTTATCTCTCCGCACTGGCTGTCGCAGAATCCGACCTCGCCGCCAGCAAGTGTCACTTTCGCGATCAGATGCACGTGATGTATCAGCACGTCGTGAGCGGTGGTTCGATCTCCGTTGAACATCGCCTGCGTTTCCGTCGAGATCAGGTGCGTGCGACGGATCGGGTGTTTGATTCAATTGCGCCTCTCGCACGACTCGCTGGCTCGACAGGTATTCAGGAAGTGAATGAACTCGAACGCTGGTGGCGTGATTTACAGACTGCGATCACCCACGTTTGTAACCTGCGTGACGACATTTACACTGGTTAGGGTTTGCATCACTTTGGCGGGGAACCGCCGCCGGCAGGTGCGTTGTATTGAAACCGGTCGTTCGCGGCAAATAGGCGAATGAACGTGTAGGAGTAACAACAAAGATCGTCAGGGTGCTCGTCCTTGGTGGTGCTGGCTTCATCGGTCGTCACGCGGTCGAAGCCCTGTTGCACGTCGGTGCAAGCGTAATCATTGGCAGTCGAAATCCGAAGAAACTCCTGACGCCGCGAACCTTTCACACCCTGCCAAAAATCGCTGCAGAGTATCCCGTCGTTGAAGTCCGCTTAGAGACACTGCTCGAACCGGAACACTGGCGTTCACTTATTAAGAACGTCGACGTGATTCTCAACTGCGTCGGCATTCTGCGACCCGTAGGCTCCGCGACCTATGAGCATGTGCATCGTCTCGCACCACGTGCGCTTGCAATGGCTTGCGCGCAGGCCGGAAAACGCTTCATCCACATCTCTGCTCTCGGACTGCACGCGGATGCACGAAGCCGATTCCTGACATCCATATTCTGCGGCAAGGCTGAAGTACGTCAGCACGGCAAAGAATGGATCATCGTCAGGCCTTCGCTGCTGGACGGTCGAGGTGGTTTCGGTGCCTGGTGGTTGCGCGCGGTCGCGAGGCTGCCGGTCTTCGTCGTACCGGCCAACGTAAAAGGACGGATTGCGGCGCTACGTGTCACGGAACTCGGTGAAGCACTCACTCGCCTGTGCCTCGCTTCTGGCGATGAACTACGTCTTGGTGAGTCCCGAGAATTCGAGTTGGGTGGTCCAGAGAATTTCGATCTTGAACATTACGTGCGGCGGCTACGCACCGAATATTCAGATCAACGAGCGCTGTGTATCCCTATACCCGGCCTGATCGCACGCTTGATCGCTCACGCCTGCGACGTCATTCACTTCACGCCGTTCTCGTTTGGGCACTGGGAGCTACTCACGCGAGACAACGCGCCCGCCGTCAACCGCCTGGCAGAACTGTTGGGTCGAGAACCGGGGAGGATCGGCGAAGCTTCGTGACAGCAATCGATAACGTGTGTTTCTGTCACAACTGCCCCACTTCAATCGTCTCAACTGGCAATCAGTCATTGGGAAATCTATCGATGCAAAACATCGTCGTCGTGGGTGGTGGCTTCGCCGGCTTCTGGGCCGCCGTGAGCGCCCGTCGTGAACTCAGACAAGGAGGCGTCCCTGCGCACATTACGGTGATTAACCGGGATCCCTTTCTGACCCTTCGGCCGCGGCTGTACGAATCCTTCGGCGAACACCTCCATAGCCGCTAGCCTCACTCCTAGAGCCTCTCGACGTCGAGTTGTTGGTAGACGCTGCAACGACCATCTCGGCAGAACAGGAAATCCTTACCACTCGCGCTGGGCACACCCTTCATTTTGATCGCCTGGTCCTTGCTGCAGGCAGTGAACAACAGTCACTACCCATACCCGGCGCAGCGGAACACGCCTTCGATATTGATACGTTCGAAGCCGCCGCCCGGTTCGATACGCTCACTTCAACGAGCCCCTCATTCCGGTCAGATGACCTTCGTAATCATCGGCGCAGGCTTCACCGGTATTGAACTGGCCTGCGAACTGCGGCAACGAATTCGGGTTCACGCCTCGGCTGATGTTGCCGATTCAGCTCGAGTTGTACTGATCGAACGTGAACCCGTAGCTGGACCACAGCTTGGCCCTGGTCCACGACCGGTTATCGAAGAGGCCCTACAGAACGCACGTGTTGAGGTGCTGCTCAAAACCCAAGTGATCCGAATCAACGACGACGGGATTGAGCTCGAAGGTGGTACATCGATTGCGGCAAAACCACCATCGCCACCTCCGGGCTACGCGCCAATCGCCTCACCCAAACGATCGATGTACCGCTGGACGCGCTCGGTCGCATTCCCACACCTGCGCATCACGGATCGACCTGGTTGGTACGCCACCGGCGACGTCGCCTGCGCATACGCAGAGGGCGAACACGTCGCACTCATGTCCTGTCAGCACGCCATGACGATGGGCAAGTTCGCCGGGGCCAACGTCGCTCGAGACTTGTGTGGTCAACCTCTGCTGACATATCAACAGCCGAACTACCAAACTTGCCTTGATCTCGGTGACTACGGCGCGGTGCTCACCCGTGGCTGGCAACGCGACGTGTTGAAGAGCGGCCGAGAGGCCAAGCCAATAAAAGTGTTCATCAATCAGAAAGTCATCTATCCACCGATAGACGACCACGCGGCATTGCTGGCGGCATCTGCGTCACCGATTTGATCGACGACAACCCAACTGTCAGTGGTGCACACCTCCATCCACCACAAACTCCTGCCCGGTACAGTAGGACGATTCATCACTCGCCAGGAACAACGCCATCCACGCGATATCGATGGGCTGACCCATTCGTCGCAGAGACACGATGTGTTCTGCACGCGCACGTGTCGCGGGATCCTTGAACGCTTTGAGATCTGATGTCATGGGCGTCTCGATAAACCCGGGATGGACGGAGTTCACCCGGATGCCATGTTCGCCCCACTCGAGCGCACCAATCTTGGTGATGCCCCGCACCGCCCACTTGGTGCTCCCGTAGGCGGCGCGCCCTTTCACTGCTTCCATACCTGCAACGCTGGAGATGTTGATGATCGATCCTCCGGTGCCCGCTGCAATCATGGCGCGACCGACCGTTCGCATGCCGAGGAACACACCCGTCTGATTGATCGCGACCACCCGCTCCCAGTCTTCAAGTGTGGTGAGTTCAAACCGTTTGGACATGTCCACACCCGCGTTGTTGACAAGCACATCAACGCGACCGTGTTTGGCGATCACCGCGGCAACCGCACTTTCCCATTCACTTTCCGACCGGACATCCAGATGAATGTAGGTGGATCGTAGAATACCCGATGCACAGGCAATACCGATTTCATCCAACACATCGGTGATAACCACAGTCGCACCTTCTTCGGTAAAGAGCCTCGCTTCTTCCGCGCCCTGACCACGTGCGCCGCCCGTGATGATGACAACCTTGCCGTCGAGTCTGCCCATGATTTGCTCCGCCAGTAGCGCCATTGATAGAGAACCAGATCATCACTGATCGCTTCCGCTCTGGCCATCCTTCGTGCAAAGTCGATAAAGGTTGACGATACAAATAAGCGTCTGTTTCAGGGGGAGGCGTCATGCAGTTCGGGGTACTGCAGTTTTTCAGCTGGCCGGGAAGGCGCGTTCCGCTGCCTGAGGTTTACCAGCGCGCCTTTGATCATATTGATGTGATGGAACACGCCGGTTACGACGCCGTGTGGCTCGCTGAATACCACTTCAGCACCTACAGCGTTTGCCCCTCGATTCACATGATGGGTGCACACATCGCCGCGAGAACCAAGCGACTCCGTATCGGCACCGCTGTTTCACTGGCACCGTTTTATCACCCGCTCCGCCTCGCTGAAGAGATCGCGCTTCTTGATGTCCTTTCAGAAGGGCGAGTGAACTTCGGTGCGGGACGTGGTTTCGATGCAACGGAATACCTCAACTTCGGGGTTTCCCGCGAGGACAGTTACCCCCCTGTTTCGTGAACACGTGCAGGTGGTGCTCGAAGCCTGGAAACAGGAGCGTTTGACCTTTCACGGTTAGCACTGTCACTTCGACGACGTCGAGGTGTTGCCTAAACCCCTGCAATCTCGACATCCTCCAGTGTGGCTCGCTTCGAGCTCTGAAGACGCCATGGTCTGGTCTGCTCAACACGGCTATTCAATCCTCATGGACCCCCACAGCTCACACAGAGAGATCGCCACGAAACGCGCCCGTTATCAGCAAGAACTTCAAGCCGCCGGCTACTCCATGGCTGGTCGTGTCATTCCGATGGTACGCAACATCGCACTCGCTAAAACCGAAGCCAAGGCACGAGAGCTCGCAGTCAGCAGCGCGCAATTCATGTTTGGGTCTTATCTTGGCAATGCGCCTCGACCAGCATCATCGCGAGATCCGGTGGAGCAGTACGTCGACGATACGGTGATCTGCGGAACGCCTGAGGCTGTCATCGATCAACTGCAGCACCTTGAAGAGCAGCTGCCACTCAAATACCTGATGTGCACACCACTTGGCCATGAGTCCTTTGTCTCGTTTACCGAGAAGGTTCTGCCACGCTTTCTCTGACCACGAACCCATGGAGATCACCACATGAGCACACTGCTCACCGACGAACACAAAGCCTGGATTGGCCACGAAGCGCCACCCGTGCAGGTCGAAGTCAGCCGGCGAGACATCGTCAAGTACGCCATCGCCACCGAGCAGGTACTGCCGAAGTATTTGAACGGTGGCGAAGCGCCACCGATGTTCATCTTCAACCTGTTCGGCTCACTCAAGCAGGTGAGCGAGATACGCCATGATGGCTTGCCGCGTGGAAGTGGTGGCGGACCGAAGTTGCCCTTGCAGCGTGTCATGGCCGGAGGCACGGAGTTGATCTTGCTGTGCCCCATCAAGCCTGGAGATCGATTGACCGGTGTACAGCGCATCGTCGACATCTTTGAAAAACAAGGCAGCCAAGGTCCTTTGATCTTCACAGTGCAGTCGCTGCGCGTAACCAATGCAGACGGTGAAACTGTGCTCGAAGAAATCCAGACGGCCATTGCGAGGTGAACATGCAACTCTCTGACCTGCACGTGAGTGACCCACTACCCGAGCACAACCACACACCGACCAGCGTCACCCTCTTCATGTACAACGCGTCCGTTTGGAATCCGCATCGCATTAACTACGACGAAACCTACACGACGCTAATAGAAAAACATCCCGGCATCGTCATCGACGGTCCATTGCAAGGCGATTGGCTTGCACAATGTGTGACGAACTGGGTGGGTGATGCGGGTGGGATGGTGCGATTCAGTTATAGCAATCGAAAAGCGACCCATCTCGGTGAAACGCTCGTGTCGGGCGGGAAGATCACATCAATCAATCAGGCATCAAGGCAAGTGACCGTAGAACTGTTCGTCAAGAATGCCGCAGGAGAGATCACGTCTCCTGGGAGCGCGGTGATTGAATTGTTGTAGAAGCGTTTAGGTAATTCTGATCAATTCGCTCCTGCGAATCAATCAGGTCGGCACACTGAGGGTGCCTCGCATTTTCCCTGCGTTTGGCGCGTGCGAAGCCCGCGCCAAACGCATGAAAAATGGCGGTGCATCCCTGCACCACACAGGAAGGTCTGAATAATCAGACCTTCCTTTAGTCTTTCGCTACACGAAACCCGGGATAACCATTGCTTGCCTCCATCTCACACCGTTCCCGATAACGTGGAAATCCACCGACATAAGGCATGAAGATACGCGGCTTACCGGGCACGTTAGCGCCGAGGTACCACGAATTGCAGGTCGGCGCGGTGTACATCGTGCCGTCGGCGACGCTGTTCACGTGTTCTATCCAGCTTTGCTCTGAGCCCGGCAACGGTTCGATGGTGCGTTGGTTAGTGGCCTGAAGGTGCGTGACGCAATCACCAATCCAGTTCACATGTTGCTCGATGGCCACGAGCATGTTGCAGAGCACTGAAGGGCTGCCGGGGCCCGTCACGGTAAAGAGATTGGGGAAACCTGACATCTGCAAACCGAGGTAAGCCACGGGGCCATCGGCCCACTTCTGTTTGAGCTCGACGCCGTCGCGACCACGAATGTTGGCGCGCAGAAGCGCCCCGGTCATCGCATCGAAACCTGTGGCATAGATCAGCACATCGAGTTCGTAGCGCTCGCTCGTTGTTCGCACACCCGTGTCGGTGATCTGATCGATAGGTGTTTCCACCAGATCGATCAGCGTTACATCGTCGCGGTTAAAGGTCTCGTAGTAATCGCGATCCAGCACCTGCCTCTTGCAGCCGAGCCCGTAGGTCTTCGGCAGGAGCCGCTCTGCGGTTGCGGGATCCTTGATCATCCTGCGAACGGTCTCGCGATAGAGCGTGTTGGCTACTTCATTCGCTTCAGGGTGGGTGTTTACGTCGCGGAAAGCGAGCAACGCACCGAGCCCCTGTGCCTGCAAAACCTGTTGTCGTTGCTCCGGTGTCAGATCAAGAAGGCGCGTCGGCACACGCGGTGCTTCCTCCGTTCGTCGCACACTCTTGCGCGGCCTGAAGTTCGAAACACCACCAGCGTTGACCTGCTGCAGGGCACGAATCTCCCGGTAGTGTTCACGAAACTCCTGCTGTACTGCGTCCCGCATGCGTTTGCGATTGGCCGGAATGGTGTACACCGGCGTGCGTTGAAAGACCGTGAGATGTCCTGATTGACGCGCGAGTTCAGGAATCGCCTGCACGCCTGAAGACCCGGTGCCGATGATACCGACACGTTTACCTTCCAGATTCACCGGTTCTTTCGGCCAGGAACCGGTGTGATAAACCTCGCCCCGGAAACTAGCTGCACCTGCAATTTCGGGCTTGATAGGAACGGAAAGGCATCCTGTTGCCATCACACAATAGGGCGCTTCGAAGACTTCACCCGCTTCGCTGGTTAACTTCCATTGAAGGGTGTCGTCTTGCCATTCCACGGAGGCCACGCGGGTGTCGAACTGCATGTTTCGCCGCAGATCAAAACGGTCAGCGATATGGTTGGCGTAGCGCAGAATGTCAGCTTGCGCCGAGAAGACCTCTGGCCAGTCCCACTCTTGTTCAAGCTCCGGTGAAAAGCCAAAGGAGTATTCAAGACTAGGCACATCACAACGCGCCCCGGGGTAACGATTCCAGTACCACGTGCCGCCAATATCGTCACCGGCTTCGAGCGCTTTCACGTTAAGACCAAGATTGCGAAACCGATGTACTGCATACATCCCGGCAAAACCGGCACCTACCACCAGCACATCGATCGAACCTGTCATCACGATTTCCCCAGATTTAGTCAGAGACAACACCAACCCTACTTCCGCGGCAGAGGTTCGCCGTGTGATTTCAGCGTCTCGAGAAGATCAAATCGACTCACCCGAAACTCTTCAACCGCACCAACACCATACCGTTGCCCTTTCGCACGCGCGGGTTCACAAATAAAACTCTCAACCAGTGACGTGAGATCACCAGTCTGCGCGGCCTCAAGCGAGGCAAGGCGATAACCGGCGGTACGCGCCTGCAAACGCAACTGATTAACAATATTACGAAGGGGTGTTTCGTGAGCGAGAGACGCTTTCACCTTTCGTTGCAGTGTCTGCGAGATATCGACTGCATCCGTCACTTCACGCACCGGCCTTCCGAAATACCAGCGCTCCACGACACCGTGGGGCTCCAGACCTTGCGCCAAATGTTCCGGATGATGCTTATCGAACATGGACGTCCATAGCGCTTCAGCAACTGCCTGCGCCACCACCACATGGTCCTGGTTGTCTTCACCGACGCCTGAATACGGATCAATGGTTGAGATCGCGTAAGGCTTCCATGTGCGGATCAACCAGATCATGCGCTCACGAATCTTGAGGCGCTCACCGTCCGTCAACACGTCGGTTTGAAGCCCCAAGTCGATGACGTCTTTCACGCCAAGAATCCCTAGCGCAGCGCGCATCTCTCTGGCACTCCGCTCAACCGTTTCTGCTTCAGCAATACCGATCGAATCCCAACGATCATCGGTGACCCGTGCTACAACAACGCGCCAACCGGCATCGGACCAGGCGGCTACGGTGCCGCCGATGAAAAGCGTGGCGTCGTCGGCGTGAGGTGAAATCACCAGCATCACCCGGCCTTTGCCTGGCTCAATCGGCGTAACCGCAGAGGGCGCTGCGTAAGCGATGGATCCCATCGATTGGCAGAAGAGAAGTGTTAACAACCCAACGCCAAATCTTCTCTTCTTCATCGCACTGACCCACGTCGCCACGAGGTGTTCTGCCGCTATCCAGCGATGCGCTCGAACCCGACCTCCGGGAATCCGGCATTCGCCGAATCACGCAGCTTGTCGTAGTAGACGTTTGCCCCACCGAAGTAGATGAGTACTCGCGGTTTGCGGTCATTGAGGTTCGCGCCCATCATCCAGGAGTTCACCTTGTCACCCTGCGCCATCAACGTCTGACGATGGATATCCGCGGTGTGAGCAACCCACGCTTCTTCTGCATCGACCTTGGGTTCACACAGGTCGTAGCCTTCTTTCTCCATCTTCTTGATGCAGTCCACCACGTACATGGCGTTCTGTTCGATGGACGTCGGCAGGTTGGCAAACGGCGCTTGTGGGCCTGTGATCATGAAGAGGTTAGGGAACTCGGCCACAAAGACACCCATGATCGAGCTCGAGACGTCTTTCCACTTGTCTTTGAGCAGCAGTCCGTTGCGACCACGGATCGGCAGTGCTTCCTGAGCCCCGGTGTACGCCTGGAAACCCGTGGCGAGCACGATGATGTCGAATTCATAGAGCTGCTTGGTCGTGCGAACCCCGGTCTCGGTAATCTCGACCAAGGGCTCACGATGGCCGATATCCACCAGCTTCACGTTGTCGCGATTAAACGACTCGTGGAAGTTGTGATCGAGTGGTGGCCGCTTGGCGAAGAAGGGATAACCCTTCGGTGTGAGCATCTCGCGCACGTCCGGGTCCTTCACTTTTTCAAGCATCTTGCGAACGACGAATTCACCCACGATGCGGTTGGATTCGTTATTGGTTAACAAGTCATCAAACGTTTCGAACACGAAGCTGAAACTGCCACGTTTCCAGTTCTCTTCGAGGATGCGCTCGACTTCTGCCGGCGGTGTGCCTTCGATGGTGCGGCCAACGGGACTGTTGAAGCACATACCAAAGACATGATTGCGACAGGTGTTGATGATCTTGTCGTAGTTCGCCTTGATCTCCTTTTCCCACTCCGGCGTCATCGGCTTTTGCACGGCGGGCATGATGAAGTTAGCGGTGCGCTGGAAGACCGTCACCTGGGCAGCAGTCTTCGCCATCACCGGCAACATCTGTACCGTGGTCGCCCCACTCCCGATGATCCCCACCCGCTTGCCGGTGTAATCGAGGTCTTCCGGCCAACGCGCGGAATGGAAGCAGGGACCCTTGAACGTGCCCAGCCCCTTGAAGTTCGGGATCACAGGCTCGGAAATCATGCCCATGGCGCTGATGAAATAGCGACAGGTAAATTCTTCACCTGCTGCTGTGCGGATCTTCCAGAGACCGGTCTTTTCCTGGAAATCCGCATTCGCGATTGCCGTGTTCAGCTGGATGTGCGGCCACATGTTGCAACGGTCAGCCACGAAGTGCATGTAACGCAGGTTCTCGGGTTGGCCGGGATAACGCACCGTCCAGGACCAGTCCTGCAGAAGTTCTTTCGAGAACGTCAGGCAGTAATAAAAACACTCGCTGTCGCTTGCCGCGCCGGGATAGCGGTTCCATGTCCATGTGCCGCCGATGTCGGAAGCCTTGTCAAAAATGCGGATGGACAACCCTGCCTCACGCACATAGTGAATCAGGGCGAGGCCCGCAAAGCCTGCGCCGACAGAGATGACATCGTAGTCAGCCTTTATTTTCGAACCCATTGCAGTGCTCCAGATCGTTCAGGCAGAGGTTAACAAGATTCCCCGGATGGCGCAGACGCGGATTCCCGCAGCTTTACATGAGACCCCGGTACTGGCCGCCATCAGCGAGGATGTTCTGGCCGGTCACGAAACCGGCGTGAGCGCTGCATAGAAAGGCGCAGATCGCTCCGAATTCGTCCGCGGTTCCAAACCGTTTTGCGGGGATGGCGTTACGGGTGGCTTCGCGGTGGCTCGTGAGATCACGCTTCATCATCGCCGCGAACTTCTCATGGTTGGATCGCAGGCGATCCGTATCAAACTGTCCAGGCAGGACATTGTTGATGGTGACACCACCTCCCACCACGTCACGGGCGAGACCCCCCACAAAACCCGTAAGGCCTGCACGTGCGCCATTGGAAAGGCCGAGGAACGCCACCGGTTCTTTCACCATGTGGCTGGTGATGTTGACAATCCGGCCAAATCCTCGCGCGAGCATCGGGTCGATCGTCGCCTTGATGAGTTCGATGGGTGCCAGCATGTTGGCATCGAGTGCCGCGAGCCAGGTGTCGCGCGTCCACGTACGGAAATCGCCGGGCGGTGGACCACCGGCGTTGTTGATC
>SXGR01573005.1_pt1 | contig 19021 bp, 19 predicted proteins | sample 3174711 | NCBI WGS metagenome assembly SXGR01 (sample SAMN11356860, study PRJNA531348) | freshwater metagenome | isolation source: freshwater sample F1-60 | place: China: Fuxian Lake, Yuxi | collected 2017-12-25
CCAGCTCGTAGCAAATCAGACACCTATTATATTGATGACAAAAACATACTCCGCACTCACACTACCATCATGTGGCATTACTATTTAAATGACCCGACGGTAAAAAATAGGATTGCTGAAAATACAGCAGTTGGTTGTTTTTGTTTTGGCAAAGTTTACCGTAAGGATGAAATAGACAGGAAACATATGAATGTTTTTCATCAAATTGACGGTTGGTATATTGCTCCCAAAACTTTAAAAACTATTACCCAAATCGATTTAGAAGAAGCGCTCGGAAATATTGCAAAAGCAGTTTTTGGACCGACAGTTAATTACCGTTTAAACACAGATACCTTCCCATACACAGACCCATCTCTTGAAATGGAAGTGGAAATTGACGGCAAGTGGGTGGAGGTTGTTGGTTGCGGTGTTGTAAAAGGGAGCGTTTTAGAAAAACATGGAGTAGACAGTAAAAACTACACGGGCTGGGCCTTTGGTTTTGGGCTTGAAAGATTGGCAATTGCCAGTATGGACTTACCGGATATTCGTTTACTTTGGTCAAATGACGAGAGGGTAAAAAAGCAATTAAAACTCGGAACAAAATTTGTAGAAGTTAGTAAATTTCCCCCTATCACGAGAGATATTTCCTTTATTGTAAATAGTGATTTTGTGCCCAATAATTATTTTGACCTCATTCGTGAAATTGGAGGGGATTTAATTGAGCAAGTAGAACTCTTAGATAAATATGAAAACCCAGAAAAGTTTGGCAAAAATAAAATTAGCTATACTTACCGCATAGTTTACAGAAGCCCAGAGCGAACCTTAAAAACAGAGGAAGTTGAACCCTTACAAAGTAAACTTTACCAGCAAACTAAGGAAATATACCAAGCAGATTTAAGATAATATATCACCCCCTAACCCCCCTCTTACTTTAAGATGGGGAATCCAGATGTTGATAACTTTTTTTCATAAAATCTCCCTTATTTAAGAGGGATTTTATGTATTTTTTACCTATTAAAATCTGTTAATTTATGCTAAAATAAATCATCATTAAATTTTTAAATTTAATTTTATGAGGGGTGAAAAAGTTTCTCCAATTAGACTAAAAAGCGAAAAATCATATAGAGAAAAATTACCTCAGCTTATAGCAACTGTGGCACAAGATTATAAAAACGTTGAACTTGCTTCTGGTATGCTAACACGAGCATCAGAAAAATTTCCTGAAACAGTTTATTATTTTTGTCAACAAAGACTAACCCTAAAAGCAGAAAACCCAGATATAAAATTTAATCCAAATCTAGACTCACTTCAGCAAATAATAACTAGTTTTGACCCCATAAGAGGTATTTACGGAAATGCCCATGAACGAGTGTATGATAAAGATAAAGGTAAAGATTAAAATTATTAAATTACTTTAAATGGCAAAAGAAGATAAAAAAAAACAAGGTTACACCAGTGAAAATATTACAGTTTTAGAAGGGCTGGACCCTGTTCGGAAGCGTCCAGGGATGTATATTGGCTCCACTTCTTCAACTGGACTACACCATCTTATTTGGGAAGTGGTAGATAACAGCGTAGATGAAGCTATGGCAGGCCACGCAAACAAAGTGGGCGTGCTTATCCAAAAAGACGGCGGAGTAACAGTGGTAGACAACGGCCGAGGCATTCCAGTCGATGTGCATAAACAAACTAAAAAAAGCGCACTGGAAACTGTTTTAACTGTGCTTCACGCTGGTGGAAAATTTGGCGGGGACGCGAGCGGGTATAAAGTCTCTGGCGGACTCCACGGCGTAGGTGTAAGCGTGGTCAACGCCCTGTCTACCAATTTAACCGCCCAAGTAAAAAGAGATGGTAAAGTTTATGAACAAAAATTTAAAATCGGCAAACCCCAAGGCGCGGTTAAAACTGTGGGCAAAGTTGACAAAGACGATCTAGACCAAACTGGCACAAGCATAACTTTTTATCCAGATGCTAGTATTTTTGAAACAACAGAATTCAATTTTAAAACCGTCTTAGAGCATTTAAGAAGCCAAGCCTATTTAACTAAGGGCCTCCACTTTTTTATTACTGACGAAAGAATTGGACTCACTTACCAATACTTTTTTGAAGGTGGCATTGTTAGCTATATAAGGCAAGTAAACCGAAACAAAAAATCCAAGCATTACCCAATTTATGTGCAAAAACAAGTGGACGATATTTCAGTAGAAATTGCTATTCAATATACCGATGACTTTGATGAAAGAATTTTAGCCTATGCCAACAATGTCTATAACCCAGAAGGTGGCATGCACGTCACAGGTTTTCGCTCAGCTTTAACTCGGGTAATTAATTCTTATGCCACCAAAAATAACTACGTAAAAGAGTCAGAAAAGCTCACGGGCGAAGATATGCGAGAGGGCCTTTCTGCCATAATTTCTGTAAAACTACCTAATCCCCAATTTGAAGGACAAACTAAAGCCAAACTCGGCAATCCAGAAGTTCGAACTGCGGTAGAACAAGTTGTGGGCGAGGTGTTGGAGATTTATTTTGAAGAACACCCACAAGACGCCAGTAGAATTGTGGAAAAAGTTATTTTAGCTGCCAAAGCCAGGCTCGCTGCTAGAGCAGCCAGAGACAGCGTCATTAGAAAAGGCGTGTTAGAAGGCTTGGCCCTGCCCGGTAAACTTGCCGATTGTAGCGAGTCAGACCCTAAAGAATGCGAATTATACATCGTGGAGGGCGACAGCGCTGGCGGAAGTGCTAAACAAGGCAGGAATCGAAAATTCCAAGCCATCTTGCCACTTCGAGGAAAAATTTTAAATGTGGAAAGAGCGCGGTTAGACAAAACCCTCTCTAACCAAGAAATTAAAAATTTAATTATTGCCATGGGTGTGGGTGTAGGTGATTTGTTTGACTTAGGCAAACTTCGCTACCATAGAGTAATTATTATGACCGATGCCGACGTGGACGGGGCTCACATTCGCACTTTGCTTTTAACTTTATACTACCGCTATTTTCCAGATATCATTAAAAATGGCCACCTTTACATTGCCCAGCCACCTCTGTTTAGAGTGCAAGTGGGTAAACAGTTTCAATATGCTTTTTCGGATACTGAAAGAGATGAGATTTTAAAAGATTTATTAGAGGAAGCCAAAAAAACCAAAGACGAAAAATTAAAAGCCAAATCTGCTACTAAAGAAAAAGCCGAGGAAACTAAATCAGTGGAACCCGAAAGTGAAGGTGGGGAAGTAGGCGAAGTGGCTGGTATGAAATACACTATTCAGCGCTACAAAGGTTTGGGGGAAATGAACCCCAGTCAACTTTGGGAAACCACCATGGACCCCGAAGCGCGGGTAATGCTGAGAGTAGACATAAAAGACGCGGAAAAAGTCAGTGAAATTTTTGAAACCCTCATGGGCGACGAAGTCGCCCCCAGAAAAAGGTTTATCACAACCCATGCTAAAGCTGTTAAAAACTTAGATATTTAATTTAAAACTCCCACATAACTTCTAACCTAACTAGTTTTAGATAAACATTATTTTGCATTAAAATTTATTAACGATTATGAAAAGAAGAGAATTTTTAGGTTTCATTGCGGCTATGGCAATTCCTGAAAGATTAACTTCAGCTGAAATTTCTCCAAGAACGCGATGGACTAATGGACTAGAAGAATTAAGAGAAAGAGCACAAGCTGGGGGTGTTGAATTTGCCCAAATGTATCATGTAAGTGGAAATGTTGGCAAATGGGGAAAAACTACTAAGGGAAATGAAATCAGCGCAGTGATTGACCCATATGATTCACAAATTGCAATATTAAATAATGCAAAAAAAATCCGAATGACTATAATGGTTTAGTTATTTTACACACTCATCCCCGTAAAGAAAAAATTGTTGTTAGTCCTCCAAGTACTAGCGATATTATAAGCTTAATAAAAATGGCGACTGACCAACGAAGGCACGAAGCTGGAATTAACCATAGTGCAGTTGTGTTAGCAAATGAAGGAATGTGGGTTATGACAGTTGATTTTTCAAATCACTTCATTCAACAATTTTTTAATGCAAAAACAAATTTTAATGGATTAACAATGAAAACAGTTATTGAGAATAAAATCGAAGAAATAGTAAATGCCGAGAACTTTACCGGAAGCTTAATGAAAGCAGAAGGTTTGCGTCCTGAAGGGGCATTATTGCTACTAGAAGAAAATTTTAAAAAATTAGGCATTAATTTAGAGTTTATTGATTACTCAATATTGAAAGATAATTTACAACCGGGCAGATTTACAGAAAAAAAATAATACTAACATTGACACAATTAAAAAAGTAACTTAATATATAGCAAGTTATTCCGTCCTTTGGACGGAATTATGTTTATCAGTAATCGCTCTGTGTTTTGTGTCATCCTGAATTCATTTCAGGATCCATTTCACAGACATAGTTTCCGAAACAAACTTGTTCCGTATTAGGTTCTGGATTAGGAATTACACAATAATCAATGTCAAAAAAATATTTACTCACCCCCGAAGGTTTAGAAAAACTAAATAAAGAGTTAAAGGATTTAATAGAAAACAAACGCAAGGAAGTTATAGAACGCATTCGGGAAGCGGCTGCCCACGGCGATTTAAGCGAAAACGCAGACTATGCCCAAGCCCGTGAAGAGCAAAGTTTTATAGAAGGCAGAATTGCTGAAATTGAGGACATTATAAAAAATGCCGAGATAATTTCGCAAACCAATCATGGCAATACTGTGGCTGTAGGTTCTACCGTGTCAGTTAAAGTCGCTGGTAAAGAAAAAAAATACACTATTGTTGGAAGCAATGAAGCAAACCCCAAAGATGGTAAAATATCCAACGAATCCGTGGTAGGCGTTGCTTTGCTTGGGCGGAAAATAAATGAAAAATTTAAAGTCACTACTCCAGCTGGGGAGATGGAATACGAGATTGTAAGCATTGAATAACTTTTTTACAAAAAACAGCTGTTTGGAAATCAGGCTGTTTTTTGTTATAATTATTTAGGAAGCAATCAGTAATCAGCAGTCAGTTAATTAGTTCGATTAATTAATTCTAGTATCTTAAACCTTATATCTAATATCTAAATATGTCAGACCGTTTAGAAGATGTAATTAAAATCCGCAAGCAAAAGCTGGAAAGAATAAAGCAAGCCGGAATAGACCCTTACCCCAGCCAAACCGAGCGAACCCACACTAACCAACAAGCTTTGGCTAATTTTGACGCGCTTACAGCGGAAACAATCACCCTGGTCGGAAGAATACGAAGCTTTAGGGATATGGGCAAAATTATGTTTGTGCATATTGAAGACGGCTCAGCCAAACTGCAAGTGCTGTTTAAGCAGGAAGATTTGGGAGTGGAAAGTTTTAAATTTGCTCTAAAAAATTTAGACATTGGGGATTTCATTCAAGTAGCTGGCAAATTATTTAAAACTAAAACTGAAGAAAAAACCCTCCAAGCTACCAACTATAAACTCTTAGCCAAATCTTTATTACCACTCCCAAGCGAACATTTTGGCATTCATGATGAAGAAGTAAAACTTAGAAAAAGATATTTAGATATTTTACTGGAGCCTAAAACAAAAGAGCTGTTTATAAAAAAAGCTCAGTTTTGGAATTCTATGCGGAAGTTTTTAGAGGAAAAAGGCTTTCTGCATATAGACATGCCGATTTTAGAAAACACCACTGGCGGGGCAGAAGCTCGTCCCTTTATTACTCATCATAATGCTTTAAACAAAGAATTTTTTCTAAGAATCTCTTTAGAACTTCCTTTAAAGAAAATGTTAGTAGCTGGTTATGAAAAAGTTTACGAGATTGGCAGAATTTTTAGAAACGAAGGTGTGTCCACGGAACATTTACAGGACTATACACAAATGGAATTTTACTGGGCGTATGCCAGCTTTCAGGATATGATGGATTTAATTAAGCAAATGTATCAGAAAATTATTTTAGACACCTTTGGCTCTCTCACTATCACAGCCCGCGGACAAACCGTAGATTGGTCTGGCAATTGGGAAAAAATTAGTTATCTGGATTTATTTAAAAAACATACGGGTATAGATTTAAACACAGCCGAGTTAGCTGACTTAAAAGCTTATGCGGACACACAGCATATTAAGTATGAAGAATTTGCAGGTAAGGGCAGAGTAATTGATTTAATCTTTAAAGAGGTAAGAGAAAATATTCCCAGCGGAAAACCAGTGTTTTTAGTAGACCAGCCTGTGGAATTAGAACCTTTAGCTAAGCGGGACCCCAAAAACCCTAAATTGGTGCAGAGAATGCAAATTATTGCGTTTGGCACAGAATTAGGCAAGGGTTTTGGCGAGCTCAACGACCCCATTGACCAACGGCTTCGGTTTGACGAACAAACCAAGCTCAGAAGCGCAGGCGACGAAGAGGCCCAAATGTTAGACGAAGGGTATGTGGAAGCTATGGAATATGGGATGCCTCCGTGCGCAGGTTTTGGTTTAAGCGAAAGATTATTTGCCATCTTAGCCGATAGGTCTATAAGAGAAATTGTGGTCTTTCCGCCTATGAAGGACGAAGGTGAACCACAAGCCAAACCTAAAGAGAACTTAATGGCAGTGGCACTTATAAACCAAGAAGTAAAAATGGAAAACTGGCAGGTTTTAAATTCCATTGCTCATTTGGCTTCAGCTTTTGCTGTTCGGCAAACTAAAAAGGGCAGAAACCTATTCTATAAAGACGAAATGCAAAGTCATGATGGCAAAACTCTAAAACTTAACATCCAGCACGCCATAATGATAAAAACCATTCCGACCAATGCGGAATTAAAAACTTTAATTACTGAAAGCAAAAATCTTGGCCTTGAAACTGCAGAATTCACCAAAGAAATGCTTGAGTCCACGAGTGATAAAAAAGTTATTGAATGGACTGGAGCGAAAAATTATGCTGACATTGAACACTTTGGCGTGTTAGTTTTTGGCAAAGAATCGGTAATTAAGGAACTAACAGGCAAATATCCACTTTATAAATAATAGATTTAGAGAGCAGTTGTTTGTGTCTTTCCCCCTCTCCCATATGGGAGAGGGCAGGGGTGAGGTTGCAAAGGCATGTGACGAAGATGAGGGTAAATGAAGTCTAATATAAAATCAATGATATAGAAAATTGCCATGAGTCAAAACCAACTAGTCGTTTCCGTTGGGGTAATAGTAAACAAAAAAGGGGAAATATTGCTGGGTTTGCGGAATCAGCTTGAACTAATAGAAGAACACAATAAATGGGAATTTCCTGGTGGAGGGATTGAATTCGGAGAATCGCCGGAAGAAGCGTTAATTAGAGAAGTAAAAGAAGAAACTGGACTCAAGGTAGAAATTGTCAGATTATTACCAAAAGTTTATAATAATGTTTGGAATAGAGTTGATGGATTTATAAATGTAATCATAATTGCTTTTGAGTGCAAAATCGTGTCGGGTATGGTAAAGCCCGGTGACCCAGAAGTAGGGGAGTTAAAGTTTTTTAAACCAGAAGAAATAGACTATACCAAATGTCTTCCCAAAACCAAAGAAATTATTACCCTGTGTCTAAATTCGTAACTTTTTACTCCTACTTCTTAACTCATACTTCATAACTCTTAACTCAATCCAATGCTTGATATAAAATTCATTCGCGACAACCAGGAGAAAATTAGAAAAGCCATCCAAGATAAAAACATTGGCTTGAATTTAGACGAGCTCTTAGATGCCGATGCCAAAAGGCGAGACTTACTCACAGAATTGGAAGGGCTCAAGGCACTTAAAAATCAAGTTTCCAAAGAGTTTCCCAAACTTTCTCCAGAAGAAAAAAAACTGAAGCTGTTAGAAATGAAAGAAGTGGACGAAAAAACTGACCAGCTCAAAACTGCTGTGGATTTAGCGCTGGCCAAATACACAGAACTTATGTATTTGGTACCTAACATTCCAAGTGCGGAAACTCCCATTGGCAAAGACGATAGCGAAAATGTGGCGTGGAAATACTGGAGTCCGGGGCTAGGCGACATTGACCCCAAGGACGAACAAAAGGTTTTAGAAGCTCAAACCAAATTTACCTTCACGCCCAAAGACCATGTAAGCCTCATGGAAAGTTTAAATTTAGTGGACTTACAAGCAGGAGTAAATACAGCTGGGTTTCGGGGCTACTATTTAAAAAACGAAGCTGTGCTTATGCAATATGGTTTACTCTGGCATGCTTTAAAAAAGATGCAAGCAAAAGGTTTTGAACTTATGATTCCGCCTATAATGGCAAAAGAATTTGCTTTTTATGGCAGTGGGCATTTTCCGTTTGGCAGGCAAGACCAGTATGTGCTGGGCACTGAAACCGAACTAAAAGACCCACAGTACACCAAAAATCCTTTGTTCTTAAGTGGCACAGCTGAGCCCAGTTTACTTGCTTATTTTGCCAACAAAACCTTAAACGAAGCGGATTTACCTGTAAAAGTGTGTGGCATTAGCCAATGCTTTAGGGGTGAAATTGGGAGTTATGGCAAAGATACCAAAGGCATTTACCGCATTCACGAATTTATGAAAGTAGAACAGGTGGTGCTCTGTAAGGCCGATATTCTAGAGAGTGAAAAATGGCACGAAGCTATGCGGGAAATTGCAGAGGAGATGCTTAAAGATCTAAAACTGCCTCACAGAGTTTTAAATATTTGCACAGGGGATATGGGAGCTGGGAAATACAAAATGTATGACATAGAAACTTGGATGCCAGGCAGAGGCAAATACGGCGAAACTCATAGTGATTCCAATTTAACCGATTGGCAAACTAGAAGACTAAATATCCGCTACAAAACTAAAGACGGAGAAACTAAATATGTGTTTGGGCTAAATAATACAGTTATAGCTAGTCCCAGAATTTTAATTGCCATTATAGAAAACTACCAACAAGCTGACGGCAGTATCTTAGTGCCTGACATCTTAAAACCCTATATTGGGAAAGATGTGATAAAATAAATCGAAGGAAATTTGTGTTCGACCCTGAGCTGGTCGAATGGTCGAGAACCATAACTTTGCTTAAATTCTCAATATTATTCTCCACAAGTCGAATAATATAAAACTTTATAATTTTCGCAGTCATTCGCAGATTCGTCATATCCGTAGATTCGACATTTTATGTCAGATAAAACCAAAATCAAATATCTTAATCCTGAATTCCGAAAAAAGTTAAACGAAGCCAGAGGGTATAAACGAGCAGTAAAAAAAATCCCAGAAAAACCTTTAGGGATTTTTTTAAGCAGGGTTAAATTAGACTCTCTCAAAGCTAAAATTTTTATTACCCTTTGTTTCGGCCTTTTAGCCTACTTGCTCTTTATTCCCAATTTTATTTTCATTAAACACATTAATATTTTAGGTATTCACTCAAGCAATTTGCCCACCGTTGAAGCTTGCGTGCATAAATATTTATCCCAGCCCTTTTACTGGCCACAAAAGAATTTACTTTTACTCTCTAAAAACAAACTTCTTACCCATTTGCAAAACCACTGCGAAGGCATAAGTAAAGTGTCTAAAATTGACAAGAAATTTTTTAACACCCTTCTTCTTACTTTAGAAGCTCGGTATGAAAAATACTTACTTACAAATTCCAATGGCAATTATCTTTTGGCCAATGACGGATATATTTTAAAAGAGCTAAATCCTGACCTTAAACAAGTCTCCTCTACTACTTTAAATGGGCTAATTATTTTTAATACCCAATTAAAACAACCCCTTTACGAGAAGCAGTTTTTTCCGGAAAATAAATACTTTCCAGCTCTAACTGAACTACTAAATTGGGCTACTCACAAGTTGCAAAACCCAATTCTGAAACTCAATTTAATAGATGAAATTTTTAATGATGTAGAACTTTTTACTCAAACTGGCTATAAACTAAAAATTAACCTAAACTATAGTCTCAAAGAACAATTCCAAAATCTGGAAAGCTTGCTAAAAGACATCTCTCAAAGTAGAATAAATGGAGTGAAGTATATTGACTTGCGGGTAAAAGACAAGGCGTTTGTCTGCTATAAGGACGGTTTTTGCGCTAAAGAAACGCCGATTTTACCTCAAAACCAGACCCCTAATTCAACCTCCACCCCGCTCACTCAATAATCAAACATGTAAACCCCTTAATATTCTAACATCATCACTTTCTGACGGCCGTCAGAAAGTGATGATGTTGATTAAAAAAAGGACTTACGGTGCGTATGTCCTAAAAAACATAATTTATGAAACAACAATTATTCGTTTTATCTTTAGGCGGGTCATTAATTGTCCCAGAAGCACTAGACATTAATTTTTTAAAAACTTTTAAAAAATTAATTCTAAACCAAGTAAAAAAGGGACATAAGTTTATTATTATCACTGGTGGGGGAATGGTGTGCAGAAAATACCAAACTGCGCTTAAAGAGCTTACTAACCCTACGAATGTTGACTTAGATAATTTGGGCATACAGGCCACTTGGCTCAATGCTAAGTTTATTCAGCTTATGTTTGGTAGGTATGCGCATAATCATCTTATTTCTGACCCAAGTAAACACATAGAGTCAAAACAACAAATCCTCCTCGCTGGCGGGTGGGAACCGGGCTGGAGTAGCGACTTTGATGCTGTTATGTTAGCTAAAACCTACTCGGCTAAAACAGTTATAAATTTAAGTAATATAGATTTTTTATACACCAAGGATCCAAGGAAATTTAAAACCGCGCAAAAAATCACTCATGCCAAATGGCAAGAAGTGTTTAAAATTATTGGCACCAAATGGGTGCCGGGAGCGAACCTCCCCTTTGACCCCATAGCAGGGAAACTCGCAGAAAAAAATGAAATAAAAGTAATAATAGCCAACGGCAAGAATTTAAAAAATCTAGAAAATATTTTGGAAAATAAAAAGTTTGTTGGGAGTGTAATAGAATAAATTTTGACGCGGGGCTCCTCCTAGAAGCCCCGCGCTTGAAGGGCGGTCAGTCCTTACCGTACCCCTCCTTCGGTGGGTAGCCGAAGCGCTCCCACCCGAAGAACAGGGTAGCGGTCAAGCCACCGAGAAAGATGGTGGCTGCCCAGCCGTAGCTGAGCATACCGACATAACGCAGGAGTCCGGGTCCAACGATGGACCCTAAGACTCCTCCGAGTAGGAGCCAGCCCGCCGTCCTCTCCGGGATGGACTTAATCAATTCTCGCATAATTCCTAGCTTTCTTGATTTTCCCACAATTGGGCTCGTAAGATTTTCGTTGATTTTAGGGCTTATGTCAAGTCCCCATGCTCTTGACACAAAAAAATCCCCTCTTAAATAAGAGGGGATTTTGAAAATTAATTGCTATGATAAAAATTTTGTGTTGATGTAGGATATTAACTAGAGCAAAATTTTAGTGTTCGACCTCGTGGAGAACCTAAAATTTAAGCTAAGTCCTCAATATATTCTCCACAAGGTCGAATAATATTGAGTTTCGAATTAATACTTCTTGTCTTTTGCTACTCACTACCCACTACCAACTACTCACTAACTTTATATTCACTCACAAACACACTGGTGCCTAAATACGGACGGACTTCTGGGAAGGCTTGTTCCGTAATTTCTGTCCAATTTTTTGGTATGCTGGGTTTTTGCGCCCCAAAGCCATTGGTCCACACTAACCAAACTACGTCGCCAGTTTTTACATTTTGGTTAAAGTCTGGGAGTAAATCTTTATTTTCTAAAATTGCTGTGCCAGCATAGTGGGGCAGAGAGCTAACATCTGTAATGCCACCGCTAAAAAGCAAAGGCTTTATGTTCAATTGTCCATAACCAAAGACAAGTGGTTCATCAGACTTTAAAAACTGATTGGAATAATACTTTAAATTAAAAAACATAAAACTGCTTCCCGAATAAAGCTTATGGTGAGGCTCAAAATTGGCTTGTAAATACTTGGCCGTGCTCTTCATCCCCGGTCTTTGGCGAATATTTATATCTTGCCAATAATTAATAAAAGCAAAAAGATTAAGTAGACAGTAGCCAGTAGCCAGTAGCCAAAACACCCATCGAATTTTAAATTGTGATAACCAAACGGCGACAATGATAGATAAAAAAGCTCCGGTAAAAATAAAATACCGAACCAAATACACACTGGACTCACTGCCTTTAAGTTTGGCTAAAATTAAAAATAACATAGACCCGCCAAAAGGTGCCAAAGCCACCAGAAGCACTAACCACTTATGAAAACTTTGTGTTTGCCGTAAAAATTTATATAAAACAAATAGCACCACCAGTGAGGTTAAAACCAGTAATTTTTGCACACTACTCTGGCTAATGTCATGGCTAAACCCCACCAACAGAGTATATAAAGTAGAAGGTATGCTCCACCCAGTCATAGGCGGGATCCAATACCCAGCGCCTACTTGCTTATATTGGTATAAAAAGGTTTTTAGCCAAGGAAGATAGGAAGCAAGGATTAAGAAGTAAGCAATAAGCAGTAATATATAGTTTTTCAGAGTGAACCGATGATGCGCGAATAAATAAACTAAACCGTAAAAACAAATTGCCATAGAAGCAAACAGCAAATAGTAGTGCGTGTAGATCATTACAATTACACTTACTGTAAAGCCTAAATAATGCCACAAGGTTTTTTTTCTTAAAGCTAAAACTTCGGGCAAGTTGGGCATTTTTAAGGTATGAAGTTTAGCCTCTTCGGTTTGGTAAGCTAAAGCTTTAACTAAAAAATAACCAGCCAGCAAAGTAAAGAACGCGCCCATGGTATACATCCGAGCTTCGGTCGCATACTGGATTTGAAAAAGATTAACAGCCAAAAACACAGCAGAAACTATGCCTGCTTTGTGGCTATTGAAAGCTGTTTTTACCAAAAGCCACACAGCCCAAATACTTCCTACCCCAAAAAACACACTAAACGACCTTAAAGCTAAAAGCGAATCCCCAAAAATATAATGCCAAAATCTTAAAAACACATAGTAAGCAGGGGGGTGAACATCAAGCCCAATCCTGTAAAACATTTCCTGCCAAGGATATTTAATTAACAAAGCCGAGAAGGCTTCGTCATGCCAGAGCGAAATGTCAAGGTTGTGGTAAAACCTTAAAAGTGTGCCAACCAATAATATGCCAATTAAATAAAAATATTTTTTCATAACTTTTAGAGCTTTCGTCTTTGACCCCTTTCATCTCCCTCGCTTTTTTCCCCCTCTTTTCCAAAGAGGGGGTAGGGGGAGTTAAGGGATGGTGATAAACGCCTGTAAATAAGTAAGGTTTGTTTGATATTTTATGTTTTTTTACCACCCCCCATTCGGCAACACGCAGGGCAGGCTCTAACCCTCCCCGACTTGTCCTCCGAAGCTTTCTTGTCCACCATAGCTTTAGCGACGTGGAAGCGAAAGGGGATATAGCAGAGGGAACCAAAGCCATAACTTTTTAAAATTTGCCAAAAGCAACTTTTTACGGTATAATTAACAAATATTATTTATGAATTTAATCAAAAATTTTAAGCTTAAATACAATAACTTTTTGTTTCTCTGGAGTCTTGCCATAGGCTTAAATATTATAGCATTATGTTTAATCTTTTTCCAAAACGGACTCAACGGCAACAATGTGGCTTTAAAATATTCTGTCAATATAGGGGTCTTGTGGTATGGAGGCGGGAATCATTTACTTGCCCTACCAACTATGGGCATTCTAATGACTCTCATAAATTATTTAATTTTTACCAAACTTAAACCTACCTCTGAATTCCTTGCCAATACCATTGTTATAATAAATACCCAAGTCCAGCTGATTTTATTTATCAGCCTGCTCTTTTTAGCCTCAATCAATTAAATATTTTATGTATAGAAAAAGAACCAAGGGAGAAAGATTTTGGGAGATTTTGCCCGGACTCCAATTCTGGACAATTTTTTTTGGTTCCATTCTTTTGTCTTATTACAAACCCATTGTCGCAGCCATCTTTATTATTTGCTTCGATTTTTATTGGCTCCTTAGAGCCATCAACGCTTCTGCGCATTTAATTGTAAGTTATTTTAAATTTAAAGTGGCGGTAAAAATTAATTGGTTAGAGTATTTAAACCTCCTCAAAGACAAACCCAAGCTTATAAACCGCCTCCAAACCGAACCCTTTGCCAAAACCAACTTTATTAAAGACTTAAAGCACAGACTTAACCAAAAACCGCACTCCAAGAACCTACCTGATTTTGAAAACTACTTTCATTTAATCCTCATTCCCTATGTCAGTGAAAGCATAGAGGTGCTGGACCATAGCTTGAACGCGATTTTAAACTGCAAATACCCTAAAGAGAAATTTCTCATTCTTCTGGCAGGGGAAGAACGGGCTGGAGACACGGCTAAAATTACTGCGCAAAAATTGTTAGAAAAGTATGCGTTAAAATTTTATAAATTTTTTATAACTTTTCACCCCGATGGAGAATTAGGAGAAATAAAAGGCAAAAGTGCCAATGCCACCTACGCAATCAAGCAAATTTTGCCAGAATTAGAAAAACTTCAGATTACAGTGGAGCAAGTGCTGGTATCCAATTTAGATTCCGACACTATTGTGCACCCGCAATATTTTGCCCGAGTAATGTTTGAATTTTTACTGGCAGACAAGCCTTACCAAAAAAGCTTTCAGCCCATTGCGGTTTACAACAACAACATTTGGGATAGCCCCGCGCTCATAAGGGTGATAGCACTCTCTTCCTGGCAATTTACCGAAAGCAATAGGCCGGATAGACTCAAAACTTTTTCTTCCCACACTATGACTTTAAAAGCTCTAATAGAAGTGGGCTTTTGGAAGAAAGACATAGTCAATGAAGATGAGTTTATTTATTGGCAGTGCTTTTTACACTACAATGGCGACTATCAGGTGATTCCGCTCTTTTTACCTGTATCTTTAGACACTTGTCTGGCAGACACTTTTTGGCAAACCTGCAAGAACCAATATAAACAAAAGAGACGTTGGGCATATGGCGTGGAATATTACCCGCATTTAATTTGGCCCCTTATAAAAAGTAAAGTGCCACTTTACTGGAAAATCTACAAATTATACCAATACACAGAAACCCACTTCACTTGGGCAACTGCCAGTTTAATGATTGCTGTGCTCGGTTGGCTACCCTTATTTATTGGCAAAAATAATTTTTCCAATAGCGTGGTTGCCTATAATTTACCAGTGGTAACCCAAACCTTAATGCGCATAGCTCTCCTATTTTTAATTTTTAGTGTTTATGTAAATTTAATTTTACTGCCTCCGAAACCAAAAAAATATGGGGTTTGGAAATCCCTCTCCATGTATTTACAGTGGTTTTTAGTACCTTTTTCCGCCATTGTCTTTCATAGCATTCCGAGCATAGAAGCCCAAACTCGGCTGATGCTGGGAAAATATTTAGAGTTTTGGGTAACACCCAAAGCCAGAAAAGGGGAGAATACTGGACTCTTAATGAAAGAAATGAGCACAGAATCTATAAAGGGTAATAGCTAAATGACATTCTGTCAAAGGTGCTCTTCGTCCCGCTTTGCTGGACGAAGAGCACCTTTGACAACAAACCCATCAAAAAATTTAACCTATGACTTACTTAATTTTTTTTATTATCACTTTTTGTTTGTCAGTCTTTTTCACTCTCACTGTAAAAAAATTAGCCACCCAGCTAAATATTTTTGACATTCCCAATCAAATCCGCAAAATTCACTTAAAGCCCATTCCACTGTTAGGCGGAGTGGCAATTTTTTTCTCCTTTGCTGTCTGCTTAATTGCCTATTTGCTATTTTTAAAACCCGATTTCAATATTGTCCCACTCAAATTTTTTGTGGGCATTTTACTGGCTGGAGCCGTACTTATTGTCGGTGGCATACTCGATGACAAATTTAATTTGCCTCCCAAACTCCTCTGGTTATTTCCAGCTCTTGCCAGCCTCATTATTGTTTTAGCAGGGATTGGGGTTGGTATTAAATTTATTTCCAATCCCTTTGGCGAGCCAATTTTTATTGGCCAAGTCTTTTCCATATTGAATTTTCAAATTTCTTTATCTGCCATTTTAGTCTGGGCTTGGCTGATGGGGATGATTTTTACGACCAAATTTTTAGACGGCTTAGACGGCCTCTGCGGGGGAGTGGGACTCATTGGTAGTTTAACTTTTTTTTGCCTTTCGCTTACGGACAAAATTAACCAGCCCATTACCGCCACTCTTGCCATAATTTTAGCTGGCGTTTTAGCCGGCTACTTAATTTTTGCTTTTTTCCCAGCATCCATTTTTTTAGGAGAAAGCGGAAGCACGCTTATTGGGCTAATGCTCGGAGTCTTGTCTGTAATTTTAGGGGCTAAAATTGCCACCGCACTTTTGGTAATGGGTGTGCCAATTTTAGATGTGGCTTGGGCAATTATTAGACGACTCTATTACAAGCAATCACCCTTTAAAGCAGACAAAAGCCATTTACACCATAGACTGTTAGATATTGGCCTGAGTCAAAAACAAGCTGTATTCATCCTTTGGGCAATTTCCGCGGGTTTTGGTGGCTCGGCTTTATTTTTACAAAGCAGAGGCAAGCTAATAGCTTTAATTGTCCTGTTTATAATAATGCTGATTATTGCTTTAACCACGGTAATTTTATACAAAAGACACCACCCCCACATTCCTCCCAACATTGACGAAAAGTAAGTTTTTTGATAATATTTGAGGGTTAGTTTAACTTAATACTTAATACATGCTTATGGTATCAATTATTCAAACTGGCGGAAAGCAACATTTGATTTCCAAAGGTGATAAAATTCAAATTGAAAAACTTAAAGGCGAAGTTGGAAGTTTGGTAAAATTTGACCAAGTTCTCTTTAGCGACGGGCAAGTGGGTAAGCCCTTTCTTGCTGGCAAAGTTGTGGAAGGCAAAATTCTCAAACAAGCAAAAGGGGATAAAGTCCGCGTGTTCAAATACAAATCCAAATCCAAATACCGAAGAACCCAAGGCCATAGGCAACAATTTACAGAGGTAGAAATAGTTTAAAATTTAAAACCCGCTAAGTAGCGGGTTTTTTCTTAACTTCTGACATACTAGTAATCTCGCCTGCCTTCCATCGCGCGGATTAAAGTAATATCATCGGCATATTCTAAATCTCCGCCCATGGGTAAGCCCCGGGCAATGCGGGTAATTTTAATTTGTTGATTTGCTTGTTTTATAATTTTTGACAAATGCATGGCTGTGGCTTCACCTTCTAAGCTAGGGTTTGTTGCGATTATTATTTCCACAATTCCAGCTTCGCTAGACATAATTCTGCCAATTAAAGATTCTATCTTTAGCTGGTCAGCTGAAATGCCCTCCAGCGGATTTAACACGCCCCCTAAAACATGAAATAAACCTTTAAAATACCCCGCCTTGTCTATGGCTAAGGCATCAAGTGGCTCTTCTACTACACACAGAATAGATTTATCGCGGGTCAAGTCTGTGCAAGTTGAGCATGGGTCAGCCTCCACCATATTATGACAAACGGAACAAAAGACCACACCAGTTTTTAGCCCAGAAATGGACGAAGCTAAACTTAAAATATCGACATTGTCTTTTTTGAGCAAATAAAAAGCCAAACGCTGGGCGGTTTTTTGTCCAATACCTGGCAGACGGGAAAATTCGTTGATTAATTTTTGGAGAGAAGAGGGGAGTTTAGTCATAATTTAGACTTACTTTCTGCATTTCCCCTCCCTTGCCTCTTTTTCCTCCCCCTTGAGGGGGGAGGTTAGGAGGGGGTGTGTTATTTGCAATAAATAAATATTTTTTCCATAACCGCATCAATATTTAACAAAACATCGTTATTCCAAAATCTTAAAATTTTATAACCTTCTTTTTTTAGCCAATTGTCTCTTACTTCATCTGCCTTAGCATTTAAATGTTGGCTCCCGTCTAATTCTATAACTAACTTTTTATTCAAGCAAATAAAATCAACAAAATATTTACCAAGAGGATGTTGTCTTCTAAATTTTAAACCTAATCTTTTATAGTTTCTTAAAAAATACCAAAGTTTCTTTTCCGCATCAGTTGAGCTACTCCGCAATTTTCTGGCTCTTTGAGTTTTTGTGTTTGCTTGCATCTATTTTTTACCCCACCCCATTCGGCTATCGCTCAGGGCAGGCTCTAACCCTCCCCCTCCCTCCAGAGGCGGGCGGGCAAGGGGAGGGAATAAGAGATTAAGCTTCACTGATTACTTATTAGCCCTAACTACTTAGCCCTTAGCCCTGTTCAGCTTCGCTTTGCGAAGCTGACTCCATTACCGCCTGAGGACTAACATCAAAAGTTTTGTCCAAATTTTTAAAACTTGTGCGGTCTTGGTCAAAATACAAATCAATCTGTCCGGTGGGACCGTTTCTATGTTTTTTTATGTGGATCTCCGCCACATTGGGACGACGAGAGTCCTTACCTTTATACATATCTTCACGGTAAATAAACATTACCACATCGGCATCTTGTTCAATAGAGCCTGATTCCCGCAAATCCGCGAGCTGAGGCACTTTGTCTGGGCGATTTTCCACATTTCGTGATAACTGAGACAAGGCCAAAACCGGCACATTCAATTCGCGGGCTAAAATTTTAAGAGCCCTAGAAATTTCCGAAACTTCCTGCACGCGGTTTTCTTGATTCCTCCCTTCCATTAACTGCAAATAGTCAACCACAATTAACGCCAAATCTGTTTCCGCTTGGAGCCTTCTGGCTTTGGTTCTAATTTCCATAATGTTAGAACCAGCTGCATCGTCTATAAACACAGGCGCTTCGGAAAGTTGCCCCATAGCTTCACCAATTTTTTCAAAATCACTGTCGTTTAAATGCCCAGTGCGAATTTTCCACAAATTCACATCACTCTGAGCTGACAACAACCTGTCTACCAGCTGATCTTTACTCATTTCCAAAGAAAAAATTCCCACAGACTTTTTTAAATTCACCCCGACATGGCGCATAATGTCTAAAGCCAAACTCGTTTTACCCATAGACGGCCGAGCTGCCAAAATTACTAAATCCGACTTTTGGAGACCCCCGAGTAAACTGTCTAAGTCGGCAAAACCCGTAGACAATCCGCGAAGTTTCCCCTTATCTCTATGCAGTTCATCTATCCTTTCAAAAGTTGCGTGTAAAACCGAAGAGATAG
>SXGR01217252.1_pt1 | contig 18991 bp, 15 predicted proteins | sample 3174711 | NCBI WGS metagenome assembly SXGR01 (sample SAMN11356860, study PRJNA531348) | freshwater metagenome | isolation source: freshwater sample F1-60 | place: China: Fuxian Lake, Yuxi | collected 2017-12-25
AGGGACCAGCCCGTGCTCTGCCTCACCTACAAGGACGTCCAGGCATACGCCAAGTGGGCCGGCAAGCGGGTGCCGACCGAGGCCGAATGGGAGGTCGCCGCCCGCGGCGGCCTGCAGGACCAGCCTTATGTCTGGGGCGACCAAGAACGTCCCGACGGCAAGATCATGTGCAACCATTGGCAGGGGAAGTTCCCCGAGCGCGACACCGGCCTCGACGGCTTCACCGCCGTCGCGCCGGTGAAGTCTTTCGCGCCCAACGGCTACGGTCTCTACGGCATGGCCGGCAACGTCTGGGAGATGTGCGAGGACTGGTATGGGCTCGAATACTACAAGGTCTCGCCCAAGGAAGGCCCGGTCGGGCCCGCCATCGGGCATGACCCGGAGCAGACCGGTTTCGGTCAGCACGTCATCCGCGGCGGCTCCTGGCTCTGCGACGAAGGCTACTGCTTCCGCTACCGCGCTACTTCGCGCCAAGGCCTCGACACGCTGACCTCGACCAACCACGCCGGCTTCCGCTGCGTGGCCGACGCGCCCGCCCCCGCCAAGAAGTAAGCGAGGCCGCCTACTTCTGCTCCTGGTAGTCGAGGTCCTTGCCGTAGGTCTCCTCCATCTTCCAGAGCGCGAGGAAAGCGGACCCGAAACAGATCACGGCCAGGACTCCGGCGGCTTGCGGCGCGCTGAGCCAAGGGGCTTCCTTGGTGCCCGTCAGCCACGTGAACCCCAGGGTGAGCAAGACCAGCGAACCACGGGCGAAGTTGGGCACGGTGGTCGCCACGGTGGCGCGCAGATTCGTCCCGAACTGCTCGGCGGCGATGGTCACGAAGATCGCCCAGTAACCCATGCCGAGGCCGAGCAGGAAGATCAGGCCGTAGAAGCTCGTCGCGGTCCACCCCGTCGTCCCCATCAGGTAGACGCCGACGCAGACGGCGCTGAACAACAGGAAGACGAAGACGGTCTTGCGGCGAGACCTGATCAGCTGGCTGCCGAAGCCGCTGCCGAAATCGCCGAAAGTGAGTCCGAGATAGAACAGCGCCACCGCGCGGCTGGAGAGAATCGCGCCCTCCACGCCCATCGCCGGGGCGAAATGCGAACCGGCGCGCTGGACGAGGATGCCGATCATGAACCAGGTCGGAAGTCCGATGAGGATGCAGCGGGCGTAACGGGCGAAACGATCGCGGTCGGTGAAGAGCGCGAAGAAATTGCCACGGGAAACCGAGCCTGACGATTCGGCCGTCTTGGCGTGATGGAACATGCCGGACTCGCGCACGCCGACGCGCATGGCGAGCAAGGCGAGCCCGAGGCCGCCGCCGATGAAGAAGTTCGTCCGCCAGGTGACGACTTCGGCCATGAGGCCGGCGACCACCGCGCCGAAGACGCCGACGGTGGCGACGAGCGCCGTACCGTAGCCGCGACGTTCCTTCGAGAGCGATTCTGATACCAGCGCGATGCAGCCCCCGAGCTCACCGGCCAGGCCGATGCCCGCGATGAAGCGCCAGGCGGCGTAGGACTCGAAGCTCTGGGCGAAGCCGTTGGCGATGTTGGCCAAGGAGTACAGGAGGATGGAACCGAACAAGGTCGTCAGGCGGCCCATCTTGTCGCCGAGGATACCGAAGAAGATGCCACCGAGGAGCATGCCCGCCATCTGCCAGGACATGAGGTCATGGTACCACCGGCCGCCCTTGATCAGATGCTCCAGCCCGAGGTCCTTCAGGCTCTGCTCTCGCACGGTCATGAACAACGTGAGGTCGTAGATGTCGACGAAGTAGCCGAGGGCGCCGACGATGACGGCGGGGTGCAGGAGGTCCTTCCAGAGAGGGCGGGGCTGGGCCGGGAATGCGGGGGTGCTCATGACGGCGGGATTACGCCTTCAGACCGTGCAGGTTGGCCATGGAAATGCCAGACAACATTGCCCCGGTGACCCCCAGGAACCCTTGGTCCGTGCCGATGAGGAAGAGGTTGGAGAGATCGGTCCGGCCGTCGCGCCGCTTGACGGTCGCGCCGTAGATGGCGCCGTTGAGGTGGCCGGTGAACTTGCGGACGGTCCGCGGCGTGAAGACGTCGGTCGACGTCAGCGCGGCGTCATGGACGGCGTCGGCGACGGCGGGCAGGTGGGCCCGGGCGACGCGATTAAGGCGGCCGCACCACTCCTGCTTGCGGGCCTGGTACTCGGGCTCGGGCAAGGCGCACCAGGCGTCGTGATTGGCGAGCGAGGTGACCCGGAGCCAACCTTCGTCCAGCGCCCTGCCCTCCCCGTATCGGTAGTTGTTGGGGATGCAGACGACGCCCGAGCGAGGGTCGACGAGGTCGGCCGGCGCCCGGTAGCGGAAGCGCTCGGCGTCGCAGAAGAAGACGATGGTGTCCTGCCAGCCGAAACCGGCGAAGGCGGCGGCTTCATAGGTCGCGATCGTCTCGGCGTAGCCGAGCCGGCCGATCTCGGCGGCCGCGGCCGCGGGCGGGGCGTCCGAACGCATCCGCATCGTCTCGACGGCGCCGGCCGAGGAATAGACCGCATCGGCGGTGACCTCGCTGCCGTCGTCGAGGACGAGCGCGGCCGCACGGCCGGCGCGCACTTCGATCCGCGTCACGCCGCACTTCATGCGCCGTTCGACGCCGTGCTCGCGGCATCGGTCGGTGAGCAGGCGGATGACCTGGCGGACGCCGATGAACGGCCGCGCGAAGCCCTCCCGGAAAAGCGAGCGCCACATGACCGCGAACTGCGAGACCTCGATGTCGTCCTCGAGCGCGCTGCCGTAGAAGCACGTGGGCAGCAGCAGCATGTCGCGCAGCAGCGGGTCGCCGAGCCGCTCGTCGAGCAAGGCGCGGGCCGAGCCGCCGTGGGCCTCGAGCGCGGCTTCGTCGAGCCCCGCGACCCAGGCGTCGAGCGCGCGGAAGCGGTCGACGGACTGCGGGAATTCGCGAGCGACGTCGGCGAGCAGGGCTTCGAAGTCGTTGTTCAGGCGCAGGTTCCTGCCCGCCATCGTCACGCGCGAGCCCAGCTGCGGGCAGAGGTCGAGCTCCTCGCGTCGGATGCGCAGCTGGCGCATGAGCTTGACCAGCGGCGCGCCTTTCGCGCCCTCCGGCACCCAATTCGTGAGCGCGTGCAGGCCTACGTCATACTTGCGCTTGCCGCGGGCGTAGAACGAATTGAGGCCGCCCGGGGCGTTATGGCGTTCCAGCACCAGGACCTTGCGCCCGAACATCCCGAGCCGCACCGCGGCGGCCAGGCCGGACATGCCCGCCCCGATGATGACGGCGTCATAATGGGCGGAAGGGGCGGACACGGCGCTAATGTCGCCAGACTCGCAGGCAGGTCAAGCGACGCCCTCAGGGGGCGGTGAGACGTAGGACCTCTTCCGCGGCCTGCTGCACCTGCCGCGGCGTGACGCGCGCGAGGGCGCGGTCCATGCGGGCGAGGTAGTCCGCGCGGGCCTCGCCCTCGAACACCGTGGTGTCGACGCGGACGGCGCGATGGATCGCGCCCCACGGCCGGGCGCGGCCGTAATCGGACGGACCGTAGACGCCGACGACCGGCGCGCCGACGGCGGCCGCGAGCTGCAGCACCGAGGAGTCGGCCCCCAGGAAGAGGCGCGACTCCTTGATGAGCCGCGCCAGCTGGGCGAAACGGAGGCGGCCGCCGGTCGACATGGCGACGGGCCCGACGAGGCCGCAAAGGGCCTCGGCCATGATGCGTTCGGCGCCGGAGGGGCCGGCCGAGACCACGATGCGTTCGACGGCGCGGGAGGCGACGAGCTCGCGCGCGACCACCGCCCATTTGTCGATCTCCAGGATCCGTTCGGGCCGGGTCGCCCCCGGATGCAGCACCGCGAAACGCCCCGGCTCGACCATCAGCCCGTGTTCCTGCATGCGCGAAGGCGCGAACCACATCGCCGGCGTCTCAGCGTGGAAGCCGCAGACGGCGGCCAGCACTTCGTGGTCGCGGGCGGCCTCATGCGGATCGACGACGACGCCGGAGACCTGGCGATGCAGCCAGGGGCGCAGGTAGAACGGGGCCGTCCCGGCGCAGGCGCGGCGGCCCGCGCCGCTGAGGGCCGCCAGGCGGCGGGCGAGCGGATGCGCGCCGTGGGCGACGGCGACGTCGAAGCGCCGCCGCCGCAGGCGGGCCAGGAGCGCCAGGGACGATTCCGCCGGGTCGAAGGCGATCGTCTCGACCACGGCCGGGCAGCCCTCGAGCGCGGGCACGGCGGCCGGAGAGGCCACGAACGTCACCTGCGCGCCGGGCAGCCGTTCGCGCAAGGTACGCAGGCCCGCCGTCGCGGCCAACGCGCCGCGCAGTCCGGTGAACTTGACGACCAGCAGGCGCATGTCACGCGAGGCCTTTCGCCTGATTGTCCCATAGGCGGCGGAAAAGCTCGGAGGACGCGTAGGCCTCCTCGCGGGTGCCGTCGGCCACGATCCGGCCGGCGTCGAAGACGAGCACGCGGTCGACGTCGCGGATCGTGCTGAAGCGGTGCGCGACGATCAGCGTCGTGCGGCCCTTCATGAGCAGCGCGAGCGACTGCTGGATGCCGCGCTCCGTGTCGGTGTCGAGGGCCGACGTCGCTTCGTCGAGGATGAGCACGGGGGCGTCCTTGAGGCCGGCGCGGGCGATGGAGACGCGCTGGCGCTGCCCGCCGGACAGGCGGCCGCCGCGCTCGCCGACCTTCGTGAGGAAGCCCTCGGGCAGGCTTTCGATGAACCCGAGCGCTCCGGCCTGCCGGGCGGCCTCGCGGACCTCGGCGTCGGTCGCGCCGGGCCGGCCGAGGCGGATGTTCTCGAGGATCGATTCGTTGAAGAGCACGGGCTCCTGCGAGACCAGGGCGATGTTGGCGCGCAGGTCCGCCTGACGGACCGAACGCAGGTCCGCGCCGTCGATCCGGATCACGCCTTGCCGCGGGTCGAAGAACCGCGGGATGAGGTTGACGAACGTGCTCTTGCCCGCGCCGCTGGGACCCACGAGCGCCACCGACTGGCCGGCGGGGATGGCGAGGCTGACGTCGCGGAGCACCGGCTCGTCGCCGTAGGCGAAGGTCACGCCCTCCAACGCGATTTCGCCGCGCACGCGCCCGAGCGCGCGCGCGTCCGCGGCGTCGGCGACCTCGATCGGGGCGCGGAGGACCTCCTCGAGCCGGTCGAGCGCCGGCCGCGCCATGCTCAGGCGGCTGGAGACGTTGCCCAGCCGCTTGACCGGACCATAGGCGAAGTAGAAGGCGACGATCAGGGACAGCAGCTCGTTCAGCGTGAAGCCGTTGGCCGCGCCCACGCCGATGGCGGCGGCGATCCCGAGGGCGGCGGTCATCTCGACGAGCGGCGAAAGCGCTTTCTCGTAACGCACGAGCTTGCCCTGGAGCCGGAGGCCTTCCTGGCTGGCTTGGTTGAAACGGGCGCCTTCCCGCTCCTGGAGGCCATAGGCCCGGATCTCGCGGGCCGACTGCAGGTTCTCGACCGCGATGCCGTTCAGGTCGGAGGCGGAGGCCAGCCCCTGGCGGGTGCGATGCTGGATCCGTCGGGCGACGCCCCGCACCAGCAGGACCGCCGCGGGCACCACCAGCAGCGAGGCGAGGAACCAGTAGCCGTTGTCGTGCGAGAAGCACACCCAGACCACGTAGAGGAAGGCGAAGAGCAGGGTCAGCGGCTGGACGATGAGGTCGTTCGAGACGTCGACGAGCACGAGGCGGACGGCGTTCGCGTCGTTGATCAGGCGGGCGAGGAGGTCGCCCACGGGGATCTTCCCGAAGAAACCCAGGTGCAGCTGCTGCAGCCGGCCGAAGACGTCGCGGCGGACGGCCTCGATGACGCGCAGCCCGGCGAGGTTGAGGAGGTAGGTCGAGAAGAATTCGCCCAGCCCGCGGACGAGCATCACGCCCGGCAGGAAAGCGATCGCGAAGGCGAGCTCATGGCCCCGGGGCAGGACGAGGAGCGGCCCGCCGCCCAGCCAAGCCGGCCAGGAGAGCAGCGGAGCCGTCCGGGCCGCCTCGTCGCCGAACACGGCGGGGAGCACCTTGCCCATGAGGAAGGGCAGTCCGAAGGCGTTGGCGGCGGCGAAAACGACCGCCGCGAACAGGGAAAGCGCGAGGAGCGAACGGCTGCCCTTCAGGTAGGGCAGGTAAGGCTGGTAGCGGCCGCGGAACACGCCCGCCAGCGTGACGCCCGGGGGGCGGGGAGGAAACACCAAACCTCGGTTATTTCCTCTTCGGGAAGGCCACGGAGAAGGCGATGGCCATGGACAAGGCGAAACCGATGACCGCGAGCGACAGCTCGGTGGGGAAATGGACGCGCCCGTGGTCGATGAAGCGCGCCGGCATCCAGGCGGCGAACCGGCCGGCGGGCTGGCCCGCCGCCGCCGCCCAGGGCAGGATCATCTTGCAGCCGATGAAGACGAGCACGAAGGCGAGCGCGGGCTTGAGGAAGCGGAAATACTGCATGAAGCCGGCCAGGGCGAAATACATCGAACGCAGGCCCATGATCGCGAAGATGTTCGAGGTGAAGGCGACGAAGCGCTTCTCCTCGATCGGCAGGTCCGGCGGGAGGATGCCGAGGACGGCCGGGATGGAGTCGATCGCGAAGATCAGGTCGGTGCCTTCGACGACGAGCAGCACGAGGAAAAGCGGGGTGAAGCGGCGGACGCCGTCTTCCTTGACCCAGAACTTGTTGCCGTGCAGGTGCGGCGTGAGGGGGAAGAACTTCCGGGCGACGCGGACGAACAGGTTCTCGTCCATCCCCTTGCCTTCGTCCTCATCGCGCGCGAGGGCCAGCTTGACGCCGGTGAAAAGCAGGAACGCGCCGAAGATCGGCAGCAGCCAGGTGAAGCTCTCGACGGCCGCGACGCCCGCGATGATGAACAACGCCCGCATGGCGACGGCGCCGATGATCCCCCAGAAGAGCACGCGGTGCTGGAGGTGGTCGGGGATCTTGAAGTGGGCGAAGACGAGGATGAAGATGAACAGGTTGTCGACCGAGAGGGCGAGTTCCAGGACATAGCCGGCGGCGAACAACTGCGCGTCCTCGGGTCCGCGCCAGGCGGACAGCAGGAAGCCGAAGGCGACCGCGAGGGAGACCCAGACGACGCACCAGGCCACCGCCTCCTTGAAGGAAGGCTTATGGTCGGTCTTGTTGAAGATCCCCAGGTCCAGGGCCAGCATGAAGGCCACGAAGCCGAGGAAGGCGACCCAGGCCCAGCCCGGGATCACCAAGGGGGCTTCGGCGAGGACGGGAAGTAAATTGACCATGTCCCAAGGAGTTGGCCGAAAGCCGGAGGAGTCAAGCCAGCCCGCCGATGCAGGCTTGCCCGCGGCCCGGGCCGAGACTATCGAAAGGGTGCGTTCCCGTAGTTCAACGGATAGAACATTGGTTTCCTAAACCGAGGATGTGGGTTCGATTCCCGCCGGGGACAGCGCCGAGGCGAGAAAACGTCGCTATTTCTTCAGTCGGTAGGCCTGGACCCGGGTGTCCGGCGAGCGACGGTAGATCTCGTCCAGATCCTTGAGCTGCATCAGGGTCCAAGGAGCGAGGATGCTGTCGCCGTTCTTGGTCAGCACGATGTCGTCCGCTACTTGGACGCAGGTGTGGAGGCCTTCGCCGTTGTCCAGAAAGCACAGGACGTCGCCGAACCTGAAGGGCGGGTCGACCGCGACGTATGCGGCCAGCAGATGCTCCGAGGCCTTGGCGGAGTCGAGATAAAGGTCCTTGGGCTCTTCCTCGAAGAAGTTAAGCGAAGTCCAATGGCAGTCCGGCAGCCTTCCCTTGAGACCCAAAGAAGCCGTCGGAAAGGTGTAGACACGCCGGCGGGCCAGCACGGGAAGGAACTGCGTGACATCGAGCTGCTGAGGAGCCCGCCGGCGGGTGACGGCGGCGAGGTAGGGAAGGCGTTCGATGTTCAGGCCGCCGGCGCTCCAATAGTCGAGGAAGGCTCCGCGGCCGTCCGTGAGCGGGAGCCTGAGCTCGACGAGCAGGCTGCGCACGCGGGTGACCGCGCGAAAGACCGCGCCGACGCCGTCGGGGCCCTTCGCCAGGGAAAGCAGCGCCTGGATGTCGCTGAAGACCAAGCCTGTTCCCCGCCTCCAGAGGAGCCTGCGGAAAAGGTCCTGCTGTTCGGCCGACAAATCCGTTTCGGCGAGCCAGTCGTCCACGTCGCCGCCAAGCACGTGGACGGGATCGCGCTGATATTCGTTGGCGGCGTGCTTCGCCAGTCGCTGATAAAGCGCGGAACGCGCCTCCATCGGGATGGCCAGCAGGTCTTCCAGCTCGGGAAGCAGGGTGATATCGTTGCCCGAGGCGACCATCCGGACGGGATTGCAGAGCCGTTCGATGACGGCCGCGGGCACCCCGGCCTTCGTCAGGTCGGCCCGCACGGCTCCCTCGGTCGTCTGTTCGAACGTCCACCGGGTCACCTTCGACGGCTTCGCGACGATCGCCAAGATGTTCTCGGGTGGTTCCAAGTAGGCCGTCCGGACGACCAATTCGCCCCAAGGGCCGGACTTGACCTTCCAGGTGGGTTCAGGGGCGCAAGACCCGCCTGCCGGCCAGGCAAGGATGACGAGAGAAAACCAACAAACTAATGACCGGGAAAGCACGAGGTTTTAACAACCGTAAATGAGAAGAGTTCCAAGAACATAATCGGACGCGGCGCCGGACGGTTTCGATTGTAGTCCGGTTGATTTGGCCGCACCTGTTGACATCCTTACCATCGTGACTCGCTCCAAGCCCAAGAAACCTAGCGCCCGCCGCGCCGCCAAAGCCGCCCCGCGCCGCGCCGCCAAGCCGACCAAGCGCCAGGCCGAGGCCGCCTCCACCTCCACGCCCGAGGCCGCCAAGGCCCAGCCCAACCAGCGCATCGGCGTGCTCATCGACGCGGACAACGTCTCCCACCAGCACCTCCCCACCCTCCGCCGCTTCATCGGGGACACGGCCATCGCCGCCGCCAAGGCCTACGGCGACTTCCAAGGCCGCCTCAGCGGCTGGCGCACCGCCGCCCAGGAGTGGGTCGAACTCGAGCTCGTCGACCAACGCAGCTACACGCCCGGCAAGAACGCGGCCGACATGCGGCTGACCATCGACGCGGTCAAGCTAATGGCGAGCCCGACCCCGCCGACGACCTTGATCTTCGTCACCAACGACAGCGATTTCACGCCGGTGGTCGAAGACGCGAAGCGCCTCGGCGTCCGCATCATCGTGATGGGCGAACGTACGCACAAGGCCCTCCGTTCGACGGCCCACCACTACCTGAACCTTTCCGAACTGCGCGACCGGATGGACGACGAGCAGGCCGCGAAATCCGATCCGCGCAAGGCCCTCGCCCTCCTCGCCCAGGCCCTCCGCGCCGTCCTGCCCAAGACGAACAAGGAAGCCGCCGGCCTGCTCGACCAGTTCGAGAAGATGCTGCCGGAGCTCCGCTTCGCCGACGCGCCACGAACCCCGCGCGAGGCACGCCCCCCGCGGGAAGGCCGCCCCGAGCGCGCGCCGCGCGAACCGCGTCCGGCCCGCGAACCCCGCGCGCCGCGCGAACCCCACCCGGCGGCGGACAACTCCGGCCAGGATTACCGCGACCGCCCGAACCTCTCGTCCGCCCAGCAGGCCCAAGGCAAGGCCGAGGCCGACCAGCGCCGCGCCCAGCTGCAACAGCGCCAGGACATCATCGACGCGCTCGTCGACGTCGCCACGGGCCTCGCGCCCGCCGGCGAATGGCTCAAGGTCGAGGTGATCAAGAAGTTCCTCCTGCAGGAACATCCCGGCCTCGAAGCCAACGCCCCCCGCTACGCGAAGTTCTACCGCATGCTCGAAGACACCGGCCGCTTCGACGTCCAGCTCCAAGGCTCGACGGTGATGGCCCGCCTCAAGGAGTAAGCCTTACTTCCCGATCGTCCGCGCGAGGAAATCCAAGGTCACCTCGGTGAGGTCGGGCTTCGCGGAGGAACTGCTCACTTCGGCTCCGGCGATGAGACCGGTCCGCTGCCAGCCCCGGCCCTTGGGGTGGAGGTCGAAGGTGTGCGGCGCCCCGTCGACGATGACATACTCATGCGACACCTTCGCCGCGCGCAAGGCCTGGGCCAGTTCGTCCGATTGGGCGATGTCGACCGTGGTGTCGGCCGTGCCGTGCAGGATGAGCACGGGGGGATCCTGCAGATCGCACTGATTGGCGGGCAGATAGGCGGCCTGCTCCGCGGCCGAAGCACCCGGGACCTGACCTTTGCCGTGCTTGGAGAAGTTCACGACGCCATACATGTCGATGACGGCCGAGACCTTCGCGGAATGTTTGGCCTGTGAGTAGCCGCCCGGGCCGGTCTTGTCGTCGGAAAGACCGACCATCAGCGCGAGGTAGCCGCCGGCGGAACCACCCGCGACGGCGATGCGCCCCGGGTCGAGGCCGAGCGCGTCCGCGTTGGCCCGCATCCACCGGACGGCGTCCCGGCAGTCGGCGATGTTCCGCGGCCAGACACCCGGCTGGTCCTTGGCGCCGAGCACGTAGTCGCAGCTGACGACGACATAACCGGCGCGGGCGAGGTCGGCGCTGACGCTCGCCGAGCGGTACTCGGCCTTGTCTCCTTTGGTGAAGCCGCCGCCATGGATGAAGAGCACGCCCGGACGTCGGACCTTGAAGTCGCGCCCATGAGAGACGTAAAGATCGAGCCGCTCCCGACGACCCTCCGGCAGGAAGACCAAGTCGCTCAGCCGGAAGACCGGATTGGGCATCTCGGCGGTATAGCCCTTGGCCATGGCTTCGGCATAGCGCGCCGGGAGGTCGCTCAACTTGTCGGCACCAAGCTTGCCCAGCTCATAGATGCGAAGCTTGGGATCGTCGGCGGCGAAAACAGACACCGCGAGGAGCAGGAAAAGGAGCGGACGCATAAAGGGCGGGGCAGAAGTTTTCTACCCCGCCCTTGCAGGCAGTCAACGGTCCGTCGGAGATCAGGACAGCGCGTGGGCGTAACCGTCGACGATCGCCTGCAGGGAGGCTTCGACGAGGTTTTCGCTGACGCCCACCGTGCCCCAGGAGGCCTTGCCGTCGGAGGAACGGATGACCACGCGGGTCTTGGCCGCGGTGCCGTCGGCGCCGCCGAGGATGCGGACCTTGTAGTCCACGAGGCTGACCTTGGCCAGTTTCGGGAAGGACTTCACGAGGGCGGAACGCAGGGCCTGGTCGAGGGCATGCACCGGGCCGTCGCCTTCGGCCACGGTCAGGGTCTCCTTGCCGGCGATGCTGAGGCGCACCACGGCTTCGCAATAGGCCGAGCCCTTGGCGCCGCGCGCGGTGACATGATAGGAAACGACTTCGAACGGCGCGGCCTTGCTCTTGCCGAGGTGACGGCGGAGCAGCAGGGCGAGCGACGCCTCGGCGTCTTCGAAGCTCCAGCCGCCGTGCTCGAGCTTCTTCAGCTCGTCGAGCGCGGTGGCGGTGGCGGGCGAATCGCGGTCGAGGTCGATGCCGAGGGATTTCGCCTTGAGGACGATATTGCTGCGGCCGGACTGGTCGCTGACGAGCACGGTGCGTTCGTTGCCGACGACGGTCGGGTCGACGTGCTCGTAGGCGGCGGAAAACTTGCGGACGGCGTCCACGTGCGTGCCGCCCTTGTGGGCGAAGGCCGCGGTGCCGACCCACGGACGACGCGGATCAGGCGCGAGGTTGGCGACGCCGTCGACGAAACGGGACAGGCCGGCAAGGCCCTTGAGCGAGGTCGAGGAGACGCACTTCCAGCCGAACTTCAGCTGGGCGCAGGGGATCACGGCGGTGAGGTCGCAATTGCCGGTGCGCTCGCCGATGCCGTTGACGGTGCCCTGGACGTGCGAGGCGCCGGCTTCGAGGGAAGCGAGGGCGTTGGCGAGACCGAGGCCGGCGTCGTCGTGCGTATGGATGCCGACGGGAGTCTTCTTGAGCGCGGCGATGGCGGCGCGGGTGGCCGCGGCGACTTCGGCCGGCAGGGAGCCGCCGTTCGTATCGCAGAGCACCACGCGGTCGGCGCCGCCCTCGACGGCGGCGAGCATGGAGGCGATGGCGTAGGCCGGATCGTCCTTCCAGCCGTCGATGGCGTGCTCGCAATCATAGACGACCTCGCGGCGGTGGGACTTCAGGAAAGCGACCGTGTCGCGGATCATCTCCAGGTTCTCTTCGGGCGAGCACCGGAGCACCTCGCGGACATGGAGGGCGGAGGTCTTGCCGTAGATCGTCACGACCGGGGTGTCGACCTCGAGGAGGCCGCGCACCTGAGCGTCCTCGGAGGCGCGCACGCCCTTGCGGCGGGTCGACCCGAAGGCCGCCAGCTTGGCGTGCTTGAACTTGATCTTCTTCGCGCGGGCGAAGAACTCGACGTCGCGCGGATTGGAGCCCGGCCAGCCGCCTTCGATGTAGGCCATGCCGAAGCGTTCGAGCTCGGCGGCGATGCGCAGCTTGTCATCGACGGAGAAATGAATGCCCTGCCCCTGCGAACCGTCGCGGAGGGTGGTGTCATAGATTTCGATGGAGCGTGCCATGGTCGTGTGGGTGGGAAAGAGGCGTAAAGGGAGGGGGCCGTTCCGGGCGCCGCGGAACGGGGAGTCGCCCGTCGGGCGTTCCGTTCAGCGGGCTCAGAGCCCGATGAGGGTAATCATCGCCGGAATGATGGCACGACCGGCCGCGGTGCGGTGGGAGGTCGAAGACTGGGCCAGGGATTCCATGACGAAGGACCCGACTCCAAGGGCGGAGGCTTGGAGAGTCAAAGGCAAAGGAGGCGGGGACGGGTCGATGCTCGCCAAAAGTCCCTTAAATGCCCATTAATCGGCCTATGCGACGCCTCACCGCCCTCATCCTGCTCCTGACGGGCGTCGTCACCGCTCCCGCCCAGTGGCAGATTTTCGCGGAGAAGCTTCCCGCCGCCGGCGCCTGGGCGACCTACCGCATGGAGACGATCCGCGACGGCCAGCCCGCTTCGGCGAGCGAACTGAGGTTTTCCGTGCGCCCCGGCCGCGAGATCGACGGACGCGCCCTCGTCTGGTTCACGGTCGAGCCGGTGATGTGGCTGGGCTCCCGCGAACGTGCGCCGCTGCGTCTGCTCGTACGCCCCGACATGGACCGCGCGGCCGCGAGCCGGCTGATCGAGAACTCCGCGGAGATCGTGTTCTCCAACCCGGTGAAGGGCGCCTACCACATGACACGCGAGGACATCGCCTGGGTCTCCGACTGGGCGAAACTGACTTACACGAGCGAACTCACGACGGACGAACCTGCCAAGGAAGAGATCACCGCCGCCGGCCGCGGCTTCGCCTGCGAACGTCTACGCATGCTCGCCTCGACCGTCACGGACCCACCGATGGTCTCGAAACAGGTCCTGGAATTCCGCGGCATGGTCTGGCGCAGCGAGGAGGCCTCCTTCGGCGTCGTGCGCGCCGAATGGGAAGAACGGACGACCAAGGGATCGAAGACCAAGTCCGAGACCAAGCGGATGTCCCTTCTCGCCCAAGGCACGGAGACACCCCCGGCCGAGCCGGTCGACCGCGGCAAGGATTTCTCGGTCTGGCGTCTGATCTTCGGCCGCTGAGGCCTCAAAAGGACCAGCCCATCCGGGTCGAATCGGATGGGCTGGCGTTAAATGGTGGCCTGAGTCGGAATCGAACCAACGACACGACGCTCTTCAGGCGTCTGCTCTACCAACTGAGCTATCAGGCCAATCAACTGGACGTTCAGAAGGACAAAGCCGCCCTTCCCTGTCAATCCGACAAGAAAGGGAGGCCTAAAAAGGCCTTCAGAAGCTGAATTTCCAAGCCGAGAGACGACGCTCGACCTCGGCGATGACTTCGCCTTCGCCGGCCTCTCCCTTGTCCGAGACGAAGGTCACGGAGAAGCGGACGAACGAACCGCAATCATCCCACGGCACGGTGGAGATGAGGTGCTCGGTGATCATCCACTGCGAGAAGGCTTCGCCGGATTCGAAGCTCACCGTGCCGGACGGGCCGGTGGCGGACTTCGGAGCAGGCATGTAGAGGAAGAAGCCGGCGCCGGGCTTGCGCACCTGGAACCCGAGCTTGGCGAGGACGCCGACGAGCTTGTCCATGCGGCGGGAATACTTCGCGGCGATGGCCTTCGGGATGGAGACCTCGTCGAGACCGGCGGCGCCGGCCTTCTGGATGCCGAGGAACTGGCCGGAGTCGGAGTTATCCTTCACGTCGCCGTAGGCGCGGACGAGCAGCGCGTTGCCGGCGACGAAGCCGATGCGCCAGCCGGTCATGTTATGGCTCTTGGAGAGCGAGTGCAGCTCGAGGGCCACGTCCTTCGCCCCCGGGACCTGCAGGATCGAGACCTGCTCGGCGCCGAAGTGGAGCGAGCCGTAGGCGGCGTCCTGGATGACGACGAGGTTGTGCTGTTTGGCGAAGGCGACGACTTCTTCGTAGAACCTGAGGGTCGCGCAGGCGCCGGTCGGGTTGTTCGGATAGTTGATCACGAGCACCTTGGCCTTGGCCAGGATGTCGGCGGGGACGGACTTCAGGTCCGGGAGGAAGGCGTTCTCGGCGGTGAGCTTCAGGTTGTGGACGAGGCCGCCGTAGTACTTGGCGTGGGTGCCGAAGACCGGGTAGCCGGGGACGGTCATCAGGACGTAGTCGCCCGGATTGATCAGACAAGCCGGCAGGATCGAGAGCGCCGCCTTGGAGCCGATCGAGTGGAGGACTTCGGTGTCCGGGTCGACGGTGACGCCGAAGAGATTCTTCATGTAGCGTGCGGCGGCCTGCTTGAAGTCCGCGCCGCCGTTGTCGGCGTAACCGCGGTTCTCGGGCTTGGCGGCTTCGGTCTGCAGCGCCTTCACCACCATCGGGAAGGCCATCTCGTCGGGCTCGCCGACGCCGAGGTCGATCAGGGCGACGTCCGGCTTCGCCTTCTTGGCGGCGGCCTTGGCGCGCTTGATCTTCTCGAACTTGTAGATCGCGGTCGACTTGCCGTAATTGACGCCGCCGATGCGTTCGGCGAAGAGCTGCTGGATGTAAGGGTCGGACATGGTGATAAGGCCCTAAAAAGAGGGGGCAAAACGGCGGATGGCAAGCGGACTCCGCCCCGGGCCTTGCCATGCGGCGTCCGACGTCGAAAATGAAGCCATGGAACCCAGCCTCGAAGAACTGGCCCGCGAGCGGCGTGAACGCAGCAGCCTGCGCATGCCTTGGCGGCTGATAGGGCTGATCGCCCTCTGCCTGACAGTCGGCGGACTGGGCTCCGCCGCCACGATGCCCGAAATCAAGGGCTGGTATGCCGGCCTCGCGAAGCCCTCCTTCAATCCGCCCAACTGGGTCTTCGGTCCGGTCTGGTCGACGCTCTATGTCCTGATGGGCGCCGCGGCAGCCACCGCCTGGGCCGACCGTCCGGCCCGACGCACGTTCTTCATCATCCTGCTCGTGAACTCGCTCTGGTCCCTGCTCTTCTTCGGCCTGCATCGTCCGGACCTCGCGCTCATCGACATCCTGGGCTACCTGATCCTGCTCGTCATCTGGATCCGCCAGCTCTGGCCGCGGCACCGCCTCTCCGCCCTGCTCCAGATTCCGCACCTGCTCTGGGTCGGCTTCGCCACCGTGCTCAACTCGAGCATCTGGTGGCTCAACCAATAAGAAGGCCCCGGAAGCCGGGGCCTTCGTGAACGGCTGGCGGACGCCTCAGTCGGCGAGCTTGGTCCAGCGGGCGTTGCCCTTCGAGGACTTCACCGCGGCTTCGATGAAGGCCATGCCCGTGACGCCGTCGTCGATCGACGGGAAGTCGTAACCTTCCTTCGGAGCCTTGCGGCCTTCGAGTCGGTCGGTGATCGCTTCGGCGGCGGCGCGATAGATGTTCGCGAACGCTTCGATGAAGGCTTCCGGGTGGCCGAACGGCGTGCGGGTGTACTTCTTGCAGGCGTCGCCGTTGTAGGAGTTGCCGCGGCGGTGCACCTGGCGCGGCTGGTCGAGATACTTCACGATCAGCTCGTTCGGGTGCTCCTGGTGCCACTCGAGGGAGGCCAGGGTGCCGTAGACGCGGATGTTGAGGTTGTTCTCGTCGCCGGTGGAGATCTGCGAGGCGTGCAGGACGCCCTTCGCGCCGCCCTTGTAACGGACGAGCATGTTGGCGTCGTCGTCGAGCAGACGTCCGGGGATGTAGGTGCTGAGGTCCGCGGCGATCTCCTGGATCTCGAGACCGGTGACGTACTGCACGAGATTCTCGGCGTGGGTGCCGATGTCGCCGACGCAGTTCGAGACGCCGGAGCAGTTCGGGTCCATGCGCCAGTTGGCGATCTTCTGGATCTTGCCGGACTGCAGGGCGCCGATGGCGTAACCCTGCGGGTATTCGACGAGGACCTTGTTGATCTTGCCGAGCTTGCCGGCGGCCACGAACTCGCGGGCTTCCTTGACCATCGGGTAGCCGGTGTAGTTGTGCAGCAGCGCGAAGACCAGGCCGCTCTTCTTGACGATGGCGCGGAGCTTCTTGCCTTCGGCGAGCGAGAACGCGAGGGGCTTCTCGCAGATCACGTGGATGCCGGCCTCGAGGAAGGCCTTGGCCACGGGGTAGTGCAGGTCATTGCGCGCGACGATCGACACGAAGTCGATGCGGTCGCCGAGCGGGCGCTTCGCCTCGGCCTTCGCCATCTCGGCGTACGAAGCGTACACGCGGGAAGGGTCGAGGCAGAGGTCCTGGCCGGAAAGGCGGGACTTCTCGGGGTCCGAGGAGAACGCGCCGGCGACGAGTTCGATCTTGCCGTCAAGGGCCGCGGCCATGCGGTGCACGCCGCCGATGAAGGCGCCGCGGCCGCCGCCGACCATGCCCATGCGGAGTTTACGGTTGAGGGATGCCATAGGTGTGGGGATCAGAGGGAGACGGGCTTGCCGGACTTCGCCGAGGCGTAGATGGCGTCGATGACCTGCATGAGGCGGTAGGCCTGCTCAGGCGTGTTCAGCGGCTTCGCGCGGCCTTCGATGGCCTCGATGAAGTTCGCGGCGGAGGCGATGCGGCCCATGTCCTCGCACGCGGGCGTGACGATGGAACGGTTGACGCTGTTGCCGTTCTCCTGGACGTAGAGTTCGCAGGTGTCGATCGCGGTGTTGTCGAGGCCGTCGATGCCGAAGAGGCGCTCGACCTTGCCGCCGGCCTTGGTGCCTTGGAAGACGACGGAGACTTCCTCGCGCTTGATCATCTCGGCCCAGGAGACCTGCAGGGTCAGCACCTGGCCGGTCTTGAAGGTCACGAAGCCATGCGCGGCGTTCTCGACGTCGGTGACGCCGCCGACCTTGTCCGGGATGCCCCACGGACCCTTGAAGGACTTGTCCTGGATGAAGTCGCTGAAGGTCTGGCCGAGGACGTGCGCCGGCTCGGGGTAACCCATGAAATACATCGCAAGGTCGACCATGTGCAGCAGGTCGATGAGCGGGCCGCCGCCGGAGAGTTCCTTGGTGGTGAACCAGCCGCCGAAGCCCGGGATGCCGGTGCGGCGGATCCACTTCGCCTGGGCGGAGTTGATCTTCCCGACCTGGCCCTGCTCGACGTACTTCATCATCGCCTGCGACTCCGGGCGCGCGCGGTTGTTGAAGTTGAACATCACGTGCTTCCCGGCCTTCTTCGAGGCGGCGATGATCTCGAGGACTTCCGGGGCGCTGAGCGCCGGCGGCTTCTCGCAGAACACGTGCTTGCCGGCGTTGAGGCACTGGATGGCGAGCGGCGCGTGGAACTTGTTAGGGACGATGACGCTGACGGCCTGGATTTCCTTGCGCTCCGCGAGCATGGTCTCGACCGACTCGTAATGATGGGGGATGCCCCACTTCTCGGCGGCCTTCTTCGCGGCGCCCGGCGCGGGATCCGCGACGGCGACGATTTCCGCGTAGGCCTGCTTGAAGCCGGCCGCGTGGTACTGGAGCATGCCCCCTGCTCCGATGACGCCTACTTTGGTGGCCATGAGTGTGTTCGTGCGAGGGGTGATTACTTGCCCTGGGCGGACTTGTCGAAGGCGGCGTCGAACGCGACCTTGTTGGTCGGGAAATCGAGCTTCTTGACGTAGGCGGCGGATTCGGCGGCGCCGAAGAAGCGGTCCATGCGGCCGTCTTCCCACTCGACGGAGAGCGGGCCGGCGTAGCCGACGTCATTGAGGGCGACGATGACGTCCTCGAACCTGATGTCGCCGCGGCCGACGGAGCGGAAGTCCCAGGCGCGACGCGGGTCGCAGAAATCGGTGTGGCCGCCGAACACGCCGACGGAGCCGTCGCCGTGGCCCCACCAGACGTCCTTCATGTGGGCGTGATGGATCTGCTTGCCGAAGGCGCGGATGAATTTCACGTAGTCGACGCCCTGGTAGCCGAGGTGGCTGGGGTCGTAGTTGAAGCCGAAACGCTTGTGGTTGCCGACGGCGTCGAGCGCGCGCTGGGCGGAGGCGATGTCGAAGGCGATCTCGGTCGGGTGCACTTCGAGGCCGAAGTAGACGTCGTGCTTCTCGAAGGCCTCGAGGATGGGCTTCCAGCGCCTGGCGAAATCATCGTACCCCTTCTGGAGGTAGGCCTGGTTGGTGGGCGGGAAGGCGTAGAGCGCGTGCCAGATGGAGGAACCGGTGAAGCCGTTGACGACGGTCTTGCCGGAGCCCTTCGGCTTGCCGGCCATGTACGCCTTGCCGGCGTCGAAGAACTTGCGGGCGGCCTGGGCGGTCAGCGCCATCTCGGCGCACGCGCGCTGACGGACGCCTTCCGGATTGCCGTCGCCCCAGACGTGGGCGGGCAGGATGCACTGGTGGCGCTCGTCGATGTTGTCGCAGGTGGCCTGGCCGACGAGGTGGGAGGAGATCGCCCAGCAGCCGAGGTCGTGCTTCTTCAGGAGCTCCCAGACGGACTCGACGTAACCCTTCTCGTTGACGGCGCGGACGACGTCGAAGTGGTCGCCCCAGCAGGCGAGCTCGACGCCTTCGTAGCCCATGGCTTTGACCTTGGGGAGCAGGTCGGCGATCTTGAGGTCGGCCCACTGGCCGGTGAAGAGGGTGACAGGGCGCTGTGACATGGTGAGTAGGGGTGAGTCCCCTATGTCAGCCAATCACCCCGC
>SXGR01335006.1_pt1 | contig 18987 bp, 22 predicted proteins | sample 3174711 | NCBI WGS metagenome assembly SXGR01 (sample SAMN11356860, study PRJNA531348) | freshwater metagenome | isolation source: freshwater sample F1-60 | place: China: Fuxian Lake, Yuxi | collected 2017-12-25
ATCTTCTTCTTCGCGGCGTATTCTAGTTCGGAGAAACTAGTTTGCATGAGCAGTCTCGCTAGCAGGGGGCGTAGACGTAATTCTAAAAGAACAACTGCGTTACGGGAAGGCCTTCGGGGAATAAATCAGCGCTTCCTTAGGCATCAATGATTGCAAAAATACCAACACCGTAGCGGAACTCAACAAAATTCGGGAAAACGCCCAGCTGGGCACACGCGTGTTCTGGGTACTACCGCCCAAGGCAAAGCTCGTACAGCGTGAGATGGTTCGGGGCGTAGCGGAAATCTGGGGCGACACCTGGTTGTCGGTACCCGAAACTGAATTGGCAAGGGACAAAATTCATCCCACGAACGCCGGTTATCGGAGCATCGCCGAAGAGCCGGGCAGACAGGCTCGGATACTTGCTGATATGTCACTCTCGATCGATTAGAACTGTAGTCCGGCGAGATACACTACCATATATATTATCAAAATGAAACTTTCGAGGATCAAGGCAAGGCGATATTCTGCTTGACGGCCTTTCCATCTAATCAATAGACTCCGGGTTCGACAAAAACAGGGCAGCCTCGCCGGCGAGCCCGCATAAAAGCCACCCTATGCCGTACCCGAAATCTGCCGCGCTGGTTTGTATTGCGACTGTGGCCGCCGCCTCGTCCTTCCACGTGACCGCATTGGCCGAACACGATCGAGCTTTGCTGCTGGCTCAATACGAAGACGTCGGCCAACAGACGCTCGAATTGACGCCTGCGACGCTCATGCCCGCCGCAAAGGCCGAGCTGATGGATCAGCAATTCAGTTACAATGTTGCCGACCAAAGCGATCTATGGGACCGTATTCGTAAAGGGTTCGCGATCCCGGAGCTCAACAACCCGCTCGTAGCCACCCACAGCTTCTGGTACGGCGCGCGCCCCGAGGGTGTTCAGCGCACGGCACAGCGCGCATCACGCTATCTTTTTCACGTGATGCAGGAATTAGAAAGACGGCAGATGCCAACGGAACTTGCGCTGCTGCCCTTTATCGAGTCGGGCTTCAATCCCCAGGCTTACTCGCATGCCAAGGCCGCCGGTATGTGGCAGTTCATTCCCAGTACCGGTCGCAGTTTCAACCTCAAGCAAAACGCGGTTCGCGACGATCGCCGCGATGTACTGGCCTCTACCGATGCCGCATTGACCTACCTGCAAAGGCTGCATGGCATGTTTGGCGATTGGCAGCTCGCACTGGCTGCCTACAACTGGGGCGAGGGCTCGGTGATGCGTGCGATCGCGCGGGCAAAGGCCGCAGGGCGCCCTATTGACTACAACGGCCTGTCTGCCTACATGCCGGCGGAAACCCGCAACTACTATCCGAAGCTGCAGGCACTGAAAAACGTTATCGCGTCGCCAGCGCAATTCGGTGTGAAGCTGCCACCCGTGGAAAACAAACCTTATTTTGTGTCGGTAAAAAAGACGCGCGATATTGATCTCAAGCTTGCCGCCGAGCTGGCCGAGCTGCCAATGGAGGAGTTCAAGGCGCTGAACCCGCAGTTCAATAGTCCGGTAATTACAGGCAGTCCGGATACGCAGATCCTGCTTCCCACACCAAATGCGGAGAAATTCCGGGAGAATCTGACGAACTGGACTCAGGCGCTGTCTTCATGGACATCCCACAAAGTGACCATCACACGCGAGCGCATAGAAAGTGTTGCAGCAAGATTCCAAACCACCCCGCAAGTGATACGCAGCGTCAATGCCATACCGGCCCATATGCAGCCCAAAGCCGGCTCGACACTGGTGGTACCCAAGATCACGGCGGGCAGCGATATCAATATTGGTCAGGACATCACCGACAATGCCGTGCTGACCCTGGAGCCCGATCATTTATCTTCAAAACCTTCAGGTAACAGGTCGGGGACGAAACGACAGCCGGCTTCCTCACCCTACGCACGACCCGCGCAACGAAAAAATACTTCACGCTAGAAAAGTGGATGGATCCACAGCGGATCCGCCTCGGGTACAGATATTCCTGATTGAGAAAATCACGAAGGCGTTTGTCAGCAGAGTCGCGTTGCCACCCAGAACTTTCGCCCGTTCTTTGTCTGCTCCGGCAGTGTCGTGCCTTATGCGCCTATTCACTGAACGAGCAGCTCACCCTGCCCAGAACACCAAAATCCGCATTGATACGGTCTTCAGGGCGCACGGTAATGGGAACACGGCAGGTGCCGGTTGTCACGAACTGACCCGGTTCGCAAGCGATACCGAGTCGTGACAATTCGTTGACCAGCCAAGTCAGCGCAACACGCGGGTCACCTAGGACATTGCGCCCAAAACCCGGATCAACTAACACATCATTCTGCGTGATCTGAATAGTGGCATCAATGTAATCAAAATTGCGCCATTCGCTCTGCCCCGGCCCCGATATGAACAGATTGGCACAGGCAAGGTCGGCGATAAGCTGAGGCGCGCCAGCCATCACAAAATCCTCGAACCGCGAATCGGGTATCTCGATCGAAGGATGCATGGTGCTGACAGCATCCAGCACCTCTTGAGTAGCGTAACCGGCGGCACGCGGCGCAAGCCGCTCCCCAAAGCGAAACGCAAACTCGATTTCAACCACACGCATCAGATTACCGCTCAGCGACACGTTTGCGCCATCCGCAAGGACACGATCGGCGAACAGGCGACCCGCGAGCGGCCCATCCACACCGATGTGCTTTTGACCTTCGATGCTCGTGGCCGCAATTTTCCAGCCAGCGAGAGGAACACCGTGGCGCTCGGCAAAAGCCTGCTGCACCCGGTAACCCTCGATTCGGTCACGCGGCCGGATAGCCTCAGGCAAATTCAAACACCGGGTTTTATGCTGCCAAAGAGGATAAAGATGGGCAGCCGCTTCTTCGTAGGTTGTCGTCATGGTCTCAAGTCTCGCACTTGTCTGGCAAGGCCGGTGGGCTTTACGGTGATGTTTTTGTTAACGTTGATGTCTCCTTAATTGTAATGGTTACATAATTTCTCTGCGGTTGCGAAACGCATGAAAATGACGAGCCTTGACCATTTTTAAGTCAGGCCGTGCCGCTGCACCAACATAAAGGATGTCACAGGAAGGGCCGGGACTCGGATTTGCAGTTCGATCGATACACTCTTACTTTTTCGGTGCTCACGTAGTAGAATGTGCTTCAAAAACAAATAAACGCGTCAGGGTAAATACGATGACCAAGCACAGTACTTTTATTCGCCTGCACCCACTCGATGACGTGCTCATTGCACGCCAGCAGCTCGTCGGAGGTACATCGGTTGAAAACATCACGGTGCGCGGCCTGATTCCTGCCGGTCACAAGCTTGCCACGCGCGATTTGCACCCCGGCGATCCAATACGTCGCTATAACCAGATTATCGGTTTCGCCAGCAGAAATATTCAGGCAGGTGAACACGTGCATGTCCATAACTGCGGACTCGGCGATGACAAGGGCAATTTTCAGCGCGACTATGCATTCTGTACAGAGGCACCGGCAGCACCAGCAAAAAAAACAGCCACCTTCATGGGCTACCGTCGAAGCAATGGTCAAGTCGCTACCCGTAACTACATTGGCATTCTCTCAAGCGTGAATTGCTCTGCCACCGTGGCGCGCGGTATCGCGGATTTTTTTTCGCGTCGTAGCAACCCGGATGCTCTGCATGGGTTTCCTAATATTGACGGCGTAGTCGCACTCACCCATGGCACCGGCTGTGGCATGGATCACAGCGGACTTGGCATGCAGCTGTTGCGCCGTACACTCAGCGGCTATGCACGGCATGCGAATTTTGCCGGCGTGCTCGTGGTCGGACTCGGCTGTGAAACCAATCAGATCGCTGCGTGGCTCGATCACAGCCACCTGAGCGAAGGTCAGCTTCTGCGTACTTTCAATATCCAAGACTCGGGCGGTACGGCAAAAACCATAGCCAAAGGTATTCAGCTCATTCAGGAAATGCTACCCGTCGCCAACGATACCGGGCGCGAAAACTGCGACGTCAGTCATCTCACTATCGGCCTTCAGTGCGGCGGGTCCGATGGTTACTCGGGTATCAGCGCCAATCCAGCCTTAGGTGCTGCGGTGGACTTGCTGGTAGCGCATGGAGGTACCGCGATTCTTTCCGAGACACCTGAAATTTACGGTGCTGAGCACCTGTTGACCCAACGTGCTATGTCACGCGATGTCGGAGAAAAGCTAATTGAACGTATACGCTGGTGGGAAAATTACACCGCGATCAACGGAGGCGAAATGGATAACAATCCCTCGCCAGGTAACAAAGCGGGTGGCCTCACCACCATCCTCGAGAAATCGCTGGGCGCAGTTGCCAAAGGCGGAACGACTGCTTTGCGCGCCGTATACGAGTATGCGGAGCCGGTGGTCGACCATGGCTTTGTTTTCATGGACACGCCAGGCTATGACCCGGTCAGTGCGACCGGACAGGTGGCGGGCGGCGCGAATCTGATCTGTTTTACGACGGGCCGTGGCAGTGCCTTCGGCTGCGCGCCCTCACCATCGTTGAAGCTGGCCACCAATTCGGCCCTGTGGCAGCGTCAGGAGGAAGATATCGATGTCAATTGTGGCGAGATCATTGATGGCGAGTGTTCAATCGAGACGATGGGCGAGCGTATCCTCGCGATGATGATAAACACCGCTTCAGGACAAGCGAGCAAAAGCGAACTGCATGGCTACGGGCAGAGTGAATTTGTACCTTGGCAAGTCGGTGCCGTGATGTAAATATGCCCTGTTCTGAAGCCGATCACACATCGCTACACTCCGGCGCGAATGGCAGCCTCTCTGGCACCTTTCTTCACAATTGTCGACCAGCATCAATATCCATCAGACCAGAATCAACTATGCCCTTGACTTGATGGGAAATACGAGCTCTTCGAACCTGACGCCTGAATGAAAAAAATAGGAACTACGGTGGTTCGCGCCGCTCCTCCAGACACAGTCGTTATCCTGAGTGGCGCCGAGGACAGCAGCTTCCACAACACGGCCAAGCGCTACGCAAAAATCATCCGTACGCATGGCATTCAGGTCAAGGTTGTAGTCGCAGATGGTTCTGCAGAAAACCTTCAGCGACTACTGGATAGAAAACAAGCGGCTGATGTCGGATTGGTGCAGACGGGTCTGGCCGAAGCGGAGGCCTCCCAGGGACTGAACTCACTGGGCACGATGTACGTGCAACCCTTTTTGGTGTTCTACCGCGATCGAAAAACGCTGGACCGTTTGACACAACTCAGGGGAAAACGAGTTGCAATTGGCCCTGATGGCAGCGGCACTCGCTTGCTCTCCTTGCAAATGCTCGAGGAAAACGACATGAGTGCCAGCAATACGCGACTGCTTGATCTTGATGGCGATGACGCGATTGCAGCTCTGCTCGCAAAAAAGGTAGATGCCATTTTCCTCACGGGTGAACAAGTCCGTGGACGAAAGATTCGCGAACTCATGCGCGTACCCGGCATAAAGCTGATGAGTCTGCGGCAAGCCGATGGCTACTTGCGGCGTCTGCGTTACCTCTCGCGCCTAGAGGCGCCGGAGGGTAGCTTCGATCTGGGTCTCAATCTGCCACCGAAAGACACCGCATTGGTCGGCACCCCCGTGGAGTTTATTGCAAGAGAAGGCCTGCATCCTGCGATTTCGGATTTATTGATTGCCGCTGCGCGCGAAATTCACGGCAAGCCAGCAATGTATCGCAAAGCGGGCGAATTCCCGGCGCCGACCGAACACGAAATACCGATCAGTGAAGAAGCACGGCGTTACTACACTTCCGGCTCACCGTTCCTGTACAAGCGTCTGCCATTTTGGCCGGCGAGCCTGGTCGATCGGATTTTGATCGTGGTGGTGCCCTTATTGATTGTCGTGGTACCGCTATCGCGGCTTATCGCGCCCCTATACCGCTGGCGAGTGCGCTCGCGCATTTACCGCTGGTATGGCCGGCTCATGAAAATTGAGCGCGACATGAGGGAGGAGCTCACTGAGGTCCAGCGCGCCAACATAGATCCCCAGCTTGCCGAAATCGAGGCGTCGGTAAATAGTTTACAGCCGCCGCTGACATTCGCGGATCAGCTGTATGTGCTGAGAGAGCACATCGCACTGGTTCGGGCACAGTTCAACGCAGTAGAAAAACAGGCCGCATGAGAAGCGGCCTTGTGCGAATTACTTGCGGTTTTTAAGCCGCTCGATATTTCCGCGATTGAAGCGGTTGAGAATCATGAAGCCTGCGCCTACGCCCCAGATAACCAACAAAATCTGCCACGTTTTCATATGCCTCTCCCAGTTCAGTTAAAACAATCAGACCCGACGAAATCCGGATCTTCACAATGAATACCTGGCCCCTGCCCGGTCATATCGGCGCAAAGACCTGATACAGACAAATCACCAGCGACCGCCATGCGGCCCAAGCCTGAATCGTCAGGCTATAGGAGCGAAGCGGTCCAGACCGATAATCAAGACCGCATATTATTGCCTAAAATTTGAGAAGACGATTTTGCCCGCATCAGCGGTGCCATGACCGCCAGAGTCAGAACCAGCAACACCAGTTCGAGGGCGTAAACGCTCATGTAACCAAAGGCCGGACCACCGATCGACGCAGCCACATCCCGAAGTATTCCGCCTAACGCAACGGCGACGCCAGCCCCCGATGCCTGCACTGCACCCCAAGCACCGAGGGCAAGGCCGCTTTGGCTCTTGGGTGCAAGATTCATGGTCGCCGTCAGGGTCCCGTGACCGAACAGCCCGGCACCCAGTCCGATCAGGAGCGTACCCAAGGCAAACAGCAGCGGCATCTGTAGTGGTGCAGAAAAGATCACCAGCATGAAAGCTGGTAGCCCAACAGCGGCGCCAACACCGGCGAGCCTCAGCGGGTCAGCGCCACGACTGAGGACGCGCGAAGCAATCCCAAAACCCAGCAGACCACCGACAGCGAGCGCCGCAGTCAGCGACGTTGTTGTACCCACACACAGGTTGAGAATCTCGCCGCCATAGGGCTCGAGAAGTACGTCCTCCATGGTGAACGCCATGGTACCCAGACCAATAGCAATCAACTGGCGCACGGCGTGTTCGCCTTCACAAAAGCTTTGCCAGGACAAGCGAAAATCCGGCGGGGTAGCGGGAACACCAGCGCGATCTCGGCTGCGCGACTCCTGCTTCCACAGCGCGACCACATTCAGCACCAAGGTCATGATGGCTGCACCCTGAATCACCCGTATCAGACGACCAGGGCTGAAGTCGGCGAGCGCCGCACCAAAGATAACGGCGCTGACAATCATGCCCAACAAGAGCATCACGTACATCAGCCCCACGACTTTGGGGCGAGACTCCGGGCTTGCGAGATCGGTTGCCAATGCGAGGCCAACCGTCTGGGTCGTGTGCAGGCCTGCACCTACCAACAGAAAGGCGATACCTGCGGCCATATGCCCGACCCAAGCGGGCGCATGCGATGCATGACCCATACCGGACAGAACCAGCAGCGCAAACGGCATGATGGCCAGCCCCCGAACTGCACCATGGTCCCCATCCAGAGATACGGTACGCGGCGCCAACCCAGGGCCGAGCGGTGGTGATCCGAGCGAAAACCAATGAGCGCACGAAAAGGTACAAAAATCAGCGGCAAAGAAATCATGATGCCGACCAATGCCGCGGGCACTTTGAGCTCGACGATCATGACGCGGGTAAGGGTACCGATCATCAGTACCAATGCCATGCCGACCGATACCTGAAACAGCGATAGCCTGAGCAGGCGGGATAGCGGAAGATCCGGTGTCGCGGCATCCGCAAAAGGAAGGAATCTGGAGCCGATTCGGGCCCAGCTACGTGGAATTTCCTGTGGAAGGGTAGGTGTCTGCATGTCGTTCTCGACGTTTCCCGACGCCAGTTACCCGTTTAGGAAGTGGGTTCTGCCATTGTTCGGAACTTGCAGGTTCCGAACCATGGATCCCGCACAAAACTACTTTCGCGCAGGATCTGGCGCAACCAGCATCGCCACGGGTTGTACCGTGTCAGGCTGGACTGCCGATACCTGTGCCGCGCTGCCATTGAGGAATTTCTTGACCCAGGTTGTGTTCAGCGTCAGCGACAGATGCACCGCGAACGAGCCTACAGCAACGGCGCCGATGATGATGGGAATACCCACCGACGGCTTAACCACACACCACATTTTTCCGTAAATCATCTTGAGTTCCCCCGAAAATTAGTGAAGCCAAGGTGAATAGATATACGCGAGCAGATGGGCGAATGCGGCAATCATCCCGAACAGCTGCGCGCCCTGAATCAGATGGCGATGAATCTCTTCAGACTCTGCCTCTGTCAGGCCGGTAGGCCAAACCTTGTCTCTGTCAGACATATCAATACTCCTTAGAAAAACACCCGTAACCCTGCCGGACCCCGCCTGCAGGCGCCCCGCATCTCCTGAAGCCTGACGCGGTGTTGAGCAACTAATCATGTAAATCGTAATTTACACTTTTAATTGTCACTGAATCTTGACAATAAATCAGTCGTTCGTCAACCCATCAGTCACAAAAAAACCCTACTGTAGGGAAGACCTAGGGAAATCAGGGCTAATCAGAGTACTTGCCCTGATAAATGTGTTTAAAAAGGCAATTAAAGTTAGGGAAAATCCAGCGCGCGGAGAGGCACTGTATGTCGGGAAGCAGAACGCTCAGTAACGGCTAATGAGAATCAGACGGAAGGTTCTGGGCTCAATCGGATGGAAAACCCGCCCAGCAGTCGATGTCCCACCGATGCTCGACGCGTCGTAGTTACCGTAGTAATCGATGGCGGAGTCTTCACGGCCAAACAAATTGAAGCCCACCAGCTCAAGCTGCGTATTTTTGTCAATGCGATAGCCGAGGCGCCCGTTCACGGTTCTTGTACCGTCAGAACGCACGCTATTGTCTTCCCTGAGCGGACGCGGGCCGAAGTAGCGAAATTGCGCAGAGCCATAATAAGGCCCGCCGTGGTCAATCACCGCAGCCAGTGGAGCCACGCCTTCCACTGCACCTTCAATGAAACGACCCTTGCCACCGGCGTCCCTGAACCGTGCCCTTGTAAAAGCTACGTCAGCATCAATCGTCAGCCAGTCGGACGCTTTGTAGTAATTATTGAACTCCCAACCCACGCGACGACTGCGACGATCCGAGTCCTCGGTGGTGCCTCGTCGCCGACGTACACGATTTCGGAGGCATTATCGAGCTGGAACAACGCCAGACTGCTTTGCAATCCATTGATGATTCCGGTCCGAATGCCAATCTCGTGTCCGAAGCTGCGCACCAGCCCCTGTGATCTTCCCGAAGCACCCATGAAACCCTTACCAGCAGTCACGCCGCGGGCATCATTCGAATGAAAGCCACTGCCGACACTGTAGTAGTACTCGGTGCTGTACCACGGACCAAAAACCACATTCAGCTTGGGACTGGCAATGAAATCACTGATCGTATCGGTATTGACAGCATAACTCAAACCCAGATTTTTGAATCGAAAAAAATCACCGCGCACACCGCTGACAGTGCGCAGCCAGTCATTCCAGTGCACATGGTTCTCGGCATAGACGCCAATACTGCTCTGAGTGATGTGATCGCTGCGAGTGGTGGCAATGCGAACACGACGTTCTGTAGTATGCAAACCATTGAACACATTATCGTTCTGGATCTGCACACCTAGTGTATTGACAGCCTCTCTGCTCAGACCGGCTATGTTCCAGCTGCGTGAGAGATTCAGGCCGGATGTCACCCGACTATCGTGCTGATTGAACTGTTCATTGGCCACGTAACTGAAATTGGAATACAGATCGAGATAATTCTGAATGACATACGCCTGCGCTTTGACACTGCCGGCCGCATCAGACTGCCGCCGTTCACCCGAGAGACTGTAGCGGCTGGCAGTCGGACCTGATGAGGCATCCATGGAACCACAACGTGAAATCAGTCCCTGCTTGTATTCGTTCCAAGGAATCTAATCCGTGGAATTCCATTGCCCGGAATACGCCAGTGCAGTGATATTGAAACCATTGGCATTCGTACCTTCGGAATAACGAAGTGCGCCGTTGTATTTCTTGTAGTTGTCGGGACTGATCCATGGCCTATCATAGTGAGAAAGCTCGAGCGCATAGAGCAATTGACCATTGTGAAATTTTGGTGCGTTGGCGAGCATTGTGCGGTAGTAACCACCCTGCCCTATGCCTATGCTCGCTATGCCCCTGTCCAGCGTATCGGCATAAAAAATATTGGCCGAACCAACAGAACTAAAATCGCCCTAGGCTGCGTAGTAAGGCCCCTTGCGATAATGAATCGACGAGATCAGTTCGAGAATCAGAAAATTCAGGTCTGTCCAACCCTGACCATGCGCGTGACTGCGCTGATTGATTGGCATGCCATCCAGTGTCAAGCGGAAATCGATACCATGATCGAGATTGACGCCGCGCAGAAAATACTGATTGGCCTTGCCCTCACCACTGTGCTGGCTAACGATCAACCCAGGTACAACCTCGAGAACTTCACCCGTACGCGCTACGATCCTAGTATTGATTTGTGCTTGTCCGACGGCGCCTTTATTAGCCGTATCGGCAGCACCCAGCAGACTGTAACGCGAACTGAATACCTCAACTGCGGGCAAACTGCGAATGTCATCGGCCCAAGCAACGGGCAAACCACGCAGAAGCGCGATGGTGAGGCTGTGAATTTGGCGCGGACTACGCGTGGAGTAGAGCTGAATCATGATCGATAGCGCGTAGGACGCCGAAATTTTGTTTAACGCGGCCACATCATACAGGCCCGCACCATTAACCGCAGAATTCCACGATCTCCTTGATCAAATGCTGCGCTGCTTCGCGCTGAGGAAAGTGTCCCACGCCATCGATCAAGACACGTCGGTAAGGACCAGTGAACCACGCCTCCTTGCCCGCGGATGTATGTACCGGATTTACGGCGTCAGCAGCGCCATGTATCACCAGCATCGGATCGGCCAGCACCGGCAAGGGTTCAAGCGCAGCATCATCCGCTGCATAAGCGGGATCGCCCTCGGCCAAGCCCCAACGATGACGATAGCAACTCAAAGTAATGGCCACCCAATCAGGATTATCAAAGGCCTTGGCAGTCGCTTCGAACTCAGCTTCATCAAACCAGCCCGGTGGTGACCACAGATTCCACATCATACGAGCGAAGGCACGCCTGTCCTCTTGCAGCGCTCTCTCACCCAGGGGCGTGGCCATGAACCAGTGGTACCAGTAATTCCGGGCCTGCTCCAGGCTCAGCTGCTGCTGAACCGTGTTGGTCCCGTAGCCCACCGACACCATCACAAGATGTGAAACCACACCCGGTCGCAGGCCGGCTGCATTGGCAACGGCGCGCGCACCCCAATCATGCCCGACCAGGACGGGATTGTGCAGCCCGAGAGCATCAACGAAATCGAGAAGATCACGACCCAGCGCAGACAATTGCGCAATGCGCGGCGTCGCCGCATCAAGAAATCGCGTTCCCGCGTAGCCGCGTACCGAAGGTGCAAGAACTCGGTAGCCAGCCGCAGCGAAAGCAGGCGCCACTTGAAACCATGTGCGCACCGAATCCGGCCAGCCATGAACCAGCACCATAGTGCGAGTACCTGTTGGATTCCATTCAAGGTATTCAATATCGAGACGAGGTGTGCGCGTTGATTTTGTTATGGCTTCATGTGTTGTCATATCAGCGAATATTTTGATTTAATTAATAAAATAGTACTTACCCCAGCCATCATTTTGCCCGACCTTATTTTGATGGCACAATTCAAAGCTTGTTTGTTATCTAAACGCAAAAGAAAATCAAAAAAATGCAAGGCATTCATCTCACTGCCGATCTGTCAGGCTGTCGTAAAAATCTGAAACTGATGTCCGACGACAAAGGTCTTCGCGAAGCATGCCTCGACATGGTGAATAGCTGCGGGCTGACTGTGGTCGGCGATACCTTTGTTACATTTCCCGGCATCGGCGACGCGCCCGGTGGGGTGACAGGTACCGTCCTTCTGGCTGAGTCACATCTCGCGCTGCACACCTGGCCGGAGCAGTCTGCCGTCACGCTTGATATCTACGTCTGCAATTTTTCAAGCGACAACAGCAAGAAAGCATCGCAGCTTCTTGATACAATGACGACGATGTTCGATCCTGCTCAAGCCCACCATCAAAGCCTGCGACGCGGAGAAATCAGGGCCGCACACAATGCGCAGAGCATGGGACAGGAATGGCTCAATGAGCACAGTACCTACGCCTACCAGCTCGGGTCCGTGCTGTATCGCGAACAGTCGCCCTACCAGCTCATCGAGGTACACGACTCACCCCAGTTCGGTCGCCTGTTCCGCCTGGATGGCGACTACATGACCTCGGAAAAAGAAGAATTTTTTTATCACGAAGCCTTGGTCCACCCGGTAGCTGCCAGCCACGGCAATGTGAGACGTGCGCTGATCCTCGGCGGCGGAGATGGTGGCGCTGCCGAGGAGCTGTTGAAATACCCGAGCGTTGAACGTATCGTTATCGCCGAACTCGATGAAGTCGTCATCCGCGTCGCGCGCGACTATTTTCAGAAAATTCATCATGGCGCACTGGATGATCCGCGAGTCGAAATCCGCATTGGCGATGGTTTTGCTTTTGTTCGCGACACCACCGAACGTTTCGATCTGGTGCTGTTGGATCTAACCGATCCCGATACACCGGCATCAGCACTGTATACCGCCGAATTTTTTTCCTCCGTCAAAAAGCTGCTGAATCCGGGCGGAGCGATGGTACTGCACACTGCATCACCCATCTTCAGACCTGATATCGTGCGAACCCTTTACCAGCGACTTCAGAAAAATTTCACTCTCGTCGCACCGATGGGCCTCTACATTCCACTCTATGGCGCCTATTGGTCGTTTGCGGTCTGCAGCGAGAACCTCGACCCCAGGCTCGTCTCTTCCTCGCAAATCGCTGAGCGGATTACCTCCGCCAACCTGAAAGATCTCGAGTACTACAACTCTTCAACCCATCAAGGACTGTTTGCATTACCTGACTACTTCAAAAAACTGGTCGAGAAGTAAAGCTGGATGCTTTGGTATCGATCAATCAACTTCAAATTACTGATCAACTTGAGGCCCTCCCGAACAGCTGCACTCGCTCGACAAGAACCTTTCATCAGATCAGTGATACGAAGGGCCGCAGTCGCTGGCAGGGTATAACGAAGGTTTCATGTCGCTTGCTGCACGCATCACCAAGTCTACCCACGCCACCCGCAGTTTTTGTTAGCGGTTACAAAACACCAAGGTCTCTGCTGAGTCTGCCCCGAAAAAACGACCCCCGAGAGGGTCGTGTAAAAAAGTCCAATACGGAGAGTAAATGAACCATCTTGTTTTGTTGGGTGTCTTGCGCACACCGCGCTGGAACGGATGAGGCATACATCATTAACGCCATCCGAACCCACGCCAAAGCCGGACAAAACACCAGCCTACTGCTTGAACCTTGCTTGATTGAGTCGGCCTTAACTTAAATAAAAGGCATTTTTGGTTAAACTCAAGAAATATTTGAATTCTGAATTCAGGATTCAGGATTCAAAACGAAAGGCGCTCGTAAAATCGGTGTCAATGCAGACTTTGACGAATTAATTGCAAGCCAGCTTTAAATTAATTCAAGTTACCGCCTGAAAGCTGGGGATTCCCCATTTAGTGGGGACACGAGCGTCGCTTGGCGTAAAATGCTGCACAGCAGCGAACGATGAGGCGACCTTTTACAGGCCGTCACAAATTACCCTCTGAATAGACCAGGACCATGAGCAGTCTGAAAGAAAAACTGTATGACCATTTGCTGGGCGAGGTTTATTGCAAGCTCGGTGTTTCCCACATCCACGGCATCGGCGTATTTGCACTGCGCGACATACCCAAAGGGACCAAGCCCCTCAAGAGCATGGTGAGCACGAAGGAAATCAAGTTCTCCCGCATCGAACTTAAGAAAGTCCCGAGCAGTTTGCGCAAGCATCTGGCGAGCTTCTGTCTAGTAGAAAAAGGGCGAGTATTTGCGCCCGAAATCGGTATGAATGCGGTCAACCTGTCGATTTACCTGAATCACTCAAAGACACCGAATTTGCGCTTCAATGAGAAAGACGTGCTGGAAGCTGTACGCGATATCGCACGCAATGAAGAGCTGACAATCGATTATGACCTCAGCTTCGGTGAGGAACACCTATTCGGGGATGATGACCCCAACTTTCGATCGAGCGGCCCTGCTCGAACCACCTGATACCTGCATCGCAGGAGACACGTGATCGTCTCCTCCCGGCCAATCAATAACTACGTCGCCTGGCGATCAGGCGGCGCAGTTATTGAGCTGGACGGGCTCGCCGTGGCGATAAATCTGGTTCAACTCCTCGGGCTTGAAATCGATTTTCAGGGGTGAAGTAGGATCTAGTGCGAGCGGGTGATCAGGATCGACCAAAGCCATCGCATAAATCGGTTCGTAGTCAGTCACGAACAAGGCCTTGTAGCCATAATCGTCCAAGGGACCCAAGTTGTAATAGCGCAGACCATTGCGTGCGGCCCAGCGGCAGGCCAACAAGCACGCGTAGTTCCCCGGCGAGCGAGTCTTGAAATCCCGATTCCACTGACAGAAGCTGCCATACAGCTGATCGTATTTGGGCAGAATCACAGACACATCCGTGAGTACCAGTTCACCCTCCGGCGAATGCATGCGCAATACAAGTACCTCGAGATTTTTGACATAATCGACAAACCCAGCGACCTCTTCGTCAGCGATGTAGCATTTTTCGAAATGGGCACCACCCATTTCGAACATGTCGTCAACAGTCAGATCCATGCCCTTGATGACCTCTTCGGTGTACTTGAAGCCACGGTACTGCTTGTCGAACTCGCGGAATTTGCGCGAGCGGCGCTCCTCGCACCAGAACTCTTCCGAGGCGGTGTCCACCAGCCCGTACGTGTCATTGATGGGAACACCGTAAGGGCTGTCCGGAGGCAGCGCATAGACCACGAAGGGCCGCGGCGCCATGGCCAGCATCTCGTCGCTGATATCTATATAGGGGCAGAGCGCGTCCCAGCGGGTGGTGTAGTAGAGGATATCCTCGTGATAGCTCTCGACGCAGAGGTTTTTGGCGGTCCAGCTCTGGTTACCGACACGCATCACCCGCGGCGACTGACGGGCTTTCTTGATTTCGCCCAATTGATATAGGGATCCGTTCATTCTGATGTGTCCTTATTTAAAGGTGCAATCGGAAGTTTTTTCAAATCAAAATAATCCGAATCGATCTCGAAGTTATTTTTCAAAAACCCGGGATCGGATTTTTCCAGCCTGACGATTTCCTTTTTACAGGAAGCTAGGTGTCTGGTTGCCTCGCTCTTTGCATCTTTTAGTTGGCGAACGTACTCCGGCATCAAAGGACAATCCCTGTCGTATTGGATTGTCTTTGAGGCCGGATTATAAGCGAGTGGATAAAGCATGCAACTAAAAGGTTTGGTATCGCCAAGCACGCAGCCTGTCGGTCCGAGATTGGGGCAGTCGGTTTCAATACAGATGCTGCCGTATTTTTTCTTCTCTTTTCGGGTCAGCGTTATTTCGAGGGGCGGGTATTCCGCCTCGACGAAGCAGCATCGCCGACATTCTGCGCAGTGGTCAAATGGCATGTGCGATCCTGAGCGAGTTACAGGTCGTTGATGGCATAGGCGACATCTGAAGCGCGAGCCGACATACGACTTCGATAGCGGCTGCGCCTGCTTAGGTAATTAATTATGGGCGTAAGATAACTCAATACAACCCAAAATGTCACAAACTATTTTAATTTGTCAATCGACCTGCGATCACAGCGATCGAAAAAATGGCCCGCAGAGGCCTGACGAGACAGACGCGCGGCACCATGACCACGCGCGATTCACGCTGCAAAAACTCAGGCTTCCGAATCGGATTTTTGCTGCGAGCGCTTGCGCTGCTCTCGTCTCACATCCCATATCTGGTGCCTGCCGAAAATCAGTACCAGCAAAAATATGCCCAGCTCGATCCACATGCCCATGATTTCACCTTTCGTAAAGCTTACAAATCAACCGAACTTACCTGCTGCATGACTGCTTCGCATCCGTGCCTGCGGACCAGGCACACCTTGGCGAACGAAGCACGAGCCGCACACAAATTCCGAAAATGCTGCAAAAAGAGCAAAAAAAATCGACCCGAAGGTCGATTTTTTTGCAACCGGGGTTGCTGTACAGGGCAACCGAATTAACGGTTGGCGATGTACATAGTGATTTCGAAGCCGAAACGCAGATCAGTTGCTGCAGGTGTAGTCCATGCCATGTTTATCTCCTAGTGATGTGACGGGTGTTTTTCAACTCACTTTGCCTGCGGCTTTCACAACACAGCAGGCGGTAAGAGGATAATGCGCTCACAGCCGGGATTAATCCATGAACGAATCTCGTAATTTAGGCTCATGATTTTCATTAGACAGGTGACTGAGATGACGGCGCGTTATGATAAATAAATTGAAACCTTCGGAAAATCCCGATGTCATCGTGCTGGGTGCGGGTATCGTTGGCATCACACTGGCCCTTCAATTACAGCTGCGTGGTCGTCGGGTCTTGTTAGTTGATAGGCAGCGCCCCGGCACTGCCACCAGTTTCGGCAATGCAGGTCTGATTGAACGCTCATCTGTGTTTCCGTATACGTTCCCGCGAGACTGGCGCACCCTGATGGATTACGCGCTGCAGCGAAAAGCCGCTGCGCATTATCATGCGCAAGCCCTACCCTCATTGCTGCACTGGCTGGTACGCTACTGGTCGCACTCCTCGCCGCAGCGCTACCCTTCAGCCATCGCCGGCGCGCTGCCACTGATTGAGCACAGCTGGAGTGAACATGAACCACTGATCGAGGCGGCAGGCGCACGTGCGCTGGTCAATGAGCATGGCTGGATCAAGTTGTACCGAACATCCGACAGCGAAGTAGCAAGTCGGTTGATGGCGAATCAAAGTCTGGCCTATGGACTGCGCGTGCGGGAATTATCCCCGAGCGAAGTACGGACACTGGAGCCCGGAATTGGTGGTGGCATCCGAGGCGGGGTGCATTATCCCGATTCACGGCAGATCAGTGATCCGCACGCGCTCTCGCTCGCTTATCTCGCGCTGTTTCAAGAGCGCGGTGGGGAATTTCGCACAGGGGACGCACGCAGCCTACGGCGCGCTGCCGATGATTGGCAAATCAATACCCATCCGGGCCCTGCACAATCACGCGATGTCGTCGTAGCCCTTGGACCTTGGGGTGAAGATCTCGCTCGCCAGCTAGGCTACAGCCTGCCGCTTGGCAGACAGCGGGGTTATCACAGGCACTATGCGCGCGCGGGTACTGAACTGCGACACACCTTGGTTGATGTAGACCACGGCTATGCGCTGGCCCCCATGGTGCGCGGCATACGGTTGACTACCGGTGCCGAATTTGCAAAACGTGATGCACCATCAACACCCGTTCAACTGCAAATACTCGAGCCGATCGCACGCCGTTTGTATCCGCTTGGTGACACGCTGGATGAAACCCCTTGGCTGGGCTCGCGCCCCTGCACACCCGACATGCTGCCTCTGCTTGGTCCCGCGCCACGGCATACAGGCTTGTGGTTTAGCTTTGGTCATGCACACCATGGACTGACACAGGCAGCATCCAGTGGACGATTGTTAGCGGAGATGATTTGCAGGCTACCAACGTATGCGGATCCGACACCGTACCGGGTAGAAAGGTTTTAACCTTCAAAGGAAGCACTATGGCAGTCACAGGAATGAATCATTTCACCATCGTCACGGACGCGCTTGAAGAAACAGTCCGGTTTTATCAGGAACTGCTGGGACTGCAAACAGGTTATCGCCCCCCATGTCATTTCCGGGTGCCTAGATGTACTGTAACAACCAGCCCGTGCTGCACATCATGGACAAAGGTCGACTGCCTGCAGAAAAAACCGGCATCTTGGACCATATGGCTTTTTCTGCGACTGATTTGAATCGCACACTGACGATGCTGAAGTCTCGCGGACTGTCCTACGATTTACGACGCCAGCAAGAAACAGGGGTGTGGCAATTATTCTTTCATGACCCTAACGGCGCGCGCGTAGAGCTTGATTTTGAAGCGAGTGAGAACGGCGAGAGCTAGTCACCGCCGCTTTCCCTCCCAAGCCAGCCCTGTTCAAAACTTTCTTCGGATAGTTTTGATCAAGGGCTTGTGTCAATTTCAATCGCCACCACGGTCCATTTCCCCTCCACCTTCCCCAGCGAAAAGCGGATCTTGTCACCTGCCTTGAGTTTGTCGATTGAAATGCTATCGGCAACCCGAAACGCCATGGTCATGGCCGCCATATCCACATCCGGGATGGCCTCGTGCTTGATCGTCAGCTTGCGGTTCTCGGTATCGATGCGGCGTAGCTCGCCTTTGATCATGCCGCTGGTCTGAGATGCATGCGCTTCATGCTCATGGTGATTAGCCTGAGCGGGCGGGAAAGTGCAAAACACTGACACCGCGATGACACGGAAGAGAACCCGTTGAATGGATAGGTACATGGGAATGCTCCTTGGAATCTGAGTTGTCAATGATTTAATGGCCTTCGTGACCTGAGGGCTTTCGACCGCGCGGCTGCATATCGGCTGGCTCTGTGTTTGCCGGTTTCGACTGCGCGGGCATGGACTGTCCTCCCGCGGTACTTTGCGTGGATGGCTCGGGCAGCTCGCCCTTCCATTCATAAGCAATCGTGCCGGGTGGATGCTTGTACCAGCCCGGGTTGCTGTAATCCCCAGGCTTTTGATCGGCACGTACTTGCAGCACCGTGAACATTCCGCCCATTTCCACACTACCGAAAGGTCCGTCACCGGTCATCATGGGCAAGGTGTTCTCGGGGAGCGGCATCTCCATGTCCGCCATATCGCCCATGCCACGGTCTCCCATTACCATGTAATCGGGCACCAGCTGACTGATTTTTTCTGCGATGCCGCGGTGATCTACACCGATCATGGTCGGTACCTGATGCCCCATCGCATTCATC
>SXGR01345896.1_pt1 | contig 18966 bp, 13 predicted proteins | sample 3174711 | NCBI WGS metagenome assembly SXGR01 (sample SAMN11356860, study PRJNA531348) | freshwater metagenome | isolation source: freshwater sample F1-60 | place: China: Fuxian Lake, Yuxi | collected 2017-12-25
AGACGCGGCCGCCAAGGCCGCGCTCTGCGAGGGACGATCCGTCCTCCGCCCAGTTCCACGCTGCCCTTGGTGGCCGTACGTCTGGAGCCAGCGCACCAACGTCAGGGTCGGTTCCGACGGACGAGTCCCGGTTGGTACCCAGCGTCTTCCAGTCGGGCGGCCAACCGGCTCACGTCTGGTTCACTGCCTCCACCCAGATGGGAATGTCACCATCCTCGCCAATGAACCAACTCACCGCTCCAGACCCCAAATCCTCCTCACAACAAACGCCTTTTGAGTCCGTCCGCCTTTGCGTGCTTCACGACAGATCCACAAAAGACAGTTGCTACCCAATAACCTCATCTAACCGACACGACCAGGCCCCGAGGGGCAACCTTTGACCGTGCGGAGGATGTGCGGGAGGATTGCCAGCTGCCCGAACTGATTGCCATCCTGTCTGGGCAATGGCCTCCACGAGGGAATCGACGCCGCTTTTCAGCACCTTCCGGGAGGCCTTCTGCCACGCTTTTCGCTGCGAGGGCGACGGCTACTATCGGCGGGCGTTTGTTGCGGGGGTTTCCCCATGGCGCCGTTTCTACGTCGTCCCGGTGTTCTGGGTCTTCCCCAGCCTCTTTGAGATGGATCTCCACATCGTCGACTACCTTGGCGACACCCGTTCTAGGAGCGAGTTTGGCGGCGTGGTCGATGAGTTCCATAAGGCCGTGCAGGTGTCGAAAGGGATCTCCAAAACGGCCCTTGGATTGAGGATGTCTGGGGCGACCCTCGTGGCACTGAGGAATCGTCTGGATCCCCTTATTGCTCCGCCTTCCTAACCTTGGCGATAGGACCATGAGGCCCGCTTGGGCGCATCACCCCTTGATGTGCTTGTCGATCAGCACGTCGAGGTCGAGGAAGACCTTTCGCCCCAGGGTGCGCTCCAGTTCTCTGCGCGCTCCAGTGCCAATGGCCCGGATCATTTGGGCCCCGACACCGATCAGCATCCTCTGGTAGCGGTCGTTGGGTGTGAGTACCGCGGCCTTGATGTGGAGGAAGGTTTTCCCCTCGTTTGTCACGGCCTCCTCGACAGCATCGAGTTCGATGACGGTCCGATAGGGGACCTCCTGCTCGGTCAGCTTGTACACCTGTTCGCGGATCAGCTCTGCGATCTGGAAGTCGCGGTGCATGTTGCTGACCTCCTCGGGTGGGTAGAGCGGAGGGTGCTCGGGGAGGAGTCCGGCCAGGAGCTGTCGGAGTTCGGGGAGCCCGGCTCCGGAGCGGGCCGAGACCTCGACCATCCCTGCGTAGCTCTGGGCTCGGGCCCGCCAGGCGTCGCGGGAGATCTTCCGGGAGAGATCGGACTTGTTGAGACAGAGGATCCGGGACTGGCGGATGGGTCTGAGGACGTCTTCGACCATCTGGTCCTCCTCGCCGATCTCCCGGGAGGGATCGACGACGTGGACGATGAGGTCGATGCCCTCGAGGGCCTCGCGGGCCTTCCGGTGGAGTTCGGAGACGAGGCGGCTTGTGCGGGTCTTGAAGAATCCCGGGGTGTCCACGAGGACCAGCTGGAACGCGGGGTCCTGGACGATTCCGTGGACGACGTGTCGTGTGGTCTGTGGTTTCGGGGTGACAATCGTGATTTTTTTTCCGACGAGGGCGTTGGTCAGGGTGGACTTGCCGACGTTGGTGCGTCCCACAAGCACGGCGAGGCCAGCACGGAACGGAGGGGTCTGCTGGGGGACGTCCATGGGTCAACGCGCCTGCTTGAGGCCAAGGAGCTTTCTGAGAGTTGAGGCGGGGTCGCGGACGAGGGACTCAGTGACGGCGAATCCCTTCACCCGGCTTGACGGAAGGCGAAACTTGAAGTCTCGGAACACCTGCTCGCAAACCGTCATCAGACCGCGGGCGCCGGTGCCCTCCTGGGCCGCGCGGGCCGCGAGGCTGCGAAGACCGTCATCCCTGAACTCAACGGCGATTCCGTAGGCGCCAAAGGCCCTTTCGTACTGGTGGATGAGGCTGCTCTCGCTCTTGCGGAGTACGTCGAATAGATCGTCCTCGTCGAGTCCGTGACAGGCCACCCGAACCGGGAGGCGCCCGATGAACTCGGGTTCAAGGCCATAGGCGATCAGATCCGCCGTCGTGGTCTGGGCCAGCAGTGCGTCGATCGATAGCGCAGTGCGACGCCTCTGCGGTTCGTTAGGCGGTGTCGCAAGGAGGCGTCGGCGCACGAGTTCCTCCATGCCGGAGAAGGCGCCGCTAACGATGAAGAGGATGTGGCGCGTGTTCAGGGTCTCCTTCGTTGGAACCCCGCCACGCATTGCACTCATCGCGGCCTGGAGCTGGCCGGTCATGTCGTTCGGCGACACCAGCGGCACCTCGGCGTCCTCCATGAGCTTCAGCAGGTTGGTTTGCACCCCGCGACCAGAGACATCACGACCGGAGCCCGGCTCGCGGGTCGCCAGCTTGTCCACCTCGTCCAGATAGATGATCCCGTGTTCCGCCTTCCGGATATTGTTCCCGGATCGCCGGTAAAGGTCCCGGATCAGATCGTCGACATCGCCGCCCACGTATCCCGTCTCACTGAACTTGGTGGCATCGGCCTTAACGAAGGGGACGCCGATCAGTTCCGCGGCCGAACGGATCAGATGTGTCTTCCCAACGCCGGTGGGACCGAGAAGCAGTACATTCTGCTTCTGATAGAATGGGGCGGTCTGTCCGGCCTCGGTGAGGCGGACATGTTGGAAGTGGTCGCAAAGGGCGACACTCAGGACCTTCTTGGCCTCAGCCTGTCCGATCACGAACCGGCCGAGGTGGCGGGCGATCTCTTGGGGGCGCAGGCTAAAATGGAAAGGGGGTTCCGACTCCGCGGCGGTCTCCGCGACGCCCGGTTTGGTGATGGGTTCCTCCTCGACCTTCTGGGCTCGTATCCGTCGAGGGACGCCCTTTGTGGTTGGGCCGAGGGCGCCGGGGAGCCCGCTGATGAGGTCTGCCATGGGGGCGACCCTACTGTCGGTCCCAAAGACTGTCAGGGGACATTCGGAGAAAGTTCCCGGTTGGACGCTGACCTGAGTGTCAGGGTCGCTCGAAATCCCCGGGGCCTCAGGTTCTCGAATGCCACGCTTCCACCGCAGGCTGTGATGGCAGTCCGGACGATGGCCAAACCGAGGCCCGTGCCACCGGTCTCGGCGCTGCGGGCGGTGTCGGGACGAAAGAACGGCTCGCCAAGGCGGGGCAGATCCCCGGGCGGGACACCCGACCCCGAATCGCTGACTTGCACGAGGACTGATGGGCCTTCTGCGATTGCCGCGATCTGGATCGGACCTGCGGTGCCAGCGTAACGAACCGCATTACGGACTAGGTTGCAGATCGCTTTTTCGAGCAGGTCAGGATCGGCCTCAACTCGCGTACAAGGTGGTAGGTCGACGATGCAACCCTGTGGCGCGGATCCCTCCCGATCCACGATCCGCTGGACCACCAGATTGAGGTCGACAGGCTGGAGCGGCGATCCGACCGGTTTGAGTCCAGCCTTCGAAAACTGAAGGAGTTCGTTCACCAGCTTCGACATGTGACGAACCTCCTCTCGGACGTCGTCGAGGCGTTCCCGTTCGGTCCCGGGCACCCGGTTTTCGAGGATCCCCAGCCCCATCTCCATGCGGGCGAGCGGTGAGCACAGCTCGTGGGCGGCATCACCGAGGAAACGCTTCTGTCCGGTCACCAGGTTCGATAGCCGTTGGGCCATCCGGTTCACCGCCCCGCCAAGCCGGCCGAGCTCGTCGGTCCGACGGTCATCGACATGGACATCAAACCGCCCTTCGGCGATCCGCTCCGTGGCGAGGGTCATCTGTCGGACCGACCGTGTGATGCTGCCGACAAACGGGAGCCACCAGAGGGCCGAGACGAGAACGACCGCCCCGCCGGCCCACCACCAGGGTGTGAAATCGATGAAGAGGCCGCCCCCGCTCAGGCTTTCCGAGAAAACGAAGAGGCGCCCGAATGCGGGTCGGCCCCGCTCCCCCCTCTCCGGGGTTTCAAGCGTCGCACGGACGACAGCCCAGTAGCCCGAGGGATCCTGGGTCCTGAAGAAGATGGCCGGAGGTCCGGCCCCGAGGCGCCGTCCCCCGCCGCGTCGGCCCAGATCCCCCCCGAGGCCGAAGTCGGGGGGAGGTCCCTCAGGGCCTCCCCGAGGACCTGGCCCCGGGAGTCGTCTTAGGACCGATTCCGGTACCTTCAGCGGGGCCCCGGCCACGAGCTGATTCCGTTCGTCGAGAAGACTGAACCGGATCCCATAAGCCTCCTCGAACCATTCCAGCACAGCATTCCACTCACCACGGGGCCGCGTCCTGAACTCCGCGAGGATCACATCGGCCACTGGCTGCACCCGGTCGGCTGCGAGGCTCGACAGGATCGACTCGACCCGGAACTCGGTCCGCAACAGCACGCCGATGATGGCAGCGAGGAGCAGCAGGTTCAGCGCAAACCAGAACAGGAACCGGGCATAGAGGGGGAATCGCCAGCTCATTCGGCATCGGGGTTGATCAGCATGTATCCGGCCCCACGATAGGTCCGGATGAAGCGCGGTTCCTTTGGGTCGTCGTCGAGTTTTCGACGCAGCGCAGAGATGTGGACATCGATCGAGCGGTCGAAGACGTCATAGTTCCGATCCCGAATCTCCTCCAGCAGCGCCTCTCGGGAACGGACCCGCCCCTTTGCCCGCGCCAAGGAGGTCAGCAGGTCGAACTCCACCGGGGTGAGGTCGACCGGCGTATCGTTCAGCAGCGCCTTCCGGGTGTCCGGGAGGATCCGGATCGAGCCCACCCGGATCTCCTCGGGTGCCGATTCCTCGGAGGGAGTCGACCGAGTGGACCGTCGTGTCACCGCACGGAGGCGGGCCAGGAGCTCGCGGGTCGAGAAGGTCTTGGGCAGGTAGTCGTCGGCACCGATCTCGAGGCCCACGATCCGGTCTGCCTCGTCCCCACGGGCGGTGAGCATCAGGACCGGCACCTCGGAACGGGCCCGGATCCGCTTCAGGACCTCGAACCCATCCATGCCCGGGAGCATCAGATCCAGGATCACCGCCTGCCAGGTCTCGGCCGCGGCTCGTTCGACCCCCTCGGGGCCAGTGTGCACGGCCTCGATGCTGTAGCCCATCGGGGAGAGATAGTCCCGGATCAGGCGGCAGAGTTTGCGGTCATCGTCGATGATCAGCACGCGGGTCCCGCCGGTGGTCGTGGTGTCCATGGCTCGGTCCGAGAATACGGACTCCGTCCCGAATGTCCGCCCCGTTTACCCGTCCTTAACAAAAACCCGTGTAATCTTCATCCGGCCTTAACTGAGGGCCGCAAATCCTGGGCTCGTTGAAACCGAGACTCGATGTACGGGTCACGGATTCGAGTCCAACCGCATCCATGAAACCATTCTCCTCCTTCGTCCCACGTTCCCAGCCATGGCTTGTGACCCTCCTGATTGCCACGGTGATCCCAACCGTCGGAATGCAGGGCCAGGACGCTCCGCCGCCTCCGCCACCGGGACAGGGCCCCGGCGGCCCCTTTGGACCTGGTGGACCGTTCGGTCCGGGTGGACCCCGTGGTCCCCGCGGACCCGGGGGCGGACCGATGCAGCAGGAGGAGCGCAAGATCCTCAAGCAGCACGACACGAATGGGGACGGCATCCTGGATGCGGGGGAACGGTCGGCGGCGCGCAAGGTCCTCGCCGAGGAGGCCGCTTCCGGAGGGGGACCGCGTCGACCCGGACGCATGGGTCACCGGGGTGGGGAAGGGGCTCCTCCGAAGTCCGGTCCCAAGGTGGCCAAGGCCGACGTGAAGCCCGCGGGTCCAGCGGACCTCTTCGACACTGGGGTAGTTTGGACTCTGTTCCTGGATTTCGAGAATGCCAACTGGGAGAATGAGCTCCAGGACTTCCACAACACGGATGTCGACGTCCCGGCGACGCTCACGGTCGATGGCAAGACCTATCCAAAGGTCGGGGTCCACTTCCGGGGGATGTCCTCCTATGGGATGATCGGGGAGGGACAGAAGCGGTCGCTGAACCTCGACCTCGACTGGAAGGGGGCCAAGCAGCCGCTGGGTGGGTACCGCTCGCTCAATCTCCTGAATTCCCACGGTGATCCGAGCCTCCTGCGTCCAGTGCTCTACAGCGAAATCGCCCGCAAGTATCTCCCGGTGCCCAAGGCAAACTGGGTCCGGGTCGTCATCAACGGCGAGAGCTGGGGCCTGTATGTGAACCAGCAGCAGTTCGATAAGGACTTCCTCAAGGTGGCCTTCGGCGATGTGGACGGGAACCGTTGGAAGGTTCCTGGAAGTCCGGCTGGCCGGGGTTCGCTGTCCTATCTGGGTGACGATCCTGCCGCCTACCGGAAGATCTATGACCTCAAGGGGAAGGACGAACCCAAGGCCTGGCAGGGACTGATTCGGCTGTGCAAGACGCTCAATCAAACCCCGGCAGCGCAGCTTCCCGGAGCCCTGGAGCCGATCCTCGACGTGGAGGGCGCCCTCCGGTTCCTCGCCCTGGAAAACGTCTTCATCAACAACGACGGCTATTGGGTCCGCACGAGCGACTACAGCCTCTACCAGGATTCCAAGGGGCGCTTCCATGTGGTGCCGCACGACATGAACGAGACCTTCTCCATGCCGGGAGGTCCGGGTGGACCCGGACGGGGCCGGGGACCGGGTGGCCCTGGCGGGCCAGGTGGACCTGGTGGTCGAGGGCCAGGTGGTCCCGAGGCGGGACCTGGTGGACCTGGTGGACCTGGTGGACCCCGCGGGGGTGGTCCTCGTGTGGATGGCGTGAAACTGGACCCGCTGGTGGCGGCGTCGGACGCCTCCAAGCCGCTGCTCTCGAAGCTGCTGGCGGTTCCAGAATACCGGGCGCGGTATCTGAGCCTGGTGCGTCAGCTGGCGGAGACCTGGCTCGACTGGAACACCCTGGGTCCCGTCGTGGAGCGGTATCACTCCATGATCACCCCCGAGGTCGTGGCCGACACCCGGAAGCTCGACAGCACCGAGGCGTTCCAGAGTGCGATCACCCAGCAGGCCTCCGCGGGCGGAGGCCCCCCGGGTCACAGCACGATCGGCCTCAAGACTTTTGCCGATCAGCGCCGAGCCTACCTGCTGGGTCTGCCCTCCGTGGCCAATGCGGCTCCGGTGAAGTAGGGGGATCACCGCGCTTGTGGAGCTCCCCGAATCGGAAGCTCCGCAGAAACAAACCGACGGCTCCCCGTGGCGATTATCCGCCAACCGGGGATGCCTTCGGTCGGATCTCCCGTTGACGCAGCCACAGGAAGATCACGGGCGTGATGATCAGGATGTGGATGAGCGAACTGATGCTGCCACCGATCACCGGGGTGGCCAGCGGCTTCATGACTTCAGCCCCGGCCCGGGTGCTCCACAGGATCGGCAGCAGGCTCGCGATGGTGGTGGCGACCGTCATGACCTTCGGACGCAACCGCAGCCGGGCCCCTTCGATGACGGCGGCCACGAGGTCCGACTCATTGAACTGATCGCCCCGCTCAGCCCGACGTTTCGCCACCGCCTCCTCGAGGTACACGACCATCACCACGCCGGTCTGGATCGCGATGCCGAACAGCGAGATGTAACCAATCCAGACCGCGACGCTGAACGGGTATCCGAAGGCGTACTGGAGAAACACGCTCCCGCTGAGGGCGAACGGTACCGCGAGCAACACATGCGCGGCCTCCTTGGCGGAGTGGTACACCACGTAGAGCAGGAGAAAGATGATCAGGAGCGAGACCGGCACGATGAGCTTCAGCGTCCGCTCTGCCCGGAGGAGTTCCTCGTACTGGCCGCTGTACTCGATGGTCATGCCCGGGGGTAGGGTGGGGGTGATCTCGGACTCGATCCGGCGTTGGACTTCCTCGACGAATCCACCGAGGTCTCGGTCCTGCACGTTTGCCTGGACGAATACCCGCAGCCGCCCGTTCTCGCTTCCGATCTCGTTCGGCCCCTGGGTCCGTCGGATCCGGGCGACCTGGGCGAGGGGGATGGCGGGGCCCTCTGGACGGCCGATCACTATGGAACCGAGGCGGTCGAGGTCGTCCCGTTCCTCCCGCTCGAGGCGAACCTGGATGGGGATCCGCTGTCGGCCTTCGATGGTGGTGGTGACGTTGCGGCCACCGATGCCGACCTCGACCGCATCGAGGACCTCCCGCGGGGTGAGGCCGAACCGGGCGAGGGCGGGGCGGTTGACCTCGATCTCGAGGTAGGGTTTGCCCTGGGCCCGGCTGGGGGCGACGCCGGCGGCGCCTGGGATCGATTCCACCAGACGCTGCACCCGGAAGGCTTCCGTCTGGAGGGCGTCGAGGTTGTCGCCCAGGATCTTGATCCCGAGCTGGGCCCGGATGCCCGTGGAAATCATGAGGATCCGGTTCTCGATGGGCTGTAGGAATCCCGGCACGTAGCCCGGCACCTCGCTCAGGGCCCGGGTCATCTCCTCGACCAGCTGCGTCCGGGTCCGTCCCTCACGCCAGGCCGGGTTGCGGATCGTCCACGGAATCGGGACCAGACCGAGCACCTTCCGGGTGGTGGTCAGATACTCGGGCTTCAGGGTGATCGTCGTCTCGATCATCTCGACCGGTGCGGGATCGGTCGCGGTCTCCGCGCGTCCCAGCTTGCCCGCGACGGCCTCGACCTCCGGGAAGCTGCGTAGAACTTGATCCTGCCAGGACATGATCCGCTTCACCTCCGTCAACGAGCTTGCAGGGATGAGGACGGGCATCATCAGCAGGGAGCCCTCGTTGAGCGCGGGCATGAACTCCTTGCCAAATCCGGCGACGGCCTGCTGGAAGGCAGGCGGGGCCCCGGCCTTGGCAAGGGCATCGCGGACCGGTCGCGGAAGACCGAAGGCCAGGGTGAGCGCGGCTGCCAGAAGGAGGAATGCTGCGCCGAGCACCAGGCGGGCATGCCGCAGCGCCCAGCGCAGGGTCGGGTCGTAGAGGCTCATCAGCACCCGCATGATCCGGTTGTCCTCCTCACGATGGAACGGGCCCCGGACAAGGAACGAGCACAGGACCGGAACGAGGGTCACCGCGAGGAGGGTTGCCCCGACACAGGCGAAGGTCTTCGTGAAGGCGAGCGGATGGAACAGCTTCCCCTCCTGGCCCTCCAGCGCGAACACCGGCAGGAACGCCAGGATGATGATCGCCATGGCGAAGAAGATCGGACGTCCGACCTGCTGTCCCGCCTCCAGCGTGCATTGCCAGGTCTCCTCGGCTGTGAGCCGAGCCGATCCCGCGGCTCTTCCCGCACGACACTGCTTCTCCTCCTCGGCCCTCTCGCAGTGCCGGATCACGTTCTCCGTCATGACAATCCCGGCGTCGACCAGCACCCCGATCGCGATGGCGATGCCGGAGAGCGACATGATGTTCGACGAGATCCCGAACCCGTTCATCAGGATGAACGAGATGAGGATCGAGAACGGGAGCGGGATGGTGACGATCAGGATGCTCCGGAAGTGGAACAGGAACAGGATGTGGGCAAGCGTCACGAGGATGACCTCCTCGACCAATGCATCCCGGAGGGTGGCGATGGTCCGATCGATCAGGTCGCTCCGGTCATAGAAGGGTCGGATGGAAATCCCCGGCGGCAGGCTGGGAGCCAGCTGGGCGAGTCGTGCCTTCACGGCCTGGATCACCGCCATGGCATTCTCCCCGGTGCGCATCACGACCACCCCGCCCACCACCTCACGGCCGTCGACGTCGAGGCTGCCCCGACGGTAGTCGCCCCCGATCCCGACCTGGGCCACCTGCTTCAGGAGCACCGGGACCCCGTCGACCTGCTTCAGGACGATGGCTTCGAGGTCGGCGACGTCGCGGACGAGTCCGACGCCGCGGATGACGAATTCCATACCGTTCTCGTCGATGGTCTTGCCTCCGACATTGAGATTGGCCCCACCGACCGCCATGAGGATCTCGTCCATGGTGACCCCGAGGTCGCGCATCCGGAGCGAGTTGACCTCGATCTGGTACTGGCGCACGAAGCCACCGAGGCTGGCCACCTCGGCAACGCCCGGAACGGCGTTCAGCGGGTAGCGCAGATACCAGTCCTGGATAGACCGCAGCTGGCCGAGGTCATAGCCCCCGTTGGGTGCCCGGTTGGGGTCGACCTCGAGGTAATACTGATAGACCCAGCCGAGACCGGTAGCATCGGGTCCCAGCTGGGGTGTCACGCCTGCTGGCATGAGCTGGGACAGGTAGTTGAGACGCTCCAGGATCCGGGACCTGGCGAAGTAGTTGTCGGTCCTGTCCTCGAAGATGACCGTGATCAGGGAGAACCCGAACATCGAGGTGGCTCGCACGGCCTTCACACCGGCGAGCCCCTGCAGGTTGGCGGAGAGCGGATAGGTGACCTGGTCCTCCACCTCCTGGGGACTGCGACCGGGCCAGTCGGCGAAGACGATGACCTGGTTCTCGCTGAGGTCCGGGATTGCGTCGACCGGGGTCGAACGCAGCGCCTTCCAACCCCACCCGAAGAGCAGGAGCGAGGCGCAGAGGACGAGGAAGCGGTTGCGCAGGGCCGCCTCGATGAGTCGATGGATCATGGTCGGACCTCCACGCCGCAATCGAGCATGTCGGCCCCGAAGTAGGGATTCCGGATGGGACCTCCCAGCTGCAGCCAGGCGGCCTTAGGCGGCGCGCCAGGGAAGGCACGGCGGGTCATCGGGCACTCGTAGAGCTTCAGGGTGGCGAAGGCAGGCAGCGGACGCAGGAGACGTCCCAGTCCGACCACCGGCTCGCTGAGCCGATGGAACTCCTTCCGGGCCGACTCGAGGTCTGGCGCAGGGTCGAGATGGCTTGCCGGTACGATACGTGCCATGGCCTCCGACCATGCGGGTGCGTTGGTCAGGGTGCGGACTAGACGATCGGCCTGCTCGTGGAGTTCGGGTAGTGCCGCGTTGAAGTCGGCAAGGGCGTCGCTCGACAGTGCTTCCCGAACGGCATCAGCCCGCTTGAGGAAGTCGGCGACCGCGGTCGCCTGCTCCGGGGTCAGGTCCTGTCCCACGGTGGACGGGGGCGTTGTGGGAGTCGCCTGGGGTCGGACCAGCTGGTGGAGTTGGGCCTGGGCGTCGAGCAGTAGGGCACCCTGCGTCACCACCCGCTCGCCCTCGGCGAGACCGGATTTCACCTCGACGTCCCGATCCCCCCGGAGGCCGAGCAGCAGCGGACGGGGCTCGTAGGCACCGTTGCCCAGTTCGACGTAGGCGAGGGGTTGGCCGGAGTCGAGGACGGCGCTTCGAGGGACTGTCAGTGTGGGTTCGGAAGCCACCCGGACCCGTGCCTCCGCGAGGACACGGTGCTGGATACGACGTCGGGGGCCTGTGGGCGTGGATTCCAACGGGTTCGGGATCTCGACCCGTGCCAGGGTGGAGCGGGTCTGGGCGTTGAAGTTGGGGTCGATGAACGTGATGGCGTTGGTGAGGACGAGGCCCGGCAGGGACGGGGAGGTGATCTCGACCGACTGGCCGGGACGGAGCCAGCCGAGGTCATTCTCATACACCTGCAGCTTCAGCCACAGGGTGTCGAAGTCGGCCAGCTCGAAGAGCGGCTGTCCGACTGTCAGGGCCTGTCCCTCGAACACGGTCTTGCCGACGACGGTGCCGGTCATGGGCGACAGGATCTCGAGGGTGAGGTTGGTGTCGGAAAAGGTCCTGGGCAGCGATTCGATCTGGCTGGGCAGGAGGCCCAGCTGAGCAAGACGCAGCGCGGCGGCGTCGCGGATGGGGCCAGCCCCTGCGGGCCCCTTCAGCAGGGCAAGGTATTCCCGAACCGCTGTCAGCAGCGAAGGGCTGTAGATGAGCGCCAGGGGTTCGCCTGCCTGGACTTCGGCCCCGGTGAAGTTCACGAAGAGCCTTTCGATCCGGCCTTCCACCCGGGCGCTCAGTATCCGATGTCGGGAGTCGTCGTCATCCACGCTTCCGTTGAGCTGCAACGTCCGGACGACGGGTTGGCGGACGACAGGGGAGGTCTGGACGTGGCTGACGGTGATGCTGTTGGTGCTCAGGGTCACCAGCCCCTCGGCTCCGGTGAACCCGGCCTGCCCCTCGAAGATCGGGGCCAGGTCCATGCCGCAGATCGTGCACTTGCCCGGCCTGTCGGACTTGATCCAGGGGTGCATGGACGACTGGTAGTAGAGGATCTTGGGACCCGAGGGGTCGGTTTTGGTCGCGGTTGCGGATCCGGGATTTCGGCCGAGGTACCAGCCCAGCGTGGCGGCGATGCCGACGGTGAGGATCCAGAGGATACGGGAGGCGTTCATCGGGTGGTTGGGTTCAGGGCTTTGAGGCGGAAGCGGGTTCAGAATTGGAAACGGCCGGCGGGGTCTGGATCAGAAACTCCGGACCGGGCAGGCCGCAGAGGTAGGTAAGGTCGGCGATCAGGGTCCACTGGTCCGCCGTGGCACGGGCCAGCTGGGCCTGGGTTTCGAGCAGGACGCGATGCGATTCCATGACGTCCCGGATGTTCCCCTGTCCCGAGGTCCACTGTGCGAGTGCCGTCCTGCGGGCGTCCTCGGCCCTGGGCAGGATGTCGTCGGCGTAGAGCTCGGTTCCCCGCCGGGCGGCGGCGATCTGCAGTCCCAGCCGCCGGATCTCCTCGCGGACTGCGAGGGCGGCATCGATCTGCTCCTCCTCGACCGATTTTAGGCGCTGTCGGTCGCGGGCCAGGTCCTTGCGGTAGTTGCTCCGGTTCCAGAGGGGCAGGTTGACGAGCACGCCGAAGGTGCCGGACCGGAAGTCCCCATCCCCGGTGTACTGCATCCCCTGGACGCCGAGGGCGATGTCGGGTCGCACCGAGCGGCGGGTGGCCTCGACCACGGCACCGGCCTCCTTGCGCTCCGCCTCGAGAACCCGTCGTCGGGGTGCCGTCTCGAGGGCCCGGGCCATCAGTGTCTCCGTGACCGTGACGGGGGGTGCCGGGGGAGGGAGGGTGAAGCCTGGCAGGGTGGAGGCGGGATCCTGTCCGAGGCGACGGTTCACGGTGGCGAGGGCCTCGGTTTCCCGGGACCGGAGGGTCTCAACCTCGTAGCGGCGTCGGGCCAGCTCGGTCTGGGCGCGGAGCACGGCGACCTGCGAAATGGATCCCGAGGCCAGCTGTGCTTCCAGGCTTCGGATGAGATCGGTCATCCAAGTCTGGTCTGCCTCGGCCAGCCCGACGGCCTTTCGAGCCAGTGCCGCCTCAAACAGCGCGAGGGTGAGGTCACGCTCCAGCTCCTGGAACCGGGTGTCGGCCCGGACTTCCTCCACCTCGGCCGCACGGAGGGCGACGGCGCGACCGGCCTGTTCCTTTCCGAGGAGGGGCAGGGGTTGTTCCACCCCGTAGAGAAGGTTGCCCTGTTGGGAGGCTTCCTGACCTTTTGGACTGTAGACCGTTCCGGCGAACTGAACCTGTGGGTCCGCGATCCGACGGGTTCCCTCGGCGTTCAGCCGTGCCGCGAGGGATCGGGCGGCGGCGGCCTTCAGCGACGGGTGGTTTGTGGCCATCGTGGCCACCCAGCGTTGCAACGTCGCTGGATTCAGGGGCTCCGGGATCGGGTCGGCGCCTTGGAGATCAGACTGGGGTGCCAGCAGGATTAGGGCGATTCCGAGGAGGAAGCGCCGGGCCCGGGCAAGGGCATGACAGTTCGGATGGAAGTTCATGATTCATTGCGGTCATGGGAACGACGGACGGACGGCGCGGACACGGAAAAGCCCCGAGGTGCACCCGCGCCGGGCACACTTCGACCGTGGCAATGAATCGGATCAGATTAGAAGGACGCCATGCCGGAGGAAGAGGGGCATGGCGGTGTCCGTGGCGGCGGACGCAAGCTCCGCGGTGTCGGGACGGAGCGCGGGACGGGGTGCGGCAAGCACCCAGGCCAGCGTCAGAAGAGCCGGGGTGTCGACCGACACCCGAGAGGTCTGGGCCGGCAGTCCGGGGGCGGAGGACTCAGAGGGGGCCGGCGTGTCCTGTTCCACGCAGCAGGTGGCGGGGCAATGGGTCCCCTTCGACGGCTTGCAGCAGGAGCCCATCTCCGCGGAGCGGCTCGGGACCGGCATCACGAGCGCTCCGAACACGTGGACACTGCAGAGCACGAGGCTCATACAGAGGGCGATCCACGCTTTCATCGGAAACCGAGGGGCAGGCGAGGGGTGATCGACTACTTCTTCGTGGTCGAACCGGCCGCGATCTTTTTCAGGTACTTGTCGGGGTTCTTGGCGAAGTCCTTGTTGCAAGACTTGCAGCACATCTTGACCTGTTGGCCCTTGTAGGAGGTCACGAAGGGCTCTCCCATCTCGCCCAGCTTCTCGTCAGAAACGATGCAGGTGTCGAGGGTGTAGGGCTTGTCCTTGGAGGCCGACTTCTGCTTGGTGTTGGAGTCGGCAAGCAGGGACACTGAGAGGACTCCAGAGAGCAGTAGTAGGGAGGCACCAATCTTCATATTCGGGACAAAGTATCGCGGAACTGCAGTCAAGGCCAGTCCGAAGTCATGGACCCCGTCGCCATGATCCTGTGATCACGGAGGCGTGATGAGGCTGGACACGCCCTTCAGGGGATCACCCTCCACCACCACGCGATAGAAGCGTGTCGGAATCCATGCCGGATCGGTCTCTTCGAAGGGGGCTTTGATGAGTCCGGTCGCCCGGTTGGACCAGGTGCCGTTGGAGAGGGATTCGGTCGACTGGATCGTGTAGCTGACTCCGTCAACGACTGGCCAGCTCAGGATGGGACTGCCAGACCCGGGGCTGGACGGGGTGACCCCAAGGCGGCTCACGGCATCCCTTGGGCTCGTGCCGGCGTAGAACTCTGACAGATTGTCCTGCCCATCCTTGTCGTCGTCATCCCTGCCGGTCCGATCCAGAGAGTCGAACCACAAGATCTCCCAGCTGTCGTCAAGTCGGTCCGAATCCGAGTCAAAGTTCTCCCGCCAGGCGTTGGGATCCTTGCCTTGCTGGGAACGGATCCGCTCCTGGAACCCGAAACCGGTCTGGAAGATCGAGCGGACGAGATTCGTCGTTGGGAAATCCATGAACACCACGCCCAAGTCGCTCGTGGGCAGGACAGAGACGAAGGTCTCGAGGAGGGCATTGATCTCACGGGCGACTGCCGGAACCTGTCCCGGTTCACCGGGGGGCACGACCCTGCCATTGGCGAAGGTGAGCGATGTGAGTTCCTGGTCGAACCGGGCCTGGTTGAGAGCCCCTTGGACTCGCGCCCACTTCGCGGTGTCGTCACCCTGATCCAGCGACTCGACCTCCGGGGCATCCCCGATGCGGAAGGGGCCCGACCGGAATGTTCCGGGGAAGCCCTCGGGCCAATGGCTCGCGTCGATGCCACGCGCGGTGCCTGCCGGAGTAAACCGTCGGACCAGGACCAGCCGGCCCCGGGCCGCCTCGGTGGTTCCGGTCCTTCCAAGTGCTGGGAGTTCGGTGCCGACGTGCCATGCTCTGGGATTGCGGGCGATCTCGCGATCCAACGCCTCCCCGAAGTTTCCGACGGAACCCGGCTCTTCGCGGATCACCACCAGAAGGGTCTCCGAGGGGTTCTCCTTGAAGAAGCCAATGGCCTCGTCGATGACGGTGCCCAGATCCGTCTCCTGGTCGGTGCCCCCCTCGAAGACCCTGAGAACGCCATCCTTGAGACGACATCCGATATCGAGTCCCCGGATGCCCGCATCAAGCTGTTCCCGGAGGCTCCAGTCCTGGTGACGGGTGGTGCCCGGGAGGGACTCCTTCCGCGCCGTTGACGCATGCGTGGCGGGAATCGAGAACTGTCCGAGGGTCCAGCGATCGGGAAGCGATCCCATCCAGCGTCGTGGGTCGATCTGTCGGAGGTTGACCTCTCCGATCTGAATGGTGAAGGCCGGCACACCAGGGTTTTGGAAGACGATCCGGACCCCACCATCTTGCCAGCCGAGCTCCCGGGCCAAGCTGGCCACCCGGAGGGTCGACGATTCGCCCGGAAGAATGGTAGGGTTCAGGTACCGGGTGATCCGGAAGTCCCCGGTGATGGACGCGTACTCCAGAGACAACGGTCCGTCCCCGGTGTTGGTGATCACGAACTCGTCCTCGGTGGGTGAAAAGCCGAGATCGACTGGGACTGGGTTCCCTGTCGGCAGGAGTGACCCCCGATAGGACACGGCATAGTTGAGATTGTCCTCGGCCCCGGGGGGCTCAGCGCGAATCCGATATGGTGGGCGATTGCAACGACGCCTGGGCCCTTTGGATAGCCCATCCCGCTCGATGTGACCGGCAACACCCGTGTACCCCAGGTGGGTGAGGCCCCCTGTTTGAGGAGGCTTCCTCGCCCGGTCCGGATCCAGCGGTCGTGATCGGCAACCGCATAACCGTGCCCCGCAAAGACATCGTTGATCCCGGACACCCAGGACCATCCATGGGTGGTGGCGGACTCCTTCAGAATCCGGTTCAGCGGGGCGATCAGAAGCCGCGATGCCACCAGCGCTTCCGTGGCCGACACGGACTTGCCGGGGAGCACATCGTCGAAAAGGGGGCCCCACCATGGGGTGAGTCGACCGTCGGTCCCGAGGACCCGAGTGCGGGTGGGATCCGGCTGCTCGAGAATCGCGACACGACCCACCACGAATGAGGCGCGCAGCGCAGCGGCGAGCTCTGATAGCTGCCCCGGCAGGGATGAGGTCGCCGCCTCGAACCGGTCGAGAATTCCGGTGCGGCTGGGATTCGTCAGAACGGCGTTGTCTTCCGGTCGGGAGCGGATCTCAGCGAGGACCTCGTCCGCGATGGTGTCGACAGTGGCCGAGGAGACCCCACGTTGCTGCCCCCGGATATTGAGGAGATCTGAAAGTTTCGCATCAACCAGAAACGTTCCCAGGAGCGCGGATATCCCCGCGTCATCGGCACCTGTGGAAAGAAGGGTCTGGTCGATGGGGCGGTTGCCGATCAGGGCTTTGAGATGAGTCAGCTGAACCGGCAGGGGTGTCGTGCCATCCTCGACCGAGAGGTTTCTGGGGTTGCCGGCGGTCTCCAGCATTGAGGAAAGCGTCGCTCCGGATTGGGCCACGCTGATGAAGGTCACCGAGGTATGGGGATCGGACAGCTCGAGGTTTTGTGCGTAGAGCGCCGGACCCGATATCACCGACCGGTGGGCGAGGCGGTTCTGGCGGATCGCCTCCGCATCACCCCCGCGGGCCCAGATGGCCTCCCTGCTCGTGAGGATCTGGGCTGAGGACGGAAACTCATCGAAGGAAAGGCGTCGCAGGTCGACGGAATCGAAACGTTCCGGGATCATATCGGGATCCCCTTGGACCGTGTACACCCGATCGATCTCAGGGTTGCCCTCACCTGAGGCCTGTCCGTCCCCGAGCGCGACAATCAGGAGGTCCCGCACCTCGATCCTTGCCGAACCCTGGTCGACGACGACGCCGTCTCTGGTGGCAATGTACAGGGCTTCACACGGGCCCGCGGTCAATCTCAGGAGTGGGCCTGCACCCGTGGCCGATAGGGGCGGTCCGGATGTGGGGGTGAGGGTCCAGGTGTACTGGACAGGTTCGGCAAGCGGGGCGGTGGGAAATACGCGGACCTCGAAGTCGGCGGGTTGCGCGTAGGAGGCTGTGTTAGGGAGGGAGACGAATCCAGGATCCCGCGGGGAGGGTGCAAAGCGGGGGGACATCTCATAGTCGACGGATCCCTGACCAGCAGGCTCCACACTGCGGCTGGCGGTTTTTTTGGAAGCCATTTCGACTGCCGTTCTCCAGACGGACTCGACGAGTGGTGCAGTCACGAAATCCATGTTGATCACGCCACCTCGACCGCGGGTCGCATAGCCCTCCGAGGTCGGATCGGTCATGAGCCGCTGGATCCGTGGGTTCATATATTTCGAGACCGCCCAGAGACTCTTCGGAATCCCCATCCAGTTCTTGTCGAACGCACTGGAGAAGTTGAGATACACGACTTGGTCGTCGGTCGAAGACATGGCCTCTCGACGGAGGAGAAGGAACTGTCCGAACTTGGTGTTGAATGTCGCTTCCGAGGAATCGGGCAACCAGCACCAGTCCTGGACCCGGAACGTGCCGTTGTTGAAGGGTTGTAATGGCGAGTAGGGCCAGGCGTCCGCATCGAGCCCGAACGGTGCGGTGGCTCCGAAACGTCGAACGAGCAGGATCTTGCCGCGGACGGAATCCGGGGCGCCCTTGCTCCCCAGTGCGGGAACCGTCGCCCGGAGATTGAACAACTCGGGAAACCGGGATAGATAGTCGTTGAAGGTGTCGACGAACGACCGTGTGTTCCCAGAGTCCGTATGCTCCTTCTTGACGCTCATGAGAATCGTCTCGGAGGGGTTGTCGCGAAGGAACGACTGGACCTCCTCGAGGACGTTGTCGAAGTACAGCTTCTGGAATTCCCTGCCATGGTGGATGGCAAACGAGTTCTGGATGTGCCGGCAGCGGATGTCGAGGAAGCGGACCCCCGCGTCGAATTGTTGGCGGAGGGTCAGTTTCTGGCAGATGGCGGTGTCGGGGACCGACTCATATCGGGCACAGGTCTCATGGGTTCCCGGGATTGTGAACCGTCCCATCTTCCAGTCGTCCGGGATCGCAGACATCCAGTTGCGCCCCGTGATGGACGAAGGATCGGCTGCGGCAAAATGCAGGCCTGTTTGGCACAGCAGGACCAACAGTGAAATGAGGCGGATCAACTGCGTTATGCTCTATTGCTGCCTGAGGAGGCCGAGGTTTCCAAGCTCGGACGTGCAGAAAACCGGGTGCCGCCCAGTGGGTGCGCACCAGACTGAGGACCTGGCCGGGTTTCCAAGCTCGCGCACCAGACTGAGGACCTGACCCCAAGCCCACAACGGATGGACGAATGACCTAGTGTAGTGTCTCATATTAGTCTTTAACAATTGGTTGGCTCCGTGCCAAAGCTTCCCGGGCTCGGCGGATTTTCTCCAGGATCACCGTTCCTTCAGCCCGCCACTGGTATCGCTGCGGCTTGAGATTCCGCTCGGCA
>SXGR01063243.1_pt1 | contig 18959 bp, 13 predicted proteins | sample 3174711 | NCBI WGS metagenome assembly SXGR01 (sample SAMN11356860, study PRJNA531348) | freshwater metagenome | isolation source: freshwater sample F1-60 | place: China: Fuxian Lake, Yuxi | collected 2017-12-25
CTTGGCGGCAACTCCCGCGGGCAGTTGGAAAAGAGCCGCGTGATCCTCTGGCAGGGGCATTGCAGCGTGCACGCGATGTTCAAGCCGGAGCACGTGGACGCCATGCGGGCGAACGTTCCCGGCGTGAAGATTCTCGTCCACCCGGAGTGTGCGATGGAGGTGGTCGACAAGGCCGATCTCACGGGCTCGACGAGCTACATCCTCAAGCAGGTGGAAAACGCCCCGCCAGGCACCCGGTGGGCGATCGGCACGGAGCTCCACCTCGTCAAGCGGCTGGAGCAGAATCATCCGGAGCAGACGATCCGATTCCTCTCGCCGGTGGTCTGCATGTGCGCGACGATGTACCGCATCGATCTCGCCCATCTCTGCTGGAGCCTCGAGCACCTCGAGCGGGGCAGGCCCGTCAACGTGATCCGCGTCGATGACGAGACGGCGGCGTGGGCCGTCACCTCGCTGGAACGCATGCTCGCGGTGAAGTGACGGCGAACCGACCGCGGTTCACCCGGTTCGTCCGGTTCGTCCGGTTCGTCCGGTTCACCCGGTTCGTCCGGTTCACCCGGTTCGTCCCGCCGGGGAGGCGGGGCACGTCACGGATTCAGCCCGCGTCGGCGTATTCGTCGAGGAGCGACTCGATGCGGGCGAAGACGTCGGCCATCTGGTCGGCATCGGGCAGGAGCGTGACCCGGAAGTGGTCACGGTAGGGGACGTTGAAACTCGAACCCGGCGCGACCAGGACATGCTTCCGTTCGAGGAGGTGCAGGGCGAACGTCTGGTCGTCGAAGCCCGCGAGGCCACCCGGCAGACGGTCGGCGTGGACGCGGACGAAGGCGTACATCGCCCCCTGCGGCGGCACCACCGAGAGCCAGCGGCTGCCGGCCACGGCGCCGAGCATGGCGGCCCGGGTGGCGTGGAGCCGGCCGCCGGGACGCGTCAGATCGAAGATCGACTGGTGGCCGCCGAGCGCGGTCTGCACGGCGAACTGGCCGGGCACGTTCGAGCAGAGCCGCAGTGACGCGAGCAACTCGACGGCTTGGAGGTAGTCGCGGGCGTGCTCCCGCTCACCGGAGAAGATCAACCAGCCCACCCGCAGGCCGCAGGCCCGGTAGACCTTGCTGAGGCCGGCGAAGGTGAGGCACAGCGCTCCCTTGGCGAGCGTGGCGGTGGGCACGAACTCGGCGGTGTCGTAGAGCATTTCATCGTAGATCTCGTCGGCGCAGAGCACGAGATGGTGCCGCTCCGCGATGCCGGCGAGGGCTTCGAGCACCTCGCGTGGATAGACGGCGCCCGTCGGGTTGTTGGGATTGATGATGACCAGCGCCCGCGTGCGTTCGGTGACGAGCGCCTCGATCTCGGCGGGGTCGGGGACGAAACCGTGTTCCGGACGGCAGGGGTAGTGCACCGCCTTCGCACCGTGGATCACGACCGAGGCCGTCCAGAGCGGATAGTCGGGGCTCGGCACGAGCACCTCGTCGCCCGGGTTCAGGAGCGCCCGCATCGCGATCATGATGAGCTCCGACACGCCGTTGCCGATGAAGACGTCGTCGGCCGTGATGTCCATCACGCCCCGGTTCTGCTGCTGCATCACCACGGCCTCGCGTGCCGGGAAGATGCCCTTCTGATGCGAGTAGGGATCGGCCTGGTGGAGGTTTTCCACGACGGCCACCCGCATCGATCCGGGCATCCGAAACCCGAACGCACCCGGGTTGCCGATATTGAGCTTCACGATCTCATGACCCTCCCGCTCGAGCTGCTCGGCGCGGCGGGCAAGGGCGCCACGAATCTCGTAGCGGACCTCGTGGAGGTGTTCGGAGGCGCGGAGCGGTCGGAGACTCATCGGGGTGGGATTCCGGGGGGAGGGGTTCCGGAGGAGACCATGATCCTACCTCGTCGTCGGTGGTCCGGCTGCTGCCGTCAGTCCGCGAGCGAGGCGGTGAGCGATTCCCAGGACATGGGCAGCCAGTTCACGCAGTCGGGCAGGCCGGTCGGCGCCCGGGCCGTGCCGACGGTTCGCACCGGCGTCGCGTTGGCCCGGTCGATCGACCGGTCGATGGCCGTGCCCAGTCGTTCGAGCCACTCCGGCACCTCGACGCCCGACCCGCTGGCCAGGCCGATGAAGGACGTCGCCTTCGCCTCCAGCGCCGCTCCAGCCGAGGACGATTTGCCGGTGATGAGCTCCGCCACGGCGGGATCGACCAACGCCTCGAGTTCGTGCTGCTCGAGCATCGTGGTGAACGGCCGGCGAACCCGGTCGCCGATGCTGGCCAGCCGCACGCTCCAGTGCCCCTCGAGTTGGTCGAGCTTCCGCACGAGCCCCGCCGCGGTGTCGCGGGTCTCCTCGCGGAGCCGCTCCCGCCACGACTCGGCCGCCGCGGCCACGCCGCGGCCGGCGAGCACCCGATGGGCCATGTTCACCGGTCGCAGCGTCCAGGCGATGCGGTCGTGTTCGGCCTTCACACGCAGGTAGTCGAGGAGGATGGAGAGGCATTCGCCCCGGTCGGATTGCGTGGTGGTCGAGTTCCAGTCGCGATACTCGGCATGGTTCTCCGCGACGCTCTCCAGCACCAGCCGCAGGCGGGTGGCCGCCTGCTTCATCGGCAGCGCCCCCGAGGCGAGGTCCTCGATCAGCCGGGCGGGATGACGGCTGGCCGGTGCGTCGGGCCCCTCGGAATCCGCCGCCCGTTCGAGGAGGTGTTCGAGCCAGTTTCGCACGCCGCCGCGAAGGATTCCGCGGAGCGACGACGGCGCCAGCAGGTGCTGGGTGAACAGCCCCGAGCCGTAGCGTTCCACGAACTCCCGGATTCCGGCAAAGGCCTTGTCGTCGCGGACGCGTTCGAGGACCGAGAGCCGCAACTGACGGGCATGCGTCATCCAGGTTTCGAGCAGTTTGGGGACGAGCAGCGAGAGTCCCTCGAGGATGCGGTCCGTCTGCGCGGCGGCTTCGGGATCGCCGTCGCGGCTGCTCTCCACGATCCGTTCGACCAGCGCGGTCGTTCCCGCCTCGAAGACGCGGTCGAACTCGCTGACGCTCGCCCCTCCCGGAGGCCGCGTGCTTTCGAGCGCCTTGGCGAGCTGCACCACCATGATCGCCCCCCGAACGAGCCCCAGGCGGGGCAGCGACGCCGCCATGCGCTCGAGCAGCCGTTCGCGGGTCCGCGCCCTGACGATCCGGTCGGGACGGCCGCCGCGGGAGAGGGGAACATAGAGCACCGGTTTGCCGACGAGACGTTCGCAGACGGCCTGGCAACGATCGGCGGACTCGGCCGCGTCGCCCCGGATGAGCGCCGCGACGAGGCCGCCGACGGAGGTCGGTGGGGCCGGCACGGCTGGCGACGGCCCCAGCCGCAGCCGGGCCGACAGGATCCAGAGCGTCTCGCCCGCCTGGACGGCCGCCTCGATCAACCGTTCCGCCGCCGCGTCACGCTGCCATCGCAGCCGGTCGAACTCGGTCGGTGCCATGCCCGGGGGCGGCTCCTGATCGCGGGCGGCGACCAGCGTTGCCGCCCGGATCATCGTCCGCCACAGCCGGCGCAGCGTATGACGCCAGCCGGTCACGGAGTCGAGTTCCTCCCGCACGGGCTCCGCCCCGTCCGCCGCGTCGATGGCACACCATGCCGAAACCGCCTCGTGAAACAGACGAAACATCCCCCGCATGAACTCGGCGGCATCCTCCACGGCGGCCAGGCTCCCGACCGACGCCCCGCCGCCGTCGAGATCGATCATGCCGCCGTCCACGCCGTCGTCGGCCGAGTCACGCCACACCATCGATTCGTAGGCGGCGGCGACGCGCTCCTCGGCATCGGGCCGGTCCTCGTCGTCGCCTTCGGCATCCCCCGCGCTCGGGTCGTCTCCCGGCTCGCGGCCGACGGCCGCCGCCTCGACGACATCGATGACGTCGCCGGTGTTGGCCTCGACGAGTTCCAGGAAGCGGCGCACCCGCGACCGCCCCTGGGGTGAACGGTCGAGGCATGCCTGGGCGATCCAACGGCTCGCCGCCGTGAGCCAGACCGGGCCGCTCCGCTCGACGGCCGGACCCTCGAGCAGCGACGCCCAGTGCACGAGCAGCCCCGCCGCGCCGTCGAGGTCGCCTTCATCGAGCAGGGCGTCGGCCGCCCGCGCGTGGGTCTTCGGCGAGGAGAAGCCGGCGACTTCGCGCCGCCAGAATCCCGCTTGCGGCGGCTCCGACGCATGTTCGCGTCGGCGGGAGAGCGACTCGATCACCTCGCGGGCCGAGTCGAGGCACTCCCGACCCGAAAGATGCGGCACTCCGGAGACCGTGGTGGTGGCATGGCGATCCCACCACGCCGCGAGTTTTTCGAGCGACGCGGCAGCGCGGGCGGCTGCGGGACTGGCCGTGGGGATGCTGGCGTGTCGCCAGGCCGCCGCATATCCGTCGAGGATCGAGCCGGTGGCCAGCACGAGGTCGTCCACCCGGGGATCGGGCAGGCTTTCACCCCCCGGTTCATGGAGCGGGAACTGGCCGGAGAGACCGAGGATGTTCCAAGGATCGACCGCGGCGCCGCAGCCGACGGCTCGGAACAGCAGGTCGGTCGCGGTGTCGAGCTCCTCGAGCGCCGAGGCGGCGTCCGCTCCCCGCCACACCTGCTGCTGGGCCGCGACGACATGGCTCGTGATCCGGGCGAACATCCGGGCAGACGCGGCCGGCACGGCCGTCGCGAGCCGCTCGGCCGCTTCCGCCCGGCCGAGCCGCGCCAGCAAAGCCGCGAGGGCCACGTTCTCGACCTGCCGGCCGCGGCGGCCCGCGAGCATCGCGTTGATGTGCCGCCGCACGCCGCCGAACGGCTGTCGCACCCGATGGGCCTCCTCCTCCAGCCGCTGCCGGTGCGCGGCCGGAAGGTGCGTCAGCAGCCGCCGGTAGAACTCGTCGCGATACGAGGCGATCCGCGGGAGGAGTTCGGCGAGCGGGAGCCCCGCCTGGATCGCGCCGGGGCCGTGGCCCGAGAGGCCGCTGGCCATCAGCATCACCCCCGCAAGCACGGCGGACGATTCCCAGCGCAACTCGGCGGTGGTCGCGGGCGTCCGATCGACGAGTTGAGCCGCGTCGGGCCACGACAGGATCCCGTCGAGCGTCGCCTGCTGGACGACCATCCGACGATACAGCCCGCGTTCGTCGATCCGCGCTGGATCCCAGAGCCCGAAGAGATAGTTGGGCCGGCTCGCCGCGGGGTGGAGGAAGTCGAAGGCCCGCGGATCGATCGCGAGTTCCTCCAGCGCGTCGAGGTCGAAGTCGGCCTGACGGAGCAGCTCGACGGGCACCTCACCCAGGATGCCGATCGCCCCGGTCACCAGCTGGCGATACCTGCCGTGCGCCGCCCCTACGCCGGCAACGTAGAGGGGGATCGGCCGTACGCGTTCGTGGGGATATGGCTCCGAAAGGCGGCCGTTCTCGAGCACGGCGAGCGGCCGCCAGCCGACGTAATCGTCGAGGCGGTCGATCACCCGTGCCATGACGGCGTCACGGTCGTCCTCGGCGTTTCCCTCGGCGAGCAGCCCTCGCATCGCGGCCATGAGAAAGAACGGACGCTCGATCGCCCCCGGCGGCTGGTGCTCCAGGAGATCGTGATGGAAGCGCCGGTAGGCCGGCAGCAACCCCTCGAACACCGCGTCGATCGCCCATCGCGCCTGGACGGCGTCGCGGAAGGCCGGCTCCGTCTGCTCGAGTTCGAGAAGCCTCGCCCGCAGCAGGGCTGCGATCCGCGTCGCGGTGTCGGCCCCCTCGGTGACCGAGCCATCGGGGGCCGCGGGCTCGATTCCCGCATACAGGTCGTTGATGCCGCGCCAGGCCGCCGAATCGAACGCGCCCGCAGAGAAGTTGAGGTAGCCCAACACGATCGCCGCGGCATCCCTGGAACCTGGTGACTTCACGGCATGCGGCATCGGAAGGGGGATTCGCGGGAGGAGCGGGAGGAGCGGAAAAATCGGAACAACCGATGAAATCCTATCATTTTTGCCACACCGCGAGCACGAACTATCCTTGGCCTGACGCCGGGCCACGGGCCCGCGCGAACCGCCAGGACATCGGCTCTCATGCGCTGCCTCACTTCGCCCCTCGTCGCAACGTCCCTGCTCGCGATGCTCGCCTCGATCGCGAGCTGTCCTTGGGCCGCGGGGCAGACGCTCCTCTGCGGCACGGCAGGCGACGAACTCGTCGCGGCCCGCGCCGGCCTCACCCGCGAGTGGGCCGTGCAGATTCCGTTCGACTCGGCGGGCTGGAGCCTCGAGCACGTGACGATCGGCGAGAATCTCGTGGTCGCCTGCTCCGGCGACGGCGGCGTGCACGCCATTCAGGCCTCGCCCGGCCGCAAGGGCGCGGCCCGTGCCGGGAGCGTGCTCTGGTCGCAGCGGGTGGGCACACCCGGCGGGCCGGTGGAGGCTGCGGGCGTCGGTCCCGCGATCGTGACGGTGGCGCGGGATCTCGACATCTATGCCTTCGACAGCGTTGACGGCAGCCGCAAGTGGCACCGGAGTTTCGGTCGCCCGCCATCCGGGGCCGCCGTCTCCTCCGATGACTGGGTCTACGGTCCGCTGTCGGCCAACGGCGTGATGCGGCTGCCGGTGAACCCCGCCGCGAAGCCCCAGGCGACGGATGGCGGCGACCAGGACGCCGCGGCCGGCAAGGCGCGGCGGGCGAAGACCGCGAACAAGGGCATCGCCGGGACGGCCGCCGATCCCCTGCTGCCGATCTCGCTCGATGCCGGCGGCCGCGTCGAGTCGGGACCGACAGCCTACAAGGGGGGGGCGGTCTGGTGCACCGAGGAAGGCCTGCTTGTGGGTATGGTTCCCTACAGCCTCGGATGGAAGAGGCTGGAGTTCGACCTCAGGTCCGCGCTGACCGGTCCGCCTTCGATCCGTGACGCGGCGATCTTCGTGGCCACCGCAGCGGGCGACCTCGCCCGCCTCGACCAACAGGGGCCGGCCGACTCACCCGAACTCGCAGCCGTCTGGCATGTCGTTCTCGTCGATCGTCCGGAGGGGAGCCCGCTCGTCTCCGGCGAGACCGTCGTCGTCTCGTTGGGCGATTCGGGCATCCACGCCTTTTCGGCCACCAGCGGCGACCTCCTCTGGAAGAGCTGCGTGGCCGGTCGGCTCGTGGCCACCACCGGCAACCGCGTCTGGTGCGTCGACCGCGTCGGCCGGCTGGCGAGCCTCGACCTCGCCACCGGCATGCCGAGCGAATGGATGTGTCTCGGAAGTTTCACGCTGCCGCTGACCAACACCTTCACGGAGCGATTGGTCCTCGCCTCTCCCGACGGTCTCGTCGTCTCGCTCGCTCCGCGGAGCACGACCTCGAAACTGCCCCCTCCGCCGGCGAAGGACGACGACGGGCAACCACCGGCCGCCGACGAGCCGGTGGTCGATGAGCCGACGGAGACCTGACGCGGTCGAAGGGGCGAGGATACGCCCAACCAAGCCGGGGCGAGGATACGCCCAAGCCGGGGCGAGGATACGCCCAAGCGCTCCTCGAGCGTTCGCCGACCCCCTCGCCGACCCCTTCCAATGTGCGGATCGTCGCCAGAGCCATCCCGAATGCGCTCTAGCGGCCGGGGCTGAGGGGCACACGGGACGTCGGGTCCTGACGCCAGACGGCCCCGAGCAGGTCGTAGAGCGTCCGGTCGTGACGCACCAGCCGGTGCGGGTCTTGGAAGAAACACTCGCTCGCCACCGCGAAGAACTCCGCGTCACTCTCGGCGGCGTAGTCGTCGAAGGCCGTCGAGCGGCCGTCGTCGAGCGATTCCTCGAAGCGGCTCCGGCAGGCCTCCATGCCCGCGACCCATGTCCCACGGTCGGCAGCGGGCAACGGCGGAATGCCGTTGATGTCGCCGTCGAGCGCATCGACCAGATGCGCGCATTCGTGGATCACCACGCTGCGCGGGCCGTCCCGGAGTCGGCCCCCGTCGAGCACGCTCGGCCACGAGAGCACCATGCTGCCACCCGACCAGGTCTCACCGACCCGGGCCTCCCGCCATTCGAGCTCTCCGCCGCCGTCGAGTGGCGTCGATCGCGGCACGACGTAGTCACCCGGGTAGACGAGCACCGACTTGAGGGAGTCGAACCACTGCCCTTCAAACCCGAGCGTGACGAGGGCTGCCTGGCCGGCGATCGTGACGCGATGTTCGTCGGTGATCTCGAGGCCACCGCAGCCCTCGAAGCGTTTTTCGGCGACGAACACCGCGACCCAGCGGCGGAGCCGATCGGATCCAGCCTCGTCGAGCCACTGCGACTGCTTGACTCCGCGGCGGAGGATGTCGTGCCAGGCGTTGGGGAAAGCCTGCTCGGCGATGGCTCGACGACGGCGGCCCCGCATCCACGACAGCAGCATGGCACGCACGCCCTTGGCCGGGGGGCTACTGCGGTGGAACCGGGGAGAGGGGCATGCGCCGCAGGAACAGGTCGAGGGCCATGATCAGGCAGCCCACCGAGAGGGCGACAAACGAGAGCAGGAGCATCGCCGTGTCGACGTTCATCGGAGCGCGTCGTCGGGGCTGTGTATCGTCGTCGGCCATCGAAACCTCCCGTCGCTCCCGCGACCAGACATGAACTCAGGCCTTGAGCCGCGTGGTGACCTTGTCGCCCCGCTGCACGATGCCGCGGGCGTAGGACTTCACGAGTTCCGCCACCGCGTGGTCGGGCATCACCGTCTTCACGACGGCCCGACCGATGTAGTCACCGCCCCGATAGACCTCGAGCGTGTGGCCGACCTGCAGCCCGTCGTCGCTGCCGAGCGAGACCTGGATCGCGCTGGCGGCCACCGCCATCACGTCGCCGTCGAGCGTGGGTACGCGGTCCTTCGGCAGGCTCTCGAGTGTCAGGCCGTTCTGCTGGAGCAGGATCCGGGCATTGGCGACCTGCTTCTCCAGCTGGGCCTTTCGTTCCCCCGCGATGGCGAGTTGGGCCTGCACCTCGGCCAGCGAGGCGGAGAGCTTGGCCGAGCGATCGACCTGCGAGTCGACCTTCGCCTGCTGCTCGCTCACCTGGGCGGTGAGTTGCTCCACCTCCTCGGCGACGGCCTTCAACTGCTCGCGGGCGTCTTTCAGTTCGTCAAGCGCCTTTTGCTGCGCCTCCTCACGATCGGCCTTGGCCGTCTTCAGCTGCGAGAGTTCGTCGTCTTTCTTGATGATGGCCGACTGCAGTCTGGCGACGACCTGATCCCGCGACTGCTCCGACTCCGCGACCTTCCGCTGGAGCTCGGTGATGTCCTTGTCGAGCTTCTCGCGCTCGGCCGTCGCCTGCTTGAGCCGGTAGTCGTATCCGGGAAGTTGGCCCGGCAGGCAGTCCTTCGGATCGCGGTAGACCTCGTCCTTCCAGTTCACGTGCGACATGTAGATGACGCCGGCGAACGTCATCAGCACGAGGCTCATGACAAACACCGCGAACACGAAGATCTTGCCGATGACGTTCATGAAATCCCTCGCCGTGGGGCCGCACCGCGGGTGGTCGCGACGCCGACCACCGTATTCTCGGCGGCAGCGGCCATGCCGGGCAAGACTCCCGGGGCTTGGCCACGACCCCCGGGAAAGTGATCGGCAGTTGGGTCAGGATGGCTCAAGGGATGATCCGCCCGCCCCTTCGGTCGATGGTCGATCCTTGCCACGCCGCCACGAAACGAGTGATTCGGCCGCTGCGGCCGCCATGATCGCCACGCACAGCCCAATCGGCAGGGTTCCCGCCACCAGCCAGGGGCTGGTGCGACCGTCGGGCCCGACGGTCACCCGCAGGGCGGCCGTTGCCCGTCGGGGCCCCCGGGCCAGGAGACGGCCCGAACCGTCGATGGAGGCCGAGAAGCCGGTGTTGGCCGCCACCACCACGGGCGTGCGGACCTCGACGGCCCGAAACACCGCCGCCACGAGGTGCATGTCGAGTTCGCTCGATCCCCAGAACCAACCGTCGTTGGTGAGATTGACGATCAGATCGGGCCGTCGGCCCGCGGCCGCGAGGCCCCGCACGAGGGAGCGGAATGCACCGGGAAGGGCGGTCTCGTAACAGATCGTCGGCGCGACCGTGAAGCCGGCGACGTCGACCGCGACCGGTGCCTTTCCCGGCGTGAGACCTCCGGGCAGGGGCGTGAGCCGGTAGAGCACCGGGAATCGGTCGGCCAGCGGCACGTACTCGCCGAACATCACCGGGTGCATCTTGTCGTAGCACGCCAAGGCCACGCCCTCTGGATCGAGAAAGACGGCGGCATTGAAGTTCTCGACCCCCGCGGGCACGTGCGGTGTGACCACCTGCCGATCGAGACCGACGAGCCAGCACGTGCCGTAGCGCGTCGCGTAGACGGCCAGCGCGTCGCGGCGCTGCCGGCCGAGCAGCTCACGAACGCGGGTTTGCCGCTCTGCACGGGTCGCTTCGTCGGCACCGGCGGGCTCCAGGCCGAGCATCTGCTCCACGACCGCGTCGTCGAGCGGCTCGTCGGGATGGATCTCGATGAGACCCCACCGCCACATCGTCTCCGGCCAGACGATGAGGTCCGGTCGGCCCGCATGCTCCGGCGTCGTCAACGCCTCGATCGTGAGGTCGTCATAATGGCGGGCGACATCGGCGGCGGCGTCGGGATCGTGCTTGAGTTCGGTGTCGATCGAGCCCTGCACGAGCAGCACGTCGAGCCGCCTGCCGGTCACGGCGGGTGCGGAGGCGAGCCGCCAGGAGCCGTAACCGAGGGCCAGCGCGAGCACGCCCGCCGCGACGGCCACGCTGCCGAGCGCCCCGCGAACACCCCGGCGGATCAACGTCGCGATCGCCGCCGCCACCACCATCACGATCCCGCCGACGCCGACCGCGCCCAGGGCGTCGGCGGTCTGGAGGAGCGTGGTCCACCGCCACTGAGTGTGGCCGAGCATCGCGAAGGTGAAGCCCCCGAGCACCCAGCCCCGCAGTTGCTCGCACGCCATCCACGAAACGGCGGCCGCCGGCAGCAGCGGCCAGCGCCAGCGGCCGACCAGCCGCCGCGCCGTCCAGACAAAAAGCGGCAGATAGACCGCGAGATAGGCGGAGAGCGCCACCCAGCCGATCGAGGTCGCGGGGTGGGGCAGCCGCAGCCAGTGGATGGCGAGCAGCCAATGCAGCAGGCCGCCTGCCCAGACCGCACGCCAGGGATGACGGCCCGGCAGTCGTTCGTCCGCCACGATTGCGAGCCAGGGCAGCGGCGCGAGCCAGGCGAGCAGCCAGAGGTCGGCGGGAGGCTGCACGAGAAACATGGCGACCGCTCCCGAGAGCGCCAGCAGCCAGAGCCGCCGGTTGCCCGACGGACCCGTCATCGATTCGGCGTCGGTCTCCGTGTCGTTGCGGATCGTCCGGCTCACTCGTCCACCTCGAACTCCGCGAGCACCGTCCCCGCCGCGACGAGGTCGTCCTCCTCGGCGAACAGCGCGACGAGCCGACCCGAGACGGGGGCCTCGAGGTCGATCGTGGCCGCGCCGGCGACGAGCTCGACGACGCGGTCGCCCGCGAGGACCGTCGCTCCCGTGGGCACCAGCCAGAGCGAGACCGCCAGCGGCGCGGCACCGAGCCCGAGTTCGGGAACCAGAAGCCGTTCGCGCCGCCGCGGCAGGGAAGGGGTCATCGGGGTCACCGCAGCCCGCGGAGCCACGCGAGCACCACGCTCCCCACCACCTCGAGCGATTCCGCGGCGCAGTTCGCAGGGACGTCTTCGGTCGTGTGCCACTGCGGGTAGTCGAAATCGATGATGTCGCAGGTGGGGATGCCGCCGATCATCCGCAGCGGCACGTGGTCGTCCTCCACCGTGTATTTCGGACGGGGAATGAACTGCCGGGCGCCGATCCGGGCGGCCGTCTCCCAGATGGCATCGACCACCTCGCGGGTCTCGGGCCAGTCGACGCTGTGCTGTTCCTGCCAGATCGCGAGGTCGCGGTCGGCCACCATGTCGACGATCACACCGCTGCGGTAGGCATGCTTCAGGCGACCGGCGCGACGGTCGGCCGCATACTGCCGCGCGAAATAGTTCGACCCGAGGCAGTAGGGCTCGCGGGGGGCGACGACATATTCCTCCGCGTCGAAGAGGACGAAGTCAACGCCGACCGGACCGGGAAGCGTCGGCATCGCGGCGGCCAACTCCATGAGCAGGGCGACGCCGCTGGCGCCGTCGTTGGCACCGACGAACCGCCCGCGGGGATCGATCGGATCGCGGTCCGGAAAGGGCCGGGTGTCGTAGTGCGCGCCGATGAGCACGCGATCGGCACGGTTCGGATGCCAGGTCACGATCAGGTTTTCGACGTGCACGGGCCTGCCCGTGCGGCGGTCGCGGATCTGGAAAGCCTGCCCGCTCACCGTCGCCCCCGCCTTGCGGAAGTGAGCCGCCAGCACCGCCCGCTGTCGGTCCATCGCCGCCGAACCGCTGGGCCGCGGCCCCAGTTCGCAGATGGCCTCGAGATGGGCGAAGGCCCGGGCGCCGGAGAAAGCCGGCTCGGCCGCGACGTCACCGACGGCCACCCGCGCGGCCACGAGGGCGATGACCAGCGGGCCGAGGCGGTGCATGGCGGTCGGGGGAGGCATGAGACGGCGGCCGGAGCAGGGGCAGGGTCTTCCTCCGGGCAGTCTACCCAGCGGACGGACGAGCCAGCCATGGCGATCCGCGGGCATGATGGGGTGGAGGGCGTCTTCCCCGCGGTCGCGCTCGAGGCCGATGAGCGGCGAGGGCGATCTCGCGGGTCGTTTCACCCGACCGGTGGAGCACCACCGCCGGAGCACCTACACTCCGCGGAGGGTGGAAGAGGTTCCGTGATGTCCGGGGTGCCAAACATGCCAGCACGATTCCGTTCCCGCCCCGGGTCTCGGCCTGCGTGGTTCTCGGTCATGCGGCTGCTGTTTGCCATGAGCCTCCCCGCCGCCGCGACGGCGGCGCGGGCCGGCGGCGGCCCCGAAAACCTGTTCGTGGTGGTCAATCCCGCCAGCGACGCCAGCCTGGCCGTTGCCAACGCCTTCATTGCCGCCCGTGACGTGCCGCCGATCAACGTCTTCATGCTCCCATGGAAGGACTCCAGGGAGAATACGACCACCGCCCGGTTTCGCAGCGAGCTGCTCATGCCGGTGCTGCGGGCGATCGACTCGCGCCGGCTCGCGCCGCAGATCGACTGCGTGGTCTGGTCGAGCGACTTCCCCTGGCGGATCGATTTTCAGGACGAACTGCCCCCCGAGCTCGTCGGCAGGGACCAGTTCCCCTCGGCCTCGCTCACCGGCATGACGATGTTGTACGCCGCGGTGCAGAGCAACTCGCCCGCCTGGCTCGACGCCGAGAGCAATGACTATTACCGCCCGCTCGGAAACGACAGCGTGCCGCAGACGACCCTCGGCTTCCGCGGCTGGTATGGATGGGGCCAGGATGGCGAGCTTCTGGAAGCGGGGGGCACCCGCTATCTGCTGTCGGCGATGCTCGGTGTGACTGCCGGTCGCGGCAACACGCCCCGGGAGGTGGCCGCCTATCTCCGGTCGGCGGCGCGGGCCGATGGCACCAAACCGAAGGGCACCATCTATTTCATGACGAACGGCGATGTGCGGACGACGACACGCTCGAGCGTGTTTCCGGCCACGGTGAAGGCGCTCGGCAAGCTCGGCGTGAGTGCGGAGATCGTGTCGGGCGTGCTCCCCGCCGACAAGAAGGACGTGGCGGGGCTGATGGTCGGCTCGCCCGACTTCGACTGGCGGGCCAGCGGCAGCAGGATCCTGCCCGGCGCGATCTGTGAAAACCTGACCAGCTTCGGGGCGATCTTCACCCCGTCGGCCGGACAGACGCCGCTCTCGGAGTTTCTCCGCCACGGGGCCGCCGGGTCCAGCGGCACCGTGATCGAGCCCTACTCGATCCAGGCGAAGTTTCCACACGCCGCGATTCAGGTTCACTACGCCCGGGGGGCGAGTCTTGCGGAGGCGTTCTACCAGTCGGTGCGATCCCCCTACCAGCTGCTGGTCGTCGGCGATCCGCTCTGTCAGCCGTGGGCTTCGATCCCGACGGTCGAAGTGGTGACCGCCGCCGATGCGCAGCCGCTCCAGCCTGGACAGACACTCTCCGGCACGGTGGAGCTGACGCCTCGGGCCACCGTGCCCGGCAACAGCGTGGTCGATCGCTTCGAGCTCTTTGTCGATGGCGTGCGGCTCACGGAGTGCGGCCCCGGCGGCCGGCTCGTGCTCGACTCGACGGCGCTGGCCGACGGCCACCATGACGTGCGGGTGGTGGCGATCGAGTCGTCGCCGGTCGAAACACAGGGTCGGATCATCGTGCCGGTGTCGTTTGCCAATCACGACCGTTCGATCGAGCTGGCGGTCGAGCCGCTGCAGACGACCCGCAGGGGCACCGTCCGCGTGGCGGTGAAGGGCCGGGGGATCGAGGGGGCGGTGGTGTTCGCGCTGGGCCGCGTGCTCGGTCGCATCACCGGTGCCGAGTCGTCGATCGAGGTGCCGGCCGAACTGCTCGGTGTGGGCACCGTGATGATCCGGGCCACCGGTCGCGGCGGCCCCACGCCGGCCGACGGCGTCAACGCGGTTCCCGTGGCGGTCGAAGTAGCCGAGTGACGCCGGTGAGCGGTCTCGGCGGAAAGCCTCCCCGCGGCCTCGGTTCCGGCCGTCGCGTCAGCCGGCGAAGACCTCGAGCCTCCCGCCAGCGAGGCCGAGCAACGCCGCCCGGGCCGAGAGTTCAGCGAGCGCTCGTGCGCCCGTGGGGCCCAGGTCGATCGTCCAGTCGTTGACATACAGATCGACATGCTGCATGAGCACGCGATCGTCGAACTCCTGCGCATGCCGACGCATCGTCGGCAGGGTGGCATGGCGATCACGAACCGCGAGCGTGAGCGAGTCGTGGATCACCCGCTGCACCGTGGCGATCGTCTCGAGCGGAAGCCGGCGGCTGGCCAGGATGCCGCCGAGCGGCAGAGGACAGGCGGTCGCCGCCTCCCAACGGCCGCCGAGGTCTTCGACGAGTGCGAGGCCGTGCGCCTGCCAGGTGAAGCGTCCTTCGTGGATGCAGACGCCGAAGTCGGCCGTGCGGGCCTCGAGACGCGGCATGATCTCGGAGAAGACGACGTGCTCGACGCGGGTGCTCTGCGGGTGGAAAAGGTCGAAGAGCAGGGCGGCCGTGGTGTGCCGGCCGGGGCAGAGCGTGAGTTGGCCGGCGTCGGTCGGTCGCGCGGCGCTCTCGGCCGCGAGCAGCAGCGGACCGACGCCGAAACCGAGGGCCGAGCCACTCGGCAGCACCACCACGTCGTCGGCGGCCAGGAGGGCGGCATGAAAGCTCGCCTTGCAGACGTCGAAGCCCCCGGCGAGCAGCCGCTCGTTGAGTGTTTCCACGTCGAGCAGTTCGACCTGAAAATCCAGCCCCCTCCAATCCACCGCCCGCGTGAGCAGGCCGTGGAAGGCGAACGTGTCGTTGGGGCAGGTGGAGATGCCCAGCCGAATGGCCTGCGTCATGACCGGCCTCCGAGGAGCACGACGGCGAGTGCGGCGGCCGCCCGGCAGGCTTCGACACGCTTCCAGCCGGACGTGTCACGATCGCCGGCCGTGTTGGAGATGCCGCGGACGATGCCCAGCGGCACCCCGCCGAGCCGGCAGGCCGCCGCCACCGCGAAGCCCTCCATGTCTTCGGCCTCCGCCTCGGGATGGAGTCGCAGCCGCGACCGCACGTCGTCGCCGGCCGCTGCTGCCGAGCAGGCGGAGAGCAGGAGACCGGCCCGCGCCGCCGCTGCCGGAAGGGTGCCCATCGTGCAGGCGAGGGAATCCCCGATGCGCGTCGTCGGATCGAGTCCGTCACCGGGCCACTGCGGCCAGCCCATCGCCTCGGCGGACGTGAACGCAGCGCCCGAGCCCGCGCCGACACCGTGGCAGGCCACCCGCTCGAACGCGTACGCCTGCCCGATGGCGAGTCGCTCGGTGAACCGGCCGGCGATCCCGACGAGCAGAACACCCGCCGGCCGATGCTCGGCAATCAGCCGGGCGGTGCGGGCGGCCGCCACCACCGGGCCGAATCCGCAGAGTTCAACGCGGAGTGATGAGCCGCATCCGGACGCCACCACGGGCTCGATCGAGCCACGCTCCAGTTCGGTGGGCACGAGAATGAGGGGCTGCCGCATGCCGACCGAACACGGATCGGTTCGGTCTCCGTCGGGGGTTGTGTTGCCAAAACATCATAGGCTTCCGACCTGATTCGGCCGCCGTTTTCCCCCCCGGCCAGGCCGCCTCCAGCTCCCCGCGAGACTTGAATCCGGGTTCACCGCACTGGGTTCACCGCGGGCAGGAGCGCGACGTCGGAGCTGTTGGCGGGGACGGCATGGCCCGCTTCGGCCGCGTGGCCGTGATGGGCTTTCGAGAGATGATCGACGAAGTCGTTTCGTGCGGCCTTGAGCACGAAGACCTCGCTCGACGCGTCGACAGACCCGTGAGGCCGCACGATGCAGATCACCTCCGCCTTGCCGTCGTGCTGCCGCACGTGTTCGAGCAGCGCCGCCTCGCCCGGTGAAAGCGTCGTGCTCGCCGCCGCGGCGCGGGGTTCGGCCGCCATCCTGCCGCCCGCCGGAGAGTCGGTCGCGGCCGGCATCGCGTCGACCGGCGTGCCGGTCGACGCCGTCGGCAGCGCATCGGCCCGGTCGCGGCGGTCGAACGACACCGTCGGCATCGCCGCAGGCATGCTCGGCACGTGGGGGCCGCCGGTCGAGGCGACTGCCTCGAGTCCGTTGCTGGGATAGACGTTGCGGAACACGAACGCGAGGCCCGACTCCTCGAGCTGGTCGTGGATGGAGGGGAGCGCCGCGAACAAGCCCTCGTTGTCGGCCGGGTCGGCGGCGTTGCACACGCCGATCAGCGTGCCGTCGATTCCGAACAGCCCGCCACCGCTGCGGCCCTGCACGGGCTGGCCGGCGACCTGCAGGTTTGAGGGGCCGAGATACTTGTCGACCGCGGTCACGCGGCTGTGATGGATCGTCGGATCCTTGCCGCCGTCGCAGCCGACGGTGACCACGGGAGATCCCACCGGCGTGGTGCGGTCGGTGCCGCCCACGCGAACCGGCTCGACGGTGGCGTCGGTGAAAATGCTCACCAGGGCGAGGTCCCGCTTCAAATCCCAGGAGACGACCTGCCCGGCAACGCCCCGCGGTCCCTGCGGTCCGAAGAGATCGACCTCGACGCGGCCCTTGCCCTGAGAGTCGCGGAACACGTGGCCGCAGGTGAGGATCAGCGCCTCTCCCTGCCGGCAGTCGATCACGGTGCCCGTCGCCCACGACACGCCCGCGGCGTCTTCAACACGGAGACGGGCGGTGGCGGCGAGGAGCTTTTGTTCGAGATCGGCCCGCGTGGCCGTGTCGGGCTGGCGGTCGCGGGCCGCGGCCGGCATCCCCTGCGGCATGGCCACGGGGCCGGCGGTCGTCTCTGGGAATGCCCCGGGGACCGCCGGTCGAGCCTGGGCCGCCGGGCTAGCCGGGGCCGCCGGGCTAGCGGGGGCCGCCGGGCTAGCGGGGGCCGTCGCGCCGGCTGCGGGTGCGGTGGCCCGGGGTGCGGCTTCGGTCGCCAAGGGTGCCGCAGCGGCGGCGACGGGCAGCGGCATGCCCGGGATCGGCGGCTGATCTGCCCCGGAAAGAGCCACGGGAGCCTGGCCGCCGAGCGGTGCGGCGCTCTTGGCGAGCAGCGATTCGAGTTCGGCTCGGGTCGTGGCGCCGTTGATCCGGCCCACCTCGTGCCCCTTCACGAGCAGCACATAGCAGGGCACGCCCGTCACACCGAACCTCTTCACGAGATCGCTCTCGTGATCGACGTCGATGTGCCGCACCACCCAGCCGGCCGCGGCAATCTCGCCCACCAGCGGCGCCATTTGGCGGCAGGGGCCGCACCATGACGCTGCGAAGTCGAGCAGCACCACCTCCCCCGAGCGGGCCGCGGCGGCAGGATCGGCCGCCTGGGAGGCGATGCAGGCGAGACCGCACAGGGACACGACCCACGGGGTGATCGTTCGGAGGTGCATCATCGGTCACTCCACTGGTCGGCGGCGTCGATTTCACGAGCGGGGAACGAGGGTTCGCCGCGGAAAACAGCCGGGCGAGCGGGCGGGATAGTGGCGGCCTCGTCGGGTGCCGACAAGGTCACTTTCGGCATCGGGGCCTTGCCCAGTCGGCCGGCATTTCCTCGATTCCCCACCGATTCCTACAATCCGCGGACCCTCGATCCCCCACTCCGGCCCACACCGCATGCCCGCACCACGCCAGCGCCGCATCCTCGTCACCTCCGCGCTGCCATACGCCAACGGGCACATTCACCTCGGGCATCTCGTCGAGTACATCCAGACCGACATCTTCGTCCGCTTTCAGAAGCTCCGCGGACACGAGTGCATCTATCTCTGCGCCGACGACACCCACGGCACCGCGATCATGATCCGGGCCCGGGCCGAGGGCCGCAGCGAGCGGGAGTTGATCGCCGAGATGCGGCAGGCCCATCTCGCCGACTTCACCGGCTTCCAGGTCGCCTTCGACCACTACGGCTCGACCGACAATCCCGCCAACCGCCGGCTCTGCGGCGAGGTCTGGGAGGCGCTGCGGCGGCGCGGGCTCGTGGTGTCGCGCGAAGTGGAGCAGCTGTTCGACGCGACGGCGGGCACGGTCCTCGCCGACCGGTTCGTGAAGGGCACATGCCCCCGGTGCCGCGCCGCCGACCAATATGGTGACACCTGCGAACAGTGCGGCGCCACCTACGCGCCCGCCGACCTGATCGAACCGGTGAGCACGCTCTCCGGCAGCCGGCCGGAGGTGCGGTCTGCCGAGCACCTGTTCGTGACGATCGAGCAACTCCATGGGTTCCTCGCCCACTGGACGACGACGGGCGGCCTCGACCCGCGGATCGCCAACTACCTCGCCGGCCACTTTCTCGGCGAGCCCTTGCGGGACTGGGACGTCTCCCGCCCCGCGCCCTATTTCGGCTTCGAGATTCCCGACGCCCCCGGCCACTACTGGTATGTCTGGTTC
>SXGR01441213.1_pt1 | contig 18956 bp, 16 predicted proteins | sample 3174711 | NCBI WGS metagenome assembly SXGR01 (sample SAMN11356860, study PRJNA531348) | freshwater metagenome | isolation source: freshwater sample F1-60 | place: China: Fuxian Lake, Yuxi | collected 2017-12-25
CGCGTCCGAAGAGGCCTTCCGCGCCTTCGCGCCAGCCCGGCTCCGCGCGAGCGCCATCGCGTGGGCGGCCGCGCTCGCCCTCGGCCTCGTGCCCGTCGTGCGCTACGCGATCGTGACGGGAGGCGCGTCGCTGTTCCGATGATGCGCTCCGTCGCCACGTTGCTCGTCGTGCTCGCGGTGGCTCTCGCGGGATGTCGACGACCGGAGAGTCGCTGCGCGATGTGCGGCATGAAGGTGGACCCGTCGAGCGCCTGGCGCGCAGAGGTCGTCGTCGACGGCTCGCCCAGGAGCGTGGACACCCCGCGCTGCGCGTTCGCCGCCAGGCACGCCGCCGGCGCCGCCGGCGCGCGCCTGCGCCTCCAGGACTACTACGATCGCGCCTGGCACGACGAGGCGGACCTCGTCTTCGTCACGGGCAGCGACGTCCTCGGGCCCATGGGTCCGGACCTCGTGCCCGTGACCCCGGCCGCCGCCGCGGAGTTCGCCCGCGACCACGGCAAGCGCGAGGTGCTCCGCGCCGAGCAGGTCACGCCGGGCGTGCTCTCCGCGCTCTGATCTGGCCGTCGCCCACGTGGATCCGTGCTATCGCAGCCGCGTGTCCGAACCGCCCGACAGGCTCCCCGCTCGTCTCCGGCGGACGCTCGAGGTCGTCTACGGTGTCGAGGGCGTCACGGGCGCGCGCGTCTGGGAGTGGGAGGATCGCGTCGCCGTCGGTGTGCGCCCATCCGCGGTCACGACCGAGCCGGATCTGCTTCGTCGGGTCGAGGCCGCGGTGTCCGCGCTCCGGCGCCCGGGCGAGACGTGGGAGTTCGGGATCCTGGCGGAGGACGAGCCACCCGACGAAGGTGCCCTGGACGCGTGAGGTGGCCTGGTCCCGGGGCGCTAGCCGCAATGCCGTTCGGTTAGGCGCGATCCAGCGCCAAGAGAAGGGGTGCCCCCACTCGCCGCGCTGCGCGCGTCGGTCTCCCCCAAATCGCGCGCTACGCGCGCTCAGGGGGAGACGAAGAGGTTCCGGGAGCACCGCGCAGACCTCACCCTCCCGGCCTCCCTCTCCCTGAAGGGAGAGGGAGGAGCGCTGGCAGGGATCGGGCGATGGTGGGAAACGCGACGCGGGGCCGACCGATAGGGGCGCGCATGAGCGACGACGCAAGCGCGAGGCCGACGCCGAGCGTTCGGCGACCGATGCGCGCAAGGGATGCGAGGCGCACGACGATCCTCGCGCGCCGTGGCGTCCGCGTCGTTCGCCTCGAGAACGCACGACCGAACCGGGAGACCCTGCGAGAGGCGATTCTCCCGTTCACATGCCCCCTCTCCCTTCAGGGAGAGGGGGACGCGGGGTGAGGTCTGCGCGGGCGCCCCACCGCCTCCACGGAACCTCTTCGCGCGCGAAGCGCGACGGGTGGGGGCACCCTCGCTCCAACGAACGCCTTTTCCGAACGGCATCGGGGTTCGTCGCAATGGGTCGGGGTTCGTCGCAGCGCGGGGGTCACGATGTCCGAGGCATGTCCCGAGGCCACCCGAGCCATGCGACGGTTGGACCGAGGCCACGAGGGTAGGAGCGCAGAATACATGGATTAAGACCGTCTCAGATGGCCACAGCCCGCACCTGCGCGCGGTCCGATTTCCCGTCAAAACCGGCGCCTCCGTCCGCGGCGTGATGCTTGCACCGAGCCTCCGCATGTACGTTGCACGCATCCTCGGAGTCGTCGCGCTCGGCGCCACGAGCGCCCTCGCATCGGCCGCCTGTAGCTCGAGCGGCGAGAGCACGTTCGACTTCAACCCCGACAGCGGCGTGGGCGTCTTCGCGAGCCCCGACGCCGCCCTCGGCGCCGTCGACGGCAAGGCGGCCGACCTCTACGCGAACGATCCTCCTGGCAAGTGGTGCGGGCCCGCGGCGGGTCCGCCCGCACCTCCGATGCCGAGCGGCTCCGAGAAGTGCCCGAGCGACAAGAACAAGCCCGGCTGCCCCTGCACGAAGGAGGGCGAGGAGGCCGCGTGCTGGACGGGTCTTCGCGCGAACCGCAACCTCGGCATCTGCAAGGACGGGATGACGAAGTGCGAGAAGCTCGGCGAGAACCGCCTGGTGTGGGCCGACTGCGCCGGCGAGGTGCTGCCCGATCCCTCGGTGAAGAAGGGCAAGAACGCCTGCACCTGCTTCTCGCAGGGCCAGTGGAAGCTCGCGAACACGAGCCCGTGCTTCCTCACGTACAACGACAACGGGAAGGTATCGAACTACGGCATCTCGACCGTGGTCGACGGCAAGGGCGTCGCCCAGTGCCCGGCCGCGGGCAACACGCCGCCGCCCCCCAAGCCCAAGGAGGACTGGACGACCGACACCCTCAAGGTCGACTGCGCGGGGCACTTCAAGCTCTGCTACGAGATGAAGGCCGGGAACTTCGATGCGCCCAGCGCGGCCGACTGCTCGCTCGCGAAGCTCTGCGTGGAGGCCGACTACCTGAAGGAGAACGTGGAGCAGCCGTTCCCCAACCTCCCCTCGTGGCTCGCCGCGTCGAGCGACTGCGCGAAGAAGTTCATGGACACCGGCGGGTACGGTGAGATGACCGTCGTCGGCGAGTCCGTCCGCTGCGACAAGATCGACGACGGCGCGGGGAAGCCGTTCATGTTCAACCGCGTGCGTTACTGCCAGTTCAAGTGCAACCAGAACCCGAGCCTGCCCGAGTGCAAGGACTGCCAGCAGGGCGGCAGCGGCGTGTTCTGAGCCCGCTCAGAACGACAGCGCGAGGCCCAGCCGGAAGAACGTCCCTCGGAAGGCAACGCGCCCGAGGTCCGTGGGCACCGCGCGACCTGTGACCTTGTCCTCCTCGTCGGGCGCGAAGCTCCAGCGGCGCGAAGCCGTCCACCCGTAGCCCCACTCGCCGGTCGCCCACAGGCGCGGCGGGTGGCCGTCGGGGTTCCTGCGTGAGTCGAAGAGCACCGCCGCGCCGAGACTCGCGTCCGCGGCGAACACGAAGCCGGCGTCGTCGAGCTTCTGGCCGGCGGAGGCCTCCGCGATCGACGCCGTCATGTACATCGCGCCCGGCGCGATCCTCGCGAAGCCCACGAGCCACGGCCTCACGTGGTACCGCCCCTCGATCGGGACGAGGAAGCGGTGCGCGCCGAGGTGCGTCTCGGCGCCGCGCGCCTCGGAGCTCGATCCGCCGAGGTCGATCAGGGCGCCGACCGCGAGCGAGAGGCGGCGCCTCGCGAGGAGGACGCGTGAGCCCTCGAACGTCCAGGCGGCGAGGTAGTTCGACTTCGCGAATGGATCGTACCCCGCGTTGGGCACCCACTGCGACCGCAACCCCATGCCGAAGCGCGTGTGCTTCTGCACCGAGCCGAGGTGCGAGATGGTGGCGCGCTCGTCCAGATCCTGCGCGCGCGCAGTCGCGGGGACGAGGAGCGCCGCCGCGAGGGCGAGGAGGCCAAGGATCTTCTTCCGCGTGAGCATCACAGTCCCTCCAGGAGCAGGCCGAAGAAGGAGGCTCCCGCGCGGACATCCGGTCGCTCCGCGTCGAGGAGCGTGAGGCCGGTCGCGCCGCGGGCGTCGAGGGCGAGGAGCGCGCGGCCTCCGTCCCCGCGCTGCACGTCGAACACCTCGCGAATGGGCCGGTCGAGGGGCAAGGGGAGCGGCGCGAGGTCGGACACGGGGATGTGCGCGAGGTTCTCGGTGCCCGGCGCGAACGCCCAGAGGCGGCGGCCGTCGGGCGAGACCGCGATCCTGGCCGAGCGCTGCGTCGTGAGCGGGGCGGCCGTGCGCGTCTTGAGGTCGAGCACGTAGAAGCCCGTCGCGCCGGGCGAGGCGAGCACCTTGAGGGCCTGGTTCGGTGGCGGCACCGACGTGATCTCGGCGGCGCCGCCCGCGACGTTCACCACCTCGACCGAGCGGTACGGCTGTCCGCTCGTCCTCCCGAGCGACCAGAAGGCCACGCTCGAACCGCCGCCGTAGAGGAGCGCGACCTCGCCCACGCCGCCCGGCGCCCCGGGCGCGACCTGATCGGTCACGAGCGACACCCTGGCGTAGGCCTCGGGGAGCGGCACGTCCGTGGTGATGCTGGTGCCGGGCTCGATCAGCACGGCCTTGCGCGCGGACGGCACGATGGCCGCGAGGCGCAGACCGCCGTCCGTGCGCACGAACGCGAGGTCGGTGGCGGGCCCGCCGACGTCCGCGAGGTTGACCTGCGGCGTGAAGTCGTTCGGCCCCGCCGGGCCCGGCGGGTTCGGTGCGAGCGTGAGGATGAACACGTTGGAGTCGTTGGCGAGCTGCACCGCGATCCGCGCGTCGTCGTTCTTCCCGGGCTCGCCGTCGTCGACCACCACGCCGGCGGGGCGCGGGGCGCGCGCGGAGAGCCCGTTGGTCAAGCGCACGGTGATCTCGGGGCGGGGGATCGCGTCCTGCACGTGGTCGAGATCGAGGAGCGTCAGGTCCTGCTCGGTCTCCACCACGAGCAGGTGGCGCGGACCGCCGGGAAGGGCGAGCTCGCGCGTGAACGTGAGGCGCTGCGGGCGGCCGCCGAAGCTACGGAGGGTGCGGAAGGTCACGGCCTTCTCGGGCGCGGCCGCGAGGTCGACGAGCACGAGCTGGTTCGGGTTCTCCACGAAGGTCCGGCCGTTGCCCGCGGGGTAGATCACCACCCAGCGTCCCGCGGGATCGATCGCGAGACCCGACAGCGGGGTCTGCAGCTCGATCCGACGCGAGGCCGCGCCGCCGTCCTCCACGATCGTGAGCGACGGGCCCTGGTCGTCGGCCTTCTTCCGGGGAACGTCCCCCGAGCAGAGGACGAAGAGCCGCCTCCTGTCCGCGGAAGGGAGGGCGGTGGCGACCCCCTTGCCGATGGGCACGCTGCGACGTGCGAGCGCAACGCCGCTCACGGGCGAGGCCACGAGCACGCGGTGCGCGGCGTCGTCGACGAGCGCGATCGAGCTGTGGAGTCCCACGGCGCGCACACCGTCGGCGCGCGTGTCCCATACGTCGGGGCGATCGCCGCACGCACCGAGGGCGAAGGTCGCGAGGAGAAGTGCCGCCAGCGCGGTGCGGGCGCTCATGGCTTGCTCCCGTCGACGACGCGCGCGCCGAGCTCGAATCCGGTCAGGGTCCGCGACGTGCCCGTGTCGAGATCGATGAAGGTGATCCGCCCGTCGGGGTGCTGCTGCGCGACGTACGCGCGCTTGGCGCCGGCGACGAGTCCCACGGCGGTAGGGGGGCTCGCGAGCGGGAAGCGATCGACCGTGAGCTGGGGCAGCCGGGCGAGGTAGGCGCCGTAGCCGTCGGGCGTCGCGCCGCGCTCGCCCACGATGGCGCGATCGTGCGCGTCGGAGAAGGCGACGGCGAACGGAGGGGCCTTCGTCTCGACGATCCGCGCCGGAAGCGCGCTCGCGACGGGGACGAGGCTGAACGCCCCCGCGGCGCCGGCGACCTTGTCGTGCAGCACGAGCGCATGGGACGCGTCCCTGGCGAGGAACACGGCGAGGACGGGCGCGTACAGCTTGACCGTGCGGAACACGGGCGGCGTCGGCAACAAGGACAGCACGGTCACGCGCTCGGCCGCGATCGCGTTGGAGTAGAGGAGGCCGGTGTTCCCGCCCGCGGCCAGCGCGACCGACCCCACGGTCTCGCCCGGGATCTTCACCTCGGTGAACACGGTGGGCGCGACGGCGATCTGGGGGACGGGGAGGATCGCCACGGTCGCGGTGTCGCGGATGACGGCCACTGCGCGATGGCCCGTGTCGGACAGGTCGAGATCCGTGACCGGCCCGTTGAGCGTGATGGCCGTCCGCACGCTCGTCTCGAGGTTGACCGCCGTGACGTCGCTCGAGCCGTCGCGACGGATGAGCGCGAGCTTGCCGCTCGGCGTGACCGAGACGTCCCGCGAGCCCGGATCCTCGATCGGGGTGTCCGAGATCGGGACGTTCTTCGCCACGATCGGCCCGCCGGCCCCCGAGAGGTCCACCACCGAGATCCCGTCCTGCGTGACCGCGAAGGCCTGCGCGCCGCCCTCCGAGAACGCGACCGAGACCGGCCGGTACCCCACGGCGAGGACGACGGGCGGGACCTTCTCGGTCAGGTCGAGGATGGCGAGATCCTGGAAGCCCTGCGTCCTGGGTGCATTCTGCACCTTTCTGTGGTCGGCCCAGGCGATCGCCCATCGACCGTCGGCGGAGACGGCCCACGTGTTCGCGACGGCGCCCACCTTGAAGCTCTTGCCCGACACCTGGCCGTTCACCGCGCGGAGGAGGGTCGCGTCGCGCGAGAGCACGTTCAGCACGATCGCCGCGTCCGACTGCCCCGGGACCGCGGCGAGGTGCGTCGGCCCGTTTCCCGCCTCGACCGTCTTCACCTCCAGCGACGCGGCGTTCACGTACGCGACCCGTCCGCTGCGGGGGTTCGCGACCCAGACGAAGGTCTTCGTGGCGACGGGCACCTCGTAGCTCGACTCGACCTCCTTCTCGGGGGGGAGGGGCGCCGCCGCGCCTCCCGACCCGCCGCCGGATGTGGGGTCGGAGGGCGCCGATTCTGCACCTCCACGCGGCGCCGCGTCCGCCAGCGCGGACGTGCCGCTGCACGCGCCGAGCGCGGCGACCAGCGCGCCCCCCACGACCAGATCGACCCCGAACGACGATCGCACGTTCACGGAGAACCTCCGAACGCGGGCCCACGTGGGCCGCGCGCCGTCACCCTTCGCAATGGCCGTGCCACCGGAGTCCCGTGGGACTTTCCGCGGGATCCTCCGCCGGTGGCGCCTCGGTCCCTGGCAACGATGTCGCGGCCCGGCACGTCCAGGCCGGGTGCCTTCGGCGCGATGGCCCCTTCCCTGACGACGATGTGGCGCCATTCGCGGTCCACACGTGGCGAAGCCCGCGCTCGGCGGGCTTCACGGCCCCCCGCGTGCTGCGGGGAGCCCGAGCGGGGCCTCACGGCCCCTTTGCATTCCGACTACGGCGCGAGGAGGCTCACGCTGCAGAAGTAGTACACGCCCGTGTTCGTCGCGGAGCGCGTCCCGCCCGAGAGCTGGAGCGTCGCCGTGCCGGTCGCCGCGATCTTCACCTCGGGCTTGGACGCCTTCGCGTCCGGGTTCGTGCTGGTGTACCACCCGATGTCGGCGAGAGCGGTCTCGGTCTCCGACTGGAGGCTCGTGCCGCCCTGGATGAGGTCGACCTTGAACTGCGCGATGCCGGAGCCATCACGCGCCGAGCTGCAGAACAGGGAGAGCTTGTCGCCGCTGGTCACCGGGAAGGAGAAGTTGTCCATCGCGTCGCCCGTCGGGAGGAACGCGCGGAAGCCCGTCCTCTTGAGCTTGGCGTTCCCCGGATCCGGGGTCATCGTGAGCACCTCGGCCGTGGCGATCGTGTTGTTGGTCGCCCCGCCGAGCGTCTCCGTCTCCGCCTTGATGTCGGCGCGGTACTTCGACACCGACACGGTCGTGACGTAGAAGTCGTTCGCGGCCGCCGCGAAACCCGCCGGGCGGGAGATCGTGATGTAGATGTCGCCGGGCGTGATCGGCATGCTGAGCGAGTCGCTCATCTTCTCGGTGTCGGGCGCGCCGGGGGGGACGAGCTCACCGAGGATCGTGCCCGCGGCGTTCTTGATCGTCGCGGTGAAGCGCGGGAGCGTCGAGCCGTAGGTGTTGGAGCCCGACTTCACGGGCGCGCCGATCGGCGGGATGGCCACCGTCATGATCTCGGTGCCCGCCGGGAGCGTCACCTTGTAGGTGTCCACGTCCGCCTGGTCCTTCAGGTCGCCCATGAGGATGTTGAAGCCGCCGGGGGGCGTCGTGTAGGGCTTGAGCGAGACGGCCTTCGCCGTGGCGATGGTCTCGTTCGGCTCGGTGTCCTGGGTGATGGCCGCGGTGTCGAAGTTGCCCGCCGCGAGGCTCAGGGCCGTGACCTTGTACGCGTTGTCGCCCGCCAGCTGCGGCGTGGTGCCCTTCCACGTGTCGAAGTCCGTGACCTGGAGGCAGAGCGTCGCGTCCGCCGTCGGCCGGTACCAGAGGTCCGAGTCCGTGGTGAAGCGGGGGAAGGCGTCGTCGTTCGTGGCGAGGAGCGTCTTGCCCGCGGCGTCGTACAGCATGAGCGCCGTGTCGACCACGTCGCCGGGCTGGTCGGTGTTGGTCGCCGCCGTGTCGGTGCTGATCGAGAGGAAGTCGCCCTTCTTGACCGCGAGCTTGTAGTAGATCGACTTGCCGACCGCATCGAGGACGCCGTCCGTCTGCGTGGCGAAGGCGAGGTCGATGGCGAGGGCGCACGAGGAGCCCGCGGCAGGACCGCTGTCCGCGCCGGTGCTGCCGTCGAGCTTGGAGCCCGAATCGACCTTGACGACGCTGCCATCCGTTCCACCGTCCGTGCCCGTCGTCGGAGCGACGGTCGTGGTGGAGCTGCACGCGGCGATCCCCAGGCCGGCGGACGTGACCACGAACATTCCAATTAGGGCGAGCAAGTTACGCATCTGAGTTCTCCTGACCTCTAGGTGCGGGGGGTATTCCACGCGCGAGGCCGACCGTCAAGCGGCGTCCGCATGCCGGGTGCCCTCACAGGGGCTCCCACGGCAGGGGGCTCCGCCAGGGCTCCGGCGCGGGTGGAATCATCCGTGGGTCGCGCGCGCTGGCCTCGCGGAACGTTCAGGAGGCCCCGCCCATCAGCCGCCGGTACTCCATCTGGTGCCCGTGCATGGCGAGGAAAACGGCGTGCTTCCGCTCGTGGAAGGCCGCCACCTCCCCGCCCGCCGGCGCGACGACCCGGCCGCTTCCGGACATCCGGGCCATGGCCACCTCGACCCCGGGCGCGTCCCCGGCGGCGACCGCGCCGAGGATGGCGGCGCCGAGGAGGACCGATTCCGGCTCCTCGGGGAGCACGATGGGGAGCCCCAGCACGTCGGCATGCTCGCGGACGAACACGGGGTTCTTCGTGTCGCCGCCGCACGCGAGCACCGTGCGGATCCCGAACCCGTGCGCGTCGAGGGTGTCCACGATGTGCTTGGTCCCGTGCGCGATCGCCTGCACGGTCGCGAGGTAGGTGATCGCGAGGGCGTCGACCGAGTCGGTCATCTTCAGGCCGGACACCATGCCTCGGAGCGTGGGATCCGCCCGCGGGGAGCGGTTCCCGTGGTGATCGGGCAGCACGTGTAGATCGCCCGCCAGGCTCGCGGGGAAGGCGTGACCCGCCGAGAGGGCGTCGAGTCGCTCGTTCAGGAGGGCGTGGACGGAGACCCCACGCCCGCGCGCCTCCTGCGCGAGGTCCGCTCCCCGGGCGTGGGCGTGGATCACGTGGTCGAGGAGCGCGCCCGTGGCGGACTGCCCACCCTCGGCGAGCCACCAGCCCGGGACCATCGCGGAGAAGTAGGGGCCCCACACGCCGGGGACGAAGCGTGGCTCGCGGGAGACGGCCATGTGGCAGCTGGAGGTGCCCGAGATGAGGGCGAGGCGGCCCCCGAGTCCGACGTCCGCCGATCCGCCGAGCAGACCGAGGCCGCCGGCATGCGCGTCGATGATCGAGACGCCCACCGCCGTGCCCGCCGCGAGGCCCATCTCGCGCGCCGCCGCGTCGGTCAGAGCACCCGCGCGCTCGCCCATCGGGCGCACGCGCGTGCCGATCCGCGCATGACCCTCGTCCACGAGCTGGCCGAGCCCGATCTGGCGGAAGAAGTCGTCGTCCCACCTCTCCTCGTGCCCGACGTACGTCCACTTGCAGACCGTGCTGCACAGGGAACGCACGTCCTCGCCGGTGGCGCGGTAGACGAGGAAATCCGGCAGATCCAGGAACCGCCGCGTCCGCGCCCAGCACGTGGCGTGGTTCTCGGCGAGCCAGAGGAGCTTCGGCGCCTCCATCTCCGGGGAGATCACGCCCCCCACGTAGCGGAGGACCTCGTGGCGGGTGCCGTTGATGCGCGCCGCCTGTTCCGTCGCGCGATGGTCCATCCACACGATGACGTTCTGCGCGTCGTCGTTCGTCACGCTCACGGACACGGGCCGGTCGCCTTCGTCGAGCGCGACGAGCGAGCACGTCGCGTCGAACCCGATCCCCACCACCGACGAGGGGTCGATCCCGGCCTCCCGCACCGCCGCGCCCGTGGCGCCGCAGACGGCGCGCCAGATGTCGTCCGACGACTGCTCGACGTGATCCTCCGCCGGCCGCCACACCTGGATCGCGTGGCTGCTCGAGCCGAGCCGACGCCCCGCCGCGTCGAAGACGCCCGCGCGCGCGCTCCCCGTCCCGACGTCGACGCCGAGGTAGTGGCGCGCGCTCACGCGACGTCCTTGCCGAGGATGCGAACGTGGAACCCGAGCTCCTGCGAGAGCGCGACCATCTCCCCGAAGACGTCGCCGTACGCGACCGCGACGTGGTTCGACAGGTAGTGCGCCATGAGCGTCTCCTGCGAGATCCCCATGTCGGCCGCCATGAAGGGCCACTGGCGGGTCGTACCCTCCCACCACGCGTCGCGCACGTCGGGCGGCAGATGGACGACCTCGCCCTTTCCGATGTCCATCCACAGCTCGCCGCGGCGGATGTACGCGCGCGCCCACGTCATCTTGCCGGGGAGCGACTCGCCCGCGAAGGTGCCGCCGGGCGTGGGGAAGTAGAGCGACGGCTGCCGGTAGCTGTGTACGCCCTGCAGCGTGTCCGGATCGTGGTTGAACGCATACGCGCCGCAGGATCCCGAGTTGAGGAGCACCCACAGGAAGCGGCCCTCGTGTTCGGCGCCCCAGCGCACGTCGTGGAACATCACGGCCTGGTGCAGGCCCTTCGCCTTCAGGAGGCGCTTCATCATCTCCATCGGGAGCACGTTGCCCTGGTCGGCCTCGGTGGCACACGCCACCGTGTCGCCGTTCGACTCGGGACGGCACGCCGAGTTGAACAGACCCTCGGCGAAATCCGACGGCGCGCGGAGCGGGATCAGGCCGAGCTGGTACTGCCAGCCGAGGCAGTCGGCGCGGTACTCCTCGAGGAGATCCTTCACCACGAGGTAGTCGCGGAGCTGCTCGCGGGTCGCCCGCTCGTCGAAGTCCTCGGCGCCCGCCTCGCGCCAGTGGAAGGTGACCCCGCGATCGACCACGAAGCGAAACGCGTCCTCGATGCGCGCGTCTGCGATGCGAGGACCGCGGTCGAGGAGCCACGCCTGGTCGATCTTGTGCTCCGCGAAGCCGTGGCGGAGGAGCAGCCGCGGGCCGAAGTAGCCGTTGGTCATGCCCATCGAGGTGTCCCCGAGCATCAGGACGAGGGCGCGACGCTCGCGAAAGCCGCGCGCCACGTCCTTCGCGAGCGCGGAGGCGGCGGGCGTGACGGGCGCGTGAAAGGCGATCTCGTCGGTGCCGTACGCGATCCTCCCGTTCCGGCAGAACGCCTCGAGGCGGTCCATGAACACGGGGTCGGACGAGAAGTCCGGCGCGCTCGTCCAGAGACGCGAGAAGGGGCGCTCGAGCATCTCGAGGCACGCGCCCGTGTTGAGGAGACCCACGAGGCCCGGCCACCTCCCCGAGAAGTTCGACGCCAGGAGGAGCGGCGTGTCCTTCCCGGCGACGCCGTCGGTGGTGTGCGGTCCGTAGAACCAGTGCACGCACACGCCGATCATGGGGTCGTCCACGGGCCCGAGCTTCTCGATGGAGAGGTGCGGTTTGTCGAGGAAGCCCTCGATGCGGTAGCTCGGCCGCCCGAGCTTCGCCAGGGCGCGCTCGATCTGGATCGTGGCCTCGGTGATGCTCGGCAGCGCGAGCTCGTTCGGGCGCGCGCGGCCGTCGCCGGGCCAGAACAGGGCGATCTTCTGCTTGGACATGGTTCGAAGATAGACCCGATGCGGCGCGGTGCGCCACGGTGTGTCATGCTTCCGGTACGGAGGTCGAACATGACCAGGACCCTTGGCGTTCTCGTTCCCGTGGTTGCCGCGTGCATGCTCGCCCCCGCCGTGGCCTCGGCGGACGTCACGATCGGCCCCGACGGGACGGCCACGCTGCCGGTGATCACGATCGTGGGGCGCGCGAACCGGCCCGGTGTGACGATCGTGCTGCAGACGCCGACCGCGTCGCAGGGAGCGGCGGCCGCGCACGACGAGCTCAGAGCGACCTTGCTCGCGAGGTCTCAACCGTCGGCGCTGCGCTCCCAGCGGTAGGTCCGCCGCCGACGCGGTCCCACGCGCGGGGGCGACGTCCGGTGGAGGTTCGCGCGAGAGGTCGGGGGTGCGGACGTCGCGGCGGGGGCGTTCGTGCCGACGCGGTGATCGGGCGTCGCGATCAGTGCCCCATGCCGCCCGGGGTGACCCCCACGGCGATCTCTCCCATCATCCCGTGCTCGGCGTGCTCGAGGATGTGGCAGTGGTACATCCAGCGCCCGGGCTCGTCGAAGGTGGCCGCGAGCCGGGTCTTGCTCTTCTTCGGCACGATGACCGTGTCCTTCCGTACCAGACGATCGTCGGGGATGACCACGCCGTCCCTGGAGAGCTGCACGAAGAAGAACCCGTGCAGGTGGAACGGGTGGTCCATGTCGCTCTTGTTCTCGATCGCGAAGATCTGGCGCGAACCGAGGGGCACCTGGATCGGGGGCACGTCGGGGAAGGTGGCGTCGTTGATCGTGAACACGACGCCGTCCTCGCGGTTCTTCTCGTCGAGGACCATCGGCAGGGCCGTCACATCGTCCGCGGGACGCGGCGTGGGTGGGAAGGCGGTGGGAAGCGTCGCGGGCCGGGCGGGCGCAGCCCTGGTGACGCGCACCCTCGCCACGCGTGCGGGCGCCACGTCGCCGGTGTCGTGGCCGCGCGGGTACGGGTCGGTCATGAGGTCGATCTCGGTGCCCGCCGCGCCGGTCTCTAGGAACATGACGTCGTAGCGCTCGGCCGGCGCGACGAGCAGCTGCTCGGTGTCGTACGGCCGAGCGAACCAGCCGCCGTCGGTCCCGAGGACACGGAACCTGCGGCCGGGCAGGCGCAGGTTGAAGAAGCGGCCGTTGGCCACGTTGAGGATCCGCCAGCGCACGGCGCCGGCCTTCACGGGGATGGTCGCGTCGACGACGCCGTTGACGAGCAGGGTGTTGCCGCCGCGGCCCATCATGCGCGAGTCGTCGTCCAGGTACGTGGGGAACGTCCCGTCCGGCTTGATGCTCACGTCGTCGAGGACGAGGATCCGCTCGTCGTCGGACGCGGGCTCGTCCGTACCGCGCACACGGATCACGCCCGCCAGGCCCTTCTCGATCTGCACGTCGGTCCGCATGTGCGGGTGGAACCAGTACAGGCCCGGGTCCTTCAGCACGAAGTCGTAATCGAACGTGGCGCCCGGCTTGATCGGCTCCTGCACCGAGAGGGCCCCGTCCATCCGCGCGGGGAGCCGGATGCCGTGCCAGTGGATGGTCGTCGGCTCCGGGAGGCTGTTCTTGAAGTGGACGAGGAGGCGATCGCCGACCCTGGCGTCCACGAGCGGCCCTGGCACCGTCCCATCGTACGCCCACACCTTCGAAACCGGGATCGCCCCGAAGCGCTTCAAGGTCTCGCGCGCCTCGAGGTTGATCTCGACGATTTTCGGGTCGGGGTTGTTGTCGACGACGGCGGAGAGCGCCAGCGGATCGACGTCCGGGATCTCCGCGCTTCCCTTTCCCGAGCAGGAGGCAACGAGCGCGCACGCCAGGATCACGGCCTGCCGGCCCACGCGGTGGACGAACGACCGGACGCTTCTCACATCGGGTTCCCGCTCATCTCGTTCGAGTACGGCGAGTACGTCTGGCTCTTCTGGCAGCGCGCGCGGTAGGTGTACATCGTGTTGCTCGTGGCGGCGGAGTCGTGCTTGTTGTTCGCATCCGCCGGCAGCGTGTACGCGACCTTGTAGGGCTCGGAGTTCGTCTTGCGCTCGAGCTCGACCTTGTCGCAGTCGGTCTGCACGTTCGTCCAGAACACGTGGAGGGCGCCGGCCATCTTGCTCACGCTCTTCATCGTGGGCGGCTTCAGCTCCGGCGCCGTCGTGCCCGAGGTGCCCGAGGCGCCGCTGCTGGACGACGAGCTCGATGAGGACGAGCTCGACGACGAGGTATCGGCGGGGGTCCCGCTCGACGCCGCCCCGCTGGTTCCGGACGAACCCGAGGTGCCGGTGGGCGTGGGCGTGGGGCTGCTCGAGCTCGCGCAGCCGACCATCACCGCCGCAAAAACTGCGCTCCAAAAGGGTGTCTTCATTCGTGCACTCCTGCTTCGACCGGGGTGTCGTGCCACGCCGCCAGCGCCCGCGCAACCCCGACAAGCCGCACCCAACTCCACGGGACCCTCAATCCTCGTCCCGAGCCGTGTTCACGCCCCGCGGATGATGTTACGGTCCTCGCCCGCGGAGGCTCCCATGAAGAATCTCATCGTCACCGGACTCGCAGCGCTCACGCTCACGACGGCATGTGGTGGAGGCGGCGGCGGGCGGGGCCACGCTCATCATCCACCTCCGCCCGAGACCCGCGGGGCGAACGAGCCGGTGGCCCCCGGCGCGCGCGCGGAGGAGCGCCGCGACGACGCCCGCGATCGCAAGATCGAGGCTCGAACGGGCTGGGACAAGCTCGGGGAGCGCATGGTCGACGGCAAGGTCGACAAGGACGTGATCCCCGTCGGGCGCGCCGAGGGGAAGTTCTCCCAGGTCATGGTCGTCGTCGAGCACTCCGCGCTCGAGATGTACGACATGGAGATCACCTTCGGCGACGGCTCCAAGTTCAGCCCGCCGACGCGGCTCATGTTCGAGAAGAACACGACGAGCCGCGTCATAGACCTGCCGGGTGACAAGCGCGTAATCCGGCAGGTCGCCTTCAGGTACGGCAACTTGCCGGGTGGTGGACGCGCCCAGGTCGAGCTCTGGGCGAAGTAGACGCCTTCGAGACGCGAGAGGGCGTTGCGTCTGGCCCCGTGACGAGCAGAATGCTCTCGTGGGGTCTCGTACCTGGAGTGTCTGGAGAGCGGCAATCATCTCGGGGCTCGTGCACGCGATCCCCGTCGTGCTCGTCTGGTCGCCGTACCAGGCGCAGGCCCGCGGCCACGTGCTCCACGAGGCGCCCCTCGTCGAGGTCCGCGTCGACACCCAGGCGACGGTACCCGCGGAGGCGTTGCAGCCCATCCTGACGGCGGTGACGGGCAAGCCCGCACACGGGCCGACCGTCGGCCCGGTGATGGACGGCACGCTCGCGGGCGGCGTCGAGCACGAGACCCCCGCGGCCGCGATCCCGCAGCCGATCAAGCTGCCGGGCCTCGGCTCCGAAGCCGCGCAGGCCGGTCCGAGCATGGCGGTCGACGACGAGCCGGAGCCCGAGCGCTCGGTCGTGCGCGGGTCGGGCAAGGCGCACGCGGGGGGCGTGACGCAGGTGGGTGCCGCGTCGATCGCGCCGGTGTACGAGGCGGAGGCGCGCGCGGGGGGCGACACGGGAGAGAGCGGAGCCGGCACCGGCGCGGGCGGCGGCGGCGGTGCCAGCGACCTCACGCGACGCGCAGGCCTCGGTGGCGACCGGCACTGGCAGTGCGCGGACGCGTTCACGGGATCCAACGCGAACCTCCGCGGCCTCGTGGTCGTCCACGCGCGCGCGGACGTGCGCCCCGACGGGACGCCGGGCAAGGTCGTGATCGTCGAGGCGCCCACGCAGAGCTTCGCCAACGCCGCGGCGCGCTGCGCCCTCAAGGAGCGGTTCGATCCCGCCCTCGACGCGCGCGGCACGCCGGTCCGGGGGTGGACCGACCGGTTCCGGGTGGTGTTCTCGAAGTACTGACGGGCCGCTCGCTACTTCGACGCCAGTACCCAGACGCCGCGCCAGTCGTCCGGCGGTTGTTCCGCCAGCCGACGGCAGCGCTCGACGTACACGGCGGTCAGCCCGTCGGCAGGGCAGACCCGCTGCCCGTCCGCGAACGCGTCGAGCGCGCGGTCGAAGCGCGCGGCGCGGTAGTCCGCGAGGCCCTGGGCGAACCGCGGGAGCAGCTCGTCCATCCTCGGGAACGTCTCCTCGGTGTGGTGGTCGAGCACCTCGAAGAGATCGACAGGCTCGGTCTTGCCCTTCACGACGACGCGGTCGACGAGCCGGGTGCGGTACCCGCCGCGGAGCTTCGTGTGCGTCGTGCCGCTGACGAGGATGTCCGTGCCGTAGTGCTTGCACGCGCTCTCGAGGCGGGCGGCCAGGTTCACGCCGTCGCCGATCACGGTGTAGTCCATCCTTCGCGGCGACCCGATGTTGCCCGACACGATGGTGTCGGTCGCGATGCCGATGCCGGCGCGGACCGGCTTCTGGCCCTCGGCGCCGCGCGCACGGTTGAAGGCCGCGAGCTCCGTCATCATCGTGATCGCGGCGCGCACGGACCGGTCCTCGTCGTCCTCGTGGCGGAGCGGCGTCCCGAACACGGCCATGATCGCGTCCCCGATGAACTTGTCGAGCATCCCGCCCTCGCGGGCGATGCAGTCGACCATGACGGTGAAGTACTAGTTGAGGAGCTGCACCGTGCCCTGCGCGCCCAGCTCCTCGGTCAGCGTCGTGAAGTCGCGCACGTCGCTGAAGAGAACGGACGCGACGCGGCTCTGACCCCCGAGGATCTCCTGCCCCTTCGCGAGCAGCCGGTCGGCGACGAGCGGATCCATGTAGCGCGACATCGTGGCCTTCACGCGCTTCTCGGCGCTGATGTCGTCCAGGAGGAGCATCGATCCGAGCGAGTCGCCCTTCGTGCTCGTGAGCGGCACGACGGTCGCGTTGACGGAGAGCTTGTCGTCACCCACCGTGAGCTCCGCATCGACGGTGACGTCGCTCGTGCGCGTCTCCTCGACCCTCGCGATCTTCGCGGCGATCCACGCGTTCGGTCCGTTGAAGACCTCGTCCGCCCGGGTGCCGGCCGCTCCGCCGAGGACGTGCGACAGGAGGCGCTGCGCGGAGGCGTTGCACCGCACGAAGCGGCCATGACCGTCGAACGTCACGACCCCGTTCGACATGCTCTCGAGCATGCTCTCGGCGTAGTTCTTCAGGTCCTGGACGTCCTCGAACAGCCTCGCGTTCTCGAGGCCCATCGTGATCTGAGCCGAGAAGGCGCGGAGCCGCTGCTCGTCCTCCGCGTCGAAGGGACGCCCGCGCTTGTTGAGGACCTGGGTGACCCCGATGATCTTGCCGCGCTTGTTGATCACCGGTACGCACAGCATCGATCGTGTGAAGTAGCTGGTCGTCCGATCGAACGCCGGGTTGAATCGGAGGTCGGCGTAGGCGTGTGGGATGTTGATCGATTTCCCCGACGTGAAGACGGCGCCCGCGAGGCCCACGTGGTTGGGGAAACGGATGGTCGCGCCGTCGAGGCTGACCTCGTTGTAGAGCTCGCGGGTGCGCTCGTCGTTGAGGAAGAGCGTCGCGCGCTCGCAACCGAGCATGCTCTGGATGGTCTCCATGATCTTGCGCAGGAGGGGCTCGAGCTGGATCTCGGTGGACACGTCCGTGACGATCCCGAGGAGCTCCGCCTCCTGGGCCCGCGACCGCCGCATGGTCTCGTGGAGGAGGGTGCTCTGCAGGTACGTCGAGACCTGGAGGTTGATCGCCTCCAGGATCCTGAGGTCGCGATCGCTGAACTTGCGGCGGACCGAGTTGAGCGCCTGGGTGACGCCTATCAGGTCGCCCCTCGGCGTGCGGACGGGGGCGCAGATGATCCCCTGCGTCCGGAAGCCGGTCTGATCGTCGATGGCCGCGTTGAAGCGCGCGTCGGCGTACGCGTCGTTCACGATCAGGCTCCGGCCGTCGTGGAAGACGTGGCCGACGATCCCCTCGGTGTCGGCGAGCCGGATCTCGTGGCACCGGTCGGCCTCGGTGACGCGGCCGAACAGCTCCTTCGTCTTCGCGTCGTGGACGAACAGGGTGGCGCGCTCCGAGCCGACCTCGCGGCAGATGACCTTCACGAGCGCATCGAGCTGGTCCGCGAGCGTGTGCAGGCTCGCGATGTCGTTCGCGAGGTCGAGGAGGGCCTCGGCGCGGATCGGCCGGTCCCCGCGCCCGGACGCCGGGCCACCGGAACGGCGGGATGACGACATCAGTCCGCCCCTCCCCCCGGGACCGCGGCCTCTTCCTCCGCGACCGCGAGCCGCCGGTCCTGCTCCTCCAGGCGGACGCGGAGCGCCTGGATCGTGGCCCGGAGCTCGCGGATCTCCGCCCGCGCGCCCGCCCCGGCCTCCTCGATCGCGCTCTTGCGCTCGGCGTGTGCGCGCTCGAGCTCCGCCCGCATCGCGCGGATCGTGTCGCGCAGCTCGTGGACCTCGGCGAGGAGGTCCTCGCCTGTGGCGGTCGCCGGCGTCGAGAGCGGAGGGCGAGGAAACACGCTGGGAGCGTCGCATCCAGGCGACCCGGGACGCAACCCGGTTACGCTCAAGAACGCCTCCCGGGTCTCTCGCCCATCGCCGCCCCCACGATGATGAAACCGGTGAGGATCTCCTGCACCCAGTTGGGGATCCCGGTGTGGTTCGCGCCGGTGCGGATCACGGTCATGAGGAGCGCCCCCACGAGCGATCCCAGCACGCCGCCCTCCCCGCCGGAGAGCGCCGTCCCGCCGACGACGACCGCAGCGATCACCGAGAGCTCGAGCCCCACGGAGTCGGTCGGATCGCCCAGCGTGAGCGTTCCGAACTCCATCACGCCCGCCACGCCTGCCAGGCAGCCCGACAGCGCGTAGACGAGGACGCGCACCCGTGCGACGTCGATGCCCGCCAGCCGCGAGGTCGCCTCGCTCGATCCCACCGCGATGACGTGGCGGCCGAACCGGGTGCGGTGGAGCACCACGGCTGCGGCCGCGGAGATCGCGAGGAGGATCCACACGCCGGGAGCGAACAGGCTCCCTGCCGAGAGGAGCCCGTCGATCCCCGCGGCGTCGACGTCGATCTTCTGCTCCTTCGCGAGGCCCTTCGCCGCACCACGTAGCACCGTCATGCCGAAGAGGGTCGCGATGAACGGCGCGATCCTGGCCCTCGCCACGAGCGCGCCCTGCGCGGCCCCGGCCGCGGTCGCCGCGAGGATCCCCGCGA
>SXGR01553675.1_pt1 | contig 18956 bp, 18 predicted proteins | sample 3174711 | NCBI WGS metagenome assembly SXGR01 (sample SAMN11356860, study PRJNA531348) | freshwater metagenome | isolation source: freshwater sample F1-60 | place: China: Fuxian Lake, Yuxi | collected 2017-12-25
GCCGATCGGGATCATGGCGTCGATGGCCTTGATGCCGGTCTGCAGCGGCTCCTTGACGGGCTCGCGCTCGACGACCGAGGGCGCCGGCTGCTCGATCGGGCGCAGGTCGTCGACCGTGGTGCCCAGCGGGCCGCGACCATCGACGGGGTCGCCCAGCGAATTCACCACGCGGCCGAGCAGCTGCATGCCGGTCGGCACGGAGATGACGCGACCAGTGGCGCGCACGGTGTCGCCTTCCTTGACCTTGGTGGCGTCGCCGAGGAGCACGCAGCCGACATTGTCCTCCTCGAGGTTCAACGCCACGCCACGCACGCCGCCCGGGAACTCGAGCAGCTCGTTCATCATGCAGCCGTCGAGGCCGTGGACGCGGGACACGCCGTCGCCCACCGACAACACGGTGCCGACGCTCGTCATGGCGGTCTCGCCCTTGTACGACGCGATCTCCTTCTCGAGGATCGACGTCACTTCTGCGGGTCTCAGGTCCATTGTCTTGCTTCTCTCGGGTTGCGCCGGATTCGGCGGCGTTTTGGCGTGTACTTGTGCGTTACCGGGCGGGCCTGCTCAGGAGGGCAGGCGCGCGTCGAGCATGCGGCGGCGCAAGGCGTCCATGCGGCCTTGCACCGACCAGTCGATCATGCGGTTGCCGGCGACGACGCGAGCGCCGCCCACCAGCTCCGGGACGATCTTGTTCTTCAAGGCGACCTTCTTGCCCAGCACCACGCCGAGCTGCGCAGCCACCTTCTGGATCTCGGGCTCGCCCAGCGGACGGGCCGTCTCGACGACGCCCTCGACCTCGTTGTTGGCGAGGCGCGCGCGTGCGCGCCAGGCGCCCGGCGCGTCGACGAGCAGCGCTTCGCGACGCTTGTCGAAGGCCAGCGCGACGAAGTTGCGCGTCAATTCGTGGCAACCAACGAGTGCCCCCTCCACGCTCGCGCGGCGCGCGGCCGCGTCCACGCCAGCGTGCAGCAACCGCGCGCGCGCGGCCGCGGAGGCGAAGTGGGCGGCCAAGCGCTCCATGTCGGTCGCGACGGCGGGCGTGGCTCCTTGGCGCGCGGCCAAGTTCCACAGCGCGCCGATCCAGCGCACGGCGACGACGTCGCGAATCACTTGCGACCCCCGGCGGCGGCGCCGACGAGTTCATCGACGAGGCGGCGATCATCGGACGCGTCGATCTTGCGGGCGATGACCTGGCTGGCGGCCTTGAGCGAGACCTCGACGACTTCGGACCGGATCGCGGAGAGAGCCTTGTCCTGCTCGGCCTTGATCTCGGTCTTGGCGCGTTCAAGCAACGCGGCCGCTTCACGGGCGGCCTGGTCCTTGAGGCTCTTCTCGAGCTCCTCGGCGCGCGCGCGCGCTTCCGACAACAGGGCCGCCGCCTGCGCGTTGGCCTCGCGCAGCTTGGCCTCGACGGCGACCTTGGCGCTCTCGGCGTCGCGCGAGGCGGCCTGCGCCTTCTCGATGGCCTCGGAGGCCTTGGCGTCGCGCTCCAACAGGGCGCGCGTCACCGGCTTCATGACCACGATCCAGATCGGCGCGAGCGCGACGAGGAAGATGATCAGCGTCCAAAAGAAGCCGCCGTTGCCCGCGAGGTCGAGCGGATTGAAGCCGCCCTCCGCCGCTGCCATGGGGATCAGGGCCAGTGTTTCCACGATGTGATGCACTCCGCTTGCTGCTTGGATGCTTGCTGCTTGGATCCGTCCAGAGTTTCCCGGCGCCCCGCCGTCGGCGGAGGGCCTGCACGCGGCCGCGAGGGGCTGGAGCGGGGCGTCCGGAACGGACGCCCGCGCTCCTCACCGGACCGCGGCCCCTCGCCTCACTTGGCGATGGCGATCAGCAGAGTCACGACGACCGCGAACAGCGACACGCCCTCGATGAGCGCCGCCATGATGATCGAGCCGCCGCGGATCTCGCTGGCCGCTTCAGGCTGGCGGGCGATGCCCTCGTTGGCGGCGGCACCGATCTTGCCGATGCCCATGGCGGCGCCGATGGCGCACAAACCGGCACCGATGCCGGCACCCATCTTCGCGAGGCCCATCCACTCAGTCGGGTTAGCTTCAACCATTTGGTTCTCTTCCTTCTTCTCTTTGCTGTGCGGCTTGCGCCGCGGTTTCCGGGGTACTTGACGACGCGGCTCGCGCCGGCCGTTGGTCTGGTGCGTCCTGCCGAGACGCTCGGGGCGCGATCAGTGCTCGGGGTGCAGGGACGCTTGGATGAACAGGATCGAGAGCATCGTGAACACGTACGCCTGCAGCAGCGCCACGAAGCTCTCGACGATCATGATGAACACGCCGAAGCCGACGACGAGCGGCGAGACGCCCCACGCCACGCCCGCGTTCTGGGCTTGGCCGCCCGACACGAGACCGGCCGCCATGAACAGGAGTCCCATGAAGGACAGCACGACCAGGTGCCCGCCCGCCATGTTCGCGAAGAGACGAATCATCAGCGCGAACGGTTTCACGAACACGCCCACGAGTTCGACGACGAACATCAACGGCCAGATGGCCAGCGGGACGTGCGGCACGAGGTGCTTCCAGTAGGCGACGGGGCCCTGCGCGACCATGCCGCCGCCGATCATCATGAGCAGCGTGGTGGCGGCGAGCGCCGCGGTGACGAAGATGCTCGCCGTCGCCGTCGCCGAGCCCGGCAGCAGGCCGAACACGTTCATGAAGAGGACGAAGAAGAACACCGCCAGGAAGTACGGCAGGAACTTGTTGCCCTGCTCGCGACCCATGACGGGCGCGACCATCTCGTCGCGCACCCACAAGGCGAAGCCGCCGAACAAGCGCGAGACCATGTCGCCCTTGCCGGTGCGCAGGTGGCGCGGCACGCCCGAGAAGCAGACGAAGATCAGGAGCACGGAGGCGAGCTGGAACAGCTGCAGGTTCGAGACCGGCAGCATGTTCGACCAGACGACCTCGGGCGAACCGACGGAGCCGGTGAGGATCGGCAGCGCGAAGGGCAGCTGGGCCTCGATCGGTTGGCCTCCGGTCACCAGTTGCGCCGGCACGACGTGCGAGTACAGCGACACGAACGGCTGGGCGTTGCTGCCATGGTGCTCGTGCGGGATCAGCTGGAACGACAAGATGATCGGCGCCAGCACGATCGCCGCGATCAGCGCGAGGCGCAGGATGCCGGCGAACCCGGTTCCGGAGGAGGCTTGCGTGTCGGTCTGCATCGTTGTGGACGTCGTGCTCGTTCAGTTCGCCTGCGGCGCGGAGCGCGACGCGGTGAGGATGCGCGCGCTCTCCCAGGTTCCGGGGACGAGGATGAGAAGGGCCGAACAGGCGAAGGTCAAGAGGAAGGCCGTCGGGTCGACCTGCTGCCGCAGCAGGTCGATGCCGTGGAACGCCAACGTGCCCAAGAGCAGCACGGCGAATTTGGCCAAGAATCCTTCAACCAGCGCGCGGAAGACCAGCTTGGGCCGATGGCGCGCCACATGGCGCAGCCGCAGGACTGAGAGCCCCGTCAACGAAGTGCCGGCCAGGGCTCCGCACACTACTCCGCCCGCCTGCGGCCCACCGAGACGCCACGCGACAAGGCCGGCGACCGCGAGGGTGGCCAGCAGTGCGAGCGTGGACCGCAGGGGAGGCGTCACGGGAGCGGGCGGGGCGGGGACAGGCGGATTGCGACTCGGGGGGGGGGCGATGAACACCAGACGGCGAGCACCGGAGCGAGGTGGTCAGCCCCGCGGAGGACGAGAAGGCGGCACGGCGCGCACCAGCGCGATCGTGGCCCCCACGGCGCCCAGCAGGCAACCGAGGACGAGCAACCAAGGCTGGGTGCCAAGCTTTCCGTCCAACCACCACCCCGCGAGCGCGAACAGCGCGAGGACGGCGGCGAACTGAAAGCCCAAGCCCGCGTGGCGCCCGAGATCCCCCAGCGCCGAGCGAGCGGCGCTTTCTCGCGCCGCACGCTTCGCGCGCGGCTCGTCGTGCTGGTGCTTGGACATGGGAGGCGTCGGACGCGCCGAGGACTCGACGCGTCGATCTTGTCAGGAGAGCGAACCAACGCCCCGTGTTCCAATCCCGTGGGAGTCACTGCGGCAGGCGCCGCGAGGTGGCATCTTGCTGGACTTGGTCCGGGCGCTGATTTTGGCGCAAGAATGTAGGGATGGAGCGCCTCGAGTCAACACAATCCGCGGGAAATCAGGCACTGCGGCGCGCATCCGCGCAGTTTGCGCTCGGTCGGGTCGCCGAACCGGCCAAGGACCCGACCTGTCAAATACTTGCGACGAGCGCGACGTTCCCCGCCATGGCCACCGGGACCGCTTGGTGCCCGCCGCCCATCTCCGCTATCCTTCTCGCCCGACTTCGCCGCGCCGGACGCCCGTGGGGGCCGCTCCGGAGATGGCCGCCTCTCCGCCCCCACCGCACCGATCCAGCATCCCACCACCATGTCGATGGACCGCACCCTCGTCCTCCTCAAGCCCGACGCGCTGCAGCGCGGCCTAGTGGGCGAGATCATCTCCCGTTTCGAGAAGAAGGGCCTCAAGCTCGTGGGCCTGAACATGCGCAACTGGGAGAAGTCCCAGTTGGAGAAGCACTACGCGGTGCACAAGGAACGCCCGTTCTACCCGACGCTCGTGGCCTTCATGACCTCGGGGCCGGTCGTCGCCCTCGCGCTCGAAGGCAAGGACGCCATCGAGGTCGTGCGCAAGCTGATGGGCAAGACCAACAGCCGCCAAGCCGAACCCGGCACGATCCGCGGCGACATGGGCATGAGCTTCTCCAACAACCTCGTGCACGGTTCCGACTCGCCCGAGAGCGCCAGGTTCGAGCTGGACCTGTGGTTCGGCGGCCAGGGCGACATCTGCAGCTGGGATCCCGCCGACCTCGGCTGGCGCTACAGCATCAAGGAAGAACTCTCCTGACTTGAGTTCGTCCTCGGGCGGGAAGCGCGCCGTGCGCGTCCCGCCGCGCGCGTCCCGCGCCACGCCGGCGGGACCGCGCCGAATGGCGCGGCGTGCCGCCGGGGAGGGCGAAGCGCGTGGATGCTCGAGACGACGACGCTCGAATCGGCGACGCCCGAAATCGAAATGACGCGGCGCGAAGCGGCGAGCAGCCCGCGGCCGCAACGGGCGGCGATCCCGCACGGAGATCCTTGCATCTGGCGGCGGCCCACATCGCCGAGCTCGTGGCGGAGCTGTCTCCGCGACTGCAACGCATGCTGGTGCGCGAGGTGCACGCCTTGCCGCCGGCCGATCTCGTCTTCGTGCTGGTCGACGCGCTCGAGGACCCTTCCGCGCGCCGAGTGTTCCTGCGCGTCTCGGCCAACCCCGATGGCGCCCGCGTGTGCGTCGACCGCTCGCGCGTGGCGCGCCACGACGGACCATTGGGCCCCTTCCTGCGGCGCTGTCAAGAAGACTTGACAAACGCGCGCCTCGAGCGGCTGGTGCAGGCCGGCGGAGATCGCGTGGTCGTGCTGGAGTTCCGCCGCGCCGACGGCGAGCGGCGCGCACTGGTGGCCGAGCTGGTCGGGCGCCACGCCAACCTCGCGCTGCTGGCCGGCGGCGACAAGGTGCTGCAAGTGCTCGTGCCGCCGCCTGCGGACAAGCCCGTGGCGCGTCTGCTCCCCGGCTCGCCTTGGACGCCCCCGCCAGGCCGCCCGCCCGCCGGCGCCGTGCCCCCCATCGCCGAGCTGTTCCCGACGCCCGCGGCGCCGCCGCGCCTCGCGCCCGGCGAGACCGAGGATCCGTACCCGAAGTCATGGCGCGTGGACCAGGCGCTGGCGGCGCAGGCCGATGGCGCGCACCTGCACCGTGCGCGCAAGGACCTCGCCGAACGGCTCGAGCGACGCGCGAAGAACGCGCGCAACTTGGTGGCCGGGCTCGAGCAGCGCGCCGCCGCGGCGGAAGGCCATGAACGCGCGCTCTTCGACGCCGAGCTCGTCAAGCTGGCGCTCGCCTCCATCCCGCGCGGCGCCAAGTCGGTGGTGGTCGACGATCATTGGACGGATGGCGCGCCGCGCACGATCGCGCTCGACCAGAAGCTTTCGCCAAAAGAGAACATGGAGCGCCTGTTCGACAAGGCGAAGAAGCTGCAGCGCGCGCGAGAGACCGTGGCCGCCGAGCTGGAACTGGCGCGCGCCAAGGAGGCGCTCGTCCTCGAGTGGCTGGCGCGCGCGCGCGACGAGACGCGCGATCCCGCGGAGTTGGAACGCGAGGCCGTGGCGGGCGGCGCGCTCGACGAGAAGCAGGAAGCTCCGCGGAAGTCCGCTCCGCCGACCCCGCGCCTGCCCTATCGCACCTTCGCGGCGAGCTCCGGCGCCGAGATCCGCGTCGGCCGCAACGCCAAGGACAACGACGCGTTGACCTTCAAGCACGCGCGCGGCAACGACCTGTGGCTGCACACCGCCGACACTCCGGGTTCGCATGTCGTGCTGGTGCTCGCCGGCCGCCCCGAGCCGCATCCCGAGGACTTGCTCGACGCGGCGCATCTCGCCGTGCACCACTCGCCCATCGCGGGTGCCGCCCGGGCGCGCGTGCACGTGGCGCGGCGCAAGGAGGTGCACAAGCCGCGCGGGGCCAAGCCCGGACTGGTTACCCTCTCCGGCGGCAAGGTACTGGAGCTGCGCCTGCAGCCCGATCGCCTGCAGCGGCTGCTCGGCAGCCACCGCCCGCCCACCATCGGATAGCATCCGCCCCATGCGCCACCCGCTCGCCTGCCTGCTCTTCGCCGCGATCCTCGCCACCGGCTGCGCCTCCGACGGCGAGCCGACGGCCGAGCAGAAGGAGAAGATGCTCGAGGTCTACAAGGAGACGGCCCAGAGCTTGTTCAGCATGGGCGAGGTCGAGCGCGCCGCCGGCCAGGCGATGAAGGGCTTGGAACTCGCGCCCGACGACCAGGAGCTGAAGCTGATCCTGGCCTGGTCGCTGCAGAAGCGCGGCCGCACCGAGGATGTGGGCCGCGCCGAGGCGCTGTTCCGCGAGGTGGCGCCCTCCGGCGACTTCCGCGCGCTGCTCGGGTTGGGCGACGCGCTCGAGCGCAAGGGCCTCGCCTTTGCCGAGGCCGCGGACAAGATCGAGTCCGGCGACCGCGTCACCGAAGCCGCCGATCCGCGAAAGCGCGTGGCCGACCTGCGCGCCAAGTCGCTCGAGGCGTGGCGCGAAGCCGTCGGCTGGTACCGCGCCACCATCGACAAGCAACGCGAGAACAGCGACGCCTGGGGTGGCCTGTTGCGCGTGCATTCGCTGCTGGGCGAGCGTCCGGCGGCCTTGGAGGCTGCGCGGCGCGCCCTCGAGCATTCGAGGGCCGATTACGACTTCTGGGAATCGCGCGTGCGCGCCACCGACGTGCGCGTCGAAGAAGAGCGGCGCATGCGCGCGCTGATCGGGCGCAAGCAGAAGATCCTCGTCGCCACGCATCTGTCCGCCTACCAATTGTGCGTCGACGAAGGACTGTCGGACGAAGCGCGCACGCACCTCGACGCCGCGCTGGCGCTCGATCCCAACCGCAGCGAGTGCTACAGCCGTCGCGCGCAGCTGAACCTCGACTCGGGCCGGTGCAAGGAGGCGGTGGAGGACATCGACCAGTTCCTGCGCTTGTCGACGCTGGCCTTCGAGCACCCCGACATGCGCAAGGCTTGGCAGCTGCGCCGCGAGGCTGAAGCCTGCGTCAAGCGCCAACAAGCCTCGAGCGCCGCTGGCGGCTGAGGCGTTGGTCGCGGGCGTTGGTCGCGGCAGCCACCGCGGTCCGGCGACTTGCCTGCGGCGATTTCTTCGAGCCCGATTGCCGCGCGACGAGTCACGCAGCGTCGACAGCACCTCGTCGGCCGAATTTGGTCAGTTGCGATGCGTCAGCGTGCGGCGCTTGCCGTCCTTGTCGACGATGACGACTTGCAAGTCTTCGCCGCTGCGTCGCTCGGCCAGCACCTCGGCCACGTCTTCGCGCGTCTTGATCGAGCGACCGTTGAGCTCGACGACCACGTCGGCTGGACGCAATCCGATGCGCGCGGCGATGCTGCCTTCGACCACCGACTCGACCACGAGTCCGTTGCCCTCCGGCAATCCGAGCGTGCGTCGCAGTTCCTCGCCCACGGGCTGGCAGGCGATGCCCAGCATGCCGCGCTGTGGAACCAGGCCAGACTCCGGTCCCTGCCAGCCGCGGCGCTCTCCGCCTTGGCCGACCTCGGGACGACGCAGGCCGCCCTCCTCGCGCCCGGCGCCCGGCCGCAGGCCAGGCCCGTCCAACTCGACGCGCATCTGCGTGCCTTCGCGCAGCTGCGGATGCGCTCGGTAGATCTCCTCGAGCGTGCCACCGGTGTAGGTCTGCACGTCCTCTCGACCCTCGTCGTCTTGCGTGCGCACCTCGACGCGCGCTCCGTCCTTGTCCTGACGAGCCTCGATGCTCTTGGTGCGCGTGCGCGCGCCGCCTCGAGCGCCAAGCTCGGGCCGAGTCTCTGCGCCGGGATGCCGCAAGCCACCTCCATCGGTTCCTGGTTGCCCGTCCCGCGGACCAGTCGAGCGCTCGTCGAACCAGCCTTGCAGATCGCGCTCGAGTTCGGTGCGCATGCGCTCCATGCGTTCTTCGAAGCCGCGCAGGCGCTCGCGCATGCCGCGCAAGCCGTCCTCGCGGAAGGTGCGCCACGCTCCAGCCGAACCGCGGCGCTCGAGTTCGCGTTGCATGAGCCGCGCCGTCCACGCCAGCCCGTCGGAGCCTTGCGCCCACTCGCGCACTGCGCGAGCAGCGCGCTCGTCCGCGAGGGCGCGCTCGAGGAGTTGGTCGTAGGCACGCTCGCGCGCCGCGAGATCCTCGTCCTGCAGGCGCTCGCGCCAGGGGGTCGGGTCGAAGCCAAGGCCTTGGTCGAAGGCCGGCGCGGGCGTGCCATCGGCTCGCGGGCCCGGATGCTGCAGCCCACCCTCGGGCGCGGTGGAAGCGACCTCCCCGCGTGCCGGTCCTGTCGACGTCACGGTGGCCGCGTTGCGAGTTTCGTCCAAGTGCAAGCCACCCGCAGGCGCAGCGGTGGCGATCAAGCACAGTCCGGCGAGAAGGCTGAGCATGGATCCATCTCCGAAGTCGATCGAGTTCCACCGCGCGCCGCCGAAGCGGGACGCGCGGCGCGTTTCAACGCGGCAGGCCGCCGAATCCCACGGTCGAGAGGCTGCCGCCCGGCGTCAACACGCGCCCGGGGTTGCCCTCGATCCAAGGGACCTCCACGGTGCGCACCGCGGCATGCCTCAGCGGCGTCTCGCTCGTGCGCAAAGGGCGCAAGGCGTCGTCGTCCGCGGCGACGCCTAGCAACGCGACGGGCGACGGCTGGCGAGGGGACGGTGCGACGCCACCGAGCGCGGGCTGGCTGGCGATGGTGTCGCTAGGTGCGACGAGGGGCGGGAATGCCTCGCGCGCTGCAGCGGCTAGCGATTCATCGCGGTGCTCCGCGGTGGGGCGCCCTGCGTCCGCGGCACGCGCGGACTCGGCCACCGCAGGTCCACGATCGAGCCCATCGCCGGAGACTTCCTCGCGCGCGGACAGGCCCCACATGGCCAACGCGGCGGCCGCGGCGGCACCGACCAAGGCGAGACGGCGCACGCGAGCAGGGAAGGCGAGCAAGCGTCCGCGACGCGCGTCGACATCCGCCTCGAGGGATTGCACCTCGAACGATTCCCGCTCCAGCGATTCCAAGCCACGCCCGAGCTCGACTTCGTCGAGGGCGGTGGAGGCTTGGCCCGCGGCGGTCGCGGGTTGGAGCTTGGTTCGCAAGCCGGCAAGCAGATCGGGCATCGGCGCGGAGGCGCGCGCCTGCAGACCCTGCACGAGCACGCCGCGCGCGCGCACGGCGCGCGCTTCCAAGGCGCTGCACGTGCGACAGGCGCGCATGTGGCGCGCCAGGCCGTCCATCGCGGTGGTCGGCAAGTCGCCGCCTACATAGAGCGGAAGCGCCTGCCGAGCGGCGTCGCAATCCCAAGGTGCTTGGCGAGGATCCATGGTCGTGATGTTCGATGTCGTCGTGTTGCCGGGTCTAGTCGATCCTACGGACGACGCGAGTCCTTGTTGGAGCCCGACTGTCCCGCTTGTCCGCCGGCGCGGCGCGCGGCGCGCGACTTGGCGCGCCGCTCCCATTCGTCCTGGAACAACTGGCGTCCGCGATGCAGGCGCCAACGCACGGTGACATGCGTGGCGCCCACGATGCGCGCGATGTCGAGGCACGAGAGCCCCTCGAGCTCGCGCAGCACGAGCACCGTCTGGAAGTGCGGGGCCAAGGTCTTCAGCACCTCGCGCACCTCGTGCACCGTCTCGGCGCGCTCGGCGTCGCTCGAGGGCGCTGGCGCGCGCGCGTCGGCCAACTGCACCTCGCCCTCGTCCGATTCGGCGATGGTGCCACTGGCGACGATCCGGCGACGACGCAGATGGTCGATCGAGAGGTTGGTGACGATGCGGTAGAGCCAGGTCGTGAAGGCGTGCTGGAAGTCGAAGTTGGCGAGGTTCTTGTGCACGCGCAAGAAGGCCTCCTGCGCGATGTCCTGCGCGTCCTCGTCGCCCGGCAGCAGGTTCTTCGCCACGCGCCAGGCACGAGCTTCGTGCCGACGCACCAGCGCCTCGAAGGCATCCATGTCGCCGCGTTGGGCGCGACGCACCAAGGCATGATCGAAGGCGCGCTCGTCGGCGTCCTGGCGCTCGCGGCCGCCGCTCGAGTCGCGGCCTCCAGTCGAGTCGAGTGCGGGCTCCCGCGCACCCAGGCCGTCGGCCTCCCCCCCATCGAACTGGGCGCCGTCCAAGTCGAAGTCGGCGGTCGGCTGGTCGTCTCCCTCGAGGACCTCGTCCTCGAACGGCTCGGAGTCCGAAAGCGGCCCGTCCGAGGTCGACAATCCATCCCGCAGGTCGGACGGATGCAACAGCGCCTGGTCGGGAGACGAGGAGGCTTGGCTGGCGGTGTTGGCGCGCTTGCTGGCCATGGGAGGGTACTTGTCGTACGAGTGGTCCGCTGGACTGTTAGCGGGCTCCTCGGCCCTTCCCGCGCCCCCGCCGCCCTCCCGCCTGCCGGCCATGCCTGCTCCTCGAATGGCGCCCGGAGGGCCTCAGGCGAGCACGGGGAAGCGCCCGGGCAGCGCACCCGCGCGGCGGTACTTCTCGCGGCGCTCGCGCACCAAGATCTCGAGGGGCAACGCGGAAAGTTCGTCCAAGGCGGCGACGACTTGTCGCTTGACCGCCTCCATGGCGACCATCGGCGCGCGGTGGGCGCCCCCGACGGGCTCGGGGATGACTCCGTCGATCAAGCCCAACGCCAACAGGTCGGGCGCGGTCAACTTGAGCGCCTCGGCCGCGTCCGGCGTGCGCGATCCATCCTTCCACAGGATGGCGGCGCAACCTTCGGGGCTGATCACCGAGTAGTAGCTGTGCTCCATCATGTAGACGCGGTCGCCGACGCCGATCCCCAGCGCGCCGCCCGAGCCGCCTGCGCCGATGACCACGGCCACGATCGGCGTCTTCATGTCGAACATGTGCAAGATGTTCTCGGCGATGGCGGCGGCTTGGCCGCGCTATTCGGCGCCGATGCCTGGATACGCGCCGGGCGTGTTGATCAAGCACACGATCGGCAGGCGCAGCTTCTCCGCGAGACGCATCTTGCGCAGGGCCTTGCGATAGCCCTCGGGATGCGCGCAGCCGAAGTTGTAGGCCATGCGCTCCTTGGTCGTGCGCCCCTTCCTGTGCGCCACGAGCAGGAAGCGGCGCTCGCCGAAGCGCGCGAAGCCGGTGGCGATGGCCTTGTCGTCGCCGTAGACCTTGTCGCCGAACAGCTCGAGGAACTCGTCGCAGACCTTCTCGATGTAGTCGAGGGCGATGGGACGCTTGTCGTGGCGCGCGACGCACACGCGCTCCCAGGCCGACAAGTCGCGGTAGGTGTCGCCGATCGTCTGCTTGAGCTTGGCGCGCAGCGCCTCGAGCTCGGTCGAGATGTCGAGCTTCGTCCGCGCGCTGATCTGCTCCAACTCGGCGAGCTGCTTCTCGACCTCCTGGATGCGGCGTTCGAAGGGCAGGTAGCCGAGGTCGGTGCGGGCGGTGTCCGTCATGGCGTGCTCGGACCGCGAAGCTGGTCCTGACGCAGGGTACCCGCCGCGGGGCGCAGGCGCCAACGCGGCGGCGGGCAGGCCCATGGCGGGCCCATGGCGGGCCCATGGGAAGCTGCTGTCCGTCCGCGGGGACAAGGGGGCGCGACATCCTTCAATCCGCCGCGCAGCGTGGCTAGCATCGCGCCTTGCGGCCCTCACCGATGCAAACCACCCACACCGCCCAGGCTTCGACCTCCCCCACCCACGACAAGTTGCCCGGCGCTTGGCGCGTGGAAGTGCACCGGCTGCGCGCCAGCGACGACCCCGAGGGCGCCCACGCGTTGGCGGCCCTGCGCGAGGCGGGTTGGAAGGGCTTGCACTCGGTGCGCACGGCACGCGGCTTCCTCCTGCCGGCCGAGTGCACGCGCGCCGTCGTGGATGCGACCACGAAGGAGATCCTCGCCGACCCCGTGCTCGATCGCGCCGCGATCTCCGCGCCGCGCGAAGCGCCGACGGCTTCGCAAGGCGTGCTGCGCGTGCTCGTGGCGCGCAAGAGCGGCGTGATGGACCCCGTGGCGCAGACCATCTCGCGCGCCATGGCGCGCGCGCGCATCTGGCCCGGCGAGGGCGAACCGCACACGACCACCTTCCGCGTGTACCAGCTCGAAGGCGAACCGGCGGCGCTCGACCCCAAGCTCGCGCGCGAGTACTGCACGCGCGTGCTCGGCAACGAGACCATCGAGGACGTGCTCGTGGCGAACGAGGCGCTGCCCTACGCGTTGCCGCGCCAGAGTCCGCGCCACGGCGTGGTGCACGTGCCCCTGCGCGGCTTGACGGACGAGCTCTTGGCGAAGACCAGCCGCGAGGGCTCGCTCTCCTTGAACCTGGTGGAGATGCGCGCGGTGCAGGCGCACTACGAAGCGCTGCGGCGCGAGCCGACCATCGCCGAGCTCGAGACGATCGCCCAGACCTGGAGCGAGCACTGCAAGCACAAGACCTTCACCAGCAAGGTCGAATTCGAAGGCCGCGTGATCGACAACCTGCTCAAGCAGACGATCAAGGCGGCGACGATGGAGCTCGCCAAGCCGTGGTGCGTCAGCGTCTTCCACGACAACGCCGGCATCATCGAGTTCGACCAAGGCTTCGATGTGTGCATGAAGGTCGAGACGCACAACCACCCCTCGGCCATCGACCCCTACGGTGGAGCGGGCACCGGCGTGGGCGGCGTCATCCGCGACATCCTGGGCGTGGGCCTCGGCGCCAAGCCGATCGCCAACACCGACGCGTTCTTCGTCGGATCGCTCGACATGCCGCAGGCGGAGCTCCCCAAGGGTTGCATGCACCCGCGCCGCATCCTGTCGGGCGTGGTGGCGGGCGTGCGCGACTACGGCAACCGCATGGGCATCCCCACCATCGCCGGCGGCGTGTGGTCGCACCCCGACTACGTGGGCAATCCGCTGGTGTACGCCGGCACCGTGGGCATCATGCCGCACTGGGCCGCCACCAAGAGCGTGCAGCCCGGCGACAAGATCGTGGTGGTCGGAGGCCGCACCGGCCGCGACGGCATCCACGGCGCGACCTTCTCCTCTGTCGAGCTGACCGAGACCAGCGAAATCGAATCGAGCGCCGCGGTGCAGATCGGCGACGCCATCACGGAGAAGCGCGTGCTCGACTTGATCGTCCGCGCGCGCGACGCGCGCTTGTATCGCGCCATCACGGACTGCGGGGCCGGCGGCCTGTCCTCGGCGGTCGGCGAGATGGGCGCCGAGTGCGGCGCGTTGGTGCGACTCGAGACCGTTCCGCTCAAGTACCCGGGGCTGTCGCCGGAGGAGATCTGGATCAGCGAGGCGCAGGAGCGCATGGTGCTGGCGGTGCCCGAGGAGTCGCTCGAACGCCTGCTCGAGGCTTGCCGCCTCGAGGACGTGGAGGCGAGCGTCATCGGCGACTTCACCTCGACCGGGCGACTGGTGCTGACTTGGCACGGCGAAGTGCAGGCCGACTTGGATCTGCACTTCCTGCACGAGGGCACGCCCAAGCCGACGCGCAAGGCGCGCTTCGAGGCGCCGCGCGAGGCGGACTCCGGCGTGCCGGCGGTCGCCGACCAGCGCGCGCTGTTGTTGTCGCTGCTGTCCTCGACGGACATCGCCTCCAAGGAATGGATCGTGCGGCAGTACGACCACGAGGTGCAGGGACAGTCGGTGCTCAAGCCCATGACCGGCGTAAAGCGCGACGCGCCCAGCGACGCGGCGGTGATCAAGCCGCTGCCGCAATCGAAGAAGGGCCTCGCCATCGGCTGCGGCGCCTCGCCGCACTATGGACGACTGGATCCCGGCGCGATGGCCGAGACGGTCATCGACGAGGCGCTGCGCAACGTCGTCGCCGTCGGCGGCGATCCCGACCGCACGGCGATCCTCGACAACTTCTCGTGGGGCAATTGCGCCCACGAGGATCGCATGGGCTCGCTCGTGCTGGCCTCCGAGGGCTGCTACCGCGCGGCCATGGCCTACGGCACGCCGTTCATCAGCGGCAAGGACTCGCTCAACAACGAGTTCAAGGTCGGCGAGCGCGTCATCGCCATCCCGCCGACGCTGCTCGTGTCCGCCTTGTCGATCGTGCCGGATGTCGCGATCGTCGTGGCCAGCGACTGGTGCCGCGCGGGCTCGTCCCTGTACTTGGTCGGCACGACCAAGCTGCACTTCGGCGGCTCGCACCACCACTTGGCGCGCGGGCTCTCGGGTGGAGCGGTGCCGCGTCCGGACCTCGCCGAAGCGCCGCGGGTCTTGCGGGCGCTGCATGCCGCGATCAACTCCGGCGCCGTGCGTTCGTGCCACGACTTGTCGGAAGGCGGATTGGCGGTGGCCGCGGCGGAAAGCGCCTTCGGCGGATGCCTGGGCGCGACCATCGAGTTGGACAAGGCGCCGCGCGACATCGACGTGGCGTCGAACATCGAGCTCGACACGGCGCTCATGTATTCCGAGACGCCGACGCGCTTCCTCGTGGAAGTCGATCCGGCGCGCGCGGCCGAGTTCGAGCGGCACCTCGCCGACCTGCCCCACGCGCGAGTGGGCGCGACGCGCGCCGAGGGCGTGCTGGAGTTCAAGGGCGCGCGCGGCGCGAGCATCGCGCGCTGGGACATCGAGGAACTGCGCAGCGCGCACCAATCCGGTTGGAAGGCCTGAAGGACGGAATCGAGCATGGCACACGCGAAGAGATCCCTCGTCCTGCGCACGGCCGGCATCAACTGCGACGCCGAGACGGTGCGCGCCCTGGAACGCGCCGGCTCGCAAGTCGAGTTGGTGCACCTGCACGCCCTTCTGGAGTCGCCCTCGCTCCTCGAAGGTGCCTCGCTGGTGGTCATCCCGGGCGGATTCAGCTACGGGGACGACGTGTCCTCCGGACGCATCTTCGGCCTCGAACTGCGCCACGGCTTGTCGAGCGAACTGGCGCGCTTCGTCGACGGAGGCGGGCGCGTGCTGGGCGTGTGCAACGGCTTCCAGGTCCTGGTCGAGTCGGGCCTGTTCGAACGCGAACCGGGCTCGACGACCATCCCGCCGCGCGCGATCGCCCTGACCAACAACATCTCGGCGCGCTTCGAGTGCCGCTGGGTGCACTTGAAGGGCGAGCGCTGCGCCGCCGACTGGATCGAGGCCGGCGCGGTCTTCCCCGTGCCCATGGCGCACGGCGAGGGACGCTTCGTGACCCTCGACGAGGCCACCCTGACGCGGCTCGAGGCCCATGGACAAGTGGCGTTGCGCTATGTGAAGGCCGACGGCTCTCCCGCCACGGGCCCCGAGGACAACCCCAACGGATCGACTGCCGCCATCGCCGGGTTGTGCGACCGCACGGGGCGCGTGCTGGGCTTGATGCCCCACCCCGAGCGCAACCTCGACCCGTGGAACCACCCTGAATGGACTCGTCTGCGCGCGCACGGCATCGAGCGCAAGCAAGGCGAAGGCCAAGGCTTCTGGGACCGGCTGGTGGCCTCCCTGCCGGTCTTGGTCTAGCCCCGCGCCAAGCAGCCGCCCACCACTGGAGCGCGGCGGGTCGACATCCTTGGATGCAGGCCATCCGGCGGGGGGACGGAAGGCCGGGGATCGCGAGCGAAGACTTGAACCCGCCCGACGGAAACTGCACAACCAAAGCAGTCCTCGCGACAGATCACATGAACAAGCAAATCCTCACCATCGCGCTCCTCGCCCCCCTTTTCAGCGGCTGCATCGCTGCGGCCGTCGGCGTCGTCGGCGGCGTCCTGCTCTCGCAGGAGGTCCTCGAAGACGCGACCTACGTCGGCCGCGTCAAGCAAGACGCCAACCGCACCTGGGCTTCGGCCAAGACCTCGTTGTCGAACGCCAGCCTCAAGCCCATCGAGACGAACAACGCTGCGCGCACCGCCAGCGGCGAGGTCGACGGTGCCAAGGTCGTCATCAGCGTCGCCACGACCGACCTGAACGAGTGCGAGATCCGCGTGTCGGCCAAGAAGTACGGCGTCGCCAACGGCGAAATCGCGCGCATGGTCTTCGACAAGATCCTCGCCGACCTCGACCGCTGAGGCGTGCTCGAACGCTTGCCTCCACGCGCGCGACGCGCGGTCCTCGGCGCGAGCCGGCGGCCGCGCGTTGGCGTTGGCGCCCCGCCAAGCCCCTCGCCCAGCACCACGCGTCGACCAGCACGCGTCGATGGGCGCGCCTCCATGGGCGCGCGTGGGTTGGCGCGCGTGCATGCACGACTGTAGAAGCCTCGCGTCGACACCGCGCGCACCTGTCAATTTTTCTTTACAGCAAGACCGCCCTTGGCGGTGTTCGACTTCGGACGCGCGAGGCAGCGGCGACACAGCCCGCGCAGCCGCAAGTCGTGCGACACCAGCCGCCAGCCCTTCTTGCGGCACGCCTCGAGCTGCAGCTCCTCGATGCGCTCGTCGTGGAATTCCTCGATGCGCCCGCAGGACATGCACAGCATGTGGTCGTGGTGGTGGTGGCCGAGGACATGCTCGTAGACGAGCACTCCGCGCTCCGCGTCGAGGCCCTGCAAGAAACCCGCCTCGGACAACAGCGACAGCGTGCGGTACACCGTGGCGCGCGAGACCTTGGCGCCATCCTCGGCGGAGAGCCAGGCGTGCAGTTCCTCGGCCGAGAAGTGCTCGTGCGTGGCGAAGGCGCGGTCGAGGATGCGCCGGCGCGGACGCGTCAACTTGAGCGACTTGGCCTTCAACCAGGCCTCGAAACGCTGCACGATCTCGGCGTGCTTCATGGACCGCCAGCGGACCTCAGGCCGGATCGACGGGCTTGCGGCGGCGCAGCGCGGGTCCGCCGTCGGATTCCTGGATGACGACCGGCTCCTCGGGCGCGAGCACGGGCGCCGGACGCAGCGCGGCGCGCGATTCCTCGCGCACGCCGATGTCGTTGCGGAACTGGCGACCATCGAAGCGGATCCTGGCCACGGCCGCGTAGGCGCGTTGACGCGCCTCGTGCACATCGACGCCGCAGGCGGTGACGCACAGCACGCGGCCGCCCGCCACGACGAGATCACCCTGCATGTTGCGCTTCGTGCCGGCGTGGAACACGACCACGTCCGGATCGCGCTCGGCCTCCTCGATGCCGTCGATGGCGGCGCCCTTCTTGGGCGCCTGCGGATAGCCCTCGGCCGCCATGACGACTCCCACCACGGTGCGCTCGTCCCAATCGGGCGGCTCCAGCTCGCCGAGCTTGCCGTCGGCGCAGGCGAGGAGGATGGGCAGCAGGTCGCCCTTCAAGCGACGCACGATGGCTTGGGTCTCGGGATCGCCGAAGCGCACGTTGTACTCGAGCACGCGCGGGCCCGCGTCCGTCAACATCAAGCCCGTGAAGAGCGTGCCGCGGAACGGGATCTCGTCGCGACGCAGCGCATGCACGGTCGGCACGAGCACGCGCTGCTCGATCTGGCGCAGCACGCGCTTGGCGATGCTCGTCACCGGCGAAACGACCCCCATGCCGCCCGTATTGGGGCCGAGGTCGCCGTCCTGGAGTTGCTTGTGGTCCATGACGGGCTCGAGGATCAGGATCGTCTCGCCGTCGGTGATCGACAGGAGGCTCGCCTCCTCGCCCACCAGGCACTCCTCGACCACGACGCGGTCGCCCGCCGCGCCGAGCGTGCGCTTCTCCATCACCTCGTCGATGGCCGTGCAGGCCGTCTTGGCGTCGGCGCAGACGAAGACGCCCTTGCCCGCGGCCAGTCCGTCGGCCTTGACGACCTGCGGCCACTCCTTGCAACCCTCGAGGTAGCTCTTGGCGATCCCCGAACGATCGAAGCGGCGCCACTGCGCGGTGGGGATGCGGTGGCGGTCGAGCAGCTCCTTGGCGTGCACCTTCGATCCCTCGAGCTTGGCGCCCGTGGCGCCCGGACCGAAGACGCGCAGCTTGAGTTCGCGCAACCGATCGGCGAGGCCCGCCACCAACGGATCCTCGGGGCCCACCACGACCAGATCGGGCTGCTCCTTCTTGGCCAGCGCGACCAAGCCCTCGATGTCGGTCGCCTCGACGGCGATGTTCCTCGCGTGCAGGGCCGTGCCGGGGTTGCCCGGAGCGCACAGGATCTCGGGCGCGAGCGGTGAACGCGAGAGCTTCCAGACGAGCGCGTGCTCGCGACCGCCACTGCCGACGACGAGGACTTTCATGTTGCGTGGGAGCGCGTCGATGCCGCTGGCGCAAGAGCGCACCCGCCATCCGTCGCGTCGCGCGAGAGGATAGCAAGACCCGCGCGCGGGACGAGGACTCCTTCGCTGCGGGGGCGCCCTGCCGGTGCGCGCGCCAGCAGGGCGCGGACCAGCCCGTCACCCACCAACCCGTCGCGCGCGTCGCCTTGGGACGCTAACCTGCACGCTTCACACAGGCCGGGGAGTACCTCAGTTGGTAGAGGGGAAGCTTTGGGTGCTTCCAGTCGTGGGTTCGAGTCCCATCTCCCCGACCAGCACGCGCCCGTAGCTCAGTTGGATAGA